>OBXU01000127.1_pt1 | contig 40429 bp, 35 predicted proteins | sample 1476671 | NCBI WGS metagenome assembly OBXU01 (sample SAMEA2580182, study PRJEB22360) | human gut metagenome | biome: human gut; feature: human-associated habitat; material: faeces | place: Denmark | collected 2008/2010
CGGGATGGCCTTTGGGGTTCGACCGGCGGGGCCGCCCGCGCCCCGCCCCGGGCGTGGCAGACCACCTCCCCGCCGGTGAGGGCGGCGAGCATTTAGGGCATCTCGTTTGTGAATGTAAAGCTGTTGCCCAGCATGAGAATGCGCATGGCGTTGCCTCCTGTCCGTTTCATCCCATTATACACGCCCCCGGCAAGGAGGGCAAGGCGGCGCTCCGGCCTTGACCTGCCGGAAAAGTATGGTAAGATAGGGGTATCTGAACGCGCAAGACTTGGAGGGGGATTTTTATGAGATACCGGGCGCTGGGAAACACCGGGCTGATGGTCAGCGAGATCGGCCTGGGGGCGGAGTGGCTGGAGCGCCACAGCGCGGAGGAGGTCAAGGCGGTCATCGACTGCTGTGAGGCCCAGGGGATCAACATCCTGGACTGCTGGATGCCGGAGCCCAAGGTGCGCTCCAACATCGGCGCGGCCATCGCCGGAAAGCGGGAGCGGTGGATCATCCAGGGGCACTTCGGCTCCACCTGGCAGGACGGCCAGTATGTCCGCACCCGGGACATGGACAAGGTGGTGCCCGCCTTTGAGGATCTGCTGGAGCGGCTGGGCACCGGCTACATCGACCTGGGCATGATCCACTTCGTGGACGAGGAGGCGGAGTTCCACCGCATCATGGAGGGGGAATTCCTGGCCTATGTGAAGGAGCAGAAGGCAAAAGGCGTCATCCGCCACATCGGCATGAGCACCCACAACCCCAGGGTGGGCATCCTGGCCGCCCTGAGCGGGGAGATCGAGATGCTGCTGTTCAGCGTCAACCCCGCCTTCGACCTGCTCCCCGCCACCGAGGACATGGAGCAGTATTTCTCAGAGGAGAGCTACGAGGTGGGGCTGGGCGGCATCCACCCGGACCGAGCGGAGCTCTACCGGCTGTGCGAGCAGCGGGGCGTGGGGATCACGGTGATGAAGGGGTACGCCGGCGGGCGGCTATTCTCCGGGAGCACCTCCCCCTTCGGCGTGGCCCTGACCCCGGTACAGTGCATCCACTACGCCCTGACCCGGCCGGCGGTGGCCAGCATCCTGGCGGGCTATGACACCCCGGAGCACGTGCTGGCGGCGGCAGCCTATGAGACGGCCTCCGAGGAGGAGCGGGACTACGCCAGCACCCTGGCCGGCGCCCCCCGCCACGCCTACGCCGGCCAGTGCACCTACTGCGGCCACTGTGCCCCCTGCCCCAAGGGCATCGACATCGCCATGGTGAACAAGCTCTACGACCTGGCGGTGATGCAGCCCCAGGTGCCCCAGTCCATCCGGGCCCACTACCAGGCCCTCACCGCCCGGGCGGAGGACTGCATCGCCTGCGGGAACTGCGAGAAGCGGTGCCCCTTCGGCGTCCCGGTCATCCAGCGGATGGAGAAGGTCAAGGAGCTGCGTTTGTTGTGAACTGTGGCGGCTCCAGGCCATGGCTCCGCGGGCCTCTTGCTCATTGTTGGAATCAAAAAGCGCTTCCCGGCCAGGACGGCAGCAACCGCCGCTCCCGGCCGGGAAGTTTTTGCGCTGTGGGCGTATCAAATTCTCACACGCTATACAAAGAATAAGGGCCGAAAGCCATCCCCTACCTGCCCAGCAACCACCGGATACCGGCCACGGTGCGCTCGATCCCCTGGACGAAGTGGTTGCCGGGATTCAGTTGGAACACCGTGTCGATCCCCTGAGCCAGAAAGTGGGCATGGATCGCCTCTGTGTTCTCCTGAACGGTTTTCAGGACCGGATTGCGGGTCTTGGCCTCCCTGTCCCCCAGGGAGAAGTATATGCAGTCCGCCCAGCGCTTCGGCTCGTGGGAGAAGACGTACTCCTTGAAACCAGGAAACCACAGAGAACCGGACATGCACCCCACCCAGGAGAACACATCCGTCTGGCAAATGGCATACAAGGCGAACAGCCCCGCCAGGGAGTACCCGGCGATCCCCCGCCACGCCGGAGGGCCGGGCAGTTCTTTCTCCGCCTCCGGCATGATCTCCTCCACCAGTAGCCGCAGGTAGTCATCCGCCCCTCCGGTAATGCTGGGTGCCCATAATACAGGAAGCAACAAATTTTCAATGATTATGGCATCTGGCAGTCGAGGTTAGCAAAAAAGAAAATGAGCGATACTTGGTTTGAATGACCAGGTATCGCTCATTTGTGTATGCGACAAACTTCCCTTTTCCTGTTCCATCCAGTACAATCTAAATGAAAACAGCAGATTGATTGGAGGTGCGATTATGGCTCAGAACTTAACCTATACCCAATGCGGTGATTATTTTATCCCCGACATCAGATTAGCGCACACAGAAGCACAGATACTTGGCAAATATGGCAGGATGCGTAGAATATTCCTTGAACAGAATAAACCGATACTTTTCAACGATATGATCTTGAACGAAACGCTGTTTCTGCATCTGTGGGAAGTACAGCAGACCTGTGTAAAGCGAATGGAGTTGCTGATGGAGGAGTTGTTGGCGAATAATCCTGCTCCAGACAAGGCAACACAGCAGCTTGTATGGGTAGCACATATGAATAGTTTGAAAGCACAGGCGGAAGAAAGCGTCCTCCGGGAACTGGTCTATGAGGAGGACATCGTATGAAAATTCTTGAAGAATTTTGGTACGGCAATATTGAGCCTACCGACTACGATACTTCTTCCTGTAAAGAGTATAAGAAATTACAGGAACTGATTTGCCGGAATGAAGAAAAACTCCGAGTAGCTATGACGGACGAACAGAAAACATTGTTCGAGAAATACACGGATTGTGTCCGAGAACATCAAACCATTACGGAGTGCCTGATATTCCAGAACAGCTTTAAGCTGGGTGCCAGAATGATGTTGGAAGTCATGGAAGAATAAAGAACATAGACGATTTGATGCCACCCGTAGGAGCGATCCTTCGGGTGGCATTTTGTATCTATCAAAATGCAAAAAATATTTTCCGTCTGTCCAAAATCGGTGTTTTCAATCGTTATTATAGTTAAACGAATATGAGGGGGGTGATATGTTGTCCGAGAAATTATTGAAACAGGTGGCTGAGGAATTGGCGCTTGCCATGAATGAGAGTTTACCGAAGCCAGAAGAATGTCAGCATCAGTTCTCTGAGACATTTGAGAGCAAAATGCAGCTCCTATTGTCCTCTGTTCTAATCAATACGCAAATAGCAGTGGTTGCTCCTGAACTGAGTTACAACTAAACCCATAAATTGCAATGAAGGCTGTCCTATTTGGTCAGCCTTTTCTCTGTGGATTCACAATTCAAGAACCGTGAAAATCACAATGTAATAATACTGGTTATAGTGATACTGATCCTTTCCTATCCGACTTTCTTATTTGAACGGTTGACACGATGTGGAATGATGACTATAATATTCATATAGCATTATTGGAGGTAACCGTATGGACAATACGACACAATTGTCTTTTGACTATAATTCATGTTTCAAAAGTATTTACTATCAGCTATATTCGAATAGCAGTACGAGCCGTGCCGAAAGAATTGTATCCGATATTACCAAGGTTCTTTTGTGTAAATTAATAGCAGAACAGGACAATATTCAAGATATTAGCAGTTTTTCCGGGAAAGAACTACTGAGAATGCTTAAGGAAAAATACCCGCAAAGTTGCGAGCAATACGATGATTTTTCTTTAAGCGATGGTGATATTGCTGTTGTACTTAACACGTTGAGTAACATATCTTTACTTGATGCGCCGTCCCATATCATAGGGGATGCTTTCCAAGCTATAATTGGGCCGAGAATCAGGGGGGATAAGGGACAGTTTTTTACTCCAAAAGAATTGGTCGAATGCATGGTGCGTATTGTAAATCCCCAAAATCAAAGTGTAATTATTGATCCCGCTTGTGGAACCGGCGGTTTTTTAACAGAAGCATATACATATGCCAAATCTGTTGATTGTATAGATGAGACGAGCATTCGTCTTATTGGCGTAGATAAAGATAGAGATATGGCTGATATGGCGTTAGCTACAACCGAGATTATCAGCCATGGTAATTCAGCAGTATTCAATAGAAATTCTTTAGAGATTTTATCTCCTGATAGTGACTTGTATAATTTAGTTGAAAGTGCAGATTTAATTCTTACAAACCCACCGTTTGGAGCTAAAATCGGCATCACTGATGACTCTTTGCTTCGCTTATATGAATTTGGCTACAACTGGACATATTCAGAGAAAGACAAAACATGGTATAGGTTAAATACCATAGTGAAAAACCAAGCACCACAAGTTCTGTTTTTAGAGCTATGTGTTCGTATGCTTAAGCCAGGAGGAACAATGGCTATTGTTCTGCCAGAGGGGATTTTCGGCAATAAGTCATTAGGATATATCTGGGCATATCTAAAAAAACACGGTAAAGTTTTGGCTATGATTGATTGTCCAAGAAACACATTCCAACCGTCGACAGATACAAAGACCAATGTTTTGATATATCAAAAAGGAATCGAATTTTCTGATGAGATAATTGTTTCTGTTGCTAAAAATTGTGGGCACGATAAACGAGGAAGAATTACAAACTCTGTCAATGAAGCATTACCAAATGATTTCGAATTAATAGCCCAGACATATATGAATGATCCAGATGAAAAAGTTTGGAAAAAAGTGCAGTTGATAGGCAATTATTTTGTTCCGAGATATTTAGCAGGAAAAGCTACACATCATAACCCTGATGAATGTATATCAATTGGTGAAATGATTCAAAAAGGGTACTTAAAGAGGAAAAACGGAAAAGAAGTTGGTAGCGAAGCATATGGAACAGGTTCGATTCCTTTTGTTAGAACCTCAGATATTATTAATTTTGAAATATCTAGCGATCCAACAAATTCAGTAAGCGAGGAGATTTATCAACAATATGCTCCTCAACAAAATTTGTCCGTTGGTGATATCCTGTTCATTGCAGATGGTAGATATAGGATCGGAAAAACAGCAATTATTACAAAATACAATATCAAAAGTTTGATTCAAAGCCATATAGAAATTCTTTCGTTAACCGAAGCTGCACCGTTTTCCCCATATGAATTTCTGTATTGTCTGAACTCAGACGAAGTTCAGGAACAGGTTAGAAGTTTAATCTTTATACAGTCTACACTTGGAACGTTAGGCAATAGAATTCAAGAAATTAGTATCCGAATTCCTGAAAGAACAAAGGAATGGAAAGAAAAAATACACGCATTCCAACGAAACATTGAAATGCGTGCGGAATGTTTATTTATGCTGAAACAGAACGAGAACTCTTTTGAATTATAAAGATTTTTCTTCTTCTACTCGAGCTAAGATCGCCTCAATCCACTGATAGAATTCATCTAAGGTTTTTGCACCCTGCGCAATATTACATTCACGGTGACCAAACCCTACATTTTCTGGATTGTGCATACGAGGGTTTTTATGGCAAGTCTCAATGGCTGCTTTTCCTCTGGCAGCCATTGAGAACAATTCATAATCTAATGGCAAACGACAAATAACACAACGAGTCGTATTGGGAACCATCGTACCAAAGATATCTTCCAAATATTCTTTAATGGCCATAGGCGCTTCTGGAGCGTTCTCCATTTGATACACAAGCCATGTAAGCCTTGCCGCCACTAAGGTACAGGAATCATAGTCTGCAGCTTTCTCACGCAATTTAGCAATGACACCGGGTTTCAATTCAGCCATATTGATACCGTATTTAAGTAATTCTTCGTCATCAAGAAGCATTACCCATCGAAGAATTCGATTAGGACCTGCATCGGCACTTTTCCAAGCGGCTCCAGTAGTCATAGTGGCATCTCGTTTAATCTTTTCTGCGACCTGTTTGTTGATAGACTTAAGATGATTTAAAAAGGGAAACTCTTCGCATTTTCCTGAATGTCCTTTAGGACAATGGCATTTATGTTCTGCAACATCGGCATACTGTGATCTTGTAGGTATTACTTTATGACAAAATTCCATAGTCATTACTCCTTTAGTTCTTTTTTGTATAACAGTAATTCGGAAGGCTCAACATTTAGTGCTTGAGCGATTATTACTATATTTTTTAGACTGACATTGCGATCGCCACGCTCAATTGCACCTACATAAGTGCGGTGGAGGTCACAAAGATCTGCTAATTGCTCTTGAGTTAATTTTCGTTCGATGCGTAAGGCTCTAACATTAGCACCGAGTATATTAAAATAATCCATGAACCTACCTCCTTGGGAACGATACTTATATTCTTCATTATACAGGAGCAAAAATTAAAAGTATGCAGAATATAAGTAGCATTTTAAGGAGGGAACTCAAATTTAGGATCAGTGTAAAAAAAGGAGGTGAAAAGGTGGTCGATTTTTATAAATCAGATGTAGGAGCACAAGCTGCGTGGAAGGGGTTCTCATCTCAAACGCTTTATATTGCATCCAGACTCATTTCCGATGAAGGCGGATACGAGTATTACCCGGAAGATATTGAGGATTTGGTAGTCAAAAAGAATGGCGCTGTAGTAGAAGCTGTTCAGGTCAAGAACATATCAGCCGATATAACGCTTTCAAGTCTTGCTGCTACAAAAACTTCCCAGAGCGGCGAAGGATTCTTTAATCGCATGTGTAGCTTACACAAACAAAATCCATCTTTCGGATGTATTAAGGTTGTCCACTTTAACGCTCTTGGTGCTGAACTGCAGGAAGTACAAAAAGGAAATACAAATACCAAAAAAGCTATAACGAAAAAGCTTGTAGAAAAACATGGTTTATCCGTAGAGGACGCAGCATGGTTGATTGATTCTGTGCATTTTGAAAAAGTCAATCTTGATGATTTAGAGTTAAATATTCAGACTCAAATCAGTGAGTATGTTCCCGTAATGTCTGCACCTACATTGGCAAAAGAACTACTAATTCATCATATTTCTGTACTATCAAAGGGCAAAGGATACACAACACTAAAATTATGGCAAGAAAAGATCCATGAAATTGGAACAAATATTGCCGCATTAGATGGATTTTACAAGGAATATAACAAGTCTCTTGTTCGCTTAGATGAATTGCAACTAAATGGCGATCATAAACAACTGGAAAAAGAGTATTTACAAGGTGTGTCTGCACATCCTACGCATATTCGTAACAATTTCGATTTCAAACGAAATTATTGGATGGAAGAGATTCAAGCTGTAATCAACAGTAAAGGAGTCGCAATTCTTAAGGGCGTATCTGGTCAAGGAAAGACCACCCTTTGTTATCGCTACTTAATTGATACATATCCTGAAGGCTGGGTGTTTTGTGTACGTACCATTGCTAACGAAGGCCAAGCACAAAATTTAGTTTCAGCGTTAGAAGGTCTGGGTAAGCACAATAAGCACCTCATCATCTATATCGATGTACAACCAGGCGAAACACTTTGGGCATTTTTACTTCAAGAGTTACAATCTCGAGGCCTTTCCATTCCAGTTCTTATTTCCATCCGGGATGAAGACTATAACCGAACACCTATTAGTGGGAAAGCAATCCAATATGGGATTATAGAGTTGGCTTTATCAAAAGAAGAAGCTGCACGTATTTATAGTTCTTTTACAGAAACACAGCCTCACGCTGAGCACAGAACTTTTGAAGAAGCATGGCAAACCTTCGGTGGTCAAGGACCATTGATTGAATTTGTATATTTGCTGACAAATAATCAGACTTTGGCACAGCGACTCCAGGACCAGGTAGATGCATTGCTGCGAGAAGGTATTTCTGATGATTGGTTAGAATTACTTCAGTTGGTTTGCTATGCTGGGCGATTAGGATGTACCGTTAATCTTGTTGCAGCAAAAAATGAAATTCATTGTTCAACAATGCACGCTGCTATTAGACGTCTGAAAGGCGAATATCTAATCAGGGTAGTTGATGATAACACCATCGAAGCACTTCATCCGGTGCGTGCGAAAATTGTTTTTGATGCGTTATGCAATCAGATTTGCACCGACCCCAGAGAAGTTGCATTCAAAGCTTTGCCGTGTATATCATCGCAAAATGTGCGAGTTGTTCTGTTAGATTATTTCTCTAATCAACAATATGATATCAAAGATGTACAGAGACTCTCTCAAATAAAGTTCTGTGACTGGGTAGGATATGCAAATGCTATTAGGTCAATGCTTTGGTTAGATGCAAAGCGTTATGTTGAGAGCAACATGACATTCATTAGCTCTCTGGTAGCAAAACGTGGCAAAGGATGGCTTTGTTTCTTGCCGCTTGATCTTTCTGGTATTGAACGATCCGATGAGCTAATTGCAGATGGGATAAAAGATCTGTCTATCTTCAACAAGGTAGATTTACAAAATGCCATCGATGAGGTTAAAAATTCACTAACTTCACTTTCCATCAATTATGAAGCAACAGATTGCTTTATAAATAATAGTGAAATACCATCGTTTTTGCCTAATACAGATACTGAACGTTCATCGTTTGGATATGCACTATTTTGGATGGCAAAGCGAGATAGGAAAGTTACATTGCCCTTCAAGGTTGATGAAATAGTTACCAGTATATACGCTGGGGAACTCCAACCCTCTGCGGATGCAATACGTGGGCTCTTTGAACATCCTGCTTTAGAGGAAAGTTATTTGGCTGCTGTAGATATATTCGTGGAGAGGCTTATCCGTGAAATGCAAGTACTTACTTTTTCGGTTACAAGCGATGAAGTGTCATGTAAATTCATTCCGCCTCTTTCGACAGAAACAACGATTCCTGAGAACACCAAAAACACAAATCAGTATTGGCGAATTAAAATGCTGGATATTTTAAAGCAACTATATCCAGAGAAAGAGTATATCGATATTGAGTTGATTGGTGTTGATCTTCTTCGTGATCTGGGGATTGAAGCTTTAGACCATAAACTTCACATCCATAAGAGTAAGCGCCCAAATACATGGGTTTCTGAATTGAATGGATGGACAAAAATACGAATAGATTATAGCTTACGTCCTTCTTCTTGGCAGGAATATGTGGCTGATATTGATGAGATAAGAAGTAATGTCAACGATTTGATTGTTGAAACAATCAAGCTCATTGATGATGTATACAGAAAAGGGAGATATACACAGGATCGAGGAAAAAGGGTTGATGATCGGCTAAAAGTGTTTAAAGAACACACCTTTGCCGAAAATCGACTTCCCACTTTTGCTGTTGATCCGTACTGTCTTTATTCTGAAGGAAACGCAAAAAGCCCTGTTGCAGAGTATTTTACAATGCGTCAATTGCTTTCGGTTGGTAAGTATGAGAAATTTAGAAAACGATTGAATGATGTGTATTCCTCGTTGGATAATTTTTATAATCAGTTTATTGAAGTTCTTCGTGTAAGAATTAATAAGCAAGATATTAGCATTGTTAAGAATCCAAGACTCGCTATGTTTAATCTTTATTCTGCGGCTAAAGCCATCGTGGACTTCCAGAAAGAGTATGAATTGTTGTTTTCCGAATACAGTTCACTTAATGAAGATTTTGCAAAGCAAGAACTTGAGAATATTCTTACTTTAGTTAATGTTTGGCGTTATGTGCTTGATAATCAACCGAAAGGTTGCGCCATTGCTTATGATTCAAAACAAAAATATCGCAAGGGAACAAACTATTTTTGTGATACGCTTTCAAAAGCAGTTACGGCGGTGAACGGTACCCTTCTTAAAGGTAATAAACATGCCTACATCATTGTTGATTACAATATGGAAGAAGATAATACCCTTGAGAATGAATACACCAGAATCGTGATGACGATCAGGGATGTATTTAAAAACAGTATTTTGCCATCAAGTGATAGATGGTATTTGGAAACGCAATCCTTAGAGTTAGCATATGTACCTGTTTTTTCTGGTGTGCTCTCGCCGGCAGTGTACTCGATTCCGTTCTATAAACTTTTGGATACAGAAGAATCCCGAATAGCAAAACCGATGTATCCGTGTGAAATAGAACCTGTGCTAATTGAAAAAATGAATGCAACAAATTCTTTGAAGCTGTGGATTGAGTCCATGAAAAAACTTGGCGAGATGAAGTTATACATTCAGAGGTATCAGCAAATTGTTCAGACGTCTATTGACGAGAAATGTCTTTGTAGTATGACTGCATACACAGAAATGCTGATTGACCAAATCAATACATTGTGGAACGACTTCATTTTGGTCGAAGATCTCGTAAGCGAACTGATTGAAAATGCAAATGAGCAAAATAGTGAGTTGCTAAATGTTGTAAAACTTTTCTTTAATTGTTACGAAGAACTCGAAACTGTAATAAGTACACAAAATGATCCGAGCGAACTTATACAAATAATCGAAACGGTATCCATCATAATGTTTCTCTTATTGCCTTCAGTATCGTAAATTTTTTTAATATCCAATATGATAAAGAGTCCGTCTATTGGCATTTTGTTAATTGATGGACCCTTTGTTTTACGTTGAAAGCGTTATAAACGATATATAAAGGTTGGGAAAGATATACTTCCCGACAATTTGTCGGGAATAAAAAATAACTTCTGCGCAAATTGATCAGAAGTTGAAATTGTTAGTTATCGGCTCTGACTTCGTGCCAAGTTGACACGAGTTTACTTCTCGCTAAATTGGCGGGAGATACTATTCCTACCCTTTTACTTGTTCCCAATAGGGCACAAGTTCAAAAATGCAAAAGGAGAATTTTGTCTTGTGGACGAATTGGCCACAGGTGGCATAGTGGAATTATTCCCAAGTTGGAAATAAATTAGAGCCATATTTTGACCCTTCACAAATTGGCAAGCAGTGTAAACCTGTACAGGTTCACTCATTTTCGCAAAATCACCTTTCGGTGCTTTTGCAAAGAGTGCTTGTTGGGGCAACATCCCCAATCCCCTTCGAACATCATCTTTCGATGATGGCTGCTCGCTCATTCTGAGCGTTTCCGAGAGTGCAACTTCTGGCCAATTTGTCCAGAAGTAACATGATAAAAAATAACTTCTGTGCAACTTGCGCCGAAGTGAAAAATGTTTTTCCGGCACTCCTCGACATACTTGTTTTTTCTACAATTATCCAGTAGAATAAACGCAGAAAATTGAATATCGGTTCGAGATTGATTTTATAGTTTTGCGGGATTACCCGATTTGAAGTCCGACATATTTGTGAAGGGACGAGTCCTTCTTCACGTTGGCTGTTACATAGAACCATCAGATAAGTGCAAGTGTTTTTGTGCTTGTTTCTTGATGCCTATGTGACAGCTTTTTTGTTTTAACTTCTGCCCAACTTGGGCGGAAGTAAACAGGCAACACACGAAGGAGGAAATAAATGACCAACGAATTTAATTTTGATGTAAAGCACGAAGATTACAAGGAATGGCTCAACCAGATTGAACAGGTTTCGGATGCTGATTGCTCACTACTTTCTGAGCCAGACCCTTACACTAAATGTGTACGTTCGCCAGAAATTCAGAAAAGTGCTGCTGCAAAGATGGATGCCAACGGAAATATCCATGCAGGCAATATCTCTGCATACTGGATACCGCAGATCACGCTCCAAAGGGAAATTGGGGGGACAGTCTATACCGTCACCGGATATTACGAAGGGAAAACTGATTTCCTCCGTAAACTGGAACGAATGACCGTTGACAGAATGCGCAGAGCCATGGAGGACGACATCGATGACAAATAATAAAACCTTTGATACAATATCCTTGACTAACCAAGAACTGTCAGTTGTCCCTATGAAGGAGGAAACAGAAATGTTAAGGGCAACAGACAAAATTACCGCTTTATATTGCAGACTTTCTCAGGAGGATGCACTGGCTGGCGATAGCAACTCCATTGTGAATCAGAAAAATATCCTGCTCCAATATGCCAAGGATAATCGCTTTCCGAATCCGACTTTTTTCGTAGACGATGGCTACAGTGGCACTACCTTTGACCGCCCTGGTTTTCAGAAAATGCTGGATGAAATTGAATCTGGCAATGCAGCGGTTTGTATCACCAAAGACCTTTCCAGACTTGGCAGAAACTCTGCTATGACTGGCCTGTACACCAACATCACATTCCCGAAACACGGTGTCCGTTATATTGCCATCAGTGATAATTTCGATACCAGCGATCAGAATGGCATGGGGATTGATATGGCAGGCATCAAGAACTGGATCAATGAGTTTTATGCCCGTGATACCAGTCGCAAAATCAGAGCCGTCAATAAATCCAAAGGTTCCCGTGGTATTCCACTTACAACCAATGTTCCTTACGGATATATGAAAAATCCGGATGATCCTACCCGTTGGCTCGTTGATGAAGAAGCAGCTATCGTTGTAAAGTATATCTTCAAGATGACAATGGAGGGACGTGGGCCGAGCCAGATTGCAACGCAGTTGACCATGGACAAGGTACTTACTCCAACAGCTTATAAGCAGAAACAGGGCTTAAATACTCCACAGGCGACACCGGAGAATCCAAGCAAATGGCATCAGACCACAGTGAGAAAGATTCTGGAACGCAGAGAATATACAGGCTGTATCGTCAACTTCAAGACCTTTACCAATTCCATTTGGGACAAGAAAAAGCGTGACAATCCGGTAGAAAATCACTCTGTTTTCTATGATACTCACGAAGCGATCATTCCAGAGGATATATTCGAGAAGGTTCAGGTGTTGCGTCAGAATCGCCAACGCAGATCCAAGACAGGTAAAACAAGCCTGTTCTCCGGCATGACGTATTGTGCCGATTGTGGTGAGAAGCTGTATTACTGCACAGCTAACAATTTTGAGAAGCGACAGGATTTCTTCGAGTGTTCCACCCATCGTAAGAACGATGAAAAATGCAAATCCCACTACATCCGTGCAGTCGTTTTGGAGGATATGGTGTGGATGCACATGGAAACTGTCATCAGCTATATTCTCCACTATGAAGATCACTTCCGTGCAGTTGTGCAGGAACAGCTAAAAATAGAAAGTGATGAAAAGATACAGGCATGGAGAAAGCAGCTGACACAGGCTGAAAAGCGTATTGCTGAGTTGGACAGACTGTTCGTGAAGATTTATGAGGACAATGCCAAAGGGAAACTGTCTGATGAGCGTTTTTCTATGATGAGTGGCAACTATGAAGCGGAACAGAAAAAGCTCAGAATGGACGCTGTAGAGCTTCAGAAGAATATCGAAGAACAGGAGCGTCAGAATGAGCGATTGGAGAAATTTATTCAGAAAGCAAAACACTATCAGGATCTGAATTCTCTGACTCCTGATGCACTGCGAGATATGGTCAGTGCCATCTATGTAGGTGCGCCGGACAAGTCTTCCGGCAAACGTCAACAGAAAATCGAAATTTACTACGATGGTGCAGGATTTATTCCGCTAAACTTATTGATGCAAAGAGAAACGGCGTGACCGAAGTCACGCCGTACTCTCCCCGAAAATCGGGACTTTTAATTTTTTCCTGTTTTACGGGCACCGCCCTAAAGGGCTCCCCCTTTTTGAATGCCGCTGGACTGTCCCACGGGGCCATGTCGTGGTTCCAATCAAGGTTGCTGATGGCCACCAAATTGAACGGCGGGCACCCAGCGACCTGCGCCGCCTCATAGACTTGGCGACCCTCGTCTGAGACGGTGTTCAGATAAATCACAGGGGAACCGGACTTGTTACCAGAGAAGATGGATACCGTTTTTCCGTTGATGGAACATGTACGCATGGATTCACCCGCTTCCTACATCATGTCTATTATAGTAGATTCCAAGGCAAACGCAATTCAGAATATTGAATTTTATGTAATCATGTTGCGGTTTCCATCGATATATGTTAAGCTATTAATAGCAGATTTTGTCATATCCCAGAAAAGAAAACGGAAAGGGCGATTTTGATATGACCGCGAATGAACAGCTGGCCTCTGTGGGCCGGAACATCCAAGAAAAGGCCACCCTCATTTGGAATGTGGCGAACACCCTCTTTGGCGCATTCAAGCCCCACGAATACGGCCTGGTGATCCTGCCCATGGTGGTGATCAAGCGGTTTCACGACTGCCTGCTGCCCACCCATCAGGCGGTGCTGGACACCTGCAAGAAGGTGGAGCATCTGGCGGTCAAGGAGGGGTTCCTTCGAACTGCCGCCGGATACCAGTTCTACAACACAAGCCCTTTCACCTTTGAGACTCTGCGGGCGGACCCCGAGAATATCAACGACAACTTCCGGGCCTATCTCAACGGTTTCTCCGACAACGTGCAGGACATCCTCGCCCGTATGAATTTCAGCGCCCAGATCGACCGCATGGAGGAGGCGGGCCTGCTCTATCAGGTCATCGTGGACTTCTGCTCTGACAAGGCGGATATGAGTCCGGAAAAGATCAGCGCCGTGGACATGGGCTATATTTTCGAGAATCTGGTCCAGCGGTTTTCCGAGTCCTACAACGAGGAAGCCGGAGCGCATTTCACCAGCCGGGACATCATCTACCTGATGTGCGACCTGCTGGTGACGGGGGACCAGAACGCCTTCCACGGGGAGGGCATCACCAAGACGGTCTACGACATGACCATGGGCACCAGCCAGATGCTCACCTGCATGGAGGAGCGGCTGAAGCAACTGGACGCCGACGCGGATGTCACCTGTTTCGGCCAGGAGCTGAACCCCTTCACCTTCGGCATCGCCAAGGCGGATATGCTGATCCGTGGGGGTGACCCGGACAATATGCAGTTCGGCGACACCTTGGACGACGACAAGTTCGACGGCTACCAGTTCGACTACTGCATCTCCAATCCCCCCTTCGGCATCGACTGGAAGCGGGAGGCCACGGCGGTGGAGGCGGAGCACAAGAAGGGTTCCGCTGGCCGCTTCGGTCCCGGCCTCCCCAGCAAGAGCGACGGGCAGATGCTGTTCCTGCTCAACGGTCTGTCCAAACTGAAGCCGGAGGGTCGCATGGCCATCATCCAGAGCGGCTCCTCCCTGTTCACCGGGGACGCCGGTTCCGGCCAGTCGGAGATTCGCCGGTATCTGATCGAAAACGACTGGCTGGACGCCATCGTGCAGCTTCCCAACGACAGTTTCTACAACACCGGCATCGCCACCTACATCTGGCTCATCACCAAGGACAAGCCCTCGGAGCATATCGGGAGGGTCCAGCTCATTGATGCCAGCAAGTGCTATGAGTCCCGCCGGAAGTCCATCGGCAACAAACGGGTGGACATCACCGAGGCCTGCCGGGAGCTGATCGTCCGGGCCTACGGGGAGTATCGGGACCAGACCTATGAGCGGGTGCTGGAGTCCGGGGCGAAACTCGTCTGCAAGAGCCGGGTGCTGGACAGCGTGGCCCTGGGCTACAACAAGATCACGGTGGAAAGCCCCCTGCTGGACGAGGAGGGGAAGAAGATCCTGAAAAAGGGCAAGCCCGTGGCCGACACCGCCAAGCGGGACACGGAGAATGTGCCGCTGGACGAGGACATCGACGCATACTTCACCCGGGAAGTCCTGCCCTATAACCCGGAGGCCTGGATCGACAAGAGCAAGACCAAGGTGGGCTATGAGATCCCCTTCACCCGCACCTTCTACGAGTACAAGGAGATCGAGCCTGCCGACCAGATCGCCAAACGCATCGAGGAGCATGAGCGCGCCCTGATGCAGAAGCTCCACGACCTGTTTGGGAAGGACGGTGAGTGAGATGACCCCGGCAAAGGGTTTTGCGGAGATGAAAGACAGCGGGATTGAATGGATTGGGGAGATCCCGGCAACATGGGATGTTTTCCCGGCAGGCGGGGTTTTTGACGAAGTCAAAGAGAAGAATGTCAACAACCAATACAGCAATCCGTTCTCGTTTAGATATGGAGAAATTGTTGATAAGAAAATTGCAGGGGAAATCGATGAAAGTGTAGAGGAGACACTTAGTGCGTATCGAGTTGTGTCACCTAACACGATTATGATTAACGGTCTAAACCTGAACTACGACTTTATATCCCAGCGTGTGGCGATTGTTCGCGAAAAAGGAATCATTACATCAGCCTACTTGGCCGTACAGCCGGATGAAGGGCGTATTGTTCCCAGATTTGTGTTATATCTCCTCAAAGCATACGACTATCGACAAGTATTTCACGGAATTGGTAGCGGAATCCGAAAAACTCTGAAGTTTCAGGATTTCAAAAGCATTAAGATTGTAGCTCCATCGTTAACAGAGCAATCCGCCATCGCCTCCTACCTGGACGCCCAATGCGCCAAGATTGACGAGATCATCGCCCAGGCCAAGGCCAGCATCGAGGACTATAAGCAGTGGAAGACCTCCATTGTTGATGAGTGTATCAGTCAGGTTCTTACATCAAGTCCTCAGGTTCGACTTAAATTTTTGATGACAGATATTGTTGACTGCCCACATGAAACACCTGAATATTGCTTAGATGGCAACTATTTAGTCATACGAACTGCAGATCAAGATTATGGATTTTTGCGGCCAGATGATTTCATGTATCGGTTGAACGAGGTAGAATTTCAAAGGAGAAGCAGGCGGCTTTCTCTCGAAAAAAATGATATTGTATACGGGCGCGAAGGAGAACGGTGGGGACTCGCCTGTCTTGTACCAGAAAGCGGGAAATACTGTTTAGGTCAGCGAATTATGCAATTCCGCTGTAAAGTTGATCGCATCCTGCCCCAATATGCAATGTGGGCGTTAAACTCTCGCCATGTTTATCTGCAGGGTATTGTTGATACGCTTGGCAGTACATCCCCCCATGTTAATATTTCTACAATTCGGAATTACTATATCCCCCTTCCGCCTATAACAGAGCAAAGAAGGTTAAGTACATATTTATTTGAGGAATGTGGTTCAATAAATACGATTATTAAAGCGAAGCAATCCCTCATTGAAGATCTGGAATCCTACAAAAAATCCCTCATTTATGAGGTCGTGACCGGGAAAAGAAGCGTGCGGCAATGAACAATACGGAATACGAAAAAGAAATTGAAGCCCTGATTCCTGAGTTGGAGCGTATCAACGAGGAGGCCATACCTATTGCCAAGGGGATCATCGGGAATACGCTCCTCCAGGTTGATTTGGGGTTTGCGGCGTTGCTGAACAGAAGCCTGCAATTGACAGACGGCTTTATTGCCATGGTCAAAGCGCGGAATCTGACTTGCGTTGCTGCGCTTTTGAGACTGCAACTGGACAACTGTATGAGGCTGTACGCGCTCTATATTGCAGAGGACCGGAAAGGGTTTATCAACAGTTTAATGGATGGGGGAAAGATCGATAAGCTTAGGGACAAGAACGGCCAGCAGATGAAAGATTGGTATCTGAAAAAAGAGCTGACCAAGTTGGATCCCCGGTTCTCCACGGTCTATGACAATACTTCTGGATATATCCATTTTTCCGGGAAAGCGTTTTATCAAGCCGTTTCAGCGGGTGAGGACAATACCCTGGAGTTTCAGGTCAGCCATGTTTTGCCTGAGAAACTGAATCCCATTTTATTGGAATGTGTCCACGCATATATACACTACCTCGAATTTTTCTATTCGCTCATTCGCGGAGCGGTAGATGCAAAAGCAAAATTCGAATCCGAGCAACAGGATGTACAACTATAAAAACAGATCAGATGGCACAAGCCACATATACAGAAGAAAAGGAAGGCTTCATGATCAAAATACTGTCTACCAGTGTCCCTGACAACCAACCGCTTACAAGTCAGGAGACCAAAGCCGCGGTTTCCATTTTCGATTTCATCAACAAGTGCTTTGAAAGTCTCGGCCTTGGGATTGGCCCTGCGGAGCTACGTGTGATCAAGCATCCGAATCGCGGGTGTCCACAGTTCTGCCCACGGTCTCGCAATCCAGAGTTTCCTTGTGACACAATTTATCTGAGTATGGATTCGCTCAAATTTTGGTGCCAACTCATTTTTCAGGCTTCGCATGAGTTTACCCACTGTGTGATACACCGTCTGAACAGCCGCGAGGAGCAAAAGGTTTCATGGATTGAGGAAACCATCTGTGAGGCGATATCTCTGGTGTTCCTGGATACTTTCGCCAACAACTGGAGTAGGTGTACCCTGTCCAAAAACGACCCTTCTTATCGTGCATTTATTCAAGATTACCTTGGGACGCAACTGAAAAAGCACGGAAATCACAGGTTAGAAAATTGCCACGGTATCGAAGAACTTCAAGAAATCAATAGGACGAGTGAGGATCAACGAGAAGATCGTCGTGAGGAGAGAAATCGGCTCTTTCGCTTGATCCGGTCATCGATGGACATCCAGGCTCTTGCCCATTACCGCGACTTTGTGGTGCCGGGGACGATTTTATTGGATACTCAGAGATATCAAGGTGAATACCCCTCCTCGCGGCCAGTTCAATACCTGTGCAGTTTGCAGGAGAACGCGCTGAGGAGAGATGCGGTCACGGCCAAAGTATCGGAGGAAGAAACCGATGGCATTTGAATATTTGACTCCAAATGCGGAAGCTTTGCTAAATGAGATTTTGATACATCGGGATGACAAGGGAAATTGTCTCTCCGAATATTGGGAAACAAGGTTTGAAACTCTGCCTTTTTCTGATGTATGTATACTGCGTAGCACATTTAAGGAATTGTCAGACTCGGACATGATCTCAGTACAATGGGCAGACAATTGCCCATATCATATGATAGTTCTAAATGCCGGAATTTCATTTGAAGTGCAAAAGAAGCGGCATGAGCAAGAACTAAAATCCACTAATCGGAGAGCCTGGGTGCAGTGCCTGATATCCGGGCTTTCCGGTGTAATACTTACCCTTTTGGTTCAATCTGTCATTCCGCTTGTCCAAGTATTATTGGGAAAAGGCGGATAATCGGGAGGTATTAAAATGCCTGACAACGAAAAGCAATTTGAACAGGATATCGAGTCCTTTCTGACCTCCCCTGTCGGTGGCTGGCAGAAGGCCTCTGACGCGGGCTACCGGGCCTCCATGGACTCCGGCATGGCCCTGGACCTGGACACCCTGGTGAGCTTTATCCAGGCCACCCAGCCCATCCAGTGGCAACGGTTCGAGAAGCAGTGCAGCTCCGATCCGGAGAAGAAGTTTTACAAGGCCCTTGAAAACGCGGTGGAGAACGACGGCCTGATCAGCGTCCTGCGCCACGGGTTCAAGCACCGGGGGATCGAGTTCCGGGTGTGCTATTTCAAGCCGGAGTCCACCCTGAACAATGTGGCCGTCAAGCACTACGGCCAGAACATCTGCCAGTGTATCCGCCAGTGGCACTACTCCGGGCAGAACAACAACAGTGTGGACATGATGCTGGCCGTGAACGGCATCCCGGTGGTGGCCATCGAGTTGAAGAACCAGCTCACCGGCCAGAGCGTGGACAATGCCAAGCGGCAGTGGATGTTTGACCGGGACCCCAAGGAACCGGCGTTCCGGCTGAACCACCGTATTCTGGTGTTTTTCGCTGTGGATCTCTATGAGGCGGTGATGACCACCAAGTTAGACGGGGCCAAGACCTACTTCCTCCCCTTCAACCAAGGCAGCAACGGCCCCGGCAGGGACGGCGGAGCCGGGAATCCGCCTTCGCCGGATGGGGACTATGTGACCTCCTACCTCTGGAAAGATGTATTGCAGAAAGACAGCCTGCTGGACATCATCCAAAAATTCATCAATCTCCAGGTGAAGAAGGAGAAGGTGCCTCAGAAAGACGGCACCCAGAAGGAGATCACCAAGAAATCGGTCATCTTCCCACGGTATCACCAGATGGATGTGGTGCGGCGGTTGATCCAGGATGTCAGGACCAACGGCCCCGGCAAAAACTATCTGGTGCAGCACAGCGCCGGTTCCGGGAAGTCCAACTCTATTGCCTGGACAGCCTACCGTCTGGCCAGCCTTCACGACGATGACAACAAGCCCATCTTCAACTCCGTGGTCATCGTCACAGACCGCACGGTGCTGGATGCACAACTTCAGGAGACTATCTCCGGCTTCGACCACACCTTGGGTTCTGTGGTGACTATTGACGAGAAGAAGTCCTCTAAGGACCTGCGGGACGCGCTCAACGACGGCAAGCGGATCATCGTCACCACCCTGCAGAAATTCCCCGTCATCTATGAACAGGTAGATGACACCACCGGCAAGGCCTTTGCCATCATCGTGGATGAGGCCCACAGTAGTCAGACCGGCCAGAGCGCCATGAAACTGAAAATGGCCCTGGCGGATACCCACGATGCCCTCAAAGAGTACGCAGAGCTGGAAGGTAAAGCCGAGGACGAGTTGGAGGACGCAGAGGACAACCTGGTGCGGGAGATAATCACCCACGGCAAGCACAAGAACCTGAGTTTCTTTGCCTTTACCGCTACGCCGAAGAATAAGACCCTGGAGATGTTCGGGGAGGAGTATGCGGACGGCTCCTTCCACCCCTTCCATGTCTACTCCATGCGGCAGGCCATTGAGGAAGGGTTCATCCTGAATGTGCTGGAGAACTACACCACCTACAAGACCTGTTTTCAAATCGCCAAGAACACCCCGGACAATCCAGAGGTCCCCACCATCAAGGCCATCAAGACGATCCGGCGGTTTGAGGAGCTACACCCCCACAACCTGCAACAGAAGGCCGCCATCATTGTGGAGACTTTCCGGGACATCACCAAGCACAAGATCGGCGGAAAGGGTAAAATGATGGTGGTCACCGCCTCCCGGCTGGCGGCGGTGCGCTACTACCACGAGATCAAGGCCTATCTGGAGGCAAATCACTACGATGATGTGGAGATTCTGATCGCCTTTTCCGGTAGCATCAAGGACCCGGACGAGGAGAACGGCACAGAGTACACCGAAAGCGGCATGAACCGTGATCGGGAGGGGAACCGCGTCAGCGAGGCCCAGACCAAGCAGGTCTTCCATGACGAGGGCGATGTGCTGATCGTGGCGGAGAAATATCAGACCGGTTTCGACGAGCCGCTACTCCACACCATGATCGTGGATAAGAAACTGCGGGATGTGAAGGCAGTCCAGACTTTGAGCCGTCTGAACCGCACTTATCCCGGCAAAGAAGATACCTACATTCTGGACTTTGTGAATACCAAGGAAGAGATCCTGGAGGCCTTCCAGCCCTACTACCAGGAGACCAGCCTCACCGAGGAGATCAATGTTGACCTGATCTACAAGACTCAGAAGCAGCTCCGGGAATTCAAACTGTATAACGACAGTGACATTGAGGCGGTCAGCAAAATCTATTTTGCCCCTGATGCGAAAAAGGCCGCCTCCATCCAGGCGAAGATCTCCAACGCTCTGCTCCCGGTAGCCAAGGCTTACAACCAGCTGAGCAAGGAGGATCGCTACCAGTTCCGCCGTCTGATTCGAGCCTTTGTGAAGTGGTATAACTACATCTCTCAGATCGTGCGGATGTTCGATAAGGATCTTCATAAGGAGTATCTCTTCTGTTCCTATCTCTCCAAACTGATCCCTGCGGAACCTTCCACTCCCTGGGACCTGGAGAACCGGGTGAAACTGGAATACTACCGTCTGGAAAAGACCTTTGAGGGAGCGATCACTCTGGAAGAAAAGCCGACGGCCCTGGAGCCTGCAAAGACAAAGAAGGGCGTCAATATGAACACGAAAAAGGACCCGCTGGACGAGGTCATTGAGAAGATCAACGAGACCTACAAGGGTTCCTTCACAGAAGCAGACCGGGTCTTGATCGGGACTTTGCGTGAGAAACTGCTGGCGGATAAAAAACTCCGCAAGGCGGCTAAAGTGGATGGACAGCAAATCTTCGAAAAGAATGTGTTCCCCAAAATTTTCGACCAGACGGCCCAGGCCTCCTATATCGAAAGCACGGAAACCTATACAAAGTTGTTCGAGGATACCGCCAAGTATAAGGCCATCATGGTCGCCCTGGCAAAGGAACTGTATCGGGAACTTCGGAACGGTCAGGAGGGATAACAATGCCAAGAGCAAAAAAAGACGGACAGCATATCAACTGCTACATCGACAGGACCCTCTGTGAGCGGCTGAAGTCCTATGCAGATGAAAAGGGGCAGACGATGACGATGGCGCTGGAACGAATCTTAAAGCAATATTTTGAAAGCGAAAACAAAGAGACTATCGATAAAGATGATGTGGAGGCACTACGGTGAATGGGCAGGGAAAATTGTTGACTCATTTTCTAAAAAATGCGGATAAGCTTGTCATTCCAGTATATCAGCGTAATTATGACTGGAAAGAGGAACATTGTAAAAAACTCTACTCTGATCTTGTTAAAACGGTCAGGGAGGGGAAACGCTGGCACTTTTTCGGCGGTATCGTATCTGTCAGCGACCCTATGGGTAGTAGCTCGGACTACCTGGTCATTGATGGGCAACAGCGGATCACGACCGTATCCCTTCTTCTCCTGGCCATTGCCAACCTTGTGAAGGCCGGCATTGTCACGCCCAAAGATCCCAACCTGTACGATGTGATCACGAAGAAGTATCTGGTTGATGAGATCAATCCCAAACAGCGCAAAATGAAGCTGAAGCCCATCAAGGGCGATCAGGACTCTTACGACCGACTCTGGGGCGATCCCTCTGAGTACAATCAGAGTTCACGAATTACCCAGAACTACCTGTATTTCTACAACCAGATCCAACGGGATGACATCAGCGTGGATCAGTTGTTTTCTGCAGTTGAAAAGCTCCAAATCATTGACATCACCCTGACGCCCCCAGACGATGATCCACAACTTGTTTTCGAGAGCCTCAATTCCACGGGACTGGACTTGAACGAGGGCGATAAGATCCGGAACTTTGTCCTGATGCGCCGCTCTATGGAGGAGCAGGAACAGTTCTACGATGACTATTGGAGTCCGATTGAGAAGAACGCCGGCTATGATAAGCAGACCAACTCCTATGATGTCAGCCCCTTCATTCGGGACTACCTGGGTATCAAGGAGCGGCGTCTGACAGCCATGAAGGAGATCTACCAGGAGTTCAAGGACTATGTGGAAAAGCGCGGCCAGATCGAGGATGTCCTCAAAGAGTTGCTGGACTATGCGAAGAGGTATAACGAGATCCGCTCTGGTAGCCCTGAGTTCCCCCTCAGACTGAGAGCCTCCCTGTACCGGCTAAATCGGTTTGAAAGCAGCGTCTGCCGTCCGTTCCTGATGGAGGTATTCCGACTCCAGGAAGAGGATCTGTTCTCACTGGATACTGTGGCCGAGGTCTGCCGCATCGTGGAGGCATATCTGCTCCGCCGCCTGATTTGTGACCTGCCTTCCAACACACAGAGCAAGGTGTTCCTCACCCTTTGTAATGACATCAAGCGGCTGGACGGCACTTACGATAGTTTCCTGGAGAAAATGAAGTATGTGCTGGGTAGCAAAAAAGAGAAGGCTGCCTTCCCCACAGATGAGGACTTTGCGGAAGGGCTGAAAACGAAAAACATCTATACCATGCCAACCCGGTACAAAGCCTATATCTTCGAGCGCTTGGAAAATGGGGATAGTTCTGAATATAAAGAGATTTACAACCGGCTGGACAGCGGCGAGTACACCATTGAACATATCATGCCGCAAAAGCTGACTCCCGCTTGGGCGGCTGAACTGGGTGACGATGCAGAGAGCATCCATGATCAGTGGCTCCATCGGCTGGCAAACCTGACATTGGCTGCATCAGCCTACAATATCCGGTACAGTAACTCCTCCTTCCAGGAAAAGAAGACCATGAAAGACGGATATCTCCAAAGCGGCCTGAAGATGACCCAGCAGATCGCGAAAGCAGACCACTGGGGCCTTACTGAATTAGAGGAACGCTACAGTAGCTTGATCCAGCAGTGCATCTGCCTCTGGCCATATGCGGACACTACATATACGCCCCCGCAGAAACAGTATGATGAGATCGCTCTGGATGATGACGCAACCTTTACCGGCAGGCAACTGGTGAAGTACCGTTTCCGTGGGAATGAGCACGAAACAACTACCTGGGTGGATATGTATGTCGCAGTCCTCAAGGAGTTGCACAATGTTGATACCGCATACCTCAATTACCTCGCAGATGCTGATGACAGCGTAGATCTGGCCAGCCAGTTTTCTCGGAGTGAAAACGGAGCGGATGCGTCGGCGATGGTTGCGGACGGCATCTATGTCAATACTGGCACCTCGACGCAGCACAAGATCAATATGCTCCGGCACCTGTTCGAGCATTATGGGCAGGATCCCTCTGATTTGGTGTTCTTCCTCAATGAGAAACGGGATGACGATGAGGAATCCAGCCAGCGGCATAAAATCCGCAGAGCGTACTGGACACAGGTTTTACCGAGCCTCCTGGAAGTGACCGGATCGTTCAAGTATGTGTCACCCACGAAGAACAACTATCTCTCAGGTTCTACGAATAGCCCAGGGGTTCAGCTGTCTTGCGTTGCCAACTATAATCAGGCCCGGGTCGAGATCTATATTGACACGGGGGATGGAGCCAAAAACCAGCAGATTTACGACAATCTGAAGAAACATCAGGCGGAAATCGAAGAGACTTATGGACGACCGCTGATGTGGTACAACCAGGAGGGAACTCGTTCCTGTAAAGTGTATGATGAACTGCTGGATGTCAGTGTAACAAACCGGGATGACTGGATTAAAATGATGAAATTCCACAGTGAGCGCGGAGCAATGCTATTGCGGGCTGTGACGCCATATTTACCTTAATTCTGAGTTATTGAGTTGCTTATCTCGTTAACAGGGATTCGTTGCTTTAGAATGTCAAAACCGTTAGAGGGTTCAGATGGACTAATTAAATTGAAGAAACTCATCCATAGGAGAATTGGAAAACCTGGCGGGTTTGCGATGAAAATCATAAAAACAATTACATAGCGTTTGCAGAGAAAGGAAAGCGGAAAAGATGAACGTCATCTGTTTTGGCGACTCCAACACATACGGCTACGACCCGCGAGGCTACTTCGGCGGGCGATATGATGCGGACAGCCGGTGGGTAGACATTCTGGCCGAGAAAGCTGGATGGACGGTCCACAACCTGGGGCAGAATGGCCGGGAGATCCCTTCCTCCGCTCCTCCCTTCCCTGCCGACACGGATCTGCTGATCGTCATGCTGGGGACCAACGATCTACTCCAGGGCAAAAACCCGGAGCAGGCCGCCGGGAGGCTGGAGCGGTTCCTCTCGGGCATCTCCCTGGAGCGAAGCAAACTCCTGTTGATTGCCCCGCCGCCGATGGTCCTGGGCGAGTGGGTGCCCAGCCAACAGCTCATCGATGACTCCCGTGCCTTTTCCGGACTCTGCCAGGCCCTGGCGGAGCGGCTGGGCATCCGCTTTGCTGACGCCGGAAATTGGAACATCCCCCTGGCCTATGACGGCGTACACTTCACAGAGCAGGGGCACAGAGCCTTTGCCGCTGGACTCTTGGAGGAACTCAGATGAAACGAATGATACCCCTGCTGTTGTCCCTTCTGCTGTTGACCGGGTGCGGCGAAGACTCCGCGGACGGCTACCAGCAGATCAGCCAGGAGGAGGCCAAAGCGATGATGGACACCCAGGTGGTCATCATCCTGGACGTGCGGGAGCAGGACGAGTACGACAGCGGCCACATCCCCGGCGCCGTTCTCCTGCCGGTGGGCACCATCGACGAAACGACTGCCGCAGAGGTGATTCCCGAGAAGGATTCCACGGTCCTGGTCTACTGCCGCAGCGGGAATCGCAGTAAGACCGCCTCCGCCGCCCTGGCGGAGCTGGGCTACACCAACATCTATGAATTTGGCGGCATCAACACCTGGCCCTATGAGACGGAGCCATAATGGCATCGCTGAAAAGAGCCTACAAGTCTATCAGGATCTGCGTCACATAGTCAAAGAACACGGGATCGGCTGAACAGCCGATCCCGTTGCTTATTTTCTGAAGTTTGTCCTCACGACTTCGCCAGCCAGTCCTGGAACTCGTCCAGGGTGATGACCTCCCGGTCGCATTTCTTTTTCATCTCCCGGGCCTGCTCGCTCCAGGCGTAGAACTGCTCATCGGTGATGCGGCCCGCCCTGATCCAGGCAAAACGCTTTTTGTACTCCCTGCGGTAGGCTTTGAACACCGGATCGTCGGACTGCTTCTTGGTCCACTGCTGGAAGGCCCCGGCCTCCCGGCAGGTCTGCTGACCCGGGGCCACCGGTCGCTCACAGTACTCCGCGCTGACCCGGCCGGTCTGGGGGAACCAGCGCCCGCAGTTCTTGCACCGCCGGACGGTGATTCCGCGCTCCACACAGCTACGCAGGGAGTAGTCGATCATGTCCGAAATGCGGAGGGGATATAAGACCGGCGAACACCGGCCCGGCTCCACCGGCTCAAAGCTGAGGGGGATGGGCCGGAAGGAGAACAGGGACGGGTCCTTGGGGGCGTCGTAGAGGTAGTAGGCCGATGCCTGCTTTTGTGGATCACGCCCCGCCTGGTCCACATCCAGCACCAGGTCAAAGAACCGCTGGATCTGCCGCTGATACAGCGGGAGCTGTTCCGGGAGGCCCCGCAGCTCCTCCAGCATCTCCCGGTCCTCCTGTTTACTGACCCGGATGCCCGCTCCCATCCGGGAAAAACGGTCATAGCAACGCACATACAGAAGTTCCAGATAGATGTGCCGGCTCTTCAGCTGACCCAGTTCCATCATGGCGGCGGTGCCCGCCTCCCTGTCGTCCTCCTGAAGCAGGCGCTCCCAGTTCTCCGCGACCCTGCGGAGCGCCAGAGTCAGTTCCCCGCAGTCCATCTCCAGAAAGGAAAGCAGGCTCTCCAGGAACGGAAGCTCCCGGCAGGTCGAGGGCACGCCCTGGCCGCCGTAGCCATCGAATTGAAAGACCTCTTTTTTCTCAGAGAAGTACATCTTGGCATACCACATGTCAGTATCCTCCGAAATAGACAATTACAAATTATTTTTATGATAGTCTTGACAGCGGTTGAAAATCGTGTTACGATACAGTCACAGGGGGCTGTCAAAATAATCTTACCATAGTCTAACACCAGAAGATCCGATTGTCAACGGAAAATTGGTTCCAAACATTCGGAAGGGCACCTTGAAAATTGAACACCCATCACCAGAGACGATACTCTCCGGAGAAGCAGCGCCAGGATGTTGTCCAACAGGGCTCCCACAAAGTCTGCGACTTTGTGGGAAGAGGAGCCGCAACGGCGTGAATGAGTTTTCGCGCATGCGCGGAAACGAATGATACAAAGTTTGCGGCGACGATGAGCGTGCCAAGAGGAAGGAAACGCCGTGTTGGTCACACAAGGCCGCAGGGCAGGAACGGGTATGGTGTATGGCCAGACAGAGCACAGCAAGGACAGCCCCTGTAAAAAAAGACCGCCGAACTGCTGCAACAGTTCAGCGGCCCGCCGCGTTTCGGAAAACACAGCCTGATACTGTGTTCAGTTTAACAGAGAGACCCCCGAAACGCAAGAAATTTTTTCTCTGAATTTGAAAACGGAGGTACTGAAGTTTGAAACTGTCCATCTACAAGTCCTACGACGACCTGCCCCTGTTCCTCAACGCCAGGACGGTGGCCAACGTGCTGGGGGTGTCCATCTCCTCCGCCTACGAGCTGATGCACGAGCCGGACTTCCCCACCCTGAAGGTGGGGAGCCGTCTGGCAGTGCCCCGGGATGCCTTCCGGCAGTGGGCGGAGCGCAAGGCGGGAGGTGCGAAATGAGAAAATCGAACTGGACCAGGCGGGACCCCATCAAGAACTACTTCCCTCTCCCCAATGAGATCTACTCCCTGGGGCTGTCTGCCGGGGCCATCGCGGTCTACGGTTTCCTGATGCGCATCGAAAACCGTCAGACCTACCAGTGCACGGCCAGCTACCGCACCATCGGGCACGCCACCGGCATGAGCGTGAACACGGTGCGCAAGTATGTGGCGGAGCTGGAGGAGCGGGGCCTCATCATCACGGAGCGCACCACCGTCGCCACCCGGGACGGCCGCATCCTCAACGGCTGTCTGCGCTACACCATCCTCCCCATCCAGCAGGTGGTAGAGGCGTACCACCTGCACCAGCTGGCGGAGGCCGACGGGATGCTGGAGAAGTGGAAAACCCAGAAACGGCTGGAGAAGTATGGCCGGGAAGGAGGTGCGCCGGCGTGATGTGGAGAGAGATGACCGACCGCCTCATCGAAAGCGATTCCGAGCTGTCCGCCTGGAGAACCGCGCTCACCGTGCGGTACATCGTCAACAGCTGGAACGACGCCCACGACACACCTATCAGCGAAGATGCGGTACTGCTCTTCCTGTGCGACGAGACCAAGGGGGATCTGACAGAGGAGCAGCGGGCCTTCGCAAAAATGCGCAGGGAGGAGATCCAGAGCGGCATCCGCAGGATGATATGCGAGTGGCTGTTGTACGACAGCATGGTCCCGCAGGGATGCGCGGGAGACTTCCGGCAGTTTCACAGACGGCTTCGGCCGCCCCGGGAGAGCGTTTCCCGGGGCCCGCTATCCTCCCGCCTGTGCGCCCCTGTGGGCCGCTGTGTGGCCCGATGACGGGAGGGGCAGGGCCCCTGCCCCTCCCTGCCGGTTCGGGCCGGTGTGGGCCGGTTGTGGGAGGCGTTGCGGCACAAGGCTTCCGGCCCTTTTTGAACGGAACCGAGGGACGAAAGAAAGAGCAGGATAAACAACGGGGTCGCAAGCGCCCCCGTCTGGAGCACCTCTGCCCGCAGTGCGGGCAGTTGCGGGGGCTTTTGCGGGGATTGGAAATGGGGTCAAAATCCGGGCCGTGATATCATCTCTGCGGTCATAATCCCCGAAAGCCTACTGTCACAAGGAAAAAACAGGGGGCAACCCCCGGAAAGGAGAACATTATGAGCAAAAAAGAAAAATTCCCCCTCTACCTCTCACCGGAGAAAAAGGCCATCCTGGAGCGCCGGTATCAGGAGGATGGGAGCCGGAGCATCACCGCCTTCATTGAGCGGGCGGTGGACTTTTACCTGGACTATCTCAGCGCCAACAATGCCGGACTGTTTCTCCCCACCTCCATCAAGTCCTATGTGGATGGACGGCTGGGACAGTTGGAGAATCGGATGGCCTCTCTGCTGTACAAGCAAGCAGTGGAGCAGGACATGGTGGCCGGCATTCTGGCGGACGCCTATCAATTCAACGAAGATGATCTTCAGCGGCGCCGCACGGAGAGTATCAACAATGTGAAGAAAACCAACGGCCGCATCTCCCTGGACCAACGGGTGCGTGAAGTCTGGGAGGAGGGGGATGAGTGGCAAGACTAATCGTCAAGAGTCCCTACTACAAGTGCGGCGGGAACGCCACCCTCAGCGGCTACCTGCGCTACATCGCCACGCGGGAACGGGTGGAACTGCTGCCGGATGACCGTCCGCCCACCCGCAAGCAGGAGCAGCTCATCACAAAACTGGTGAAAGATTTTCCTGACAGCAAACCCCTCTATGAGTATGAGGACTACATTGAAAAGCCGACAAAGTCCAATGCCTCCACGCTCATCACCATGGCGCTGGAGTCCAACTGGGACAAGCTCTCCACCATGGAGGGCTACGCCGGGTACATCGCCACCCGGCCCAGGGCAGAGCGGCTGGGCAGCCACGGTCTGTTCGGTGACGACGATGCAGTCTCTCTGGATGCAGCGATGGACGAGTTGGAGCAGTACACCGGAAATGTGTGGACCCACATCATCTCCCTCAAGCGAGAGGACGCGATGCGGCTGGGCTACGACAACGCCAAGGCGTGGCGGGATCTCCTCCGGGCGCACCGCAACGACATCGCCGCGGCGATGAACATCCCCCCAAACGACTTTCGGTGGTACGCCGCTTTTCACGATGAGGGTGATCATCCCCATATCCACATGATGGCGTGGTCTGCAAATCCAGGGCAGGCATACCTGTCCAAAGACGGCATCCGCCAGATCAAGTCCGAACTCACCAACGATATTTTCAAACAGGAAATGCTCCACACCTACGAACAGAAGTCCCAGTCACGGGACGAGTTGGTGCGGGAGACCCGAAGGGCCATTCGACATCTGACCCGTGAAATGGTGCAGAGCATCTGCTCAGTTCCGGAGATCGAGCAGAAGATGGAGCAGCTGGCCGGACAACTGGAGACGGTCAAGGGCAAAAAGTCCTACGGCTATCTCCCCAAGTCCGTGAAGAAAACCGTGGACGAGGTGGTGGACAAGCTGGAAGTGCTGCCGGTGGTCCGTGAGTGCTATGGGCAATGGTGCGTCCTCCAAAGTGAGGTAGAGAGCTACTACCACGACAAGCCCAGAGAGAAGAAAAAACTGTCCCAGGAGAAGGCGTTCCGGCAGATCAAAAATACCGTCATCCAAGAGGCGGAGTGCATCCGGCTGGGAGAAATCACCTTCGAGGACGCTGACCTGGCCGGCCATGACGAGCCGGAACAGATGCGGGGTGAGTCCGATTCCTGCTGGGAACTGCGGCAGATCGTCCGGGACGAGCCCCTTTCTCTGGCAGACCGGGACGGCGCAGCGGAGGAGTTGGAGCGGCTGGCGGAGCGAGGTGATGCCCACGCCCAATACTTGCTGGGTCAGCTTTACCGGGACGGTCCTCTGCTGATCCCAGACAGTCAAAAAGCGAAAAACTGGTTCACCCAAGCGGCAGATCGTGGCCTGTCCGAGGCCCAGTACGCCCTTGGCAAGCTGCTCCTCTCCGACGATTGGGAAGTGCGGAACCCGGAGGAGGGCATCCGCTGGCTGAAGGAGTCAGCGAAGAACGGGAACCAGTGGGCCGCCTACCGGCTGGGCAAAGAATATCTGACCGGCGAGGTGGTGACCAGGGATACCTCCAAAGCGGCAAAATGGTTCACCCAGTCGGCGGAGGCGGGCAACCAGTACGCCCAGTACATGCTGGGCAAGCTGTACCTAACGGGACAGGGTGTGCAACAGGATCTCGCCCAGGCGATGGATTGGTTCAGCCGTTCCGCCGCCCAGGGGAACCAGTACGCGCAGTTCTTCCTGGAACGGCAGGATGACCTCCGTCCACCCTCTGTTATGCTGGCGGTCACTCACCTGCTCTACCACATGAGCCGGATCTTCGAGGATCACTCTCTGCCCCGATCCAGCACCGGCCTGCAGGTGGACAGCAAACTGAGAAGAAAAATCCAGGCAAAGAAACTCGCTATGGGCCACAAACCGGATGACCATGAGGAGGAGCAGAGCCAGGGCGGCATGGTCATGGGTGGGATGTGACTCCCCCCTCAAAAATTACGGCACTGTAAACAACAGAAAGCCTTCGGGATCAGAAAACCAGTGGAATCTGCCCGCAAAACCAGCCACTTAAATGATAACAATTTGATAATAGTTCGCCGTGCCCCTCGCTATTTCCTGTTTTTGTGGTATTGTGTGTTGCTGATGAGGCGGGATGACCCATGATGACCAATCACCCCTCAATCCAACGCTGCCGCTACTGCGGCAGTTGGGGCTGGTCTGACAGCACGGCGAGGCGCTGGTGACCTACAAGAAGCACGGACTCCTGGGCAGCCGGCTTCGATATCTGATCTGCCGCCGCTGCGGGGCTGTGGTGTATCAATGGGTGGCGGAGCCCCACAGGTTCCCATCCATCCGGTAGCCCACGCAAGTCCTGCGACGCAAATCAAAGATAAAAACCTCGGAGGTGAAAAAGAACATGGCAAAGCGAAGACCGTCCGGTGACGGAATGGTCCGCAAGCGGGAGGATGGCCGCTGGGAGGGTCGCATCGTCATCGGCCACAAGGAGAACGGCGATCCCATCTTCCGCTACATCTACGCCGACACCCAAAAAGAACTGACCGCCAAGCTCCGGCAAAACATCACCGCCTATCAGGGCGTGGATCTGACAGAGGAGTGCAGGATGACCCTCTCGGAATGGCTGGACCGATGGCTGGAGCAGATGGCCTCCGTCCTCCGGCTCAGCACGCTGGAACACTACCATAGCGATATGGAGCATCATGTCAAACCGTATCTGGGTCAAAAGAAACTTACACAAATTACACCGGCAGACCTGCGGAAGCTCTACGACACTCTAAAACAGCATGGCAGGGTCCATCCCCGCCCCGGCCAGAGCCGTGGGTTGTCCACCACCACCGTCCACGGCATCCACACCACCCTGCACCATGCGCTGAAGTCCGCGGTAGACCAACGTCTGCTGCCTCACAATCCCGCTGACCATGTGGAGCCGCCCAAGGTGTCCCACAAACCCATGAAAATTCTGAATGATGAGCAGTTGGATACCTTTCTGTCAGCGGTGGAGCAAGACCCCATCTGGAAAGATTTTTTCTACACCGAACTGACCACTGGCCTGCGGCTGGGTGAGATCTGCGGACTGATGTGGTCTGACTTCGATGCCAGGAAAGGAACTCTGAATATCAACCGTACCCTCCACAAGGAACAGGGCGGGCGGCTGGTGACAGGCGACACCAAGACCTACGCCGGAACCAGAAAAATCGTCCTGCCATCCACCACAGCGGAGTTGCTGTTAAATCGTAAGAAGCACTCCTATTCTGTGTGGATCTTTCCCAACCCACTCAAACCCGAAATGCCCATGAACCCCAGCGCCGCATACCGACAGATGAAAGCAATTTTGACAGAAAACAGTCTGCCCGGCCTTCGATTCCATGATCTCCGCCACACCTTCGCCACCCACGCGCTGGCCAATGGCGTGGACGCTAAGACCCTGTCCGGTATTCTGGGCCACACCAAAGCCAGCTTCACGGTGGACACCTACACCCACACCACCACAGATATGCACAAAAAGGCCGCCGAAATCGTCGGCGGATTCCTAACGGACTACTTAGGAGAGGAGATGGCTCCATGGCAAAGCGTAGGAACCGCGGCGACGGCAGCCTCCACCTGAGAAAAGACGGCCGCTGGGAAGGCCGATATGTAATGGGCTACGATGACAAGGGCCTGCCCGTGACCAAAAATGTCCTCGCCAAGACCAAGTCGGAATGTGCGGCAAAGTTAGCGCAGCTCCGGGACACGCTGAAAGAGCCTGCGCCGGACCAGCCCAAGCCCGGAATATTACTGGCAGACTGGCTGAATCTCTGGTATCAAGGGTACAAGAAGCCAAACCTCCGACCCAACACCCAAATGTCCTATGAGCGGCGAATCTATCAACACATCATCCCTGCTTTGGGCGGCACCCAACTGGACAAACTGACCACCGCTGACATCCAGGAATTCTATGTATCCCTTAAAAAGAGCGGCCGGCTGATTCGAGCCGACCTCTACGGCGAAGGACTTTCAGATCAGACTGTCCGGGGCATCCACACCACCCTCCACGCCGCCCTGGATAAGGCCGTGGAAGAAAACCTGATTTTCCGAAATCCTTCAGACGGATGTAAGCTTCCCTCTGCCAAACCCAGAGAAATGAAGGTGCTGACACCGGAGGAGATCCAGCGGTTACTGATCCAGGCCAGAGAGGATGGCTGCTATGAGCTTCTGCTCTTAGAGTTATCCACTGGCCTGCGCCGGGGCGAGATCTGCGCCCTCCAGTGGAATGACCTGAATCTCAAAACGGGAGCGCTCCAAGTGGAACGGCAGGTCCACCGGGTGCGAGGGAAACTGGTGGTATCTCCGCCCAAAACCAAGGCAGGCCGGAGGACGGTGCTCCTCCCTCCCCCAGTCCTGAATGTACTCAAATCCTACCGGACCACTTCAACCTCCCGTTGGATGTTCCCCTCGCCAGTCAAGGAGGACTCCCCCATGGACCCCGCGGCAGTGCGAAAGCGGCTGTCCACTGTGCTGAAACTGGCCAGCTGCAAGAGACTTCGATTCCACGATCTGCGGCATACTTTCGCCACCGCTTCCCTGGAGCACGGCATGGATGTGAAGACCCTTTCGACCATCATCGGCCATGTGTCCAGCAGCACCACGCTGAATATCTATGCCCATGTGACCGATGAGATGCAGCGGACTGCCGCAGCCAAGATCGACCGTGGGATCATCAAAAGCGAGGCCGCCCAAGAGGTTGATACGGCGCCAAGAAACCCGCCGCCCTCTACCTTCCAGCCCTACAAGGGTCAGCGCCGCAAACCGGGCACCGGCTGTGTCAGCCAGATCAACGACCACCTCTGGGAGGGCCGCTACTCCCCCATCGTCGATGGAAAGCGCATGGCCCGGAATGTCTACGCGAAAACGGAAGACGAGTGTGAGAAAAAGCTGGCAGAACTGATCCGGGAAATGAAGGCAGAGATCGCCGCCGGAAAAAAACAGACAAAGCAGGAAAGTGCGGCAAGTTAACCGGGAGAACCTGCCGTATTGCGCAAACGGGCTTCCAAGGGCAAAGCGCCCTCGGAGGCCTGGCTTTTTCCTGTCTGTGGCTTGTTCTGTGGTCAAAGGCGAAAGCCGAAATTCAAACCGGCAAAAATAGTTGCAAAAAACAAATAAAACAACCGCTTTTCGGGTGAAAAGCGGTTGTTTTGTGTCATGCTGTACCAGAATAGATTTATCAATTCTTGTACCAAGAATCATGCTGTCAGGTCAGTGATTCCTAAATGTAACTTTGAAACTCTTTTAATCCCTGCCGAACTATACTTTGCCATTGGAATCCCCAATACTGTTGAGCTTAACCGCATTATGTCAGTGTGTTGCTTTCCATTCTTCAAATATTCGCATATAAATCGACCGTTCGCAAAGATGTTTAACAGTGTCATTCATTCCCAAAATTGATACAATCTGATTGAAGTTCACGATACCCATTTCAATTATCATCTTTGCAATAAACTCATCTATAAAAGAGGAACTTACTGTCGCTATTTTTGAAAAGTCCAAACATATTTTACAATTTGCCCTCCTAACTGTGTTTATAACATCATTCCTGAGTAAACGCCCCGCTTCGCGGGTAGCTGTTCCTTCGCAGTTTTCAAAGACATCATACAAAAGGTAGTTATTCTCTTGAAGCATATTATCGATTCTAATATCGAATCCATCGAATCCCCCAATGCTTGAGAAAGCAGCTTTGATGTCAACGGCTCTATTTAGATCAAGCTGAAAGTCTACAGTAGTTCCTTGAAAGCCACGGTCCACATACGGCAAATTATCATATTTTTGAAGGCATAAATCTTCTGTTAGCATTAATGAAGCCGGACCAGATGTCAGTGTTAGTCGGCCACCATTGGTATGCACAATTTGATATAATCCAAATAATCCGTTCCCTTGTCCTTGGCCGTCACCAATTCCTTCCTGTATTGCCAGTGTTAGCGCATCCAGTGCTTTTGCAGGATGATGAACACTCGACTTCAAAGAATTATATATACCAATTCCAGTGTCCGATACACAGATTGCGATATGATTATTTTGCGAATGAAATTGTGCCATCACATATCCAGCAGTACTTTGACTATGCAGAAGTACATTGTCCATCACTTCGTTTATACACCAAATTAAGCTTTCCAGTACTCCTTCTTTACAAACGGTTTGTCGACTAATGCAATCAACACATTTCTGTGTAAACATAGCAACCTGCGCAGAAGTATCATACCGAAAAACTTGATCAAACGGGTTACGAAGTGCACATATTTCCGAATCAGAAAGGTAGCTTGGCGATACAAAATTGCAACCACTTAAATACTCGGATGTTGCGATATCAATGTGAAACTTTATTCCCTTTTGGCGATAGTATTCGATTATTCCCGCAATTGGAACACATGCATTAGGGTAAACAGGCGTTCCCTGTCCTACCCAGTGAATGCAAAAGTCTTCATATCCTTTCAATAAGCCATCATACATCATACGAATAAAATCGCTAACACACAAGGAGCGATTAAGTTTGTGAATGTATATATTATTGTCTTCCCGTGTAACGGAGCGCTTTCTATTTAATTTCTCATCCATAAGCACCACATCCATGTTCTTTTTAACTATTGCTTACTTTCGGCCGCCGGACGCATCAAGATATAAAATCCTATGATCCTCCGTCAGCACCTTCATCTGGCCGATGGCGATGGCGTTGAGTTTTGCCAATCTCTCCGCCTGCGGGATTCCCTCGTTGATGAACACTGCGTTCAGATTTTCCAGATTGGACAGGCACACGAGCTGCGATACATTGGCATAGTCGCGGATGTTTCCTTTAAGATCCGGATGGGCATCGCGCCACTCTTTGGCCGTCATACCAAACAGCGCCATATTCAAAACATCGGCTTCGTTAGCATAGACCAGCGAAATCTGCCGCGCAGACAGCTCCGGTGGGATCAGATTCTCCTTGATGGCATCTGTGTGAATACGATAATTGATCTTGGCAAGGTTGCGCTTGATGTCCCAACCGAGTTGCTTCATCTCCTCGGTCTTGAGCCGCTCAAACTCTTTAATGAGGTAGATTTTGAATTCGGGGCTGATCCACATGCCGAACTCGAAGGCGATGTCCTTATATGCGTATGTCCCGCCGTACCGCCCGGCTTTGGCTCTGAGACCAATTGCATTAGTTTTTTCTGCCCACTCTTTTACGCTGAGCTTGTAGCTATTCAAGCCAGCCTGACTTCTAATTGTGGCGAATTCGCCATAATTAAAATTGGGGTTGTGTATCTGTTCCCAAATCCCAAGGAACTCAACCGTGTTCCGGTTTCTCAGCCAGTCGGAGATGAAAAAATCACCGTCTTTGGCTTTGAGCATATCTGTCAGAGAAATGTAATCCTTATCCTCGATGGTAGTGACCGTAATCTCGGCACCGTTTACAACGATTTTTCCATCCATCTGCACGCGCCTCCATTCAGACCTTATCGCGGGCCAACTCTTTCAGCAAGCCCTGGCACCCCTCCAGCACATCCCGCCAAGTCGACTCGAAGTCCTCGGTGTACCACGGGTCGGCAACATCGCGGGAGTGGTCGGTGTAGTCCATCAGGAGGTGCAGCTTGCCTGCAAAGTCGCCGCCGCAGATGCGGTACATATCCCGCAGGTTGGCACTGTCCATGCCGATCAGCAGGTCGTATTCGTCGTAGTCCTGATTGGTGAGTTGCCGTGCCGTGTGATTGCTGCAGGTGATCCCATGCTCTGCCAGCTTGCGCCGCGCAGGGGGATAGACCGGATTGCTGATCTCCTCGCGGCTGGTTGCCGCCGACTCGATATGGAATTGTGACGACAGCCCTGCCTTCTGCACCAAGTCCTTCATCACGAACTCGGCCATGGGGCTGCGGCAGATATTGCCGTGGCAGATAAACAGGATATTCTTCATACTGGTTTTTCTCCGAAAACTCATCATTTTCTACAGTATAGCAGGTATCCACGCTTTCGCCAAGAGCAATTTCCGAATGTTCGGCTCTCTCAATCATCCGCAGCAGCTCCGTTTTGGATAAGCCGCTTTCGGCGGCTTTCCGAATGTACCAGCATCTCTCGTCCATGGTCAATCCAGCCTCCATGATGACCACATTTTGAGTCCAGTTCAGACGCATTGCCGCTGCCAGCAATTCCGGCGTGTCGCCGTACACCCTGTAGAAGTCCCGCATCCGGCGCACATTGCGTGGAGAGAAGCCATCGGCTGCGGGATAGATGGCTTGCAGATATTCCGACGCCGCGACAGCCGCGCCTTTTTCGCTCCTGCCGCTGACCACTCGGCCAATCTCGCAGTACAGCTCCATCTGCGGGAGCTGTGCCGTCATAAGCGAATCCAGCGCGGCAAACATGGCGGTGTAATCTGTGGGCTTGCGGATATTCATGGACTTCTCCTTTCCGGCGCGACGCGCCGGATCAACGCTCAAAGCAGAGAAAAGCACGGTGACTGCCGTGTTTTTCTCTGCTTTGACCTGCTTCAGATGACTCGCACGATCTGCTCCCAGAGCAGAATGTGCTTTTCGTCAATGGCTTTGTTGTCGTGGTAGTGGCCGAACAGCCAGTAGTGGTATTTTGCTCTTTCCCGCACCTCTTGCAAAAAGTCCGTGAGCCGGTCCGCCTCGTTGTGGCGGTTTCCCATGAGGGCGATGCTGGTGGGGGCGCAGTGGGTGATGATGTAGTCCACCTGCCAGCCGTCCGTGTCAAGGCTTCGCCGTGCCTCGGCGTATTCCTCATCGGAGGGCAGCTCCTGCGCCCACCACGAGATATGGTTGACGCGGTATCTCGCTCTGGGCTTGCGCTGAAGCATCATGATCCTTCGCTCAAAATCCGGGGCGTCCGGCTCCAAAATCCCATCCTCGATGTCGTGGCTTTTTGCGCCGCCCATGGTGAAGAAGCGGTAACCCTCCAGCTCGAAGATCTGACCGCGCATCAGGTGCAGCACATGAGGGCGAATGCGATGCACCTTGCCGCCGTGCCATTCCACCACAGGGTATCGTTCCAGCGCGTCGTAGTTCTCATGATTTCCGCAGACGAAGGCAAGCGTGAAGGGCAGGCGTTCCAGCCAGTCCAGCGTTTCATCGTCGCGGCTGTCGCCAAACCAAACGCCGCCGAAGTCGCCGGTGCAGATCATAATGTCCTGCTTTGTCATCCGTGCCTGTTCGGGAAAGTATTTTGGTTTGAATCGTTCAAAATTTCCATGGAGGTCGCCGGTCACAAGTACCATTTTCTCATCCCTCCTTTAGTTTGACATGCTCTGGCGGATCTCGATGCCGCTCTTTAGCGTCACGCTGATCTCGTTCTTGGACAGCACCTTCACCTGCGCCACCAGCTGCCGGATGGCACTCTCGTCCCATTCCGCGATGTGGGGCACGGCGTTTTCCAGCATCCCCGCGGCATCCCTGATACGCCGATCCGCTTCGGCGTGTTCCTTATTCTCGGCAAGGATGGTTGCCCGCAGCTCCTTTAGCGCGGTCTGCTCGTCCAATATCTCCTTGAACTGATCCCCATAGGCGATGGGATCATCCGCCGCCTTTTCCAGCAATCTTTGGAACTGCACCTCCAGCTCCGCCAGCCTGCGGTCGATGTCGCCAAGGCTCATGCCGCTGCCGGGGAACGGGATGACCTCCGCCTCCAACGCCTCCGTGATTTGGCGGATGCGGCCATCCAAGTCCGGCAGGACGGTGTTGAGGGCAGCTATGATCGCCTGCTGGAGCGGCGCCTCGTCCAGCGTGGGCGAGCTGTGGCAGTATTTCTTGCCGTAGTCCAAACGGCTCACACAGCGCCACACAACACGTTTTCCATCAGGGCGCGTCCATGTGCAGCGGCGGTACAGTGTTCCGCACTCGCCGCACACCAGACGGTCTGAGAGGGCGTAGCGGCTGGTGTAGGCGGCAAGACCGGTGGAGGCTCTCTTGGAGGGGCTTTTTGCCGCCTTGCGCCGCGCCATCTCCGCCTGCACCGCGTTGTACCTCTCGCGGCTGACGATGCCCTCGTGGTGGTTCTCTATGAGGTACATGGGGAGCTGCCCCGTGTTTTTGATGACCTTGCGGTTGATGACATCCTGCTGAAAGGTTTTCTGCATCAGCACATCGCCGCAGTATTTCTCATTCCGCAGGATGCTCTTGATATGAGGCAGCGTCCATTGCGGTGAATTTTCGGCGTATATCACGCCCTGCTCATGCAGCTCGTCCCGCAGCATCCGTGTGCTGGCTCCGGCGAGGTATCGCTCGTAGATCCAGCGGACGACCTCCGCCTCCTCCGGGATGATCTCCGGCTTATCGTCCGCGCCCCTGCGGTAGCCGTAGAGGTATTTGTACTGGATGGTCGCCTTTCCGCTCTCCATGGCGCGGCGTTTGCCCCATGTGACATTGGCGGAGATGGATTCGCTCTCAGACTGTGCGAAGGCGCCGGAGAGCGTGATGCGCAGCTCGCTGTCCTCCTCCAGCGAATTGATGTTCTCCTTTTCAAAGATGACGGCGATGCCCAGCTCCTTGAGCGCCCGTGTGTAGTAGAGGCAGTCCACCGTGTTGCGAGCGAAGCGGGAGACTGATTTGGTGAGGACGACGTCTATCTTCCTCTGGCGGCAGTGGCGGATCATGCGCATGAAGTCCTCGCGCTTTTTCACCGAGGTGCCGGTGATGCCCTTGTCGGCGAAGATGCCCGCCATCGTCCACGCGGAATTAGACATGATCTTGTCGGTGTAGTATTCCTTTTGCACCTCGTAGCTGTTTGCCTGATCCTCCTCCTTGGTGGAGACCCGGCAGTAGGCGGCGACCCTGAGCTGTCTTTGCAGCTCCGCCTGCCGGACCGACTCCGGCTTTGCCGGGATCTTAATGACTCTTGGGGCGGTTTCGTTCACGGCTGATCTCTCCTCTCTATGACCTGTCTGTTCTTCAGCATCACGGTCACGCATTTGTTCGTCACGCACACCTTTGACACCGTGCTTTGCAGCAGCTCCGCATCCGGCTCCGTCATGGGTTTGCGGCCGGTGAGCAGCCGCCGCAGCCGCACGGTTTCGTATTCCGTGTTCCCGATGGCGTCGTACTGCTCTGCCGCCAGTTGAAGGAGCAGCGCTCTGGCGTTGTCCTCGTCGATGGGCTGCCGCTCCAGTGCGGTGGTCAGCTCCTCCCGCGTTTTTCCGCAGGCAGCGCCGACCACTTGGGATACCGCTGGCTGAATACGGTCGGGGCAGCGTATGAGCTCGTTGAGCAGACTGGTGACGATCTTCTCCACCCGCTCGGAGGGCGGTGCGCCGCAGAGCCGCCGCAGGACCTTCTGCGCGGGCGTTTTCTGCGGCGGGGGGGGGGTCTTCGGCCCCTTTTTTGCTCCCCGTATGACGCT
>OBXU01000129.1_pt1 | contig 39688 bp, 64 predicted proteins | sample 1476671 | NCBI WGS metagenome assembly OBXU01 (sample SAMEA2580182, study PRJEB22360) | human gut metagenome | biome: human gut; feature: human-associated habitat; material: faeces | place: Denmark | collected 2008/2010
TTACACCGTGAAACTAAATAATTTATTTGGATATAGCCTAGAATCCTTAATTTATAAGGGTTCTAGGCTCTTTTTTTGTTGTTAGAAATTTACTGATTTAGTTATTGATGTAGATTTGCTATTTTAAAAATTTACATAGCTACTTAAAGCATCTGTTGCTTCTTTAGTAACTTCATCAGAAACATGAGTGTAAGTATCCATAGTTATTTGTAAAGAAGAATGTCCTAAGCGTTCTTGGATTATTTTAGACCTAACATTATCTGATTCGAATAATAATGTTGCGTGGGTATGCCGAAAACCATGACAACCAATAGAATGTAAGTTAGCTTTTTCTGCCAATCTTTTGGAACGTTGGTAAATGTCTTGACTTCGGAACATAGTACCATCAATTTTTGTAAAAATGAGTTGTGTTTTAAACCCACCTTTTTTCATTAAAGCCTCACGCTGTCTAAGTTTCCATTTTTTTAAGATATAAGCAGTCTTGTTATCAAAAGAAATTTTACGAATAGAATTGGGAGTTTTAGGATCGTTTATAGTCAATCCATTTGTACTGATAGCAGTAGTTTTATTTATATTAACTACCTGCTTTTTAATATCAATATCATTCCAATTCAATGCTAAAGCTTCACCAACACGTATACCAGTAAAAGAAAGTAAGCGAAAAATAGCACAGTCTAAGTCAGCATAGTATTTTAGAACTAAACTTTCTTCTTTGGCTTGATTGGCAATGCTATCAGCTGTATTTAAGAAATGTTCCAGTTCGTCTTTTGTATAGAACTTTCTTTTTGTATTCTTTTCTACTTTCTTTAGCGAACTAGGCTTAGTTATTTTCTTAAATGGGTTTGAGTCTATTATTTCTAAACCAACAGCATAGTCACAAACACGAGAAGCATAACTCAAAAGTACTTTTCCCATTTCATTCTTTTTATACCATTCATTAACAGATCTTTGCACGATCTTTACTGTTAAACGCTCAAGTCTCATTTTCCCGAATGTGGGTAAAATGTGCTTTTTCATACGGCGTTCAGTAGCTATGAATGTGGATTCCCTAACTGTTTTTTTGTATTCGTCCAACCACATATAATAAACTTCTTCAAAAGTGGTTAAACGAGTATGCTCGTTAGCTAGATTTCCATTATCAAAATCTAATTTTTTTTGATTAAGCTTGAGCTGTGCTTCTTTTTTTGTATTACAGTTTCTGATAGTGACATTAATTTGTTTTCCAGTTAAATAATCTACGCCTAAATAGGCAGTTACTTTCCAGTATTTTTGTCCTTTTTTTGTGTATTGTTTAAAAGTTGCCATTTTTTATCCTTTCCACTTGGGCAAGCGAATAGAAGGAATGACAAATTTCTAGCACCTCCTTATTAAATTTTAAAGCCCCTAGCATGAATCGAACATGCTAGAACTCACCAGAGAGGGGAATCTTTTATTTTAGTATTTTGATTTTATTAGTATCCAGCGCTTCAGATCTAGCTACGATTTCATCACCCGCTTTTATTTGCATAAAAGGTAATTTATTATCTTTCGTGAAAGGTGATGCGATTGCTTTTAAAACACCGATGTAGTTTTGTCTGTCAGTGGAATCTAAATTTTCCCAATCAGTAGATAAATTTAGTTGTACGTAATTAATATTGTTATTAGATTTTGTATCTACTTCCGCACTTAAAATATACGGGTAATCTTCGTTTTTATAGTTATTAAGTTCTTCATTTAACTTTTCTTGATTTTGTTTCTGATAGTTTTTTGCTTCAGTAACGGTGGTTTTATCATTTCTGTTATTTTGAGTTTTTTTATTTATATTTAATGCACCGGTAACCATTAAAATAAAACTAATAACTAAAAATAATAAAGCTTTTTTCTTAGGCTGTTTTTTGAAAAGCGAAATAATAAACAAAATGAGACTAACAAGTATACCTAACAACCCGATTAAAACTAAAAATTCCATATGAAAACCTCTTTCTATTTGATATAATAAATTTGTAAGCTAAATCTCGAAATGAGGTTTTAAGTCCGTGTTGTCGCACGGGCTTTTTTACTGTGCGTAAGAATAATTCTTTTTGAAGTATGAATGACAAACATCGAAACATTCCGTTCTTAAATTACTATTGATAGAATAAAAATCCATGAAATTATCTAATTTAAATTGTGATTCATCCGTTAGTTCATTTTCTACAAAAATGTTTAATAGAATTATAATTGCTATTTTATTAGCTTCTGTCTCAAACTTTGAATGAAAAGTAATAGAGCTATCATATAACGTTGTATATTCGTAGTGTGAAGCGATAAAATGGCCGAGCTCATGTGCTAAATGAAAGGCTTCTGCTCTATCCTCATGTAATTTTTCGTTTAAAAAAACGATTCTTGGCTTAGGATAGTAGAATCCAGATTCTTCCATTTCCATATAAACCAATTTTAAATTATAATCACTTAGCAATTCTTTCAGTTTTAAATACATACCAACTACCACTCCAATTACTCGTTTTCTTCCAAAGCTTTAGCAATAGCAATTGCTTTACGCATTGTCTCCTTTGAAATTTCTTTTCCATCAAATGAAAATACAGTATCATCTTCTGATAAATCTACTTTTTTTGGAGCTTCTTTGAGTTCTCTTCCAAGAAGGTAGTCTACAGATACATCAAAGTAGTCAGCTACTTTTCTTAGACCTTCTGAATTTGGAGAAACTTTTTTCCACTTGCTAAAATATCCATTTGAGTAGCCTAGAGTAATTTCTAATTGTCGAATGGACATCTTCTTCCTTTTTGCTAATTCTTTTATTATTTCATAAGTATTCATTGATTTGACAACCTTTCTGAATGCTTACAAAAAAAGTTTAGAAAAAAACTCTATTTTAATTGACAAATCAGAGTTTAAGCTCTATACTGTATTTTGTAAACAAGTTAATCAACTAAAAAGACAACAAAAAACAATATTGATAAATGAACGCTAACCGCCAAGAAAGCTATAAATCAATGTTTCAATGTCTTATTTAATTACGTTTTGATTATAGAATAAAACTCTATTCGTGTCAACCAAATTTAGAAATTAGTTGATTAATTTGTTTACTAATTCAGAGAAAGGAGAAAAAGCATGGCAAATATTCAAGAAACACGTCAAAAAATTTTAGACCATTTTAAATCTAACGATTGGGAAATTCCTGATGTAGCAAGTGCGTTAGGAATTACAGAACAATATCTACGAAAAATCCTAAACAATCCAGAAAAACATTTAAAGCAAATGACCGATATTATTGCTTATTACAAAATCAGATAGGATGTGTAAAAAATGGAAGTGATTTTAACTCCAGAAAATGAAGCTTCTCTAAGGGATTTTGTACATGGAATTATTGTTGATGAAATAGAAAAAGCACGAAGAGATACCTCAATTGATAAGCGAGTTTTAAATCAAACAGAGATTGCAAAATATTTCAATGTATCCACTACAACAATAAGGGAATGGGAGAAGCTAGGTCTTCCGCATGGATCAGTAAGTAAACAAGGGAAGTTCTACGACAAAGAAGAGTGTCGCAGATGGCTTCTATCACAAAAAAGATAAATCTTGGGCAAGCGAAATTTTAAATAAGGAGTGAGAACATGAAAATAACAATCGAATGAACACCAGAAGAGATAGCAAAAATGCTCCAAGCTATTGAGAGTAGCAAGGATCCAAAAAATATTAATGTAAACCCGCAATGTGGCATTAATAAAATATCGGAAGAATTAGCTAGGAGAATAACTACTCGTCAAGAGAAAATTGAGAAAATTTTATCAGGAGTGAAACAAAATCAGAATGGGAGATGAAAAAAATGCAGAAGGAACAGTCATTACAAATTAATGTGGAAGTTAAAGGAATTGAAGAAGCTACAAAAAAAGCAGAAAGATTAATTGGATTAATAAAAGAAGCCAAAACGTTGGCAGACGAATTGGCTTCAGTTGAATTTGATGTAGACCTTAAAAATTAAGTTCTATTTTCTGTCCACAAGTACACTTAGCACCATTTGATGTTACTTTGATTGTTTTTCCGCAATTAGGACACTTTATAGGATGGCCACCCTTACTATCCATTGCTTTTTTTGCAAGTGTAGCAGGATCATTTAATTTTTTTCTTAAGTTATCCATACCATTTATCTTAATACCCATAATATTTTCACCACCAATCATAAATTATTTCAGCAGACCACTTGCTGATAAGAAAATTATACCAGAAAGGAAATAAAGCGAATGAATAATTTAGTAATTATGAAAGACCAAGAAGCAGTAACAAGTAGTTTACAAGTTGCAGAAACTTTCGGAAAAGAACACAAAGTTGTTCTAAAAGCCATTGATGAATTAAAAGAGGGGGTGGCACAGAATTATGCCGACCTATTTTACGAAGATACCTACATTCATCCACAAAACAAACAATCTTATCGCCAAGTAATTATGAACCGTGACGGATTCACACTACTAGCAATGGGATTCACAGGTCAAAAAGCTTTGCAATTCAAACTGAAATATATTGAAGCTTTTAATCAAATGGAAAAAGAAATTCAGCAGCCTAAACTACCAACCTCCCAAAGAGAATTAGCGATGCTTGCTTTATCAGCGAATGAAGAAACAAATGAGCGTGTAGATGTAATTGAAAAAGAAGTAGCCGACTTAAAAGACAATCAAAAAATCGGTGCAGATGATTATGGCTACTTATCACGTCGAGTTCATCAACGAGTAGCAGAAGTTGCAAGAGGATTTGGAAAAATCACAAAGGAACAGCGTGGCAAGCTTTACAAAGATATTAATTCAGGTATTAAGCAAATCACAGGTGTGGGTACCCGATCACAATTAAGAGAAAAACATTATCCAATGGTAATTGAGTATATCAATGACTGGGAGCCGTCTACAGCCACAAAAACAGTTGTAAGACAAATGAGCTTTGACTTAAACGACATAGCGTAGGGAGAATATTATGGCTTATACAACTGAACAAGAAAGCTGGATACTCAACCAAATCAAAAAAGAGCGTAAACAGCTACAAGATGATAGAGCAGCGCTTAGACAATCAGAACAACTGACCGAAGGAAAAGCATATCAAATTGAAAAAGAACTCGAATTTTTAAGATACTTAGAGATTCAAAATAGAATGCATATTTAAGGAGAAATGAAATGAGAAAAATTTATAACTTAAGAAGAATTGCAGTGTTGCTAATCGTTTTCGGATTGGGGTTGATAGTAGGCGGAAATTTTAATCCGATTATCCAAAATATTTATATCGGCTTATTCATCATTTGGACACTGTTTTATGATCTAGCACTTGAAGATAGAGAGGTTAAGAAATGACAAGAAAAGACAAATTAGAACAAACAAAAAAACTTGCTGATTTATGGTACAAGCAACAAAAAAATAAAATATACATTGCGCAACAAAAAGAGCGCAGAGGTGTCGCATGACGACAAAAAAGCGACTTAAGCCGGCAAGCAATAAGTCGCATACAAAAATTATACAAGAAAAATTATATCACAGAAATGAGGTCTTGTTAAATGGCTGAACAACTAAATGTTTATCAAAGATTAGCAGAAGTAAGAAAAAAAGTATCTTATTTAAAAAAAGAACAATCAGGAAGTCAATTTAATTATGTTGGGTCAAGTGATGTCCTAGGAGCTTTACATTCAAAAATTAATGAAATGGGATTGTTATTACAGCCAGCAATTACAGGCCATAAAGTTAAGGACCAGATAGAGATTATAAATCAATACAATAAGTACACGAAACAGACGGAACAGAAACAAAGAATAACATATTTTACTGAACTTGAGATGACTATGCGCTGGATTAATATTGATAATCCAGAAGATTTTTTGGAATCAAAGTGGTATGCACAAGGTGTTGATATTGCTGGTGAGAAGGGTGTAGGTAAAGCATTAACTTATGCAGAAAAATATTTTTTATTGAAATTTTTTAATATTGCAACAGATAAAGATGATCCTGATTCATTTCAAAAGAAGCTTGATGCTAAAGAACCAATAAATTTGGTTAATGGTAAACAAATATCAGAGATGAACGATTTAATAAGAAAAGTAGCGAAACTAAGCTCAAGCGATATGCAAGTTGTTAGAAATGGATTGTTGCAACATGTTGGTGCAAAAACATTAGACAGTATGACAGATAAACAGTATCCAGAAGCAATGAGACAGTTAAATAAGTGGAAAAGTAACTATGAAATAGAGATCAATAAAAACAATACAAATGATCAAGTAAAAAATATTAACTGGGGGCAAAGGTAATGACAAATGAATTAACAACAAATGTGCAGTTTAAAGTAGATTTTAAAGCCAGTGAAATAACAATTCAGAACGAATCGCAACTAAAAGAAATGGTTGATAAAGCAGTAAATCATTACTCAAGTATGATTTATACAGATGCGAATATTCCAGAAGCCAAGCAAGCAAAAGCGGATTTAAATAAAGTGGCGACACTTTTAGATAATGAGCGCAAAGCAATAAAAAACGAGTATAACAAACCTTTGAAATCGTTTGAAGACAAAATTAAAACTTATGTTGGACAAATTAAGTTAGTAAGTGATGGCATCAACGAAAGTATCCAATTATATGAAGAAACAGAACGTTCTAAGAGGCTTGAAAAAATCAAAGATACTATTAAAGAAATGTCAGAAAACTATAGTGTTGAGTTAGAAGAAGTAGGTATTAGAAATAACTGGTTAAATAAGAGTTCTTTTACTGCAAAAGGAGAAATAAATAAAAAAACTTTAGAAGAAATTGCTGCCGATATGACAATGATTTTTAAAGAAAAAGAGCGAGTTATAGGAGAAAAAGCGATTATAGAAAATTATGTAAAGGCACTAGGATTAGAGCCTTACTCGTGGTTAAGCCAAATTGATAACGGAAAAACAGCTGCAGAATTGATGATTGAGATTGATGCTGCACTAGCAAAGAAAAAAGCCGCTGAAGAAAGGGCTATAGAACAACAGAAAGCACATGAAGAATATGAAGCAGCAATGCGAGAATTAAATGAAACAGTCGTAGAAGATAAAGTAATTGACAAAAATACAGGAGAAATAGTCAGTGAACTATCACCAAAAGCGGAAGTAAAAGATACAAATAAAAATACAGTAACATTACGACTTTCAGGTTCGCACAGTCAATTGACAGCACTTAATGAGTTTATAGTTGATAGTGGCATTATGGTGGAAGTGATTGAGTGATTGGAAAAATAATAAACCACATAGGAAATAAATTGGTCATCGAATTTGAGGATGAAATAAATTCAAATTTTCTCGAACTTCTGGCTAATAACGATGATAATTTAGCGAAAGTTGAATTCTTAGATAATCGACAGATGTCTCAAAAACAGAATGCACTTTCTCACGTTCTAATAGCCGATGTGGCACGTTGGAGCTATGACGAACCTAAATGGATTGAAAGTGTCTTGAAATACTACTACGAGGCTAAGAGTGGTGTTTATTTTGAACATAGTAGAGCTACCAAGAATGAAGCGACTGAGTGGATCGGTTTCTTGATTGAGTTTATTTTGAAAAACGATATACCACTGGAAAAAAGATACCAATACTTGCTTGAAAACAACAAATGGTTTTATTACTGTCTGAAATATCGTAAGTGCTGTATTTGCGGTAAGCATGCTGACGTTTGCCATATTGAAGTTGTTGGTATGGGACGTAATCGTAAAAAGATTAATCATGAGACATTCACATTTTATGCAGGATGTCGTCAGCACCATCAAGAGGAGCACCAAATAGGTACTAAGAACTTTTTGAATAAGTATCAAATTAAACCAGTCAAATTAAACATCGAAGAACGTAAAAAGTTAAACATAGGAGGATAGAACGGTGGCTGAAAGAAGAATGTTTGCAAAGACCATCATTGATAGCGATGCATTTTTAGACATGCCGCTGTCAACTCAATCTCTTTACTTTCATTTGTCAATGCGAGCGGATGATGATGGATTTATTAATAATCCTAAGAAAATCCAACGAATGGTTGGATGTGGAGATGATGATCTAAAGCTATTAATGGCCAAAAGATTCATTTTAGTTTTTGATAGCGGAGTTATTGTTATCAAGCATTGGAAAATTCATAACTATATTCGAAATGATCGATACAAACCAACTCTATATCAAGAAGAAAAGGCTGAATTAGCTGAGAAAAATAGTAAGGCATATACCTTTAAAACCGAGGTTATAGAGAGTGAAAAACATCTTGGTATACCAGATGACAACCGCATGGGATACCAAATGGATACACAGGTTAGGTTAGGTAAGGATAGGTTAGTTAAGGATAAAAAAAAGAATAGTGTTGAGCCGAGCTCAACTATGCCTGAATTATTCGAAAAAGTTTGGAAAACTTATCCAAAGAAAACCAACAAGAAAAAAGCTAGAGAACAATTTTTAAAGAAGTTCAAGACGGAAGAAGATTTAGAGTCGTTTAAAAAAGGATATAAAGACTATCTTGCATATATTAAATTAAACGATTGGTACCATCCACAAGAATTATTTCGTTGGATACGTGATGACCGTTATAACGATGAATATGATTTATCTCAAACAAATAAACTGCCAGCCTATTCTAAGGTGCCAATGAGACAAGAAAAGTTACCTGAATGGGCTAACAATCAGAAGCAAGAAGAAGAGAAACTTTCGTCAGAGGAACAAGCTGAGCTTGATAGACAAATAAAAGAATACTTGGAGGGTAAATGATGAATGAATTAGTTAAATTAATTGAGAAATGGGCAAGAGAAAAAAATCTAGATATCGCAGAGCCTGAGAAACAAATGCTAAAAGTGGTTGAAGAAGTCGGAGAAGTCGCAGCAGCATTAGCAAGAAATAATAAAAATGATTTAAGGGATGGTATCGGTGATGTTGTTGTGACACTAGTTATTCTTGCTATGCAAAATGATATGGATTTATACGAATGTCTGAACCAAGCGTATAACGAGATTAAAGATCGTAAGGGAAAAAATGTCAATGGTGTGTTCGTTAAGGAGAGTGATTTGAATGATAAATAATGTGGTATTAGTCGGAAGATTGACAAAAGATCTTGATTTACGCTACACCGCAAGTGGTTCTGCAGTTGGAAGCTTTACTCTTGCTGTGAACCGTAACTTTACAAACCAAAACGGCGAACGAGAAGCGGATTTTATCAACTGTGTAATTTGGCGTAAGCCTGCTGAAACAATGGCTAATTATACTCGTAAAGGAACATTATTAGGAGTTGTTGGCAGAATTCAAACTCGTAATTATGACAACCAACAAGGCCAACGTGTCTATGTGACTGAAGTTGTTTGCGAGAGTTTCCAATTATTAGAGCCAAAAAGCGCCAATGAGAATAGAAATAGCATTCAGATGTCACAGAATGACGGTACAAGCGTTCAAAACAATTTCGAGGGTAATTATGCCACGAATCAAAACAAAGGCTTAAATCAGCAAAATAACAGCCAACAAATGTCGTTTGGTGGAGATGTAGATCCGTTCGCAGGTGCAGGTAATTCAATCGACATTAGCGATGATGATCTGCCTTTTTAGGAGGTTAAAAAATGAACAGTGTAATTTTTGAAGATATAGCACGTATTCAAGCTGAAAAAAAGCAAAAGCGAAAAGAAATGCTTAAGTTAATGAATGAAAACCCAGATTGGTATAGACATCCAAAAAGCATGGTCTATCGTCAAATTAAAATGCTTGGTAAGGATATCGGTGAGCAAACAATGGATAAATCTAAACCAATCAGCTCAATTGATAAAGACAAGTTCACCATTCAAGAATATTTGTATTTGCAGTGGATTGGTTATTCAGTAAATGCAATCATAGAAGCGTTAGGAATGCCTAGAAGCAAATTTTGGGAATATAAAGCTGAACATTTAAATTAGATTTATGAAATGAAAGTGAGTGTTCATTTTGCTGGAGATTTATTACACGCCAACATCCGCTATTATTGCGGATGCATTGGCTAGAAAATATGAGGTCGTTTCTTTAGACAAAGCTAGAAATATTGCCAATAAATTTAAGGCTAGTTTAAAGCAGAAAACGGACCTTTATGTGATTGAAAGTATTTTGATTGATGCTGGTTATAAAAAAGAGCCAGTGAATTTGTGAGGAAGGAGTGGAGGTTTGGTCGACCACAAAGAATTCTTTACTCCTTTGAAATTATGAAAAGAATACTTGATGCCTGTTGTGGTAGCAGAATGTTTTGGTTTGATAAGCAAAACGAACAAGTTTTGTTTATGGACAACAGAGAACATTACGAAAAATTAGACAGTGGGCATGTTATCGATGTTAATCCTAACCTTGTTGCAGATTTTAGAAAGATGCCTTTTGAAGATAACTCGTTTTATCATGTAGTATTTGACCCTCCGCATTTATTGAGAGCCGGTAGTAACAGCTGGTTGGCCAAAAAATATGGGAAGTTGAATGAGCAAACTTGGAAAGAAGATATACAAAAAGGTTTTTCTGAGTGTATGAGGGTTTTGAAGCCGAATGGGACTCTAGTTTTTAAATGGAATGAGGACCAAATCAAGCTAACTGAAATATTAAGCATAATTGATTATAAGCCATTATATGGCAATAAAAGAGCAAAAACACATTGGTTAGTATTTATGAAAGCGGGTGAATAAGATGAATGAGCAAATAAATTTGCTTGAGTTAGATAATGATAAACTTTGGCAATTTTATGGGCATTATTGTAATGACGATTGGTCCGCTAAGACAGAGACCGTGAATGGTGTTACTGATATAGTGCTAGGTTTTAGCGTTAAACTAACGAAAAATGAACTGAAAAAAATATGCAGAGATGCCATCGAAATAAGCAGAATTAAGTATGGATATTCCGTTAGGTTTTTAACAAATAATGTAAAGAAAGAGCTGTTCGTTCGTTTTGACAACTACACCACTAGTAAAAAAAGAGATGTCTTTGAACATATAAATTTATATTTTTAAACGGAAAGCGAGTGAAGAAGATGATAAGAAAGTCAGATAAAATTCGTGCATGGGAATTACAAATGATGTCTCAAAAAATCAGAGTTTTGAGTGGTTTAAGTACAGGTCCAACTGTCACTGTTATGGAAATAGGCAAGTCGTGGCTTGACCATGAGCCGTTGTATAACAAACTTTCTGCTGCTATTTATCACAATAACAATTTAATTCATTTGTCAAAAGATGACGAAGGCTATTCTTACAACGCAGAACAATATGAAAAAGCTGTCAACGATTTTTGGAAAATAAACGCAGAGAATTTTAATGAACCATGTGAAAAGCGGCCTGTCTACTAATAAAAATCAGATAAAGAAAAGAGAGTGGAGAAGATGATTCCAAAGTTTAGAGCGTGGGATAAGCGTAGTAAAGAGATGTGGAAGGTATCAACTTTACACATTGAAGATGAATATGTAGATCTATTCAAAAAAAATATATATGAAAATCCGCTTAATGATCCGTGGGCTAAATTTGGAGATGCGATCCTCATGCAAGCAACAGGCTTTAAAGATGATAACGGAGTTGAAATTTTTGAAGGAGACGTGGTCAACATTCATTGGTTTTATACGGATTATGATCCTGAAACTCTCGGAGCTATTGAAAACGAAGCGACAGCAGAAAAAGTAGTGATAACAAAAGAATTTGGAAATCTTGGATTCTGGTGGAATAGCGGTGATGATTGGGTTGATTTGGCAACGTTGGCACTTACTGTCCAATTGCATGAAGAATCATTCGAGCTTTTAGGCAATATCCACGAAAATCCAGAATTATTGGAGGGAACAGAATGAGTAAACAAGAACTAGTAGATAAAAACGAAGTATTGAGTATTTGGCATAATTATTGGGAATCAGATAAATTGGCTTATGAAGCAGAGGACGAGTTAAGAGAGCTAAAAACGATAATATGTATTACAGAACTCAACGAAAATCAGCAGATTGTGCTGGATTGGTTGAAAGAAAATGTTGGACAAGATAACGCAAGTCCAATGTGCGCTGTCTTTCTCCTAGGGGAATGGCAGACAAGAATAGGATCAAAAGAGCTTAGGAGCGTAGATATATCTTATTGTTGTTTGAATTCAAAGCAACAAGCGGAAGTTTTAAATGCGTTTAGCCAGTGGTCCTTGGAACAGGAGGAAGAGTGATGTTCAAATGTGTAGCTGTAGTGAATGATTCGACAGGTGAATTTGCATATATACTAAGCGACTATATTTCGAGATTCCCATCAAAGGTTCCTGTATATGCAACAAATATTGAACAGTTAAAACAATATGGAGAATTTGGCGAGAACGAATTATATAAAGTGGAAACGTGCGATGGTTTTTATCATATCGTAAGCTCAGAAAAATATTCGTTTATTTTCGAGGAACAGGAGGAAGCGGAATGATTATCCAATCTAGTAAAAAATTATCAAAATGTTCGAAACAAGAACTATTATTGATAATTCAAGCAGAAGTAGAAAACAGACAGAAGCTAATAAATTTAATTGATAAAGAATACGACAATTGGAACAAAAATATCGAAGATGGAAGGTTTCCTAATTATCAGTCTAGTGAACGTAAAGCATTTTTGGATGGCATTGAAGCAGCAACGAATATTGTGAAGAATTTTTGGGGGTAATCAGAATGAAACTATATCGATATGAAAGTTCAAAAAATACTGGACCTTGGACAGAAAGCTTAGTTCAAGCAAACAAAGAATACGAAGAGGAAAAAGACTACCTAATGGCTGATGATCCAGATGAAGACGAAACAGTAAAGCTAGTCTCGATTGAGGTCCCAGAAGAGTTAATGGGTGAACTAGATGATGAATCCAAAGAAGTGAAACAGGCCATATTAATGCCTGATCCAGATCGTTTAGAAGAAAATCCAAGAGAAGATGGCTATGACTTTGATTATTATGCTGCTTGGTCCGATGATATAGCGAAACGCAAGGAGGTATCGGAATGAGTATGAGCATTCAACCAGGAGACAAAGTAAAGTATATCGGTAAAGGAGTTCCGCAATACACAAACCAATTTTTGGTAGTAAAAGCAGTATTAGTGAATGGGCTGATTCTTGAATTTCCTGACGAAGATAAAAGAGAGGTTGTACTGGAAGATTGTGGAATTTGGAAGGAAGAATCGTTAATCTGTGGATTTGATGAAGTGGAGGAATAGCGATGAATAAACAAGAATTGATTGAAAAGATAAAGTATGGACGTATGAACTATCCTAGTGACAGGTGGGACAAAGGGTATAATTCAGCTCTAGAATACGTGATAAATATTGTACAGCAACTAGACGAACCGAAAAAAGTCATTGTGCCGAAGGTTGTGGCTGATTGGCTAGAATATACTAAAAAGAAAGGTGATAGTCTAATTGATTCGTTCAACCCGTGGGATCTATACGGTGCTGAATACAGTGATGCTAATAGCTGGATCGATGATAATCAAGAAACGTTTGCTCGTGCGTGGATTGATGGCTACGAAGTCGAGAAAGAGCCAAGATATGTAATAAGCGTTCCCGACGACAGTATTCATAAACACTATTTAGCTAGGTTTATAAATAATAATTTTGAGAAGCCTGTTTTTAGACATATTGGTGAAGAAGACCCGTTATTTTTTAAAGACAAAGCAAAAGCAGCGGTTATTGCTGATTGGGTGAAAGGTACAGTTGAGCAGTGGGAGGAACAGCGATGAATAAACAAGAATTGATTGGTATTTTAGAAGGTTTAGAAGGTGATTCATTCATCGAAAAGTATAACGAAGGATATGATCAAGCAGTTCGTGACTGTTTGATTGCAGCAAAACAACTAGACGAACCGAAAAAAGTCGTTGTTCCGCCGATTATTGATAAATTTATCAGGGCAAATATAGACCCTATTTATGAAATATGCGCGTGGTCAGATCATTACGGTAGCGATGGTAGAACATGTGAAGATTCTAAATTATCAGCAGTGATTAATTGGTATGGAAAAAATAGTAATGAATTTTATCGAGCTGTAATTAACGGTTACGAAGTCAAGGAAGAACCGCTATACGCAGTTAAAGGGCTTACTGATTATTTTAGATATGGAAATGAAGTAATTCTTTTTAACGATAAACAAGAAGCATTGGATATTGCTAATAAAATCGGCGAATATTGTGATATTGAAGAATTTGACTACGTTAATAATTCAAATTTCATATTAAGTAGGGAGTTTTAAATGATGAACACTAATGAGAAAGAGCAGCTTTACTATGTCGATTTTATAAATGATGGGGATGTGCACAAACGATTAATTCTGGATCATGAAAATGGTAAATACAATATTGTTGACTGGTCAGATAATTTAATTGGATTGGTTCAAGAAATGTTCACTGAACAAGAAATCAAAGCAATTGATGAACGTTACTGGCCGTTTGCTGAGAAAGTTGATGGTGAATAAATGAAACGCAATTGGAAAAGAGTAATAAATAAAGTTAGTGGCATTGCAATAATGATTCTTGTAGCAAAAGCAGCCGTGAGCTATTTCGTGTATAGCAATGACATAACAAGCAGTGACCTCGTTTATTTCCTTTCATGCTCGTTTATTTTGGGGTTAGGGCTATATTTAGGAGGTTCAAGTGTATGAGTTATCCAGAAGTTTATATCTTAGGAAGGCAAGTCGATGGCGTTTATGTTGAGTATCTGAGAAGAACCTTTTACACATTATCAGATGCTAAACATAATGCAGATTTTTATAACAAACACTATAATGGCGAATGGAAAATTTTAAAATACGGTAGACCGATAACAGTATTAGGAGATGATGATTAGTTGCGGACGTCAACATTTAACTATATCAAAGATATCTTAGGAGACTATTATAAAACCGATGACTATATTCGGCAACGCGAAGAAGAATTACGTTATCCATATAGAGAAAGTGATTTGAACAGTGGCATTAAAGGATCACACGGAAATAATGAAGCTGCTGCCAATTTACTTATTACGATTGAACAAGACAGACGGCTAGCAAGCTTAGAACGGAATAAACGCATTATTGACAAAGTGCTTAGCGAATCGTGTGAAGATACCATCACTATCATTCAAGAACTTCATTTTAAAAAACGGCCTAGATTCACTATGCAAGGATTAATTGATCAAGGGAAAATATTTTGTAGTAGAAGAAAGGCCTTCGAATTACAAAGAATATTTTTTGAAGAAATTGCAAAAGAATTAAATTTAGATATATAATTTGCACTATTTGTGCACTATCGAGGTTATTTCACATGGTAAATTAGTAGTGTGAGAAGTGTAAGGAAATCAAAAATAAATATTATCTCGTTGCTAACACTGATCACACTATCACTCGCAAACTGATACGTTCTCTTATTAGAGGGGAGGTGAAGAGCCTTCTCTTTTTTTCTATAGGGTTGCGAGTGCTGCTATTATAAAAACTAAACCTTTGGTATACTTAAATAAAAAATTATCAGGGGTGTTTTAGATGGAATGGTGGCAACTATGGGTTCCTTTTGGTGGAACTATAGCGGGAATTTTAGTAAATATATATATTAATTATAGACAGACAAAGAAAAATGAAGAACTTCAAAAGGAAATAACTCAAAAACAAATTGACGCTGATGTGATTTTAAAATCTAGAATTCATTGGATTGATAGTACCAAGAATATAGCTTCAGAATTTTTGATTGATTCATTGAAACTAGTAACTTTAAATGCAAATCTTATAGAACATTATCGTAATATAACTACATGTAGAGAACTGGAGCATAGAAACTTTTTGAAATTAAAAGAAAATAACCTTAGTTCAGAAGATAAAGAGACGGCTACCAAACTTAAGAAAACAATAGAAAAAGCAATTCTTGATTATAGAGAAATTGTTAGACAAAGTAACACCCAAGTTAATGAATTAATATACCAAACTTCCAAAAACAATACATTACTTTTATTGAATTTTAGTAATAATATTGAAAATAATGAAATTATTAAATTGGTTGAATCTATAAATAGTAAGTTAAGAATAATAACTAATGAGACGAAAAAATTAGAAATTTTAGTTGGAGACGAAAAAGTAAATTGGGAAATAAAAATTGAAGAATCAACTGCTAGAAAAAAAGTCATTAATAAAGAAGTAGATGAATTAACTCTTAAGCTGAGAGATTATTACAAAAAAGAGTGGGAGAAAGTTAAAGCAGGTCTGTAGGAAATAATTATAGATCACTCACTGAGTGGTCTATTTTTATACATAAAATTACATAGGAGGTGAATAACATGATAAGGAATCCAAAACATCAGGTTTTTGCTGATGAATGGCTGATTGATATGAATGGTACGAGAGCGTATAAAGTCGCATATCCAAACATAAAAAAAGACACCACAGCAAGAGTGAATGCAAGTAGACTGCTAACAGATGCTAACGTGAAGCAATATATTGATGAACAGCTAGAAAAGATGCAGAACGAAAGAGTTGCAGATGCACAAGAGGTACTAGAGTATCTCACTAGCACCATGCGTGGTGAAAAAATGAAAGGTGTTTATAATACCGAAACAACTAATGATGAAGGGGAAATATTTACGCATCAGAAAAGCTATGAATATACTCCTAGCACTGAAGAGAGGACTAAAGCAGCCGAATTACTTGGTAAACGTCATGCGCTGTTCACTGACAAGCAACAAATAGAAGTTACTGAAATGCCAGTATTTGTTGATGATATCGGTGATGATGATGGTTAAGAAAAAACTATCAGAATTATTACCGAAAAAATTTCATTCGGTATGGAGAGCCACTCTTAATTCGGACATACTCAATATTGTTTGTAAGGGTGGACGTGGTTCTGGTAAATCATCAGATATCGCACATATTATTACTCAATTACTTATGAGGTATGCTGTCAATGCGGTTGGCATTCGATATGTTGATAATACATTAGAACAATCAATCTACGAGCAAATGAAGTGGGCGATTGAACAGCAAGGGGTAACGCATCTATTTAAATTTAATAAATCGCCGTTGAGAATCACATACATACCTCGTGGTAATTATATGATTTTCAGAGGTGCCCAAAATCCTGAAAGAATCAAGTCTTTAAAAGATAGTCGGTTCCCGTTTGCGATTGGCTGGATTGAGGAGTTAGGCGAGTTTAAAACTGAAGATGAAGTAACGACCATTACCAATTCACTTTTACGTGGTGAATTAGGAAATGGTCTTTTTTATAAATTCTTTTTCAGCTACAACCCGCCAAAACGTCGACAATCTTGGGTGAACAAAAAATATGAATCTAGTTTCCAACCTGAGAATACATTTGTTCATCACTCTACTTATAAAGATAATCCTTTTATTTCGAGAGAATTCTTGAAAGAAGTGGAGGCAGCAAGAGATAGAAATCCTTTGCGTGCTAGATGGGAATACGATGGTGAAGCAATCGGTTCTGGAGTAGTTCCATTCAGTAATCTAAAAGTGGAGAAAGGCTGTATAACTGATGAAATGGTTGCTAACTTTGATAATATCAGAAACGGTCTTGACTTCGGTTATGCTACTGATCCGCTAGCATTTGTTAGATGGCACTACGATAAGAAAAAGAATGGCATCTATGCTGTTGATGAAATCTATGGAGTGAAAGTCAGTAATCGTGAGTTTGCCCAAAAGGCGAAAGCAAAAGGTTATCAGTCTGATCGTATTGCATCGGATTCAGCAGAACCTAAATCCATAGCAGAATTGAACAATGAACACGGAATGAGCCACGTATTTGGGGTTAAAAAAGGCCCCGACTCTGTGCAGTATGGCGAGGAATGGTTGGATGATTTGGATTTTATTTGTATCGACCCACTAAGAACTCCCAATATAGCCAAAGAGTTTGAAAACATTGATTATCAGACGGATAAAGATGGCAATCCTAAGCCAAGGCTTGAAGATAAAGATAACCACACAATCGATGCAACAAGATACGCTTTTAGCGAAGATATGGAGAAAAATAATGTGAGTTTCATTAAATTTTAGGAGGTGGAATGATTGTTCCAAAGTGATTTAACGTTGAGTCGATATAAAAGATTACGAACGAAATATTCTACGCAAATAAACGAAGAGCTGTTTGATCCAAATGACTTTATAACAGAGATGAAGCCATTTTTTGATGACAGAGAGCGTAAATACAAAGCTTATACAAGTGAAGAAAATGAGATTGATAGCAGACCTAAACCAAACACAAAAATTATAAAAGTGAATAATAAACTTCACGCTGGCTTATACAACACCATTGTTGATCAAGCAGCTGATCATTTCACAGGTATCCCAGTTAAATGGGATTATGATATTACAGAACAAAGAAAGTCCTTAATTCAAAAAACAAAGGATTTATTTTTAGGTAACGTCAGCGCGAAAATTAAAACACCTAAAGAATTCGATAGACTAGCAGAATTAGTTAAAGAAATGCGATTCGCAATGTTGGATTCGGACACGGCACGATATCAAGGCGCTTGTGGGGTGGCTTTTCGTTTGTTAGAACCCGTTAAAACTGAGGGCGAGTGGCAATTGTGGGCATGTAATGTTGAGCCGTGGAGAGCCGAAAAATATGAGAATGCAGATATTTTCATTCGAGAGAAATATGACACACACCAAAAGAAATTTTTCGAAGAAATGAAAGTTGTTACTAAGAAAAAAATCTTAACGTATAACAGATACGTGGAAACGAATTTAATGAATGCGGCTGAAACATTTAAATTGACATCAGAAACTGACAACCCTCTAGAAACGTTCTACCTATCAGAATTTAAAAACAACACGAATCGTTATTGTGATTTTGAAGTAGCGGAGGAACTTTCTGATGCATTTGATAGAAGCCTGTCAGACCAACAAAACGAAGTTGAACAGTTTAAACTTGCTTACATGGCCATTAGTGGCTCGCGATTGGATGAAAAAGAAGCACGAAGAATGATGGAGCAATTAGGTATTATTAACTTGCCAGATCCACAAGCTAAGGTTGGCTACGTAACGAAAGATATTAACAAAGATTTCAACGAGTATCATCTTAATCAGCTGAAAAAGCTTTACTACACAGTCACTAAGTCAATCGACTTCAACGATGAAGTATTTAAATCTAATAGCTCTGGTGAAGCTCGCAAGTGGCAAATAATAGCACTAGAAGCCAAAACAAACACGAAAGAACAGTACTTTAAAGAAGGATTAAAAGAAGTTGCAGAGACGATGGCAGCTTTTATAAAATTTAACGATAAATTAGAAGTAGATGTTTCTAAAATTGTGTTTACGTTTAGTCGTAGTTTACCAACCGATATTGGATATCTTGCTGAGGCGTTACCTAAATTAGCACCTTATGTATCAAAACGTACTATCATTAATCAAATTCCATTCGTTAAAGATCCAGATTACGAGGCGGACATGATGAATTTAGAACAAGGGCAAAACTATCCAAGTGGGGAATACGGCAAGCTAGGCGGTGCGGATAATGACGAAGAAGAAAACAACGGCTAGTGAACGTTATTGGGAAAAACGCCGAGAATTAGAAGACAAAGCACGTTTGAAACTAGAAAAGAAAACTCTTAGTGAGCTTGAATCAGTTTTTGAACGTGCTTTAGTTAAAATTCAACGACAGCTATTGTCGCAAGCGGATTTACACGACATCACACAAAGCGAAATGCTAGAAGACTTTAGCAAACGAGACCAAGAAAAGTACCGCAAGTACATTGAGAAAAACTATGAAAAGTTGATGGAGTCTGACGAAGCTTATAAGCAATTCATAGATGAGTATTTTCCATCTTACGACTATGCCAAGGTCAATCGCCTATTGCAATTACGAGCAGACATTTTTTCTACTCTTGCAGGTGAAGCGATATCTAGTGATGTCAATGGTAAATTTAATAACGACTTAGAAAATATTACAAAACGAATCTATAATTCTAATTCTAATGCGTTGATGCAATTATTAGGCGGCTCTGCTCCTGGTTTATCAAAAAAAGAGCTGGAAAACATTCTGAACTATCCGTGGAGCGGAAAAACTTTTTCATCTCGTTTGTGGGGCAATATTTCAAGTTTAGAGCAACGTCTAAGTAATTCTATTATTAATTCGTTAGCAAGTGGTGGAGGGGTTGTGGAAGCTCTTAAAACGATGAAAAATGATGGTGTTATTAGTGGCATGTTTAAGTTGGAACAAAGAAAGTTTAATCGATCGATTGAAAATCTTGTTAGAACGGAATATTCCCATTTTGCTGTAGAGGGCATTAGAGAATCATTTAGAGGGGCTAACGTTAAAGAATCAGAAAGTTGGTCTGCAGAAGATGAACGAGTTTGTTCCATTTGTGGCGGATTTCATGGCCAATTAATTAAGAATGAACATCCTCCCTACCACACGTTGTGCAGATGCACAGAAATACCAAGAATTCCAGAAATAAGCGATGATATTGACGCTTTGTATGAAGAAATGTTCGGTGATCTGTTAGACGAATTCGCAAGTGATCAGTGGGGTGTTAAGTTGAATCATCCGCAAGTGTCTATAAAAACTAGTATCTTTGATAAAACAAATATGGCAAAATCAATTGGTGAAGAGAACTATTTGAAGTTTATAGAAAGTTTAGATTCTATAGATAATACTCAAATTAAAGAACTGCTAAATCGTTTAGGGAATCGCTTCAATTTTAAAGACATTTCAGAATCAAAAAGCTTTGTTAATGGTAATGATATACAATTATCAAAAGAAGCGTTTGACGGCACTAAAAATAAAACTCAAATGCAAGTAGTATTTCATGAACTGGGTCATGCTATAGATAATATCGGTGTGGAAATGTTAGACAGTGATTTTGATCGCATATCTGTAATGCCAGAATATAAATTAAAAAATGCAATAAAAAAAGATTTATTAAACGTTTTCAATAATGATTTAAAAGAAGCAAATGGAGATAATTATCAACAAGTCAAAAATCTAAAAAAACTTTCTGTTTTTGATCAAAGTGCTATAGTTAGAAAATATAAGAAACTATCTGAAATATCTCCGAAAGCATACTCTGCATTGTCAGATATGATGGAATCCACAGGTGGTTTTATAGATCACCCGTTAGGATTTGGGCACGGAACTAAATACTGGAAAGCATACGGAATGCAAGAAACAGAATTTTTTGCTCATATGACTGAAACCGTTGTTAACAAAGAAGCTAAAAAAATGATGTACGAAGTCTTTCCAACAGCATCGAAAATATGGGAAAATATGTTAGATGACATCTTAAAGGCGGTGAAATAAATGTTCAGTTGCGAAGAGGGTGCATGGTCTATTATTGATGCTGCAATTAAAAAGTATGAACAACATTTTCATGATGAGTTTCCAATATATGAATATATCGATGTAACAAAGAGTGATGACTTCGATTTTTCTATTCCAGGTGCTAAAAGATTAGCGATACTCATCGATAAGCATATTAAAGAAAATGAATTGGTCCACGTCCCGTCAGATTACCATAGCAGACTTTACTAAGCACTTAAAGGATAACTTTGAGTGCTATTTTTATACCCTAAATTGGAGGTGAGGTTATGAAAGGATTATTCGAAGCAGTGTTGAATCTAGACGTTTTCAACGGTACAGAAAAGGCCTATAAAAAAGCTTTTGAACAAGAAAACGAACGATACTTAACCAAACACACTTTGAGAGACGGCAACGGTAATATCGTCAAAGATGAGCTTAAATCAGTTTGGGGTGGTAATTATTGTCACGTTGATATTTTGTATTCGTTACCAGGTAAAAAAAGTAAATTAACTATTTCGATTGTGTCTAGGACTCTACAAAATGTAAAAGATGCTGTCACTGATTATCAAATGCTAGGCGCTGAACTGGTCCATAAGAATTGGGAGTGATTAGATGGATCCCTATGATTATTTAGATGCAGACTATGAAGAGCATTTACTAAGAGAAGAAGAGCAACTAAAGTCTGACGAAAGTTAGGCTTTTTATTTTGTCCGAAATGACGGTAAACTAGCGCAATGCTGGGCTTAATTGAATGGTGGGGCGCAATAAATAAATCTAAAGCAATGCGGGGCGTGCAAACGAATCGTGGGGCGAAAGGAGAAACAAAATGAAAACAAAAAAATTATTACCAATGAATTTGCAGATGTTTGCTGATGGTGGGGGAAATGAATCAGAGTTCACTATTGATGATTTTAAAGCATTTGTCGAATCGAATGAAGATGCACAGAAATTCATTCAATCTCAATCACAAAGTGCTGCAGACAAACAATTAGAAGCTTGGAAACAGAATAACCTTGATAAGCTAAAACAGGAAGCTGTGAAGCAATATGAAGAAGCTAAAAAGAACAAAACACCAGAACAGCTAGAACTTGAGAAATTAAAAGCTGAGTTTGAAGCAGAGAAAGCTAAGAGCCGTTCGAATGAAAATAAAGCTTTTGTAGCTGAACAAATTGCAGGATTAGAGCTTGATAAAGAGTTGAAAGATTCAGTTTCCCAGTTCATGTTGAACACTTTAGTTAGTTCAGATACAGAATTCACACAGAAAGCTGTAGAAGCGTTCACAGGCGTTTTAGGAACAATCAACGAGAAGCATGCAGAAGCCATCAAAAACATGGAAATGGGTAAAGCTTTTGGTAATAAGCAGCAACAAACTAATGCGGCTAATGGTAATCAGTCAACGCAACCGATTGAAAATCCTAAAGAAGCATTAGGGCAAAAATTACAAGCATTCAATTAGGAGGAATTTATAAATGAAAAAAACTACACTTAATAACCTTGAATATTTAGACATTTCACAAGAAATCAATGCGTTACAACGTCCGTCAACACCTTTTTTAAGCTGGCTATTAGGAGCTGGTAAAACTAGTCCAGCAACTTCTACGGAGATCAAATGGCGTGAATCAGAACTTGATGGAGAAGATTCATCTGCACAATTAGAAGGCGGAGAATACAAAGATGCAGATTCAGGGCGTAAATGGTTCAATAATTACACTGAAATTTTCCGTAAATCTACTTCTGTTTCAGGTACATTAGATGCTATCAATGTAAATGGCGTAGGTAGTGAATTAGCTAATCAAGTATCTCAACGTGCGTTAGAAATGAAGAGAGATTTAAACAAAAAACTTTTGATTGGTGTAAAAGCTGACGAAAATGGTACTAAAGGACGACAAATGGCTGGTGTAATTAACTTAATCAACTCTGATAACTTAGTTAAAACGTCTGCAGCTGATGCAGTAACACGTAAAGATGTGGATAAAATGTTTAAAACTATGTTTGACAAAGGTTATGCAGGAGAAAAACTATGTCTGGTTTCGACTGATATGGTTGATTTAATGACCGATGAAGTTGATAAAGCGGGCACTAAAGTGTTTAACTTTGGAGATCAAGTAGCTTTTGGATTGCAACTAGGGAAAATCGTTTCAAATTATGGATCAGGTACAGCTTTAATTGAACCGTCATTGCCAAGTGGAACAATGATTGCTTTAGATACAAACTATGTGGAGCTACGTCCGTTACGTGAATGGCGCGCAGAGGAATTAGCTAAAACAACTGATTCAAAACGTATTGGTTTAGTTGGTGAGTACACGATTGAATACAACGCTTCGAATTCAGGGGCAATCTTAAACCTTGCAACTGCAGCACCAGGTGAATAATTAAAAAGTAAAGGAGAATAATTATGGTTAAAAAGTCAGAGGTCAAAGAAGAAGTAATCGAAGAGACAAAAGAAGTAACTGAAGAAGTGAAACCTGCAACAAAAACATTCAAAGTTTTAAAAAATAAAAATTTTGTTGGTTTTGTTCATCCTGAAACACGCAAATTTATTACAGCAGTTGACGGAAAAATCGAAGTGAGTGTTTCTGATAAAAAAGCTATTGCAATTTTAGAAGAAGCTGCAGATTTAACAGAAATTTAGGTGATTATATGACAGACGAACAAAAAAAAGTAATTATAGAAAAAGTTTCAAAAATGCTACCTAATGTTTCAAAAGAGCGTATTTCGTCTGTCTTAGACCTAGTTCTTTTGGAAATCGGATCTTACAATACATGTAAGATTGAAATTGATTGGGATTTACTTACCTCGCTTGTAATTGAAATTCTATATCAGTCACTTAAAAGTGAAACGGAACAAGCTGTAACTAGCATTAAGCGCGGTGATACATCTATTAGCTATGCAACTACGCAGCAGAGTATAACAGCGTTGCTTGGCAATTACAGCGACACTATTAAACGTTTAATTGGCTGTGATAGTGGGGTGTTTTTCTATTGAATGAAGCGGATATTTTGGCAATGACCTATCTTGATACTTGTGTTATTGAAAGAATGGGTGATATCGAAAATCCTGAAACAGGTATTACGGAACAAGATTATTCACCAATTCATGATGGGAAGTTAAAATGCTCACTGTCTCAAAGTGGTCTGGGTAGCGCTGGAAGCTTACCAGTTGTTGAAAACAAAGGGACCGTTAATATCACTTACGAAGATCAAAAATTATTCTTAATGCCTGATGTAGATGTGAAAAAGGCCGACAGAATCACGGTAATTCAAAGTACAGGTCAAAAGCATATTTTATTTGCAAAGAAACCCTTTAACTATCCAAGTCACATCGAAGTGACATTGACAGGAAGTGAATCGATGAGTAAAAGTGATTTTAGAATGACCTCGAATGCTGACAAAGTTATTGCTAATTTAAAGAAAATGACACCAATTGCTGAAAAAGAAGGTATTGCGATGGTCAATGATTCCTTAGCGAAGATTTATCAGTTAATTGTACCTATTACGCCGATTAAAACAGGTGATTTAAGACGTGGATACAGAATCATTAAAGCTAGAAAAACATCAAGTGGTAGAATCGTTGGCGCCTTAATTAACAATGAAAAATATTTCAAATATGTAAATGACGGACACAGAACGAAGAATGGTGGATTTGTAAAAGGGCGATTCATGTTGCAAAAGTCTTATAAATTAGCTCATGCAACTTATATTCCAAAACGATTTAAACAAATGGCGATTGTCATCGCGAAGAAAGGATAGGGTATGTACGATAAAATTTTAAAAATGCTTACGAGCAAAATAAAACAGTTCTCGAATGCACCTATCTATCTTGATGATGTGATGCAATCGTCAGAACCGTTTTATTTTGTTTTAAGCGTAGAAGAAAGCATGACTGATAATGTTGGCCAAAACGTTCAGAATAAAGCATATAACGTTGATATTGCGTTAGTTGATAGCAAGAAAAATAAACAATTAGTAACAAGCCTAACAGAAAACTGTGGGGCTTTTTTTAATGTCTTGAAATTAGATGGAAATGAATTGTTTTCGGAAGATTATCAGACATTTAAAACAGATGGAATTCAACATGTTAATTTTAATGTTGCTTTTCCTCAATTAATCGAATGGAGTGAAGAATAGATGGCAGTTAAAAAAAATGTAAGTGTCATTTCTGTGGAGAAACCAACCTGGTTCCCACTAACAGATGACACAGGTACTTTCCCAATCTACGGAGAGCCAACAACAATCGGGACTGCAGTAAGTATTAAACCAGATGTTACAACAGAAACAACGCCTGACTATGGCGATAGTGTAGTTCAAGATCAGTACGTTGCATTTGGTGGTGCAGAAGTTACTTTGGAAACAAATGGATATCAAAATGAAGTTTTAGCTGAAATTACGGGTGGTGAAAAATTGAAAGGCGGTGTTTTACGATCCGCAGATGATATTGCACCAGATGGAGCATTTGCTTATCGCCGTCGTAAATCAAATGGTAAATATCGCTACACAATTTTTTATAAAGGCAAATTTGCATTGACTTCTGATGAATCATCAACTCTAGAAGGTAGTTCAGTATCTTACACTCATCCAGAGTGGACAGGTTCATTTGTTGATGTTCCTGGTGTCGGATACATGTATTCAGTCGATGAAGACGATGAAGGTGTTGACTTAGATATGATCAAAAATTGGTTTACTACGGTTACTAATCCACGTGAAGAGTCTACAAATCCTGTCAGTGGTGTAACTTTAGATAAAACGGAATTAGTTCTAACCGTTGGTGAAACTGCAACTCTAACGCCAACAATCGTACCTGAAAACGCAACAAACAAAAACTATTCATTCAAATCAAATGATACTTCAATTGCAACAGTAACACCTGTGCAAGGAAAAGTTACAGCAGTAACAGCAGGAACCACAACTGTTGTTGTCACTACTGAAGATGGCAACCATACAGCTGAATGCAGCATAACAGTTAATGCATAATAAAATTTAAGGACGGCCAAGTGTCGTCCTATTTATATGGAGGAATTAAAAAATGGCAAGCAAATTACAAACGACAATTAAACTGTACTTGAAAGATGAAGAAGGAAATTTCACCTCTAAACAATTCAAATCTGCTGAAATGTTACCAGGGTCTGTCATGGAAGATGCAACAGAATTACAAGTAGAACTAGAAGAAATCGTCAAAACAAACGACATGGAGGAAATTCGGCCTGTTTTGCGTAAATGTTATGATTTTATCGCAAAAGTTATTTTTGAAGGTCAATTTACGGGCCAAGAATTTCTTGACGGAATGGATGCACGCGAAATTTTAAAAATTACGGGTCAACTATTAGGGTCTGTTTCTAGCGGTTATGATGCAGTTTATTCTGATCAGAAAAAAAAGTAACAGATCTCCTTTATCATCCTCATTTTAAATTTAGTCCACAGTACCGAGAAGCAGAATTAAAAATTGCGTTGCTTGAAAATGGGTGGACACTAAACGAAATTGAGAATACAGACTTGAAAGAACTTATGAAGCTTTATGCGTTCAGAGATGCTGTTAAAGAATTTGAAGAACTTAAATTCCTTGATGAACACACAATGTTCTAAGAAGGGAGGGGGTACTTATTGAACAATGAAGACTTAGTTTTAAAAATGATACTAGATGAATCAGGATTCTCCCAAGGTCTAAATTCGGCAGTAAAAAAGTTGCAAGGTTTTGATGGAGAGGTTGACAGGACAGGACAAAAAGGCGGCCGCTCTCTTGGATCTATTTGGACGTCATTTGTTGGTAACTTTTTAGCCAGCGGAGCAACTAAAATTATTTCAAAAGGAATTGGGCTGATTACCAGCAACATCGATGGGGCCATTAATCGTGTGGATACGTTAAATAATGCAAACCGTGTATTTGAAAATATGGGCTTTTCAGCTGGCGAAACATCAAAGACAATGGATAGCTTAAAGAAGAGTATCCAAGGGTTACCTACACCTTTAGACAGCGCAATTAAAGGTGTTCAATTAATTGCTTCGTCTACAAATGACTTAGGAAAATCAGAACAGATTTTCGCGGCTTTAAATAATGGTATCCTCGGCTTTGGTGGGTCTGCAGAGATGGTAGACAATGCGATCATCCAGCTATCACAATCATTTTCAAATGGTAAAGTAGATGCGCAAACGTGGAACTCAATGATTAACAGTGGTTTGGGCCCAGCTTTAAACGCATTAGCGAAACAAATGGGGTTAACTGCTGGTCAGATGAAAGAAGGACTCTCCGATGGTTCAATTTCAGTTGAAGAATTTCAAGACTCTCTAATTAAATTGAATAAAGAAGGCGGAGGAGGTCTTAAATCATTAGAACAGATTGCTAAAGACTCTACTGCAGGTATTAAAACCGGATTGGCTAACATGAAAACTGCGATCGTTCGTGGCGTGGCCAATGTTGTAACTAAAATTGACGAAGGCTTAAAGGGTGCAGGTTTTGGAAGTATAAGTGAAATCATTGCTGACAAAGGGGCAAAAATGGAAGCAGCTTTATCTAAATTTGCCGAGATGATTCCGCCAATGATAAAAACAGCCAAAACATTGTATGATACGTTAAAACCTTATGCACCATTGCTTGCAGGTTTAGCTGGCAGTATTGGAACGTTGATGCTTGCTAAAAAAGTAAGTGCAGCATTCACGGCTTGGCAAAAAGCAACAGAAGGATTATCAATTGCGCAAGCGATACTTAATTCAACTATATTGGCGAATCCATTTGTCGCTATTTTAGCTGCAGTTGTAGGTTTAGTCACAGCGTTTATTTATCTTTGGAAAACCAATGAAGGTTTTAGAGATGCTGTTAAAAACATTTGGAAAAACATACAGGAGGTCATTTCAAGCGCTGCCGATGCAGTTGTAAAAGCATGGAATTCCACAATGGAATTTTTCAGTAATATGTGGGATGGCACAAAAGAAGCTTTTTCAAATGCTGGTACATGGATGAAAGAAGCACCTGGAAATGCAGCCGACTGGGTTAAAAATAAATGGAATGGTACTAAAGAATTCTTTAGTGGACTTTGGGATTCAACAAAAGAAGGCTCAAAAAACACATGGGAAAATATCAAGCAGGGTGCTGCTGATAGTGCTAAAAGCGTTGGCGAAAGTTTTAAAAATGGCTTTGATAATGCAAAAGACTGGTTTAAGGGTGTTGGAAAATCAATATCAGATGTTTTCACAACAGCATTTGATTTTGTTTGGAAATATATTGGTCCGTATGCAACAGGAATCAAAAATGCGTTTAAAATGGTTGTTAACGCTATGAAAGCGAACATTGAAAATGTCAAAATGATCGCTGAAAATGTCGTTACCATTCTAAAAAATGTTCTGTTAGCTCCGATACTTTTCATTACATCAATGATTACCGGCGGATGGGAAGAAGCAAAAGAGAACATGATTGCCGTTTGGGATAATATTGCTGAAGCTGCTCAGACTATTTGGTTCGGGATTAAAAATATCTTTTATAACACTGTTACAGCTATTTCCTATTCAGTTACTTCTATTTTTAATGGATTGATGTTGACAATTAAAAAGATTTGGATTGATGTGAAGTTATTTTTCACTTTGCTTTGGATTGATATTAAATATGGAGCAATCAACGTTTGGATTGAAATTAAATATTCTATCATCGAAACGTGGATAAATATTAAATTTGAAGCAATAAGAATATGGGAAAGTTTGAAAACTTGGTTCTTCGAAACAGTAGAAAACATTAAAAATGGTGTGATCGATGGCTGGAACAACCTAAAACAAGGAACCATTGATACATTTAATGCAACTGTTCAATGGTCAAAAGATACATGGTCCAATTTCAAACAGTGGATTATTGATGCGGCGGTTGGAATAAAAGATGGTGTTGTTCAAACCTGGTATAGAATTAGAAATGGCACAATAGATACCTTCAACAACATGGTGCAAGGTGCTAAAAACGCATGGAATAATCTCACAAGAAGTGTCAGTGATACAGTGTCAAATGTAAAACAAACTTTTGAAGATTTAAAACATGTTGATTTATTTGAAATTGGTCAGAATATTATTCAAGGGCTTATTAATGGCATAACAGACAAGTTTAATAAATTAAAAGAAACAATGTTTAATATGGCTGATAATATTAAAAAATGGACTCAAAAGCAATTAAGAATATTTTCTCCTTCGAGATGGATGCGGGATATGATTGGTAAAAATATCGTGTTGGGTGTCGTTGCTGGTATTGACCAAGAAAAAGGAACTTTGGATAAATCGGTTAAAAAAATGACTGATTTGCCAACGGAATTACCGGATTTTTCTGTCACAGGTAGATATATTAGTAAACAGGAATCTCAAGCATCTAAATCGGATAAGAACAACAGCAATGCAACGACTACCTTTGGTGGTGATACCTTTAACATTAATTTACAAGCAATGGGTGAATTAGATGATAAGCAATTAATGAGCATGGCTCAAAAATTAGTTAAATACATTCAAGTCGTCAAAAATAGAGATAGCGATGCAGTAGGAGGTGCTTTTGGTGGAATTTAAAAGAGGTCAGTTTTTTCTTAATGGAAAACATAGCTCTGAATTTAATGTGTTTATGAGAGAAAGACCTGAACGACTTTCTGCTGGACGTGTAGTAGAGCTTAGGGAGCGAATGGGTAATGATTCAATAGCTGTTGATTTTGAGTATTATAAAAATGTAGAACGCACTATTACATGCTATGCGAAAGCAAGAAATTTACAAGAAGTATCTTTCTTAGAAGATGAAATCACGTTCTGGCTCGATATGGGAAACTACTCAGACTTTATCGTCTATTTTGATGAACATTACATCTATCAAGCCATCGTAACAAGTCCACCAAAGTTTACAGGAACAAGAAAAACAGGGATTTTAATTCCTTTTGAGTTTACTGTAAGTATCCGACCTTTCAAAAAAAATCGTATTGGCCAATATTGGACAAGTAATCCTAAACAATTAATAAACACAGAAAAATATCCTTCAGAACCTACTATTCAGATTTTTGGTTCTGGGGATATTTCTTTTTTCATCAATAATCAGGAATACGCATTAAAAGCGATTGCTGGAGACATCATTATTGATTCAGAAAAACAAGAAGCTTATCGAAACTCAGGTGGAGCTTTTGAAATTTTGGATCATAAAACACTTTTCAAAGATTACCCAATTTTAAAAAGTGGAGAAAATAATTTTCGCTGGACTGGAAAAGTTACAGAGTTTAAGGTTCAGCCTAATTGGAGGCGGAAAGTTTGATTCCAGTTATTTTTAAACCTGGAGAAAAAGATTTTACAACAAACGGCTTAGGACGTCTTATTGATGCGACACGTTGCGAAATCACTGAAGAAGCAAACGGAAAATATGAACTAGAAATGGACTATCCAGCGATTAGCAGATTTAGTGATTATTTCGAAAATGGCTATCAAATTAAAGCAAAGCCAAATGACTTAGAAGAATACCACATTTTCGAGATCAAACAAACGTTTAAAGATACGTTTACTAATAGTATTGTCATTTATGCTCAATCTCGTACTTATAAACTAGGAAACAGACAAGTGAGGCTAGTAACAGTTGATAATCGTAATGGTGCAGAAGCTATGAGATTAATCGAACAGAACATGGACGAACCATGCGATATCAAACTATATTCTGATATTAACACAGCTTCTAGTACGGTATTCGAAGCTAGAAACGTACTTAATTGTATTGCTGGTGAACAAGGTTCTTTGCTTCAATATTGGGGTGGAGAAATCAAACGAGAACCTTTTAAATTATCTTTGTTAAGACGTAGAGGACGAGATAACGTTGGAACTGTTCGTTATGGTAAAGATTTAAAAGGATTAACCATTAAATTTGATTGGCAATCAATTGTTACTAAAGTTTTACCATTTGCAGAGCTTCAAAGTGGTGTAGACGGAACTTCTCAACGGATTTATGGAGATGCGGTTAAGAGCGAATATATCAACAAATATCCAGATGTTTACGCTCAATACGTTCAGTTCACTGAAGATCAAGGAGTAAAAGATTTATCCAGCTTAAATAAAGTGGCAGGTAAATACTTCACTACATTATATCCAGGAAGTGATAAGCCTAAAGTTTCTATTGAACTAGAAATTGAGAAACTCACAGATTCAGAAGAAGCAAAAGAATTTGCGAAAATGAGAAACTATAATTTATTCGATACGTTCACTGTTTATCACAAGTTTTATGATATTGACATTCAAACGAAAGTTACAGGGATTGTCTATGATGCTTTAGCAGAAAAAACAATAAAGATTACTGCTGGAGATATCCAAGTTGCTTTTTATAAACAGCAAAGTCAAGATTTTCAAGAAGCAATTAAAACCTTAACTAAAAAAGACTACATGAGTAACTTTATTGATTACATTACCGATTTAATCAATGGCGTGAAAGGTGGTAGTATTCTTCAATATCCTAAAAATAGGCCACATACGCTTTATTTTATGGATACAGATTCCACAGATACCGCAAAGAATGTTATCGCTATTAATAACCAAGGTATCGGTTTTTCAACTACTGGATGGAAAGGCCCATTTAGAAACGCCTGGACCATTGATGGTATTTTAAATGCCGATTTTATCAGAGCTGGTAAAATTAGATCTGATATTTTTGAAACGTCATTTAACTCTTACGGAGATATATTACGTTTAGTCAATGGTGCTTTACAAGCATGGAATGGAAAAACTAAAATAATGGAATTGACCAAAAAAGGTACGGAGTTCTGGAATGGCAATAGTCATGTTGGTACGATGGGAACAAAAGGAAATCCTTTTCCTGAATTAAACGATGTTAACGGAAATCCAGTCGTTACAGATGGCAAAGCATTGTTACTAGTAGGCGATAGTTCTTATAACACAATTGGATTATCTAACGAAAAAAATACAGGACTTGTCTTATCTGGTAAAAATCAGTTTCATTTGGGAAATCATTTTTATTTTATCGGTAAAGGTGGCACTCCTTCAACGATATATGCAGATAAAATGTTTTTACAAGGCAAAGAAGTTATCCCTGGTCAAAATGGCGGTGGTGGTTCTGGAGCTGGTACAGGTGGTTATCCATCTGAAGTTACAAGTGATGCTGATAAATTTGCTTGGGACTTATGGAGTTACCTTTTAGCTAACGGATACAGCAAAGCAGCTGCTGCAGGTATCCTCGGAAATGTGCAAGGTGAAGTTGGCCCAAACATGAATCCAGATACAGAACAAAATGGAGGTCCTGGTTATGGTTGGGTCCAATGGGACGGATCAGCATATCCATTGGTTGGAGCACCAACTTGGAATGGCCGAGAATATGTGCAACGCTTAATCGCAGCTGCAGGTATTAAACAAGACTACAGAACATCGTTAGCTCAAGCACAATTAATTAATTGGTGTATGTTCAATGGGCAATGGTTAGGACAAGTAAGTCCATTAACAGTTGATGAATTTAAAGTTGTTAGCTCGCCTAAAACAGCTGCTTATGCGTTTGAATTAAACTTTGAACGTCCAGCTGCAGCACATCCAGAAAGACAAACCTATGCACAAGCATGGTATGACAAATTCAAAGATTTGAAAGCTTCTACTGCGACAGGGAAAGCTGGAATTGAACATTTAGAGACCTTAATGGGAAAATGGTTAGGTAATGGCCAATGTTACGCAGTACCAGCCGAATATTCTGGCTTTATGGGTGGCTGTGGTTTAGGTGCAGGTACAATTTATGGATTGTCACATGTCATTGGTGATACATCAGCTGCTGCAGATATTGGCGAAGCATATGATTGGAATGCAGTCGGTTGGAAAGTAATCTCAAATCCTACGTATAAAGATTTAGTCGTTGGAGCTATCGTCAATATTAGACGAAGTGGACAATGGGGAACTGGTTGGACAGTAGACCCCGCATATGGCCACACAGGCGTGATTTACGGCTTAGATAATGGACGTATTCAAACCATAGAGCAGAATGCTGAGCAAGGCCAAATTGTCGCAAAGTACGACCGTCTTTATTTTGAGGGTTCTATCCAATCAATAGTTATACCACCAAAATAGTGAAAGGAGGATTTTTTTATGGTTAAATGGCAAGCAACACTAAGCACTACCGAGCCTTACAACTATGTAGGCATTATTAATGTCCGTCAGGGGAATAAGAATACAGAAAAATTAGAAGTAAATATCGTAGAAAATGCTTTGCCATTAGATCTAACTAATTGCAAGGTATTTTTTGAATCTGTAATCAGTAATAAATACCCTATTCAGCGGCCAGCAACGGTTGTAGATGCGCGTAGTGGGATCATTCAGTACACTTTTGATGAATATTCTATGCAGTCGTTACATCGCCAAGAAGCTTATTTTACGATTTATAACGGTGAAGAATTAATTGGTTCAACGCAGAATTTTTCTTATTTCGTCATTAAAGCAGCTTCTAAAACAGAAGGTGAAATGGGGTCATACTGGCAGTCAATTGAAGATTTAATAGCGGATATGACCGCTTTTATCAATGAAAACAAAGGCGATTTTACTGATTGGATGAACGCCAGAAAAGAAGAGTTTGAAGCGTGGCGAGATGCGCAAAAAACAGATTTCACTTCATGGTTCGAATCAATCAAAGATATTTTAAAAACGATTGATCCTGGCGGTACGATGTTAGTCGAGCTAATGGATGCACGTGTAGACATTCAAGGAGTGCGCCATAATTCAATTTCTGAACGTTTATTGGCAGATATGGAATATTTGTATCAGAGGTTAGAAGAACGGCTATACACCATCAAGTACGGCAATGTAAACACGTTAGAAATTTTAGAGGATGATTCATTTTCTAAGAATCATGAAGTTGAACTGGTGGGTACAGTCAATTTTCCAATCGAGGAAGGGGCGTTAATCATAGCGACAGTTGATGATCCAAAACAAAATGTTTTTACGATTGAAGGTGCAGATAATGGTTGATGCTAAAAGAATGATGGAAACCGATGAAAATGGTATTAAACGTCAGTTTTTTCCTATGACACACGTATCGGCAATCCTTGGACTAACAGAGATAATGGCTGGTAATTCAAAAGTATCTTCAGTAAATGGACATACAGGCGCAGTCATTATTACGCGTGCAGACTTAGATTTACCTATCGATGGGATTATGATTTCGAAACAGGAGTATGACAAAATGTTAAAAATCATAGCCGATTATGAAGCTGGAAAACTAGGTGGTTCTGGTGTTGAGTTTGAAAAAGTAAAAGGAGATGAAGAAATAAATGCCTGATTTATATGTAGTGAAAAAAGACGGCGTAGCTATTGATGTACAAACTAGTACAGCTGGCGTTGTTGGATTAAATGAATTTGTTGATGGAAAAATTAGTGGTGCTGGAGCAGGCACTGTTTCGTCTGTAAATGGTCACACAGGTGAAGTTACATTAAGTGCTACTGACGTAAGAGCTTTGCCTGACACAACTATCATTCCAACACTTCCTGGCAATGCCACTGCTGAAAAAGACGGTTTAATGTCTAAAACGGATAAAGCAAAATTGGATGCATTACCAGTTTTTACATTTGAAAAGGTAGGTGAAGCGTAATGGCAGATATCGTTCAGTTAAAAGAAAATGGCACTGTAAAGTATATGAAAACACACGCAGATGCCATCGATGGTATTGAAGGTAAATTAGTAAAGGCTGTTGGAAATGAGACTGTTTTAGGTACTAAGGATTTTCAAGATGGATGTCTTTCAAAAGGCAACGCAGTATTAACTCAAAATGGATTAAAATATAAATCATTTACGCCAACTGATCTTGATTCTTTACAAGGTGGATCTGTAACTTTTGAACGTTACGGTGACATTGTAACTGTTCAATTTACGATTCAAACGCGAATCGATAAAGATTTTGCAAAAGATCAAACGATTGTTTGGGGAATACCAGATGAATTTCAACCGAACACGGACAAACTATTTCCGTTAATTAATAGTGTTGGGAGTGGCGGAATTGTTAAATTTGTCAGTGGTGTTAGAATATCAGCTCAAACAACCATCGCAAAAAACACGTGGTATTGGGGAACAATCACTTATATTGCTAAAAACAGATTATAATCAGGAGATGACATAGATGAAAACTATTTATAAAGTTTTGTATCCTGTGGGCTATGAACCACAAGAAGTAAGTGACACATACAACGTTGCTTTGCCATACGTGGTAGAAAAACCACTTGAAGGTTTAGCAAATGAACAATCACAATTCTTTAATTTCTCGGAACGAAAATGGGAAGAAGCGGTCACGCAAGATTATTCGAAGAAATTAAATCTGTTAGAAAACCTTTCAGCAGTATTAGAAGCAGATAACACTGCTTTAAAACAAGCAAATGAAAAACTAAATGCTAAAGCAGAATCGCTTGCGCAAATCAATTCAAAGACTATGCTTACGTCTCTTCAAAATTCAAAAGAAATTGATGCGATTAAAGAACAAATCGGAGGTGCAAAATAATGTATTCATATGATGACATTAAACTGATGTATGACTGGGGGCTATTTACTCCAGAGCAGGTTGCAGAATTTGTACCTAGTTGTATTACAGAAGAGGAATTTACTAAAATGACAGGAAAACCGTTTAGCGAAAGCTAAGCGGTTTTTATTATTGGAAGGTGGAAAATATGGTGATTATTGATAATCAAGCATTGATACTAGAATTTAAGAATATGATTTCTAACGGATTTATCCAAGTGTTTGTCTGGATTGTGTTAGGGGATATCTTAACAGGATTATGTAAAGGGATTTTCATTAAGGAGGGTAATAGCACAAAAGGATTGCTAGGATTGGTAAAACATCTTTTAGTGGTTTGCCTAGTAAGTATTGCTTATCCATACTTAAAAATCATGGGTCTAGAATCAATCGCTACTGGATTTGTCTTATTTTATATAGCAGTGTATGGCATTTCCATTATTGAAAACTTAGGGCAGTTAGGCGTTCCTTTTCCTTCATGGGTTAAGGAGCATTTAAGTAAATTAAAAGATGAAAATGATAAAGGTGGTGAACCTAAAGATGGTGCAAGTGATTAATCAATCTGTTTGCGGTGGGATTGCCGGGAGACGTCCCAATGCAACGCCAAAAGGTGTTGTCATTCACAATGATGCCGGAAGTATTTATGCCACAGCTGCGCAATATGTCAATGCCTTGGCTGTAATGTCTCCTACACAACTGGCGAATGGTTTTGCTCATTATTATATTGATCGGAATACAATTGCACGTGTAGAAGATACATTCAATGCAGCATGGCACACAGCGAATCCAGAGGGTAATTTGAACTATGTTGGCTATGAAGTATGTCAATCAATGGGTGCTAGCGATGCCGATTTTTTAGCTAATGAACAAATGACATTTAAACAAGTTGCTGAAGATATGAAGTTTTGGGGAATGCATCCTAATAGAGATACTGTAAGATTACACAAAGAATTTGTTCCTACGGCATGTCCTCACCGTTCGTGGGAATTGCATGGAAAAGAAACAAATGCCGTAAAAGACTATTTTATTAGCCAAATAAAAAAATATATGGGCAATCCAAACGAAGGCAATGGCAATTCAAATAATAACAATCAAAATAATATAAAAGGTGGAGAAACGACTATGCAATGTTTATACGAAAGACCAATTAATTCAAAGACGGGTAAACTAGAATGGAATGGAGATGCTTGGACGGTAATGTTTTGTAACGGAGTGAATACAAGACGTGTGTCTCATCCGGATGAAATGAAAGTCATTGAGGACCTATACAAGAGAAACAACGGAAAAGATATTCCTTTCTACGGACAAGATAAATGGAACAAAAACGCTCCTTGGTATAATCGCTTAGAAGCTATGTTTCCAGTCGTGAAATAAAGTATAGTAAAATATTTATAGATAGTGTAAAATAATAACACACTTATTAAATTTCTCTTGAGTCGCCTTTCTAAGGTGGCTCTTTTCCGTACCCTTAGCTCAGTTGGTTAGAGCAGACGGCTCATAACCGTCCGGTCGTAGGTTCGAGTCCTACAGGGTACATAGAAGAGCCCCCTTACTCTTCTGAGTAGGGGGTATTTTTTATTCTGGTATACAGTGTTTTTATAGATTCAGCTACAACGGGATATTCTAGCTCGTCTAATTCATCTAAAGAAAAGTAATTTATTAAGCCCATAACCTTAGCACCTAAAATTGAAGATTCATCTAAGTCTACAATTAGATAAATATGATCTGTACATTGAATATAGTCAACATTTCCATATGATTTATTGTAAAATGTAAGATAATCATACCCAATATTATACTCTACTGAAAGAGATGCATCAGCGAGAAAATCTTTATAAAGAATTTTGTACATAATGCACCTCCCTACTCATGAAATCTTCACTCATCTTACTTTGTACGAAGCATGTAACCATCTCTTGATAATTCCAAGTTGATCTGTCTTTAATATCAATAGAAATTTCAGGATTATTTACTTCTGTAACTATTTTAACATGTTTCATTTTAAATTGCCCATTATTTTTTATCATCGCACTTCCTAAATAATTAAGACGGACATTACTATCTGAAAAATCCTTGTCTTCAACTATCAGAGTGGGAGTAGCTATAACACTTACTATCTGACCAAAATTAAATTCATCATTATAAAAAATTCTATCTGGATGGTCTTTAATTACATGTTCGTTCCACGTACTTTCTTTCAAAACTACTCTATGTCCCAAAGGGTTTATAGTTTCAAATTTAAAATGATCAATAGCTGGCTTATTATTAAAATTGATGTTCACAGTTTCGATTGTAGGTGGAGAGGCAACTACTATCTTTGGAGCGATGAGTGAAGTAGTATCAGTAGTTTCTATAATATCTTCAATATCTTCTTTTCTACAGTCAGTCATTGTAATCACCTATTCAATTGCTTTTGCTTTAGAAAAGAATAATGGAGATGAACAAATTTCGATATCATCTACATATAAAAATAAATCGAATCTTCCAAGGTGGTCAATTTGAATAGAGCCTAATCCAATGTTAGCATTCATTGAAAAAATGGTATTAGGATCATCCAGATTATTATGACTTGAGAATTGAGCAGGGATAGTTTCATTTATTATGGTTCTATTTACTGTGTTACTTTTTAAAACCAAAGACAAAGAATGATTTTTTTCAGGATCAATCCCAGAGACATTAAATAGCAATGCTAAATTATGAAAAGTAGGAGTGCTTAACACAGAGAAGCTATTTGTTGGATTAGTTATAAAATATCCATTTCCTTGAGGATCTGGGGTAACGTTTTGTGCTATAATCATATTGCCGTACATATTAAAACTCCTTTTTAAATTTTACTTTATTATACTTAGTAAATGAAAAGTAACGCAAGAGGAACTAATGTTTGTATAAATAAAATGGATTAACAATTTTATGATATAAAGGGAGCTTCGTGATATGATTGGAGTATAGTTGTCCTTTCAGTGCTTCAAACTCAATCATAACTTTAGTTTGCCTTTTTTCGAACATACATAAGCGAAACACATTATTTTAAAAAAAATGATATGGCACAATCTTAACTGATAATTTAAGATGAATGTAGTCAGAGTTTTTTGGTTTAATCTTCCTTCAAAGGAGCCCACTCTTCGGAGTGGTTTGTTCCGTACCTTTAGCTCAGTTGGTTAGAGCCAATCGCTCATAACGGTTAGGCCACAGGTTCGAGTCCTGTATGGTCCATAGTTAAACACCTACCTCTTTTTCTTATGAGAGATAGGTGTTTTTTTGTTATGTTAATATTTTTTTGTTGAAAAATAGAACAAACGTTCGTATAATGTTTCTGATAGGAGAGTGTATCAGATGGTGAGACGAACTAAAAAAGAGTTTAAACCTTACAATGATTATGTTGACCGTCCTTTTGAATTAAAGTGGCCAACGGCGTTTCCGTTGGGCGAATTGACTGAAGCAATAAAGAGTACTGATGAATATCATGCTCGCAATATTGATAGACTGCCGCAGCAATCACAGCGACAAATAGAATATTTTTTAGATCGCTCTATTAAGCAAAATAAAGTTTTAGAAATCCAATTAAATTCTTTAGATGAATATGAACGAGTTAAGCCCCACGTTTTCGGTGTATTTCGTGGAATGGCAGAATTTGATGTTGTATTGATTGGAGAAAACGAGGTCGATTTTTATGATATTAGAAACATTCAGATTCATAACTTCACGAAATGGAGCGAAGAGCATATACCTGAAGAAAATCCATTTGAAGAAGAAACAGAACGTTGCGAAACTATAGATGAATTTGTGGACGAATATTTCGATGATGAGTGGATAGAATAATTAAAAACGTAAAAGCTCTACTTCTCAATCATGGTGAGTAGAGCTTTTTTGTTTATTCGGTATAATTTATATATCTATTCGCTTGCCTTTTTTATTTTTTTGATGTAGATTTTATCTTGTTGTTATAGTCTATTTTGCTAATTTGAATTAAAATGATATTACGCAAACCCTTGTGAGTTCTAGTCTGTCTAAATATGGTGTTGCAGAAAAATTACACCGTGAAACTAAATAATTTA
>OBXU01000130.1_pt1 | contig 39403 bp, 60 predicted proteins | sample 1476671 | NCBI WGS metagenome assembly OBXU01 (sample SAMEA2580182, study PRJEB22360) | human gut metagenome | biome: human gut; feature: human-associated habitat; material: faeces | place: Denmark | collected 2008/2010
AAAGTTAAATTTTTTAATGTTATAAATGAAAATGGAGAAAACTTTATAAAAATAAGAGATTTAGCAGAGTTATTAAATAAAAATATTAGTTATGACAGCAATACTAAGATAACTATGTTAGATGATATATTTAACAACGTTAAAGTGGAAGTTGGTAATACAAAAACAACTGTTCAAGCTATTAATAGTGGTGGATTTAACTTTGTTAAAGTTAGAGACTTAGCTGAAGTTTTAGGATTTGAAACAGGATATAATGAAACTAATAACAGTATATTTTTCAAATTAAAAAAATCAATTATTGATAAGTTAAAGGTATTTAAAAAGTAGGTGTTAATATGAATATTTTTGAAACAAAGATAAACTATATAGTATCTACTATAACAGCTATTTTATCAGCCATTTTTGGAGACTTCTGGTTTTTATTTGTCTTTTTATTAGGCTTAAATATAATAGACTATATAACAGGGATATTAAAAGCAAGGTACTTAAAACAAGAAAGTTCAAGAAAGGCTACAAAAGGATTTGTAAAAAAATTTCTTTTATTGTGTTTAGTAGCTATGGGATTTGGACTAGGTATAACCTTTGAAAAAATAGGTAAAATAATAGGAATAAATTTACATATAATGTTAGCAATAGGTTGGTTTATACTTGCCCATTGTATAATAAATGAGTTTAGAAGTATTTTAGAAAATATGATTGAACTTGATAAGGGATATTTAGTACCTAAATGGCTAATAAAAGGACTTGAAGCTACGCATAAAATAATGGATAAAAAAGTTAATACTGTTGTTGATAGTTTAGATGATAAAGAAAAATAGGGAGCAGAAGCTCCCTTTATTTTTATATTTATACATAAACCTACCCATTAATTTTACTGTTTTTTTACTAAGTTATTATTAACTAAAGTTATGTATAATGAACCAACATAACGAAATTTACTGAAAAATAAGCTATTATGGTTAAAATAATTTATTATTGATAATATCGGCATAATATACGTAAATATAAAAATATTATTAAAATCCCTTTAAAATCAATATTTTATAGATTTAAAGGGATTTTTTTACTAACTTTTTTACTAACTTTTAAATATAAAAAAATTACATATATTTATATTTATACTGAAATTATGAATATTATACAGTTTTAAAATACTTATCTAAATGTTTAATAGCCTCTTTTTTCTTTTCTTCATCTAAATGAACGTATATGTTACTTGTTATATTTGTATTAGAATGTCCTAACTGCTCTGAAATAGTTTTAATATTTACACCCATTTCATATAATTTGCTTCCGCTAGTATGTCTGAAAATATGAAAACCACTAACATTTATATTACATTTTTTTAAAATTTTCTTTAAATGATAATCTACTAAATTAGAATAAAGTGGCTTGAAATTTTTATTTGTAAAAATTAATGAGCTTGTTTCATATCTTTTGCCAATCTTTAAGTAACGTTCTTTTTCTGATGATATATAAGATTTTATATCATTACAAATATTAGGGTTAAAATAGACTATTCTATTACTAGTTTTAGATTTTGGTGTAGTTACAATTATTTGTTTCTTATAATTTTTCTCATCTTCAAAGATTTTACAACAAGATAAACTTTTATTTACTCTGATAGAACAGTCATTAAAGTTAAAATCATTTTCTGTAAGTGCTAATATCTCATTTATTCTCATGCCTGTTGAGAGAGCTATCTTAATTATTAGTAATAACCTTTTATCTTTACAATTTTCAAATATAAGACTTATTTCTTCATCTGTAAGATACTTACTGAGCTTATTATCTTCAGTCTTGTTGGGTAACTTAATTGAACTACAATAATTTTTTAAAATATAATCTTCGTTTACAGCATAATTTAAAACTATACTTACAAGACATTTAACAGCCTTTATAGTTGACAATTTTAAATTAGTGTTTAGTAAATTATTAAAATATTTTTGTAGGTGTTCTCTTTTTAATTCAATAAGTTTTATATTAGATATTATACTATCTTTTATACGGTTTCTATAAATTATTTCATATGATGTAAAAGTTTTAGCTTTAACAGAGCCACTAGGTAATACTACTTCAAATAAATAGTAATTTACAAATTCTGAAAAAGTCATATTATTAATATCCAAATTTGTTATATCTTTATTTAAAAATTCTTCTAATTTATTAAAATATTTTTCTTTTACTTCTTCTTTAGATTTACCAGTAACATTAACTTTATTATTTTTATCAAGTTGTTTTTGTATACGGTAATAAGTATACCCTTGACTTTTAAACTCTTTTATGTTAAAGTTAAGATACTTTAAATCTAAATTAGAAATGTTTAATTTACTCATTATATCAAATCCTTTCTTGTGGGTAGGTTTGATGTATAAGTAAAATGTAGCTCCTTTTAGGAGCTTATTTTTATTATATAGAAAATTTATATAATTGTAAATAGTAATATAGACAAAATATAACAATTTATGTTATAATGTGAAAGATTAATACTTAAAATATAAGTGGTTAGCTTTACCCCTAAATGAAAGGGGGTGAAGCGTATGTCTAGCTATGAAATACTATCTTTAGTTATTTTATTATTAACTTTAATAGAAGTAGTTAGAAATAATAAAAAATAAACCACTTATAAAGTTATATAAGTGGTAAAACTTTAAATACCAAAAATTTTAAAGCTAACCACTAAAGTATTAATCAAAGGTTACTGCTCCAACAGTAGCCTTTTTTAGTGGTTAATTATATTATTATTATAAACTTAAAATATTATACTGTCAATGTTTTATTATAAAACTAAAAAATTATAGAATAGTATTGACATATAAATCATATAATGTTATTATAAAAATAAGTTAACTTGTGAAGGATAAGGCTGGGTTCTCGAAATGAGAGTAGAGTTTTTACTTTAGAATTCCTTTGCCCCTGGGGTTAGCTTATTTTTTGTTATATAGCTTTTTACATTCTTTAGTATATTTTCAGGGTCTTTTTTTATTTCATTAAATATAAAATCAATTGCTTGTTGTGAATATGTATAACTACCGGTTGCTTCATGTTTAAAACAAAATTTATCTTGTTCTTTTAATCCATAGTATTTAATAAGATTTTGAAAGTGGTGTTGATTTATTTCTAATTTAATATTTAATTTTTTTAATCTTTTATTTATTTCATTTATAAATGCTTTTGTCTTGTATTTATGAGTCTCATTTACATTTTTTAACTCTTTAACTATTCTAATACCATTATTAGAATCTTTATCAATATAAACAGTTGTTGAAGCTTTATTTTTATTTTTAGTAAAATAATAATTATGTTCAATTTTTATTGAAAAAGTTTGATTATTCTCATTGTTTAATTTTTCTAAAGTATTTTTATTTTTTAGTAAATTATCAGAAATTTCTTTTGGGTATTTAACTCTTATATTATCTTCATCAAAACTAGACATATTTACAGTTAAATTTATGAAATTAGATGGGATTAGTTCAGCTGCATTAATAGAATGAAATTTGTCCATTTTTTCAATAAAATTAAATATGCAAGCTTGAAATAAGGAGATATAAACCATTTCATATTCTTCTACTATAAAGTGTGTGCTAGTATTTCTTAATTCTATAATTTTTTCTAAATTTAATCTCAAAGGGTCTTTATCATTTGTAAATACATCTTTTACACATTTTTCTAAAGATATTGTTCTGTTTGGCTTGTCTTTAAAATATATACTATCATTACCTTTAGTATTTATTAAATATGCTTTTAGCATTAATTCCCAAGCATTACATATAAATAACGCAAATCCTTCTACTCTATATTTTATTGTTGGTTTATTATAAATTTCTATAGCCATTATAAAAGCTTCTTTAGATTTATCTAAGAGTTTTTCTATTAAATTCATTTTTGTCTCCTTTAGATTATTTTATATAAATTATACATAAATTTAATTAATTTGTAAATGGAGTAAAAATATTTTAACTATAATTTTTGTAGTATTATCTACATATATAAAGTTTATTAATTTTAAATAGATAAAAACAATATAACTAGTCCACAAAACTATTAGGTTGTTAGGGAGTAACTGAATTAATTACTACTTTTTATATTATAAGTACATTACTTTGATATTATACTGTCAATATGATAAATATATCATTGCACAATATAAAAAAATATGTTAAAATTTAGAAGATTAAATATTAAAAATTAAGTGGTTGGCTTACACCTCATATAGAAAGGAGGTGTAGCCTATGTCTAATTTTGAAATTATTTACTTAATTTTAACTATTATTTTGATAATAGAAACTGTTAGACAGAATAAAAAATAAACCACTTAATTAGTTTATTAAGTGGTTAAACTTTAACTATTATTGAAGCTAACCACAAATAATATTTAATTATTAGAGTTACTATTACCGTAGTAACTCTTTTTATTTATGGTTAATTATATTATTATTATAAACTTAAAATATTATACTGTCAATATAATAAAATTTAGTTTTTATATCAGAATTATTGCTGTGAATTTTTTAATGTTTCAAGTGATAATTTTAAAAATTCTGGTTTACTTAAATTGTTATCTTTACAAAATGCATTGAGTTCTTCATAAAATTCAGGCTTAAGCTGTGCCTCAAAACGTTTGTAAGTTTTTTTGTTATATCTGTTCTTTACAGTGCTTGAAGTATGACCCAAGAATAACACCTCCTTAAAAAATATTTTTTAAAATAAATACTAAAGCAAATATAATTCCTAAAATTTCTAAAGTTTTAAATATTATTTTCATAATTGACAACTTGATAAAATTATTTTATTATATGATTAAGGGGATAAACCCCTTAACCTTTTAATATGTACATAAGAATAGCAATCCAACCGACAAGGGATATAATTCTTATAAAGCAAGTTTCAAGAGTGCCTAAAAACTTTTGAAACTTTTTTGTTGTTTTATCAACTTCTTCAAGTAATTCATTTAATTGTTTGAGAAGTTCTATTAATTTTTTTACCAAGTCTACTTACCTCCTTTCTATACATATTATATCATACTTACGGAAAGTATGTCAATAGTTTTTTATATTAAAAATATATTTTTTCAAAATAAAAAAAGGTGGTATTAACCACCTTAATTGACTTTAGATTTATTTAGTTAGAACAATATATTAAGAATACAAATTATTACATAGAAGGTATCTCATCTTGAGAAAATCCATTATTTAAAAAGAAATTATTGCGTTCATTCTCAAATTGTTTAAAATAGTTAGATAATTTGTTTGCTTCGCTATTAGCATTTGTGATATACTTAATTTCTTTTTTATCAATATATTTTATTAAGTTATCTGCCATATTTCTTCCAATAGAAACTATTAATTGAAGATTTAAAATATATTCATCAGAATATTTATTTTGAATTTTAGATGAATTTAAGGTAATATCATTTAGTCCTTTTTTTAAATCTTTCAATTGACTTTGGTAATTGGACAATTCTCCAACAGATGGATTAGAATTTTCCAATGTAACACCAATAGTTGCTATAGATACAATATACTCATCGGCTTGTTTTTTTAATTCTATGATATTTTTATCAAGTTCAATAAAGTCTTCTTTTGTGTAAACCTTTTCAGTTATAATTTCAGATGTTGTTTCAGATATGTTTTCAGATATTATATTAGATGTAGGTTCAGATTTAATTTCATCTGTAGTTATTATATTTGTATCTGTTGATACATCAAGTATTTCTGGACCTAAAATCATACCAATAAATAGGGGAAATATAACAAAAAGGAATAATAATATTATAACAACTGAAAAAATTATTTTTTTATTTTTCATAAAAAACTCCTCCTAAAATATATAATTTACCAATAATATACAATAAAATACAATTTTTGTCAATAAAAAACCTACTATTTAATTAATAGTAGGCTTATAAATTTATAAAACTAAACCACAAACTTTAAAGTTAAGATTTTCATCAATTTTAATAGGTTCATATTTTTTATTTAAAGATACAAGGTAAGCACCATCTTCTTGTACAGAGTATTTCTTTATATATGATTCATCATCATAAATAAAAATACCTATTTGTCCATTATCAACTGCTGGCTGGCTTTTTATAAATATTATATCACCATCATAATAACTAGGTTCCATACTATCACCACGGACATATAAAGCAAAATCTGCTTTTCTTGCTTGTGGTGCTATTGTTAAATCTATTTGCTTTATTTCATAAGGTACATCATCTGTTATAAGCATACCTGTACCAGCACTTGCAGGAATTTCATATAACTGTATATTTTTAATATCTGTCCTTGTTACACATAATTCTTCTGAAACATTATCTATTGTATATTTTTCTATTTGTGTTAGTTCTTCTACACGTTCTATTGCTTTTTCTTGTCCCAAAGAGTTAAGTTTATTGAATGATGAAATAATTCTATTTTCTTTGCTAGAAATTCTATTTAATACAATATTAGTATCCATAGGAACATCATATCCCATTAACCAAGCCTCATTAACATTTAAAGCTTTTGCTATTATAGTAAGTTTATCTTGTCTAGGTTCTACTTTACCAGAAACATATTGACTTAAATCATTTCGTCCAATTCTTTTACCCAATTCTTTACAAATAGGTTCACATTTATTTAAAATATCTATTTGTTTAAGAGATTTTAATTTCATTATTTCTTTTAGCCTATAACTTGTATTATAAATTTTCATATAATCACTCCCTTAAATTGATTTTAGCATATGTTAAAAAAAAGTTCAATAAAAATATAATAAAATTCAAAATAATTGAACTTTATTATTGACAATATAAAAAATATATGATAATATTAAGTTATTCAAAATAATTGAATAAAGAAAGGAGGGGTTAATATGAGTTATAATTATAATAAATTAAGAGGGAAAATTATAGAACAATTTGGAACATATAAAAATTTTGCTAGAGCTATGGATACATCTGAAAGAACATTATCATTAAAGTTGAATAATAAATGTTTTTGGAAGCAAGATGAGATTGAAAAGGCTATTAAATTACTTACTATAAATAAAGAGGATATACTTATATATTTTTTTAATATATATGTTCAAAATAATTGAGTAAAATGTTAAGATTTACCTTTATAACCGAACATTGAAAATTGAATAAAAGGAGATAGGAAAGTGGAAATAAAACAAACAACAATTCGCCTACCTGTTGAGTTAAAGGAACAGTTACAACAGGAGGCGTTTAAAAAAGGGTATACACTTAAAGATTTGATAGTATTTATTATTAAGAATTATTTTTTAAATACTCATCTAGAATAAACTCTATTTGTTTTGCTGCTGAGCGTCGATTAATTTTTGCAATATCTTTTATTGCATTTAAAATTTCTGTATTAATTCTTAATGTAAATCTAGTTTCATCTTCCCTTGTATATTTGTCATTTAAATTCAAATAAATACACTCCTTTACGTCTTTATGATGTCAATTATACTATTATTTTAAAAAAAAATCAAACATCATATTGACACCAAAATTAAAATGTGATAATATACATTATGAAAGGAGTTGACGTCAAATATATGACAAAGGATAAACGAGTTAGATTTACTTTAAGACTTCCTAATAATTTAATAGAAGATTTAAAAAATCAAGCTAACAGACAAGGAATTTCCATTAATGCATTAATACTAAACATATTATGGGAATGGGTAGAAAAGAACATTGAAAATTGAAAAGGGGGTGATGATGTGGAAAATAAAATAAATATAAAAATTGATATTGATGATGATAAACTAGATGATATTATAAAAAAAGCGAACCAATTTGTAGAGCTTCTAAAAGAGGCATCACAAGTTTTAGATTCGCTTTTTAATAAAAATTAGATATCTAATTCTTTTACATAATATTCTTTAGTAGCTTGGGTTAACATATCTTTCCAATTATTAAAATTTGTATTTTTTGCTACACATATATCTAATTTATCGGGTGGAATATTTTTAAAATCTTTTTCTGTTTGGACTTCAAATCCAATAGATTTAAATAATTCATCTATAGATTTAAAAGGCGTATGTTTAACCATAAAAGAATTAGATAGAATGTTTTCAATAGGGATTTCTCTTTTACCACTTATTTTTTCTAATTTCTTTTGAATTGCATCTAAACCTGTTATTCGTATCATACTTACACCTCCTTTTCTTGTATATTTCCATATCCTAAAATGGCGGTTTTAAAATATGGATACTAAAATTATATAAGAAAAGGAAAAATATTACAAGAAAGATTAAAAAAGTAGCATAATTAACAAAAGTAATTATAAAAGATATTAAAAATAAACAAAAGGAGTGATTTTATGAAACAAGTTAAGAAAATAGAGTTAGATTATCATACATACCCAATAGATAAAATGATTGAAGATATAGAAAAACTTAATAAAAAATACCCTAAAGCAAAGATTTACATTAGGGTAAAAAAAGGTTAATAAAAAATTAAAAGGAGTGGTTAAAATGGAGCAACTAGAAAAAATTGTTAAGATGGAACAATTAGTTAATGAATTAATTATAATGTTTGATTTAAAAGATGATAACAATACTCGCAATGATATTACAGACATTATAAAAGGTGTGGTACTAACTAGTAATACAAATCCAGAACTTATGTATGATAGTTTTATACAATGTGGGAGAACTGCTAAAGAAACTGGACATAGCATTGAGGAAATAGCAAATATGTTGGAGAAATTGGCAAACAATTATGGTATCAAGGGTAGTTGTGCTGGAGATTTATTGAAGTCTCAAATGTTAAAATGTAATTTATAAAAGGACTACTTTATAAAGTAGCCCCAATAAAAATATAATATTTAATATTTTTAATTACTATGGTTTTTAAAGAAATCCTTTGGTTGCATTCCTGCTGTAAATTGGAATAATTTTATTTTATTAACAAATTGGAATGTTTTATAATCACCAGTATTAATGTTTGAAATATTATTCCAGTCTCCATTTGGTAAATAATCAACTTGACCATGAGTAAAACCATAAATATACCATTCATCATTATCTAATACACTTTTGTCATAAAATCCAACTGTAAGAGAATTAACTTTATTTTTAGAGATATATCTCTCTGTTTCTATTTTAGCAATTTCAAATAATTGTTCTTGTGAAAATTTACTTAAAATAACAATATGTAAAGTTTCTTTAATTATATTACCAAAATTAGCATTATCTATTCTAGCAATATAATAATCAATGGGTTTAGAATTAGAACTTGTATTAGTCATATGTACACCTCCTTTTCTTATATATTTCTACAACTATAACTGGTACTTATAAATGTAGATACAATAATTATATAAGAAAAGGAAAAATATTACAAGAAAGATTAAAAATTATAAAAGATATTAAAAATAAATAAAAGGAGTAATTTTATGAATGAAATACAAATCAAAAACAAAACATTAACTTCAATGGAAGTTGCAGAAATGGTGGAAAAAGAACACAATAAATTATTAAGAGATATAAGAACTTATGTTGAACAATTAGGAGAAGCCAAAATTGGACACACCGATTTTTTCTTAGAAAGTAGCTATAAATCGGCTCAAAATAAAGATTTACCTTGCTTTCTCATAACAAGAAAAGGATGTGAATTTATAGCAAACAAATTAACAGGAGTTAAAGGTACTAAATTTACAGCAAGTTATATAAACAGATTTCACGAAATGGAACAGGTTATAAAAGAAAATATTACTCCAATACAAAATTTAGAAGAGTTAAAAATTAGAGCCCAGCTTGAAAGGGCAGAGGCAATGAAATTAAATGCAAAAACAAGAATGTTTAATACAATAATGAAAACTACAAATAACAAGGTGTTATCACCAGTAGCAGTAGAAGTGTTTGGGTTAAAAGCTATTGAACAAATAACAGGTATAGATATGGGGCAACATTTACCACAAGTACCTAAAACATACAGTGCTACTGAAATTGGTAAGATGTTAGGGGTAAGTGCAAAGAGAATAGGTGGATTAGCTAATAAACATAATCTAAAAACAGAAGAAAATGGTATTTGGGTTATGGATAAGTCGAAGAATAGTTCTAAAGAAGTTGATACTTTTAGATATTTTGAAAATTCTATAAACATATTTAAAGGTTTATTAGCTTAGTAATAAAATTAAAAATAAAAAATAAACAAAGTGGGTAGGTTTATTGATGATTATAAGTGAAAATGAAACTCAATACTTGATAGATTTAAAAGACTATCAAAAATTGATTAAAAAAATAGGTATTTTAGAATTTGATAGTGGCAAATTAAAAAGATGGATAGATGACAAAAAAATAGATGGTGTTTATGAAAAAGGTAATATGTGTGGTGTATATGTAGATAAAAGAATATATAACATTCTTATAAATAGTGAATTTGATTGTAATAAATGTATATATAAGGATAGGTTAAGTATTATAAGTGGTATTTTAAGTAAGGGAGTGTAAAGGGTTAGACAGACTAATAAAAAGTAAAAATATCACTAGGATAGCAACCTTAACAGCTAAAACAATTTTAAAAAATAAAAGATAAAGAATATTTAAAAGTAGCTTAATAAAAGCTACCCCAAAACAATATCCATACTGTTGGTAAATATTTGAGGGTTAAGGAATAGCAGTAGGGTTTCTTAATTTAGAAAAATTAAGTGGTGGAGATAGGAGAAGTCCTTATAAAAATGGTGTAAAGTATTTTTACTAAGTAGTTAAGTTTGGACGGGGGTTCAATTCCCCCCACTTCCATAAATAAAAAGGGGTGATATTATGAGCATATATAAAGATTTAAAAATAGGAACTACAATAAGAGATTTAAGAAATAAGTTAGGATATCCTCAAAAGTATATGTATAAGGAGTTAGGTGTATCTTCAGCAACTTATAGTGGATATGAAACTAACTGTACAGAACCTAAAAAGGATATGTTATTTAAAATATGCCAACTTTTGGAAACAAATTTAAAAGATTTAGTGATTATGTCAATATTTAAAGAAGAAAAGGAGGATATAGATGAAAGTAAACTATGAGGACTTTGTGGATACTATCTGTACTATATGTAAAAATGAGATAGAATTGTTTGATGAATATGATGATATAAACTCTTTACCAGTTTGTAAGAAATGCTGTGAGGGGTTAGATTTAAAATAATTAGGGGTTAAGGTATGTATAAACTATATATAATGTATTTTCAAGACGGTAAAACTTTAGGGTTGAAAGCTAGAAACGATTTAGAGGCTATTAAATTTGCTTTAACATTTAAAGGTTTTAGGGTTTTAAGAGATGAAAACAATAAACTTGTTTCTGCTAATATGGGGGTGATAGCTTAATGAAATTTTTAAAAATGATATATGATATAGAACTTAAAATGCGTAAAGCAGTAGGAACAAGATTTACATATTTATTGATAGTTTTATCAATTATAGGTTGTTATTTTTTAGGATTTATTATAGGAAAAATTATATTTTAAGGAGAAGTAAAAATGAAAAATTGGGAAAAATGGGAATTGATTAATAAAATTTTAAATATGTTAAGGAAAGCAAAAGGGTTGCCATTGGTAGACCATAAGAGCAACCCATACCATAAAAAATAAAAAATTTAATTTAATCTTAAAATTATTTCTAAACATTTAAGGGGGGGCAACAATATGAGAAAAAATGCAAAAGCCTATGGTATGCAAGCAGTAACAATTAAATTAAAGACAGGAGAAAGTAAGACAATAATTTTTGAAACAGAAGAAAAAGCACTAAAATTTTATCATAAGTACAAGAATAATAAACTTATAGATAAATTAGTGCTAAACTATACAAAAAATTTAATTAAATTATAGCATATATTATAAAAAAAGAAAAGGTTAAAATTTATATTTTAAAGAGGTGTTTTTATGTATGAGATAAATTTAAGTGAGGTATGTGAACAAACTATCCAAAGAATGAAAGATGAAAAGGTTATAGAAACCTTAGTATCAACAACGATTGAAAATACTATTAAAGAATGTATAACAGGGTATTTTAAGAGCTATACATTTGAGCGTGCTATAGGAGAAAAATTAAATTTACAAAGTGCAGAAATAATTACGGCGTTAGGTCTTGATGATTTTAATAAATACGTTTTAGAGATAATTGAAAAGGTAATAGGGAAAAATGAACTTATTGCCGAAGAAAGTGTCAATATAATATTTGGTAATCCTATAAAAGAGATAAAATTATCTGAGATATTAATAAGATATAAAGAATATTTGGAAAATGAACTAGATGAAGATGAAAAAGCAGAAATATCTGAATTTGAGTATAAAATAGAAGATAGTTATTTTTATAGAAAGATAAAATTGAAATCTAATGATGAAGAAAGTTTTGGAATAATTATTAGAAGAGAACAGGGAAAAGTTTTAAGAATATATAAAGATAAAGAAGTAGAAGCACTAGTAAAAAAGGTATTTAGAAGTAGATATAATTCAGATTTTGAGTTATGGTTGTTAAAACTTGAACTTGATGAAACAAAAATCATTATTGATGAAGAAGAATGTGAATATATTGATACTGAACTTGAGATATATGAGGAGGAATAACAAAATGTGTAATGAATGTAATCAATATATATGTAGTGTCAGATGTCCTAACTACACAGAAGAAGAAAAAGAACACTGTACAGAGTGTGGGAGCATTTTAGAAAAAGGAGAAGAAGTATTAGTTAATGATGATAATGAGCCATTATGTATAGGCTGTATGGACAAGCTACAAACAGAAGATATAATTAGATTTTTTAATATTCAAAAGGAAGTGGTGTAATGACTTATGAAGATATAGAAATGGCTGCTAGAAAGAAATTAGATATAAACTTTAAGAGAAGTTTAACAGCTGAAAAAGAGCAAGAGTATATAGAGATATATATAAATGAATTTATTATTAGTTTGCAGTTTGAAAACTATACAATACAAAGCTTTTTAGCTTATGAAAAAATTAGTTAAGGAGTTATACAATATGAGTAGAGAAAAATATATAAAAAAGATTGAAGAAATTGATACTTTTTTTAAACAATTTTTTTCAGAATTACTAAAAATAGATTTTGATTCGGAATTAAAAATAACTGAAATAGAAGGTACTGAAGTATATAAATATGAGTATACACCAAATACAAAATCAAACACAATTTTTTTAGGAGAAAAAAAGTCTTTTAAATACTCAGAAAAAAAGTCTTTTACATATTCGGTATATTTTTTTGATACATTAAAAGAACTATTACCAATAACTATATCTACAAAAGTAAGATTTGGTGGAATTTCAGAAAATATTGAATTGACCAAAAATTTTGATGTAGAAGATACTGAGAAAAATCTTATTTTTATAAAATTAATGTTAGAACAATTTTTTGTAAATTTTAATGGAGGTAAAGGGATATGTTAGTTATTGAAGATATAGAAGAGGTAGTAGAGGAAACAGAAGAGAAACAATCATTTCAGGTTACAGATTTAACAAGTGCTAATTGGTGTTTTAAAAAAATAAAACAGGTAGAATATAGAAAAAAGCAAATGGAAGAATATGTACATAATGAGATAAAAAGAATAAAAGAGTTTCATTTGAAAGAAGAAAAAAATTTAAATGATGAAATAGATTATTTTAAGTTTTTACTTAAGGAATATATAGAAAAACAACAAGAAGTCGACCCTAAATTTAAAATTAGTACGGTTGATGGGACGGCTAGTTTTGGTAATATACAACAAAAAATAAAATATGATGATGAAGTTATGCTTGAATTTTGTAAACAAAACAAGTTGGACAAGTTTATAAAGACTGTTACTACTGAAAAATTGAATAAAAAAGAGTTTAATAGTTACTTAAATATTGTTGGAGATAAAGTTATAACAGTAGATGGTGAAGTTTTAGAAAATGTAAATATAGAAGAATTTAGAAATTTTAATGTAAAAACAAAATAGGAGGAAATTATGAGTGTTGTAAAAAAATTAATGAATGTTCAAAATAAACTTAAAGCACCTAAAAATCAATTAAATAAATTTGGTAACTATAATTACAGAAATTGTGAAGATATTTTAGAAGCTGTTAAACCACTTCTATTTGAAAATGGACTAATACTTAATATAAGTGATGAAGTAGTAATGATTGGAGATAGATTTTATGTACAAGCAGTAGCAAAAGTTATAGATGAAGAAAATAACTATATTGAGGCAAAGGCATTAGCTAGGGAGAGTTTAGAGAAAAAAGGAATGGATTCAAGTCAACTAACAGGTGCAACATCTTCATATGCGAGAAAATACGCTTTAAATGGCTTATTTTGTATAGATGATACAAAAGATGCTGACTATTGTAGTGATAAACAAGAAAGTAAAAAAGGTAGTAAAAATCAACAGAATAAAGCGACTACAAAACAACAAGAACAACTTGTTAGTGATATACAAATTGCTGAAATAATGAAAAAATGTAGTGAACATAAAAAAGATGTTAAAACTATTTTGGAATGTTATAAAATAAGTAATTTAAAAGAACTTACAGTAACAAATTATATAAAACTTATGGAAAGATTTAAGGAGGTATAAAATTATGAATAAAGTACAATTAGTAGGAAGACTTACAAGAGACCCAGAAACAAGATATTCTCAAAGTACACAGCCTATAGCAGTTACACGATTTAGTGTAGCTGTTAATAGGAGATTTAAAAAAGATGGAGAGCCAGATACAGATTTTATAAACTGCGTATCTTTTGGAAAAACAGCAGAGTTTATAAGTAAATATTTTACTAAAGGGAAAATGATAGGAATTGCTGGCTGTATTAGGACGAATTCTTGGACAGATAAAAATGGACAAAAGCATTTTTCTACAGATGTTTTAGTAGAAGAAGTAGAGTTTTGTGGTAGTAAAGCAGATGAAACAAGTGGGAATATACAACAACAAAATGAAGATTATTACATAGCAGAAGAAGTAGCAGAAGATGATAACTTACCATTTTAGGAGTAGATAATATGAAAAAATTATTTATTGAGCTTAACCAAACTTTTGAGATTGAAATTTACGAAGAAGAAATAAAAGCAATGATTGAAGATGGAGTAGATATTAATAACGTAGATGACGTATTTCAGTACATTAATGCTGAAGAGACTATCTATGATGAACTAGACTTAATTTGTAATGCTTATTTGTGGCTTGAAGATGAGGAAGAATAAAAATGACCAAAAGATATAATAAATATAAAAATAAAAAGGTTACAATTGATAACATAACATTTGACAGTAAAAAAGAAGCAAGACGTTATGAAGAACTAAAATTAATGGAGAAGACAGGGTTAATAACTAACCTTGTCTTACAGCCTAGATATGAGCTTTTAAAAGGCTTTAAAAGGCGAGGTAAAACACATAGGAAAATAGAATATATAGCAGATTTTAAATACTTTGATAATGAAAGACAAGTAGAAGTAATAGAAGATGTAAAAGGAGTTAGTACAAGCGTATTTAGTTTAAAGATGAAATTATTTTTATATAAATTAGATGAAAATATAGTGTTTTTGTTAATAAAGAAAAATAAGATTATAGAATACTAAATAATAATAGAGAAATCCAGACTAATATATAGGTTAGCATATGGTGGAGGAAATAATGGAAAAATTTTTTAAATTATATAAATTCTTATTTGAAGATGAGGAATATAAAAGTTTATCGATTGAATCAAAAGTAGTATATTCAATTATGATAGATAGAAACGAGTTAAGCACTCAAAATAATTTAATAGATGATAAAGGTCAAGTTTATATTTTTATGAAGATAGAAGAAATTCAAAAAATTTTTAATTGTAGTAATAAAACAGCAATTAAAAGTTTAAAAGAATTAGAGAAAATAGGACTAATAAAAATTGAAAAGCAAGGTGGAAATCGTTCTAATAAAATTTTTATTAAGACGTTCGATAAGTGTAAAAATTACACTTTAGGAGATGTAGAAAATACACGTCAAAGGTGTAAAAAATACACCTCGGAAGATGTAAAAAATACACCTAACGACGTGAAAAAAGTACACACAATAAAGACTAATATAAACAAGACTGAATATAATAAGACTGATATTAATAATAAATCTGGAGCTTTAGCTCCAGATAAAGAAACAGTCTTTCAAATACCATTAAAAGATGGTAGTTATTACAACTTAAACAAGCAAGATGTAGATACATATAAAAGCCTATATCCTAACATTGATATTGAGCAAGAGATAAAAAACATAATTGGTTGGAATATAGCTAACCCTATTAAAAGGAAAACGAAGAAAGGGATTAAAAAACATATAAATACTTGGCTTAGTAGTTCAAATCAAAATAAAGGTGGTGTAAGCTTTGGAAAGTATACTAAAGGACAAGTTACAAGCAATACAGAATCTAATAAACCAACAGCAGAGGACTTCAGAAGATTTGTACAAAGTCAACGACAAGGTAAATGATAATACATTAGGTCTAAAAGGCTGTAAGATATGTAATGGAATAGGTCTTATACTAAGACAAGAAAATGGTGCAACATATTCAAGAGAATGTGAATGCTTTAAGAAAAAGTTATCGAAAATAAGATTTAGTGAAACAGAAATAGCTAATAAGACAGAGTACACATTTAAAAATTATAAAGCTAATGAAGAATGGCAAAAGGACATACTAAAAAAATCTAAAAGTTATGTTAGTAATTTTAAAGATAATTGGTTTTACATAGGTGGACAAGTAGGAGCAGGTAAAACACATATATGTACAGCTATTTTAAGAAACATAGGGGAATTAAATAATATTAGCTATGCTTATATAAAATGTGATGAAGAATTAGAAAGGTTAAAACAATTAACATATGAACAACAGGAAGAATATAGCAAAATAATGTTTAATTTAAAAAATATAGGCTTATTATTTATAGATGATTTCTTTAGAAGAACACCAACAGAAGCAGATAAAGCAAAAATATTTGATATTATAAATTTTAGATATTCAAACAATAAGCCTTGTATATTATCAAGTGAAAAGATATTATTCGAGATATTAAATATTGATGAGGCAATAGGAAGTAGAATATTTGAAAAAGCTAAAAATTTTAATATTGAAATTGAAAAAGATGTTAGTAAAAATTATAGACTAAAGGGATAAGGAGATAAAAAGAAAATCTATAATATTGATTTAAACTAATTTTAATGGGTATATAATGCGTTTAAATAACTTTTTAATATTTTTATATAAAAATGGTTTAATGGGGGTAAATGAGGTTGATAGGTGGTATATAATTAGTTTTAAATAAACTTGAAAGCTAAATATGAGATGAAAGGGGATAAAAAGATGGGATATATAATTTTTAATACATTTGTAGTTTTACTGCTTTTTGAGATAATTGTTTATTTTATTTTAAAAATTAATCTTTTAGTTTTAAAAACTAAAAATGAAAGATTAAGAAAACTATTATTAAATAATATTAAAGAACTTTGTGAGCCTGAAGGTTCTTATGAAAAAATATGTAAAATATACTTAGAAAAAATAAATGAGGTATAGAATAAAAGCTAAATATTAGATACAGGAGGTAATATGTCAGATAAATACAAAGATATAAAAAAGTATTTAAACAGAGCATATAAGTGTACAAGGAAAAAAGAAATGTTAGAAAGGGAATATAAACAAAAGCAGAGAGAAGTTGGGAATATAAGTGTTTGTTATGATGAAATAAAAACTAATAATATTAATTCCAAAGTTGAAAATAAAGCTTTAGAATTAGTTAGATTAAAAAATGATATAGATTTACATAATGTTGAAATAGATAGGCTTAGAAAAGATATAGAGTGTGTTATAGACAAGGTTGATGATGACAATCTTAAAACTTTATTAAGGCTTAGGTATTTAGAGTTTAAGAAGTGGGAGGATATTATGTATATATTAAATTATTCTAGAAGAAATGTTTTCTATGCACGTGATAAAGCCTTGAAAGAAGTTGAAAAAGTTTTAAAAGATAAAGATTGCACTGTATTGCACCCTTAAATGTGGTATTATGTTATTGTGAATAATTCTTATGATTCATTAAAAAAGTTCTTATATTTTAAACTTAGAAACAAAGCCGTTAACCGGACATAATTTATGAGCTAGGCTATAAAGCACTTCGATTGTTGTGTAAAATTTTATAGTCGCAATTTTAAAAGCTAGATTTGTTCTAGCTTTTTTTATGTAAAAAAGGAGGTGGTAATATGGCAAGACCTAAAACAAATAAATATAAAATTAAAGAAATGGTTCAAAAAATCAATAACTATACAGATAATACTAAATTACCAGATATACCTATCTTAAAAGAAATATGTGTTGAAAATGACTGGAATTATGACTATATAATGAAATTACAAAGAGATAATGAAGAATTAAGGCAGTCTATAAAAAGGTTATTAATGAAAAAAGAAGTGTTACTTGAAAAAGGAATGACAGGTGGTCAACTTGTTGCAAGTGCTTCTATATTTAGTTTAAAACAGCTTGGTTGGAGAGATGAAGCTAAAATTGAAATATTAGAGCAAGAAACTGAAGAAGATGAGCTTTCAAAAGCAATAAAATCTTATATTGCAGAAAAGAGTAAAAAATGATAAGTGAAAAACAACTTGAAATATTAAGTTTTCCTTATGAAGATTATGATGCTATTATTTGCAGTGGAGCTGTTCGTTCTGGTAAAACATCTTGGTTAATATTAGCTTATATTGACTGGGCGATGAGTAATTATAATAATAAGTTATTTGGAATATGTGGTAAAACTGTGGATAGTGCTATTAAAAATATAATATTACCTTATTTATCACTTTATTATTCCAAAGAGAAGTATATATTGAAGTGGCGAAAAAGTGATAAATTATTAATTATTAAAAAAGGTAATATAACAAATACTTTTGAAGTTTTTGGGGGTAAAGATGAGAGTAGTTTTCAGCTTATACAAGGGCGTACTTTAGCGGGTGTGTTACTTGATGAGGTGGCTTTAATGCCACAAAGTTTTGTAAATCAAGCATTAAGTCGTTGTTCTGTTGAGGGGTCTAAGTATTGGTTTAGTTGTAACCCAGATAGTCCTAATCATTGGTTTTACACTGAATGGATATTAAAATCAAAGCAAAGAAATGCTAAATATTTACATTTTACAATGGAAGATAATCCTAGCTTGAGTAAGAAAACACTTGAAAGATACAAAAATCAATATAGTGGTGTGTTTTATCAACGGTATATATTAGGTGAGTGGGTACTTGCTGAGGGTCTTGTATATGACTTTAAAGAGGATAAGCATATAGATGATACAGAGCCTTTAAATGGTATTTATTACTTATCTATTGATTATGGTATAGTTAACCCATTTGCTTGTTTATTGTGGTGTATAAGTGGAAATAAGGCTTATTGTATAGATGAGTATTATTATAGCCATAAAGAGCATAACGAACGTAAGAGAACTGATGAAGAACATTATAAAGCTATTGAAGAAATGGCTAAAAATTATAATATAGAATTGATAGTTATAGACCCGTCAGCAACTTCATTTAAGGAAACTATAAACAGACACGGTAAATATGATGTTACTAATGCTAAGAATGATGTAATAAGTGGTATTAGTAATTGTATGTCATTACTTGATGCAGACTATGTGAAATTTAACAGTAGATGTAAGGCGATATTTAATGAGTTTAAACTTTATAGCTGGGATAAAGACGCATTAGAGGATAAGGTAATTAAGGAAAATGACCACTGTGTTGATGCATTTCGCTATTTTGTTAATACTATTCTGGTAAATGAGTTTGACTGGTTAGATTGGAGTAAAAGGTAATTGGAAAGGGGGTGATTAACTTGTGAATGTTTTTAAAACTATATTTATAAAGATTGGTAATTTAATGGGACTTGAGTTGCAAGAAAAGAACTTAACTACAAAAACAGAAGAAATACCTATAACACAAACAATAGCTAATAAATTATCTACTATTACTTTAATGGATAGTGATATATCTATTGTCGGAACAAATAAACGTGCTTGTTATTTACAAGAAATTTTAGAAAGTTACTTGTATGAACGTATAGAATTAGCTTGTGAGATAGCTTTATCTACAGGGGACTGTTTGCTTAAGCCTTATACAGACGGTAACTATATAGGTGTAGATATTGTTAAGAGTAATGATTTTATTGTTTGTGATAGTATAGGAAACTTTGTAAAATCTATTATTATTAAGTGTGATGAAGTAAAAAAGGGTATTAATATTTATACTAGGTATGAAGTACAAACTTTAAAAGAAGTTAATGGTATAAGTTATCTTGTTATTAAGCAACTAGCTTTTAATGGAGAAAATCAAGTGCCTTTAAATGTTATTGATACTTGGACAGATATTAAAGAAGAACAGATTATTCCTAATATTAAACAGTTGTTAGTAGGTAAAATTAAAAGTCCTACTGTCAATGTAGATAATATAAACAGTGTAAATGGGGTAAGTGTCACAAATGGACTAGATAAAGCAATTAATTATGTTATTGATGCCTATAATAGGTTTAATCAAGAAATTGAGGATAAGGAAACAATGATTTTTGCCTCAAAAGTCCTATTTCAAAAAAATGTAGACGATGGTAGTATTTCTTTACCAAAAGGGAAGAATAGGATATTTCATTGGTTAAAAGGTGCTGGAGAGGATAGTCCAAGAATAGATATTTTTAGTCCAGATATTAGAGTAGAGGCATTAGAACGCGGGTTAGAACTTAATTTAAAGATGTTAGAAATGTTATGTGGTTTATCTGCTGGTATACTTACATCTCCACATACTAACTTTGCTACAGCTACTGAAATGAGGGCAAGTCTTCAAAGTACATTTGCATTTATGACTAGGTTTAGACACAATATTGAATTAGGTATTCAACAACTTTTCTATGCTATTGATATTTTATTAAATGCTAATAACGTAACTCCTATTGGAGAATTTAAAATTACTTTTGATTGGAGTAGTAGTTATGTAGAAAATATTACAGAACAATTTAATAGGATTATGCAAGGAGAAGCTGTTGGAGTTGTTAAGCCAGAAGAAATAAGAGCATTTATTTTTGATGAGGACCTTGAAACAGCTAAACAAAAAGTTGATGAAATAAAATCAAGTCAACCTATCTTTAAAGATGATGAGGGATAATCTATGAATAATCTATTTGATGAAAATTATCTTGAAGATTTACCACAAAATATTAGTGAAAATCTAAATTACTTAAATAACTATGTAATTCAAGTAATTTGTAAAAGGCTTAATAAAATAGGTCAAATTAAATCTAGTTATGATATAGCACAGCTTAAAAACGCTATTGAATATGCGAGTGTTGATTTAAAAGTTATCGAAAGTGAAATAGGTAAGATAACTAATAAAAATATTGAGGAAATACAAAATGTTTTTGAACAAGTAGCCAAAGTTAATATAGATTTTGCTAATACATATTATAAATATCGTGGTATGAAAGAGGTAAAAAGCTATAAGGATAATAAAAAACTTGAAATAATAGTTGAAGCTATTAAAAACCAAGCTATGGAAGATTATAAAAATATTAGTAATACTTATGGTTTTCTCACACACGGTAAATATAAAAATATTAGACAACAATACATAAATATTATTGATAGGGGTATAACAGCTGTTGCAACTGGTACAATGGATTATAACACAGCTGTAAGAAATTCTGTAAAAGAAATGATTAATAGCGGTGTAAGGACTGTTGACTTTGAAAGTGGTTATTCAAGACGTATGGATAGCCAGGTGCGTATGAATGTTATGGAGGGTGTTAGACGCCTTAATATGGAGATATTTGATATAACTTCTAAAGAGTTTGGAGCAGATGGTTACGAGATAACAGCACACGCACTATGTGCACCAGACCACCAGTTTATACAAGGTAGGCAACTTACTAAAAAAGAGTATGAAGAATTAAATAATGGACTAAAGAGACCAATAGGAACGCTTAATTGTAAACATATAGCTATACCTATTGTTATTGGTGTTTCTTCCCCTACATATAGTAATAAAGAACTTGATAAAATAATAGATAAATCAAATCAACCTGTTGTATATGATGATAAGGTTTATACTAGGTATGAGGCAAGTCAAAGACAAAGAAAACTTGAAACAAAAATAAGAAAAGAAAAAGAAAATCTGGAAAACTTTAAAATTTTACAAGATGATATACAGATTAAAAAGTCTAAAGATAAAATAAAAGAACTTACTAATTTATATAAAGATTTTAGTAATTCAGTTGGACTAAGTTTACATTTAGAAAAAACAAGGATTTATAAATAGGAGGATATATGAAGTTAGAAGATTTACAAAAAATATTTGAAAATGCAACTGCTGAGCAGTTAGAACGAGTTAATAGTTTTTATCAAAAAGACATAGATTTAATCAAAAGTCTTCAAGAAGAAAATAATTCTTTAAATACTAGAAACACGGAATTGACTCAAAATATTAAGGAATTAGAAAAAAATAAAGGTAATGCAGAAGAATTACAAAAAAATATCGAAGATTTGCAAAATAAACTAAAAGAACAAGAAGAAATTTATACAAAAGAGGTAGAAGAACGTCAACTTAATGATGTTATAGCTGAAGTCTTTGCTGATAAAAAGTTTATTAATGATATTACAAAACAAGGATATGCAAATAAATTAAAGGAGGCTATCCTTGATACTTCAAATAAAGGAAAATCAGCTAAAGAGCTTTTTGAATCAATGACTAAAGACGTTGAAAATGTCTTTATAAATGAGCAACAAGAAAAAATAGAGATACCATCGATTAATAATGCTGGTAACCAAAAATTACTAACAAAAGAGCAAATTAAAAATATGAGCTCTGAAGAAATAAATAAAAATTGGGAATTAGTATCTAATTCATTAAAGGAGGTTAAATAATGAGTATAACAACATTTATTCCAGAGGTATGGAGTGCAAGGCTTTTAGATAATTTAAACAAAAATTTAGTTTTTGCTAATCTTGTTAATAGAGATTATGAGGGTGAAATTAAACAATATGGGGATAAAGTCCATATAAATTCTCTTAATGAAATTACAACAAAAACTTATACTAGAAATACTGATATTGATGCACCAGAAGAGCTTACAACAACTGAACAAATGCTTGAAATTAATCAAGGCGATTATTTTAACATTGGTATTGATGATGTTGATAGGGCGCAAGCTAGGGCAGAGCTAATGGATAAAGCAATGGCTAATGCGTCATATAAATTAGCCGAAAAGGTTGACACATATATAGGTGGCTTACTTAAAGAAGGTAAATTAAAAGATGGATTAGGTGCAGATGGTTCAGCTATAGCTATTAATAAAGAAAATGCTTATGAATTTTTGGTAAAAATGAGAACAGTTCTTGATAAAGGCAATGTCCCAAAACAAGGGCGTTGGGTAGTATTACCACCAGAGTTTGAGGGATTTATGCTATTAGACCCACGATTTGCTTATAATACAGGAGCTAGCGAAAGTAGGTTATTAAATGGTTCAGTTGGTAGAGCAGCAGGGTTTGATATATACATATCTAATAATGTGCCTAATTCTAGTAATGAATATAAAATAATAGGTTCTTATAATGGTTCTTGTACTTATGCTAATCAAATTATTAAAACTGAAGCCTATAGACCAGAAAAAAGATTTTCAGATGCAGTGAAAGGACTTAATATTTATGGTGGTAAAGTAACAAGGGAGAATGCTATTGCAGTTGGCACTGTTAAATTTCAGGGGGAGTAGCTATGTTGTCAGAAGACGCTCCAAAACTGACAACTAAAGGGAAAAAAGGGGCTGGTAAATAAAATGTACTTAACATATGATAGATATTTAGAATTTGGTGGAGGTATAGTCGAGGAAGATTATACTTTTTTTGAGTTATTAGCTAGAAAAAAACTTGACTATTGGACATCTGGAAGAATTATAGATGTAACAGAAGATATTGAATTATGTGTGTTCTTAATAATTGAACAAATATATGAAAATGAAACAGGAGAGGCTGATGTTTCTTCTGTTTCAAATGATGGTATATCAATGAGTTTTGTAGAGGCTAAAACTTCTGAACAAAAGCTACAAGAACTATATCAAAAAGTTGTTGAAATATTGCCAATTGAATTAATAAGCGTGGTGGTCTAATGCGAATAAAATGGAATAAAAATCAAATGTTACCTACTTTTGGTTATACTATTACTGTTTTAAATAGGCTCAAGGCTAAACACTCTACAACAAAACTTGATATATGGAAAAAAACAGTACTACATAATTGTTTTTTCTCTACTCAAGCAATTAGAAGTATTACAGGGACTACTGTGTCAATAAGTAATAACTTTATATGCAGAGTACCTAAAAATGAAAATTATAGACCATATAATGACTGGATATATGACCTGGAGGGTTTTACTTTTTCAACTGGAGATTATGTTATTAAAGGCGAAATACAAGAAGATATAATAGAACCTAATAATATAAGAGATATAGTTGATAAATATAGACCTAATGCTTTTGAGATACGACTGTTTAAAGATAATACAGGTGCTATTGAAGTATTAGAACATTATCATTTAGAGGGGGTGTAGCTGTGAATATAAAAGTTAATATAAATGTTGATAGGGCTGTAAATAGGATTATAAATGATGATGTTAAACTATTTGCTAATACTACTTGGTGGAGATTATATCAAGAGTTTGTGCCTATGCGTAATGGAGACCTTTATGGAGATGCTGCGATTACGGGTAAAAGTGATGATATAGAAATAACACCACAATATATACATCATAAAGTCCCATATGCAAGAAGAATGTATTACGGAGAAGATTTTAATTTTAGTAAGAACAAACACTCTAAAGCTACAGCCTATTGGGATAAAGTGGCATTTAATTCGCAAGGAAATAAATTGGTAAAAGATATAGAAAATTATATTAAAAGAAAGTAGAGTTTCAATTTATGACAAATAAACATAAAGTAGTTTTGGATTATTTATCAAATTATCCAGACATTAAATCTTTTCTATATTTTAATACTAGTTTAGAAGAGTTAAACCATACAAGTGTCAATACTATTACAAGTGATTATTTTGAACAAAAGTATTTACGAGGTGGTATTAAAAATTATGATTTTGCTGTTACTTTTATAGGTCAATATGATACTGGAACAAGTGATATAAATATTAATCAAATATTTGATTTAGAAAAATTTATGTTATGGATAGATGAACAAAACAAAAACAAAAACTTTCCGGAATTTGAAGATGGAGAAGTTATAAGTATAGAAAATTTACAAAATCAGCCAAGTTTTTCTGGTATAAATGAAACAGGAAATTTGGCTAAATATATGTTTCAAATTAGAATAAAATATTTAATTTAAGGGGTGGTTTTAATGGCTAAAATTTTAACTTGTGAAAATGTTATGGCAGGGTTTAAGCCAAACCCGTCTTTTGAGGGTTTTGCAACTGCAGATGATTATATATTTGCAATAGATACAGCCAAGGGTGGTACAAGTCCTGTTAAATCTTATACAGTTGGTCAGTTTGGTGTAAAAGGATTTGAAAGAAGTCTAAACCCAGAAGAACAAACAGATAATTATTTAAGGGCTGGTGCGTCTACAACAAAAACAGGGGTGCAAACAACAATGTCTATTACAGCGGATAGATACTATGGAGACCCTTTTCAAGATTTTTGCTTAGACTTAAAAATGATATATGGGACAGGTCAGTCAACTGTTGTATCTTATGTATATTTTAATGTTTTAACTGGTAAAGGAGAAGTAGGTAGAATGTCTGTTATGGTTGAAAATGACGGTAGCGGAGACGCTGGAAGTAAGGCAGAAGTTTCTATCAACTTCTCAAAGGTAGGGGATATGCCTATGGCTTTTGATTGGACAGCAGACAAAGATAAAACTATTGCAGAAATAGAAAGTCCAACAGTATTATATGATATAGGGGAGGAATAAATATGAATTTTAAAAATAAAAAAATTGATTTACCTAAATTTACAATAGCTTTTGAGGAAAAAATAGAAGAAATAGAAAATCTTAATAAAAATTTTCTATTAGGAAATGTTAGGAGAGTAGAGGTCCTTAGAAAATGTTATGAATTTTTATCAGATTTATTAACTGAAGAAAAATTACTTGAAATATTAGAAAGTGCTTCTTTTGAAGATGTAGATACAAAAGAGCTTGAACTGTTATTTTTTATAATAAAAACAGAATATGAAAGACCTTTAGAAGAGGCAACTGTGAAAAGAGAACAAGAAAAAATAAATGGTATTTTTAAAAATACTAATATTAGTGATATTATTAAAATCTATGAAAAAACAAATGGTAAAAGCTAATGTTTAACTTAAAAAATACAATTCTAATTAATGGTAGCAGTATTCCTATTGCTACCGATTTTAGAATTTGGTTAAAATTTCAAGATTTAATACAAAATTTAAAAGAAAATGAAGAAAGTTTTTATAAACTTTTAAATTTTTTTATTGAAATCGGTTTAAATTTGCAAGTTGACCAGTTTGAAGACGCACTTAAAGAGGTTGTGTCTTTTTTTAGTGGAGAAAAACAGAATAAGGATAATTTAGAATATAGAAGTGAAAAAGTATTTGATTAAAAATAGCTACGCAAACTCGTGACTTTAGTCGTGAGTTAGTAGCTAAAAATAGTCAGCATACAGGGAAACTTGTATGTAGAGATAGGAAAAACCTATCCAATACTACTTGAATTGCTGGGAAGTCCTAAAGCTAACTAAACTAAAACATAAAGTTGAAATAAACTTAAGTGTGAATGTTATGAAAGTAGAAAAAATTAGTTAGATTACATAAGGTTAAAGCCTAAGTGTTTATATAATGGGCAATCAGCAGGGAAGCTCCGAATAGGAGAACCTTCAACGACTATTCCTCTTGAGGGAAGTACACTACAAGCGATAGGTAGTGGAAGTGGGTAGACCTTAACGGGTAAAGCCGAAGGATAAGATATAGTCTGTGCTTATATGAAAGTATAAGAAGTTCATAAGAGAACTGCATAAGAAGTAGCGAGCTTATGTGAACGACAACCTTAAACAACAAAGTTAAGAGCTTATTGTTCTTGCATATGTTATTTAAAATATAGACTAAATTACCTAATAAAATTGACAAAATAAGTTACATATGTTACTATAATTACGGGTGATTAAAATGGAAATAACTCGTGGTAGAGGATATGTATATTCAATACAATATCATATAGTATGGTGTGTGAAATATCGATATCCTATATTAACAAATGTAATTGAAGAAGACTTAATTAATATATTGAATAAAATAGCTGAAGATAATAAATTTCAAATACTAGAATGTAATGGAGATAAAGACCACATACATTTATTAGTAAATTGTTCGCCACAGCATTATATACCTAACATTATAAAGGCATTAAAAGGAGTATCTGCAAGATTATTAATGAAAAAACACGGAGAAACTTTAAAAAGGAAATTATGGTGTGGACATCTTTGGAATCCTAGTTATTTTATTGCTACTGTATCAGAAAATACAGAAGAACAAATAAGAAAATATATTCAAAGTCAAAAAGTCAAGTAAAATGAGGTGATAGTAGTGGAAAAGGCTTATAAGTTTAGAATATATCCAAATAAAAAACAAGAAGAATTAATTAATAAAACTTTTGGATGTTGTAGATTTGTATATAATAGATATCTTGCTAAAAGAATAGAAAGTTATGAGAATAATAAAGAAACATTTACTTATAAGCAATGTAGTTCTGATTTAACCAGCTTAAAAAAAGAACTAGAATGGCTTAAAGAACCAGATAAATTTGCACTACAAAATGCCTTAAAAAATTTAGAAAATGCATATAAAAAATTCTTTAGAGAAAAGATAGGATTTCCTAAATTTAAGTCTAAGAAAACCAATAGATTTTCATATAAAACTAATTTTACAAATGGAAATATACAATATTATGATAAATATATAAAATTGCCTAAATTAGGTATGGTTAAAATAAGAGATAAACAAATACCTAAAGGTAGAATACTTAATGCTACAATATCAAAAGAACCAAGTGGGAAATATTATGTATCATTATGTTGTGCTGATATAGATATTAAACCATTAGAAAATACAAATAGTTTTGTAGGATTGGATTTAGGTATAAAAGAATTTTGTATATCAAGTGATGGGGAATTTATAAAAAATCCTAAATATTTAAGTAAGTCATTAAATAAACTTGTTAAATTACAGAAAAAACTATCAAGAAAAACAATTGGTAGTAAAAATAGAAATAAAGCAAGGTTAAAAGTAGCAAGACTTCAAGAATATATAGCTAATCAAAGAAAGGATTTTTTACAAAAATTATCTACAAAATTAATAAAAGAAAATGATATTATTTGCCTAGAAAGTTTACAAGTAAAAAATATGGTTAAAAATCATAAATTAGCTAAAGCTATTGTAGATGTATCATGGGCAGAATTTATAAGAATGTTAGAATATAAATCTAAATGGTACGGAAGAAAAGTTATAAAAGTAGATAAATTTTTTGCCAGTTCTCAATTATGTAGTGAATGTGGTTATAAAAATAAGGAAGTAAAAAATCTAAATATAAGGGAATGGATTTGTCCTTGTTGTAATACACATCACAATAGAGATATAAATGCAAGTATAAATATATTAAAAGAAGGATTAAAACTAATATAAATAATATATGTAAGAACCGTAGGAACTACGGGGATAGCCTGTGGAGAATTAGTAAGACATATTTAAAATATGCAAAATTCTATGAAGCAGGAACCCCGCGACTTTAGTCGTGGGAGGTTCAGTTTCATAAAGACGAAAAATATATTTACTCTGCTTTTCTACAAGAATATGGTATTGATTTATATGAGATTGAATATTTACATTGGCATAAATTTAAGAGCTTATTACAAAGTTTAAGTGAAAATTGCCAACTTACAAAAATTATTCAGTATAGAAGTGTTGACACTTCGAAAATGGATAAAGAGAATAAAAAGTTTTATAAAAAAATGAAACAAATTTATGCTTTAGATATTCAAGAAGAAAAACTAACTACAGAACAATACCATAATAATATTAGAGAAAAACTAAAAAACCGTTTTGAAGATATACAAAAAATAAAAGGGGGTGAGATAGTGAATGAGTGACGGGTCTATAAAAATTGGAACAGAACTAGATACTACAGGTATTGAAAAGGGACTTAACACTGCTAAAAATCAAAACAGAAGAACCTTTGAACAAATGGCTAAAGACACTGGTAAATCTGTAGAAGAGATTAGGGAATTATTTCATAAAACAGTAGAAAGAATAAAAAAAGAATATGCAGAATTAAATAATGGTAAATTGTTAGATAATGCTAATGCTCATAAAAAAGCCTATAAAGAACTAGGATTATTACCTGAAAAAAACGCTAAAGAAGTTTCAAAACAGGCTGATAAAATTTCAGATAGCTACGAGAAAAGTGCTAATTCTATACCAACATTTTTTAAAAAAGGATTTGCTGGGTTAGGGTCTATTGCAAAAAGTGGTATAGCTGGATTAGGAAGTATAACAAAAACAGCTGTTGCTGGTATTACTACTGCTATTGCTGGTGTTTCTACTGGTATTGGTGGACTTGGTGCTGCCTCAATATCTGTTGGTAAAAACTTTGAAACTGCTATGAGTAAAGTCCAAGCCACAAGTGGAGCAAGTGCTGATGATTTAGAAAGATTAAAAGAGAAAGCAATAGAAATGGGGGCATCTACTAAATTTAGTGCCAGCGAATCTGCTGAAGCATTAAACTACATGGCTATGGCTGGTTGGAAAACAGAGCAAATGATTGGTGGTATTGGTGGTATTATGGACTTAGCTGCTGCATCTGGTGAAGATTTAGCTATGGTATCAGATATTGTAACAGATGGTTTAACAGCTTTTGGTCTATCTGCTAATGAAAGTAGTAGATTTGCTGATGTTTTAGCTGCTGCTAGTAGTAATGCCAATACCAATGTTTCAATGCTTGGAGAAAGTTTTAAATATGTTGCACCTGTAGCTGGAGCTTTAGGTTATAACATAGAGGATACTTCAGTTGCACTGGGACTTATGGCTAATGCTGGAATTAAAGCATCTCAATCTGGTACATCTTTAAGAACATTAATGACTAACTTAGCCAGTCCAACAAAAAATTCTGCTATGGCTATTCAACAGTTAGGTCTTAATATACAAGACGCTAAAGGAAATATGCTTCCATTTAATGATGTAATGGTTCAATTAAGAGATGGATTTAATGGTTTGACTGAGGCAGAAAAGGCACAATATGCAGAAATGCTTGCTGGTAAAGAGGGTATGTCTGGTCTTTTAGCTATTGTAAATTCAAGTCAAGCTGACTTTGACAAATTAACAGGTGCAATTAATAATAGCACCGGTGCTGCTACTGAAATGGCTGAAATAATGAGTGATAACTTACAAGGTAGACTTGATGAACTTTCCTCCCGATTAGAAACTTTAGGTATAAAAATATATGAAAGTATTCAAGAACCTTTAAAGGAAGTTACTGAATATGCTACTGGGCTTGTAACAGAATTACAAAATGCTTTTGATAAAGGGGGATTTGAGGGTGTTATTAACTCGTTAGGTACTATAATATCTAAAGCATTAACAGATATAGCAGCTAAAGCACCACAAGTTATTGAAATAGCTGCTCAATTTATATTAAATTTTTTAGACGGTATAAATAAAAACTCTGAAAAGTTAGGGCAAGCTGGTTCACAAATTCTAACAAGTTTACTTAATGGTATTTTTGTAATTTTACCAGAATTTATAACAACTGCTGGAAACTTAGTAATAAATTTTCAAGAGGGAATAATTGCAAGCTTACCTATCTTACTTGAAAATGGTAAGCAAATGCTTGAAAACCTTTCTAAAGGAATTATTGAAAATTTACCAACCATTTTAGAAAATGGTAACAAAATATTAATGGGATTAGTTAATGGGCTAATTGATAATTTACCATTAATTATAGATACTGGTATAGAAATAATACTAGCACTTGTTGATAGTTTAGTAGATAGTTTACCAGAACTTATACCAGCTTGTGTTGAGGCTATATTAACCATTGCTGACGCTTTAGTAGACAATCTTGATGAGATAATAGACGCAGCGATAGAGTTAATGCTAGCACTAGCAGATGGATTAATAGATGCGATACCATTACTTGTAGAAAAAGTCCCTATAATAATAACAAAAATCGTAAAAAAACTAAACGAACCAGAAACACTAATGAAATTAATAAATGCTGGTATGCAATTAATATTAGCATTAATTGAGGGTACTGCTAAAATGAATATTGCTATTGGAAAAGCTGTTTGGGGTATAATAAAAGATTTTGTAAGTGGTTTTACAGATAAAAAAAATGCAGAAGATATTCGTGAAGCTGGTAAAGACCTTATACGTGGTTTAATAAATGGTATAAAAAGTATGGCAAGCGAAATATATAATACTATGAAAGAATTTTGTGGAAATATTGTAAAAGATGTAAAAGGCTTTTTTGGAATTCATAGTCCGTCAAGATTATTTAGAGACGAAGTCGGTGTTATGCTTGTTAAAGGTATGATTGTTGGTGTTCAGAAAGAAAATAAAAATCTAGTAGATGCACTTGTAACTCCTTTTTCAATGGTAAAAGATGAACTAACACCACAAAAAAGTATATATACAGATACTGTTGTTAATGCTATAAAAGACGGAAAAGACGCAGCACAAAAAGAGGCTAAAAACTATAAAGAAGTTGGAGAAATTCTTATTTCTTCAATATCTGATAGTGTTAAATCTAAAAATGATAAGATTTTAGAGCCTTTAAAAGAAAAAATTGACAAAGATTTAAAAGAAAATATAGAAAAGGTTGAAAAATCAGGGGAAGAATTAATAAATGCTTATACTAAAAAAATAAATAGTGAGGCAAATGAGAAAATATCTAAAATAGAAGAGGCTATTAGAAAGATACCTAAATCTGCTTCTGAAACTACAAAAAAGCAACTACAAAATGAGAAAAAATCTATTGAAGAAAATGCTAAAGGATTAATAAAAACATATAGTGATAGTGTTAAGAAAAGTATTTCAGAAGAAAAGGAAACATTAAAAAGTACTGCTAATGACTTAATAGGTGTTATAACAACAAATCTTGAACAAGGTGCAGAATTAATCAATGAAACTATAAATACAAAAATTGGTGGACTAGCAGAAAACTATCAAACTAAATTTAACGATTTAATATCAGCGCAAGAAAGTTTAACAAGCAAACTATCTGAAACAGAGTTATTCACGTTTGAAGATGATAAACTTATTATTGAAGATTTGGATAAAACTATTAATAAGTTAGAAGAATACGACCAAGCTATAACTAAATTAAAAGAGCGTGGTATAAGTGATGCTATATTAGGTGAGTTAAGCTCTTATAGTGTTGATGAAGTTTTAGCAATATCTGAAAAATTACTACAAATGACAGATAAAGATTTTGAAGATTTAAACCAAAAATGGAGTGAAAAGCAAGTATTAGCATCTCAAGTTGCCAGTAACTTTTATAAAGAACAAATGGAAATACTTGAAAAAGATTTTAATACAGAGCTTATTAGAACATTAAATGAATTACCAAATGAAGTAGAAGATATTGGTATTATGACTATAACAGGCTTCCAAAATGGTGTTACTTCTAAAATGGACACCATAAAATCACAAGTTAAAGATTTTGCTAATAGTGTTATTAGTGAAATGCAACAAGCCTTAGATATACACAGCCCGTCTAGAAAAACAAGGTGGTTAGGCGAAATGCTTGACGCTGGACTTGTTAAAGGTATAGAAGATGGTGAAAAAGATATTTTAAGCACAATTAAAAACTTAGGCATTATAGATACCTTTAAAAAGCAATTACCAGATATACAAGGTATTGTTAATGGAGCAGCTTCAAATATGATACCAAAGGCAGCTAACTATATAAATAATACTAATACAACTAAAAATATAACGAATAATCAAGGTGATCTTATTTTAAATGTTCATAATCTAGAAAATAAGGGCAGTAACAGTATGCAAACATTTCTTCAAGGTGCTGCTTTTTACCAAAAACAAAGGGCACAAGCGTTGGGGGTGTGGTAGTGCAAGATTATTATTTTATTTTCAATGATATTAGTTCTAAAGATGTTGGTATAGAAATAGTTGAATTTCCTAATATAATTAAACCAGAAAGAAACATACAAGCTATAGATATACCTGGAAGAAGTAATAATGTACATATAGACGAACAAACTTATAATGGTTACACATTATCTATAGCTTGTACTATAAACCCATTTTTTAAAAATAAACAAAATATTGATAAAATAATAAGTTGGCTAGATGGATTTGGAGATTTAGTTATATCTCAAGAAAAAGATAAGATTTATAGTGCTTGTATAAAAAATGCTATACCTATATCTAGTGTTATATGGTTGTTTCCTAAATTTTTAATAGAGTTTGAGGTACAGCCATTAAAAGGGTCTATTAACTATATAAGTGAGATTTTAGAGATAAATAAAAGAAGTTTTATAAATAACATAGGTACAGTTGACAGCTTACCTACAATAACTATATATGGTAATGGAAATGTAACTTTGATTATTAATGACCAACAATTTTTAATAAAAAATATAAACAATTATATAACTATTAATTCTGAATTTTTAGAAGTCTATAAAGATAACTTAAATGAAAATAATAAGTACAATAATTTTGAATTTCCTAAATTTATGATAGGTAAAAATACAATAGATTTTATAGGTAATGTAGAAAGAATAAAGATAATACCCAACTGGCGTTGGATTTAAGTAAAGGAGTGATAAAGTGCCTAAAATTTACTCAAGATTAACAATAGATTTTACACAACCAGTTAAAACAACTATTACAGCTATTCAAAATGACCAAAATTCAAGATATATAGATGTTGATTTAAAAGATAAAGGCAACCCAGTAGATTTAACTAATACAACAGTTAAAATATTTGTTAAACGTCCACCAACAAAAACGCCTTGTCCTAAACTTCCAACGGATACTTTTATTTATAATATTGGTCAAATAACAGATGCTGAAAATGGACGCGTACAATTTGCCCTAACAACAGACTTTTTAAAAGAGCCTGGCAGATTAGAGTGTGAAATTTCAGTTGAAAAAATAGTAAAAGACCAAAGCGAAGTTTTAACTACACCAATATTTAATATTTTAGTTAGCAAAACTTTAAAAAATAATAAATTAATAGAGAGTACGAATGAATATGGTGCTTTAGTGTTAATGTATGAAAATATAGTTGAAGCTAGTAAGTTTTTAACAGATACTATTGAAAAAATCGGTATTCCTGGCGAAGTATCTCAAGAGAACTCTATTGATACATTATTTAAGGGGTTAGAAAAGATTATAACTTTTATAAAAAATGGAATTACTGGTGGTGGAGATACTAACGAAGTAATTAATAGAATAAATGAAAGTATAACTGCACAAACTGTAACTTTAAGTGAAAAACTTGAGGACAGTACAAATACTATTTTAAGAAAAATTGAGGAGTTACCCAGGCGGTTCAATACCAGAAATAATTGCAGGTAAAGGTATTGATATTCAAGGTAATGCTATCAATATTAAAATAGACAATAAAACAATAGGTTTTAATAAAAATGGTCAGCTAGAAGCCAAGTTGTCAACAGGTGGCGAAGATGAGGGGAATACTAATATAAAACAGTATATTTTAAAAGATGTGACAAGTGGCACTTTATACGCTATTGAAGATGAGGGACTTCCTATTAATCATAAAGTTATACCTAGTGTTTTTGTATTAGAAAATAGTAAGCAAGAAACAACAAATATTACGGATTTTAGTTTAAATACTGAAAATATAGAAAGTAATAATGGTATTAAAATACAAAATAAATTTACATTAAATGTTGTTAATGGAGAAACACCAATAATAAATAAATCTGAATTTAATACAATATTAGGCTTTAAAGGGGGAATGTAGATGTTATATTATTATGTAAATGCTACAAATGGTGCTGATGAAGAAAATGCAGGTACACAAGAAAAACCTTTTAAAACATTAGAATATTGTATAACACAAGTAAATGATAAAGGATTTACTGATAATGTTACTGTTTATTTATATAAAGGTGAATATGAATTAAATTCTAACAATATATACAATGGTGCTGATAGTAAAAAATTAATAGTAGAAGGACAGGGCAAGGATACTATTGTTAAAAATAGCTGGAGTGGAAACAATACTTATTTTGGGACATTAGGGTTTAATTTAATTTTAAGAAAATTTATTTGGGATAATGAAAAAATTAACTATCAAACAACAAATAATTTATTATTTTATAATAATGTAACATTTGAAAATATACTATTCACTAACATACAAGACGACGGTTATGGTTGGATGGGTGGTTCTTCTGGATATTGGACTATTAAAAATTGTGTCAAAGACAATTTTAGCGAATGCTTTTTAAGAGATGATGCAAGTGGTAATAAATCTAGCATAACAGGAAGCTATGGATTTTTCACAAAATCTTCCTATATACATACAGAATATATTAAAGAAAATAATAAAATTATTGAAGATAAATCTATATCTTTACAATTAGATGAAGATTATAATATTACAGACTCTACTGTTGATACTTCAAAAACGGGATTATATGCTGGAGAATATGCTTGGTTAAAACCTTTATGTTTAATAAAAAAGGAAAATAAATATTATTCAATTAATGAAGAGTTTTACAATAATGAAACTAAAACTTTTAATGAGGTAGGTAGTAAGGATTTTGAGAAAAGTTTTGACGTTACTTTATTAACAAAACAAGTTACATATAATAATGATACTTTTATACCTTTAGAAAAATTTGATAATTTTAGTATTGTATTTAAAGATGAAACGGTAAAAACCCTTAAAATAAATGGGTATAAAATAGCTAATAAAACAGTTATAACAAATGCTATTGATGTTAGAATGATTGAAAATTTTAACAGCATAAAGATAAATGGCAACAATGTTAAATGTTTACTAAAGTTTGGAAATGAAGAACAATATTATAGTTATAACTTTCAAGAAAATACACTTGAAAATGAAGATATAGATAATATATTAGCTAATGGTATTGACATATCTAAAATACAAACTATAGATTTTAATGCTATAAAACAGAAAAAAGAATTTAATAGTATAACTTTTGCATTTTATCTACAACAAGATAGTGTAGTTAATAATATTGTTATTGACTATTTAGAAGTTGGAGAATTTAGTCAGAAAGATTCTTATTATACAAACTTAAAAGTAGGTTATAAAAAAATAACAATACAGCCTAGCTTTAATGCTAGTTTAGTAAAAATAAATGTTTTATAGAATGGAGGAGTAAAATGGCAAAAACTTATAATCGTTTAGATATTGAAATAAATAAAGACATTTTACCTATAATAACAGCAGTACAAGACGATATTTATAGTCGTTATCTAGATGTTAACCTATTTGAAAATGGTGCAGCTATTGACCTTACAGAACATAAAGTACGTATATATATAAGAAAAAAAGATGGTACAGAAATATTTAATATTGGTCAAGTAACGGATGCAGAAAGTGGGCGTGTACAATTTGAATTGACAAGTCAGACATTAGCAGTATATGGGGAATTAAAATGTCAGATAATTATTTTTAACGATAGAGAAACACAAGTATTAAGTACGAATATTTTTAAAATTTTTGTTACACGAAGTTTAAAAAGTGATAATGCTATTGAAAGTAGTAATGAATATGGTGCTTTGGTGGTTTTATTCCAAAATATTTATGAGGCATTACAATTAATGACGGATATGGTACATAAAATAGGAAATCCTGGAGAAATATCTAATAATCTAAACTTGTCAACAATGTTTGAAGTTTGGGAGTACTTGCTTAATTTTGTTATAGAAAGGATAGCTAAAGAAACTAACCCTTATGTTATAGAAAATAAAGTCAAAGAACTATTGCCTAAAATACAAAGTTTTGAAAACAATATGAACCAAAAATTAATAAATACTGCTAAAGAAAGCTCTAATTATGCTATTGAAAATAAAATAAAAGAACTAAATAATAAAGTTATAGAAATAGAGAATAAGATTTCAGAAGTTAAAAATGAAGTTGTGGAAGTTGGTAATAAATCGGGAACTATTAAAAATATTCAAATAAAAGAGGGTTTTCATAATAGCGCAAATGATTTACTATTAAATATAAGTGAAGTTGATACTAATAAAACTATTGTAATAATACAAAGTATTGGTAACAATCTAATGGCTTATTTATCACATTCTACAAGTTTACGTATAATTAATTTAAATAGAGACTTAAACAATATAAAATATTATGTACAAATAATAGAATTTTATTAAGGTGATATTATGAGTATAATTACAATTTATGATAAGTCTTCAACTAACTTTACAAATTTAGGATTAGGGACATTATTGCCTTTTCAATGTAATATTACAGAAGAACTAAATGGAATGTATGAGTTAGAATTAATACATAATTATGATAGTTTAAAAAAATATAATTTATTAGAAAATGAACGTATAATACTAGCCAATACTCCCAATGGGCGTCAACCATTTAGAATATATCGTGTAGTACCTACAATGGAAAGCATAACTGTAAATGCAAGGCATATTTTTTATGACCTACTAGATAACTATATAACCAACTTAAGTATAAGTGGCAGTGCTAATGAAGTTTTAAAAAGTATTATTAATAGGTTTGTTTATTCTACAAACTTCAAATTTGAAACTAATATTAAAAAAAGCGGAAGTATTATTTTAGATAAAGAAAGTCCAATTTCAGCTTTTTTAAATGCAGATAATGATAAACCTAAATTTATTCAAAGTTTTGGAGGAGAAATTTTAAGAGATAATTTTAGCATAAAAATTTTAGAAAATATAGGAGAAGACAAAGGTTACACTATAAGATATGGTAAAAATTTATTAGGATTAACTGTTGATGAAGACTATTCTAATGTAGTTACTAGAGTTTATGCTTATGGTAAAGACAATATTAATATTGTAGTAGATAGTGAAAATATTAATAATTATTTATACCCTAAAATAGTCTCACAAGACTTTGGGGATATTGAAGACACTTCAACTTTAAGGACAAGGGCTAGAGATTTTTTAAAAACATCAGACAAGCCAACAGTTAATATTGATGTTAATTTTGTTTTATTATCAAAAACTGAAGAATATAAAGAATTCCAATTTTTAGAAGATATTAAACTTGGTGATATACTAACTATATATAATCAAAAAATGAACTTTAGTAAAAAAGCTAAAGTTATTTCTTATGTTTATGACGTTATTTCAGACAGTTATATTAATGTTGTTTTAGGGGACTTTTTAAATATTTTAACAGATAGTATTAGTAGTAATAATAATAGTTTAAAAGTTGTTTCTGGTACTTCTAACAATGCTTTAGCTAATTCTGATATTGCACTACAAAAAGTAAATCAACTTGAAGCAAACAAGCAAAGTGTAATTGACGAGACATTATTAACTAAAGATAAGTCAATAGTTGGTGCAATTAATGAAATTTTTAATAAAATAAAAAAATAGAAATCAATGGAGGTATTAATTATGAAAAAATTTGATTGGAAAGAAAGATTTAAAAATAAAATATTTTGGGTAAATACAATTTTAGCAGTAGCAACACCAATACTTGCTTATTTTGGAATTAATGGAAGTGATTTGACAACTTGGGGTAGTCTATTTGGGTTAATTTTAGATGCACTAAAAAATCCTTATGTAGTAGGGCTTGTTTTAGTTTCTTTATGGAATAACGTTATAAACCCAGTTACTAAAGGCATTACAGATTAGGGGTGTTAATATGAGTAGAGATATAAAACTATTACACCCAGAATTAGAAGCTATAATACCTAAATTTTTAGAAGAATGTAAAAAACAAGGGCTTATAGTTAAAATAACAGATACATTAAGAACTAAAGAAGAACAAAATAAGTTATATGCTAAAGGTAGAACTGAACCAGGAAACATTGTTACAAATGCAAAATATCCAGAATCTAATCATAACTGGGGTATTGCCTTTGATATTTGTAGAAATGACGGTAAAGGAGCTTATAATGATAGTGATGGTTGGTTTAAAAAAGTTGGACAAATAGGTAAAAAGGTTGGTTTAACTTGGGGTGGAGATTGGAAAACATTTCCCGATAAACCACACTTTGAACTTAATAAATACGGTACAATATCAACCTTAAAAACAAGATATAAAACACCAGAAAATTTTAAAAAAACTTGGAAACCAGTGGAGGAAGTGAAAAAATATATGTTTTTAGAAAGAATTTATAGTTATAATGGTAAAGTTAAATTTTTTAATGTTATAAATGAAAATGGAGAAAACTTTATAAAAATAA
>OBXU01000132.1_pt1 | contig 38896 bp, 40 predicted proteins | sample 1476671 | NCBI WGS metagenome assembly OBXU01 (sample SAMEA2580182, study PRJEB22360) | human gut metagenome | biome: human gut; feature: human-associated habitat; material: faeces | place: Denmark | collected 2008/2010
AGAGCAGGGTATATATTTTTATATACCTTGCTCTGCAAGAGGCTGCCGACTCAATATCTTAACTAAATGACATTGGGTGTAAGCCGTCTCCCCTGCAAATACGTACCTTTCAAGAGTTCTATTTATAGAAAATCCCTTTTTGTCCGTTTTTCCAATATATCTTTCTGCAATTTTGTCCGTTTTTCCAACATTTCACGAAAAACAACTTTCTTTTCATTCTGTATCCTGATGATACACATGATTCTAGTAATTGGGAGAAAACAGATGCATAGCACAAATTATTATGGACCATTCTGGAGCAAAAGGAATTTGACAGCTTACTTTATCTCTGATAGAATAAAAATAGAAAAAGGTACTACCGATAAGCGGTTAGTCCAAAGATATATGTTTACTTTTATAATAAAAAAGCAGCTAATCATATCGACTAACCGCTCAAAAACCATGCTTACTCTCATACAATTTTACGCACAAAAAAACCACCGCCCCCGCAGCTTCTGGTCTGCAAAAACAGTGATTTCTAAGTGCGCGATCAGGGGTTCGAACCCTGGACACCCTGATTAAGAGTCAGGTGCTCTACCAACTGAGCTAATCGCGCATCTTTATGTTGTTACCTAATCCGTAACGCAAGAATTATTATATATGATTTCTTTTCAAAAAGCAAGTACTTTTTTAATTTTTTGTAAATTTCCTTCAATTTCTCAAATTTCTTCAATTCACCTTTTATATTTTACCGCCCACATCTTCATAACATCGATAAAGGATTTCAAACTTTTCGTCAAAAAGCTGCGGAAAAAGACTTTTTCTTCTAATTTCTGCAGCTTTTTGAAACTCTCCAGGCTATCATGCTTATTATCAGCATCAAATCCCGCCCTATTTCTCTCTATAATGTGTACCACATTGTATAATTTCTATATTGTTGTCAGCAATTCTAAAAACAATCCTATTTTTTCCATCAATGCGGACACTCCAGTAACCTGAAAGATTCCCACTTAATGGTTCTGGCTTCCCTATACATTGATATCCATTTCTGTCAATATCTGTCAGCAACTGATTAATCCTCTTGAGAACCTTTTTGTCTTTCATCTGCCACTCAAGATATTCCTTCCACGCTTCATCTTCCCAAAGCTTTCTCATCAATCTTCCTCAATTAACTCATGCTCTTTCAAGGTGCTTTCTCCAGAGCGGACAGCATGGACACGTCTCTCTAGTTCTTTCATATTTTCCTTACTGTAAAATGGATCAGCTGATAATTCAAATGGAATCCTGTTTTCTCTCACTACTGTTTTCAGAAAAATATTAATTGCTGTTGACATACTCAAGCCAATATCATTTAAAGTTTTTTCAGCGCCACGTTTCAATTCATCATCCACACGTAAACTAATCTGTGCCATATCATTCACTCCTTTCCCTTTTCCTTACTTATATTATACAGCAACTCGCTTTTATATACAAGCATTTTTATATACATTTGCTTTCTCATCGCGTCAGTTCTTTCACCCTTCCAGCATCTCTGTCAAAACTTCTTTTCCAAGTACCCCACTGGCATAATTCACCGGCTTCCCCTCACGAAATACTACAAATGTCGGAACCACATTTACTTCATATTCCGCTGCTAAAACTGCTGATTCCTCAATTTCAATCTGGCAGACTTTCGCACGTCCATCATACTCTTCTGCAATTTCATCCACGATATCTTCCATCATCGCACATTTTCCGCACCATACGGCAAAGAATTCTACCAGAACCGGTGTCTCAGACCTCAGTACTTCCTGTGGATAGTTTTTCGCAGTTACTCTGATCTTCATCTCAAACACCTACTTTTTCCTTTTATTTCTTATGACAATATCCTGTATTGAGTATTGCATATACTTCTTCTAATGAACGTTTGATGCATAAAATCCGTCGGTTCAATTCTGCCTGACAATACATCTTCTGACGCATTTTTTCTTTCCAGCTTCTCTTCCATCCCATCCGCCACGCTCCCGTTGTGAGTCTCCCTCACTCCTATTATATGCGGCCTTGACACAAGTGTGTAATTTATTCCTTCCCTCTTCCTGCAATCAATTTATTGATCGGATTGCCTTTTGCAGAAAACTTTTCTTCATATTCTGTCATGATATTGTTTTTATTCATCTCTTCATGATGATGCAAGTCGTATGTATAGCTGAGTACTGTCCATCCATATTCTCTGATCTGCTCCAGCGAAAAATTAAACAGCTCTGTGTTATCCGTCTTAAACTCCACTGTCCCGTCTTCCGCAAGGATCTTGTCATAACGGGCAAAAAATTCTGTGGAAGTCAGTCTTCTCTTTGCATGTCGTGCCTTCGGCCATGGATCGGAAAAATTCAAATAAATCCGCTCCACTTCTCCTTTTGCAAACACTTCCGAAAGTTCTTTTGCATCCATGCAAACAAACCGGATATTTGTCAGTTCCTGAAACTCTTCTGTGTCATACTTTTCCAGTGCACGCAATAATACACTGGAATATCTCTCAATCCCGATAAAATTGACATTCGGATATTGCTTTGCCATATTTAACAGAAAACGACCTTTTCCCATGCCTATCTCTATGTAGATCGGATTCTCATTTCCAAACACCTGCTTCCAGCATCCTTTCTGATCTTCCGGACGCTTGATTGCTGCCTGATGGCTCTGTATTGTCCCTTCCGCACGCGGAATATTACGTAATCTCATCTCTTATACTCCCTTCTGTATCCCCTGAATCAAATGTCCTTTCAACGGACCATTATATTATAGCAGAAAACCAGAATATACCAAAATAAAATTCTTATAAACATTTTTTTCTATACAAAATTTCCGCCTGACCAGACGGAGATTTTATTTTCCCTCGTTTGCTCAGGCGGATTTAAAACTATTTACAGAACCTCAAAAATTCTGCTTTTTATTTTGTTGTAAGATAGAAAGTTACAGCAGTCGTATCACCATACTGCAGCATCCGATATCCTTCTTCTCCCTCTTCCAGTTCATAGCTTGCCGGCAGATTTTTTACCATAGACAGATCAAATCTAAATTCTCCCGTCTCAGTTCCTGTATGTGTCCACTGTCCGGTACGAACACGGCCGTCAATAAATACCGTATAACTTACTGTTGTCGTGCGTTCTTCTACTTCCGGTACTTCCGGCTCTAATACTTTCACATAAACATCAAAACTGCTGTTGTTTCCGGCTGCATCGTATGCATAGAAACGAACTTTATATTCGCCAGGTGTCTGGGATGTAAATGGCTGATATCCATCCAGACCGTGTTCCAATCCCCATTTGTCAACCTTAAATGTTGCTGTCCCGGAATTGTCACTTACCCACTCTGGTTTTGTGAACATCTCGACCAACTTTTCTTCGGTATACTCTTCACCCTCATTGACCGGGATCTCTTTTCTGTATCCGTTTGCTGACTCGATAGCTGCATAATCAATAACCGGTGCTTCTTTGTCAATATTGGTGATACTGAATAGATGAGCATCTCCTGTCACTCCTGTCACACTTGTCAGCGTCACACTGTACTCTCCGTTTGCATTAAATACCTTTGTGAATGTTCTCTTATTAACCTGTTTCCATCCTTCCGGTGCCACACAATCTGTAGATGTCTTAATTGTCACTGTCACGTCTTTGTTTGTCTGGTCATGTTTATTTTGTACTATTTATATTCTAACATCAGTCCAGTCTGTAATATCCTGTGTCAGTTCCACAACTGTTGGTCTCGAATTATCGATCCGTTTTACTTCTACAAACTGTGGCTCTGATACATTTCCTGCAAGGTCTGTTACGGTAAAGTTTTTATCTTTCCAGTTTGCATAGAATGTCTTCCCGTAAACAAATACGCCATTCTCTTCACCCTTAAGTGACCATCCTTCATCCGGCAGCTGAATTTCTTCACTTGTTTCCAGACGAACTTCTTTAGACTGTGCCTGTGTATTGTTATCTACAATCCATTTGAACGTCGGCGCTGTTTTGTCATAGCCAAAGGTAATCTTTGTTTCATTTCCCGCGTTATCTACAACAACGACTGTATTCGTACCCTCCACTACTCCAAGAGCCTTGATATCTGTGAAATATTTGTACTTATCGTTGATCTCTGTTTTGGTCTCATTGATCATCAGATAAGAAATACCTTCTGGATCGTGTATTGCAATGGATTTGATTTCCCGATAATTTTCTCCATTTCCAGTTCCACCAATCTTGATGTTTGGAGCTTTCTTGTCAATACCGCTTACCGTGTATTCTACTTCTTTCTCCTGACCACCTGCAGATCTCACCGTTACATGATAAGTTCCGTTTTTGTCGTGTGCTTTTGTTAATACAGTCTGTGTTTCATCCAGAGTCCATCCCTCGATTGACTGCACCGGTTCGTTTGCAGTCAGTGTCACTGTCACTGCGAGACCTTTTTTTCCTTTCTTCTTCATAGTGTTCCTCCTTGTTTTGCCCCAAATTTACCCTGTGAAAAGAATATTTTTCCACAGTATACCTATCATTTTTATTATATTTTATCCCCCCTATTTTCTAGGGTAGTGTCAAAAACTACCCATTTTTTATTGTTTAAATCTATTAAAAACCTTGATTTTTAGGGAAATCTGCAATAAAAAGAGCATTGACCTCCCTTTTTTGGTATAATGTCAATCGCCAAACCAACATCCCCGAAAGGAGCCAATGCTCATGGACATTATACAATACTTACTTTCTTTTATTCAATACCAACACCAACAAATCTGCTGGCTTTTAAATTTTATCTGCAGATATATCCCTCTTAAACAGTGGGCTTTCGATGATTCTCATTCTCCCAAATATCAAAAATTCAAAGTTGATGAACTTCCGGTCATTAAAACCTTTGTCAAACAGCACACTAGCTGCCATGGAGTTTGCTAAAAAATTTAAAGATGATTTTAAATTTACCATCACACAGGTTATCGGTTTAACCAATGATGACGAAGTTTCAAAAGAATTTCGTCCTTATAAACAGATGATCGAACGTCTCAATCGCACCTACAAAGCTTCCTACCGAACTACCAATGGTTTTGATAATTATGAAGGTGCCAATTACGATTTAGCCTTATGGGTTGCTTACTATAATTTTCTGCGCCCACACAAGCACAATCATTATCAGGTACTCAACAAAGCTGATATGCTAAATGGCGCTGATAATATGCCAGGTAAATGGCAACTGCTCATTTTCTTAGGACAACAGACCATCTTAAACCTTCAAACTGAAAGTTCTAATTGTTCTTAGATTCCGAGCCTGAGGTAATATATCCAGCCATCGAAAGCAACGCTTTCGGCTTGCCCTTGATGGCACGCAAAAGAACTGCTACACTGCTGTATTCGACGGAAGAAGTTCTAACTGTTCTTGAGTTCTTCGCCGTCGGTGATTTATCTACAGCAGTTCTTTTGCGTGCTGTCAAGGGTGGCGTAAACTTACCTCAAACTAACATATCTGCAATTTTCAAGGTTCATCTGAGCCTTTTTCTTATCGCTCAGTTTTTCATAACTCAGTTGACACTACCTTTTCTAGCGTTTTCTTGTTATTTTTATATAATATATTGCTTTTTAATGTTCATTTTTAATAATTTTGTACAAATCTATTTTTTTACCATTCAACAGCCCTTTAAATTTTTGATTATTCTCACATGATTTTTGATAAAAAGTGTTAAAATAATCGACAAAGTGATTGTTTTTTCAGCCAAAAGGTGTATGATAGTGTATTATATATTCTGACTAAAAAGGGGGCTTTTTATGGAGTCTATTATTAACAAATTGACGGAGATCGAATCTGCCGCATCTGCGATCGCAGAACATGCGGAACTTCAAAAATCCGTCCTGGATAAAGAATATGAAGAAAAGCGAAAGCAGTTTGATCTGGATCTGGAACAAGAGACACAGGCACATCTGCAAAAAATACGGGAAGCTCTGGAAGCAGATACGCAGACTCTCTTAGATCAGCAGGCAGAATCAAACGACAGTTGTGTACTTGCACTCAAGAAAGAATACGAAAGCAGGCACATACTTTATGCACAGGAAATTTTAAAACGAATCACAGAGGTGTAGCATATGGGAAACTTACTCGAATACAGCGGGATCATCACCAAGCTGCGGGCCATGGAAGCCAGACTGCTCACAGATGAACAGTTTGAGGAAATATCAGCTCTTACAAGTGTCACCGAACTGGTTTCCTATTTAAATACAAATTCTTCCTATCAGGATGTACTTCAGGATATGGATGAGACCATGCTGCACAGAGGAAATATCGAAAAAGTACTGATTCTCTCGCTGTACCACGATTACACAAAGATTTACCGTTTCTGCGGTCCGAAACAGAGAAAGTTTTTAAAACTTTATTTAAAGCGGTATGAAGTGGATTTGATCAATTACTGTCTGCGTATTGTAATCAATCATTATCAGGAACCATTTGATCTGAACCACAAAAAACCATTCTTTGATAAATACTCGCAGATTTCCATCGAAAAGCTGATCACCTCCAGAACTACTGACCAGCTCGTAGAGAATCTGAAAGATACCGAGTATTTTGAACCATTGAAAAAACTAAAAGACAGTCAGCATGTCACCCTGTTTGATTATGATCTTGCATTGAATCTTTATTATTTCACCGCAATGTGGAAGGAGCGAAAAAAGTTTCTGAAGAAAAAAGAACTGGAACTCTTTACCAGAGACTGCGGCTCCAAGATCGATCTGCTGAATATGCAGTGGATCTACCGGGCCAAGAAGCATTTTAATTTGAAGGAAGCCGATATTTACTCCCTTTTGATTCCGATTCATTACCGGATTTCTGTGGAGCAGATCAAAGCCATGGCAGAAGCGTCTAATATGAATGAGTTTTTTGCTGTCCTTCAAAAGACGCCATACGCAAGACATTATAATTTTGAGCAGGACTTAACGATCGAGCAGATGTATGAGGACTGTCTGTACCATCTATATACAGCCGACCGAAGGCAGAATCCTTATTCGATCGCTTCGATCAATATGTATCTGTTCTTAAAAGAAGAAGAACTTCGAAAACTGACGACCGCCATGGAATGTATCCGCTATGGATTAAATCCGGGCGAGACTTTAGGATATGTTGGAGGAAAAATTTAATGATCGTAAAAATGAAATTCATCAATATATCCGGTCCAAGAAATGATATCGACCGGGTGACAGACCTCTATCTGTCCAGATATGAGATTCAGCTCGAGTCTGCTCTGTCAGAACTAAAAACTGTGGATAATCTCCGCCCGTTCGTGGAGATCAATCCTTACAAGGATGCACTCGGCAAGGCAGAAGAGTTTGCAGGATATCTGGAAAACGCAGATGAGATCACCCCGGATACTTCTCTTGGTCTGGATGATATTTTTGAGCTGATTCGTACCACGAATGAGGCTTACCTGAAAATTCAGTCCAAAAAAGAAACGCTCAAAAAAGAAACAGAAACGCTTTTAAACAAGCAAAAACTGATTGAACCATTCCGTCCTCTGGATGGAGAACTGGATCGGATTTTGCACTACAAATACATCAATTATCGATTTGGACGGATTCCGGTTGAACAATATGGCCGTCTGGAGAAGTATCTGATGGATGATCTGGGAGCTATTTTTGTCAAAGGAGAACAGGATGAAAGCTATCTCTATGGTGTCTATTTTGTTTCACCCGGAGAAGCTCAAAAAGTAGATGCTGTATTCCGCTCTCTGCATTTTGAGAAAATCACCATCCCCGATGAATATACAGGAACACCGGCAGATGCCTATCAAAAGCTGAACCGACAGATCACAGAGGTTTCCCGCAAGATCAATGATCTCAATCAGGAAGCCGCTGATATGCTTGCTCAAAAAGCACCACAGATCGTCGCATCAAAACAACGGCTGGAAGAACTTGCACACAATTTTGATGTCCGGAAAATGGCTGCCCGCATGGAGGATCAGAAAGAAGATTACTATATTCTCTGTGGCTGGATGTCAGAAGATGATGTCACACGCTTTATGGAAGAAGTCAAAGACGATGATAAAGTATTTGTTGTCGTGGAAGAAGATCGGAATACTTACTTTGGAGAACCTCCGGTCAAGCTGCAGAATCCAAAGCTGTTCAAACCATTTGAAATGTTTATTGGCATGTATGGACTTCCCGCCCACAACGAGATCGACCCGACCATCTTTGTTGCCATCACATACTCTTTTATTTTCGGAGTCATGTTCGGGGACGTGGGGCAGGGACTGCTCCTGTTGATCGGAGGTTTTTTTGTCTATCACTTTAAGAAAAAACCACTGGCCGGAATCATTGCCTGTGCAGGTGTATTTTCTACCATCTTCGGACTGATGTTCGGAAGTATTTTCGGATTTGAAGATATTATAGAACCGCTTTGGCTAAGGCCCATTGACCACATGACTACACTTCCGTTTATCGGAAAACTCAATACTGTATTTATCGTATCTGTAGCTTTTGGTATGGGGCTGATCATCTTTGCCATGATTCTGCACATCATCAATGCACTTCGTTCTCATGATGTGGAGAATGCATGGTTTGATGCAAACGGAATGGCAGGTCTTGTATTTTATGCATCTGCTGTTGTCACTATTGTGCTCTTTATGACAGGTCATAAAACACCTGCCGGAATCGTCCTTGCAGTGATGTTCGGCATTCCGCTGCTTCTTATTCTGTTCAAGGAACCTTTGACGCGGAAGATTCAGAAACGCGCAGACAAGATGGAAGAAGGAAAAGCAATGTTCTTTGTACAGGGATTTTTCGAGATTTTCGAAACCTTGCTGAGTTACTTCTCCAACACCCTTTCTTTCGTCCGTATCGGTGCATTTGCCGTCAGCCACGCTGCTATGATGGAAGTCGTGCTGATGCTCGCCGGCGCAGAATCCGGCTCCCCGAACTGGATCGTTGTCGTATTAGGCAACCTGTTCGTATGCGGTATGGAAGGCCTGATCGTAGGAATTCAGGTACTCCGTCTGGAATATTATGAGATGTTCAGCCGTTTCTATAAAGGAAGCGGAAGAGCTTTTGACCCATATACCAAAACTCAAACTACAAAAAAGAAACGTTCTTAAAGGAGGATTCCAATTATGACACTTACAACAAAACTTATTCTCATCGCAGCACTGATCTTAAGCATTATCATCCCATTCGGATACTATCTGATCGGGGAAAGGAACCGAAAAAAATACAAACGTGCCATCGGAACGAATGTCTTTTTCTTCTTTGGCGCATTCGTGATCACTTCCATCATGATGTTTGCAGGTCCACAGGTACATGCCGCTGATGCCGCAGCCGCTTCCTCTTCTTTGTCCACGGGACTCGGCTATCTCGCAGCTGCTTTGGTTACCGGACTTTCCTGTATCGGCGGCGGTATTGCCGTTGCAAGTGCAGCCTCCGCTGCTTTAGGCGCAATCAGCGAAGACTCCAGTGTACTCGGTAAATCTCTGATCTTCGTAGGTCTTGCGGAAGGTGTTTGTCTGTACGGACTGATCATCTCCTTCATGATCCTTGGTAAACTCTAAGATGAAGATGTTTCTTATCAGTGATAATGTCGATACTTACACGGGAATGCGCCTTGCAGGTGTGGACGGTGTCGTCGTACATGAACGAAAGGAACTGCGGGAACAATTAGAAAAAGTTCTGCAGGACAAATCCATCGGCATTGTACTTCTGACCGAAAAATTCGGACGGGAATTTCCGGACATTCTGGATGAATTCCGTCTGGAGAGAAAAATCCCTCTGCTGATTGAGATCCCGGACCGGCACGGAACAGGACGCAAAAAAGACTTTATCACCTCATATATTACCGAAGCCATCGGACTGAAATTGTAAGGCAAAAATTTTTAAAGGAGGAGATCCTCTTGACTTTAGAAGAAAAGATCACCCATCTGCGCACGACATCCATGGAGGAAGCAAGAGCCGAGAGCAATGCCATTATCGACTCTTACCGTGATGCACTGGAAAAAGTATTTGAAGACCATAAAATTGAAGCAAAACGACAGATGCAGACTCGTATCAAAGCGGAAACTGTTAATGCCAGACAGCAGAAAAACCAGGCAATGGCGCGCGCCCAGCTGGATTTAAAACGCCGCCAGGGCCGCATTCAGCAGGAACTAAAAGACAAGATCTTTGAGGAGGCATACGCCCTGGTAAATGATTATATGAAAACCGCAGAATACGATGATTTTCTGCTCCGCTGTATTCACAATGCGATCGTATTCGCAAACGGAGAAGAGATGACGATCTATCTCAATCCTTCAGATGAGGAAAAGCGTTCTTCTCTGGAAGATGCCACCGGCATCCACCTGACGATCAGTGCGGAAGACTTTACAGGCGGTATCCGCGCCGTCATCCGCAGCCGCAATATTCTGATCGATCATTCTTTTAAGACCGCACTGCGCAACGAATACGACAAATTCTTATTCTCAGGAGGTGACAGCATTGTTTAAGACTGGAAGAATTTATGGAATCAACGGGCCTGTCATCTATTTGAAAGGCAATACCGGATTTTGTATGTCTGAAATGGTATATGTAGGACGGGAAAAGCTGGTCGGCGAGGTCATTGCACTGGATAAAGACATGACCACCATTCAGGTCTACGAAGAAACAACCGGACTTCGCCCCGGCGAAGAAGTCATTGCAACGGGAAATCCGGTGTCTGTAACACTGGCGCCCGGAATTTTAAACAACATTTTTGACGGAATCGAACGCCCTCTGGAGCGGATCGCAGAATCCGGGGGAGCGTTTATCACCCGCGGTGTTTCCGTTGACTCTCTGGATAAAGAGAAAAAATGGGCCGCCCACATCACCGTTTCTGTGGGAGACTATCTCCACGGCGGAGATATTTTCGCAGAAGTACCCGAAACTCACGCGATCACGCATAAATGTATGGTACCGCCTGATCTGGAAGGAATCGTGATTCAAATCGTGGAGGACGGAGCGTACACAATTGAAGAGCCTTTGATCACACTGGAACTTTCCAGCGGAGATCAAAAACAGCTTCCAATGGCACAGCGCTGGCCAATCCGTACTGCCCGCCCGACAAGCCATCGTTTTCCGGCTTCAATCCCACTTGTCACCGGACAGCGTATCATTGATACCATGTTCCCAATCGCCAAAGGCGGAACTGCCGCCATTCCCGGCGGATTCGGAACCGGAAAGACCATGACACAGCATCAGACTGCCAAGTGGTCTGACGCTGATATCATTATCTATATCGGATGCGGAGAACGTGGAAACGAGATGACACAGGTTCTGGAGGAATTCGGAGAACTGATCGACCCAAAGACCGGAAATCCTCTGATGGACCGCACTACACTGATCGCTAATACTTCCAACATGCCGGTTGCTGCCCGTGAAGCCAGCATCTACACCGGTCTGACACTGGCAGAATACTACCGGGATATGGGATATGATGTAGCGATCATGGCAGACTCCACCTCCCGTTGGGCAGAAGCTCTGCGCGAGCTGTCCGGCCGCCTGGAAGAGATGCCCGCCGAAGAAGGATTCCCGGCTTATCTGGCGTCCCGCCTGTCCGGATTTTACGAGCGCGCCGGCATGATGCACAATTTGAACGGGACTGACGGATCTGTCACCATCATCGGAGCGGTCTCTCCACAGGGCGGTGATTTCTCCGAGCCGGTCACACAAAACACCAAACGATTCGTGCGTTGTTTCTGGGGACTGGACAAAAGCCTTGCCTATGCAAGACATTTCCCTGCCATCCACTGGCTTACCAGCTACAGTGAATATTTGAACGACCTCTCGCCCTGGTATCAGGACAATGTATCGCCGAAATTCGTAGACTATCGAAACCGCCTCATGGCGCTGCTGAATCAGGAGAGCAGCCTTCTGGAAATCGTCAAACTGATCGGAAGCGATGTGCTGCCGGACGATCAGAAGCTGATCCTGGAAATCGCCAGAGTCATCCGTCTGGGATTCCTTCAGCAGAACGCATTCCACAAGGATGATACCTGCGTATCCATGGAAAAGCAGTTCAAAATGATGGATACGATTTTATATCTTTACAAACAGGCACGCGCACTGGTAACGATGGGACACCCCATGTCCGTCCTCAAATCGGAAAATATTTTCGACCGCGTCATTGCCATCAAATATGATGTACCGAACGACCGGCTGGAATTGTTTGCCCAGTATCACCGAGACATTGACGCATTTTACCAGCATGTACTGGAAAAGAACGCATAAGGAGGGATTTCGCTCATGTCAATCGAATATTTAGGACTCAGCAGCATTAACGGCCCTCTGATTGCTCTGGAGGGCGTACAGGGAGCTTTCTTTGACGAGATCGTAGAGTTTGTCATAGGTGGATCCGAACGCAAGATTGGACGAATTATCGAACTATATGAAGACAAAGCTGTGATTCAGGTCTTTGAAGGCTCTGAGAACATGTCTTTGAAAAATACACACACACGACTGACCGGACATCCGATGGAAATCGCACTTTCCCCGGATATGCTGGGTCGTACATTCAACGGAATCGGAGAACCCATTGACGATCTGGGTCCCATTGTTTCCAAGCTGAAACGAGATGTCAACGGCCTGCCGCTCAACCCGGTCATGCGGGAATACCCGCGAAACTATATCCGCACCGGAATTTCTGCAATCGACGGACTGACCACCCTGATCCGCGGTCAAAAGCTGCCGATCTTCTCCGGAAACGGACTTCCTCATGACCAGCTGGCAGCCCAGATCGTAAAGCAGGCGTCTCTCGGAGATGATTCCGATGAAGAATTTGCCATTGTATTTGCCGCCATGGGTGTCAAACATGATGTTGCCGACTTCTTCCGCAGAACTTTTGAAGAAAGCGGCGTTGCCGACCACGTTGCCATGTTTCTGAACCTCGCAAACGATCCTGTCGTGGAACGTCTGATTACGCCGAAGGTTGCACTGACCGTGGCAGAATATCTGGCATTTGAACAAAATATGCACATTCTGGTTATCCTGACTGATATGACTTCTTTCGCTGAAGCCATGCGTGAGGTTTCCTCTTCTAAGGGAGAAATTCCAAGCCGAAAAGGATTCCCTGGATATTTGTACAGTGAACTTGCTGCACTTTATGAAAGAGCCGGTATCGTACAGGGTGTCAATGGCTCCGTGACGCAGCTTCCGATCCTGACCATGCCAAACGATGATATCACGCACCCGATTCCTGACCTGACCGGATACATTACCGAAGGACAGATTGTTCTGGACCGCACCTTAAACGGACAGTCCATCTATCCGCCGATCAGTATCCTGCCGTCCCTTTCCCGTCTGATGAAGGACGGAATCGGAGCCGGATACACAAGAGAGGATCATCAGGATCTGGCAAACCAGTTATTCTCTGCTTACGCCAAAGTAGGCGATGCAAGAAACCTGGCTTCTGTTATCGGAGAAGATGAACTCTCCCCGATTGACAAACAGTATCTGGCATTCGGAAAAGAATTTGAAGAGAAATATATCGGGCAGGGTCCGGAAGAAAACCGCACCATGGAAGAAACCCTGAACCTTGGATGGGAACTTCTGGGACGTCTTCCAAAAGAAGAGCTGGATCGTGTGGATACGAAGATTCTGGATAAATACTATCATCCAACAATTTACGATGACACCACGACTGCCACATCCAGTCCGGGCTCCATCGCAAATCAGAACTAAAGGAGGGGTTATATGGATCCGCGTACATTTCCTACCAAAGGGAATCTCATGCTTGCCAAAAATTCCCTCACCCTTGCAAAACAAGGCTATGAGCTGATGGACAAAAAACGAAATATTCTGATCCGGGAACTGATGGATCTGATCGATGAGGCGCGAGATATCCAGGATGAGATCGACAGCACCTTTACCTATGCGTATCAGTGCCTGCAGCGTGCCAATATCGAGCATGGTATCAACATGGTCTCTCAGATTGCCTATACCGTTCCGATTGAAAACTCCATCACCATTCAGACCAGAAGTATTATGGGAACCGAGATTCCCCACGTAAAATACACCCCTTCCGTGCCTGCGCCGACCTACGCTTTCAGTACAACCCGCGAGAGCGTAGACCTGGCTGCAGATGCATTCCGAAAAGTAAAAGATCTGACGGTAAAACTTTCCATGGTGGAAAACGCAGCATATCGCCTTGCCACTAACATTAAAAAGACACAGAAGCGGGCAAATGCGCTGCAAAATATCACCATTCCAATGTATACGGAACTGGTTTACAATATCACCAATGCACTGGAAGAAAAAGAACGGGAAGAATTCACACGACTGAAAGTCATTAAGAGAATGAAACAGAAAAAATCGGGAGGATGATACTTGAAACAGGGGGACTGTCGGAATAGGCAGTCCCTTCTTCATATCTGCTTACTGCAACCCTGACATTCTTAAAGCATTATATTTACAAATATTTTCAGCTTCTTCTTGTGTAAAATCCATTTGTCCCAAAATATCACAATATGTATCGTAAATTTCTATTGCACGTATGCTTCTGCTATCGGGATAATCTGTTGCGAATACTAACTTTTCAACCCCTAAAGAACGCAAAACTATATTCGTATTTTCTATGCCCATTCTATCCACCAAATCAGGTAAGACCGCTGATAAATTAAAGTATGCATTTAATCCATATAATTCTTCATATTGGAATCCACCCAAATGAGCAATTGACAATCTAAGGTTTGAATATTTTCCAACTACATTTCTAATCCTGGCAGGAGAACATACATCATCCAATAATTTCTCCCTTGGATAAGAATGGAGTTCTATGAGAATTTTATGATCATTCGCATATTTTATGATTTGCTCATAATAATCTCCATCTATAGGATATCCCGTATTACTTGGATGAAGTTTGATGCCAATAAATTCTTTTTGCATTAACACTTGTTCTAGTTCAAACAGCATATCCTCTATGTCTTTCCTGATGTCAACGTCAGCAAAACAATAAAATCTATTTGTCTTACCGCTTATCATATTTTTCATATTCTTATTCACTACTTCCACCGCAGGTTCCATAGAAAGCATATACGGATCATTAAATGGCATAATAAAAGCACATTCAATATTATATGTTTTCATTATTTTTTCATAATCATCTATAGAACCATTCACAATAAATCTTCCGTCATAATCTATATTAGCATCTATGACATCCTTTGGAGTCAAGTGAATATGTGCATCTATTTTAGGAATTTTTCTCCAGTCAACCATATATTTTCTCTCCCTACTTTTCTCCTGTCTGATATCTCTTCAACTCTTCCAGTTTTCCTGCTTCCATGCATTACCTCATAATATGTCAGTCCCTTGTTTTCTTTTTTGAAGCATTCCCATTTTACTCTATTTCTCCATTTCTAATTCATGAAATATCTTTCCAGACAAACTCCCCGGCACCTTCACTTTACATCAAAATAATATTTCATCTCTTTCTGAAACGAGGAATGTCTTGGATATTTTCTTTTATACTCCGCAAAAATTTCTTCTCTTGCTCTCTCCGTTCCCATATCTTCCTTGATTTCTCCTACCATTGCCAGCAAAACCGCAACTTCTGCGTATTGATTTCGATGCTTTCCTGACACGATTGCATCCGCTCTGCTATATACCGTTTTTTCCGCCCAAGACAAAATACGCTTCTTTTCTGCCTGTTCCATCGGGTAATACGCCTTCCATCTCTGAAAATAATTCCAGAATACACTTACCTTATGCAGCTGGCTCTCTTCTATTATTTCCTGTTCAAATCCCATTACACAATCAGCATCTTGCATTTCCTGGAATCCAATATAATCAGCAATACGCTCCGCTGCCTTAGATGGCAAAGACTTGCTATATAGATAAAGTAAAAACAACCGGATTCCGTATCGAATAAAAGATGAACTCCATCCCAGAGAACCCGCCGGATTTTTAGAGGCTGATTTTACAGATATAAAATCCCCCATATAAAAACTAAGAAAATAATAGCTATAACCATCTATAATATTCCGGCGCAGTTCTGTATTTCTTATACCATTTCCCCCATTTTCTCTGATTCTGTTTTTAAGTACCTCTTTTCCACGCATCCCATATCGCGCTGCCATTTCCTTTGTACCAAACAGACGCAGAAAATTTTTCTCTGTTGAATCTGAGCAGAAACACTCCCAGCAAAACTTCATCATTTTTTCTTCATGCCCAAGACAAAATGAAGCATATGCTGCTTTCAAACATATCTCTGCTCTGATCTTCAATTGTCTGTTAACCTTCTCAAGAACTTTTTCCCCTGTTTTTTCTATCTTTTCATAATCCTGTGCTTTGCCATACACATCCATAGCAGCAAGATAAAGCGAAGGGTGTACTGCTGCACTTTCATCTGCAATATGGACAAGTCCGTCTATTCCCTGAGAATACAAGACTGCATCTTTTAAAAGCCGCCCTGCGATATCACCCTGTTTGTTTTTCAGAAGAACGATCCAATCCTCCCAAAATTGTTTCTGATCCTTCAGCGCTCCCCTTCCAACATGGAATATCTCTTCCATATGCAGGTTTTTAAAAGCAGAATGATTGAAATACAGATAAAGCATCTCTGCCCTTTTTTCCTTTTTCAACACCTGATAATTCGCATATAAGGTTTGTAATGCCAGCTGTTTCATATCTGTGGCAATAATCCCATTCTCCGCCAGTGTATCCAAACCCACAAATTCCCCATCTTCATAATCCGTACCCACTTCCATTTCCCACAGCCACTCATAAATAGAATTTGCTTCCTGATAACGCCTGTCATTGATACAGTCATTTGCAAATCGGATCATAAACATAATCTTATCCCCAATCTGCTGATTATCATAGTACTCTATTATCCATTCTCTATCCCAGTAATCGTCCCCGTAGTCCTCATATTCTTCTGTATCCAAATATAATTTACCGTCCTCTATCTGCTGCTTCCATTCTTCAATCTGCAACATTTTTTCATCAACAAATCCTTGGGACATCAGACTCTGAGGCGAGATGTCAGCTGTATTTTGTTTCTCTGTGTATTCTGTAATTAAATGCTGCAGATATTCATACTGCTCTTTCGACAGCCGCTTCGCTATCTTTTCTATGATTTTCTGTAACTCTTCTTTGGTCAGCTCAGCCAATTTCAGGTTCTTCATTTTCTCCTCCCTTCAAGGAAAACATTTCTCTTTTCCAGTTTTTCATATATTGTTCCATTTCTTCTCTTTATCTTTTAAAGATAAAACCGCCTCTACCTACCCAATCAGTTGTTCCTTGTCTAGCATATACGTTACATATTTTCATGCAAATCAATATCTTCAACTGTAACATGTGTTCTTGCCTCTTGAAGTAATTTTTCAATTTTATTTATCATCTTATTATCCACTAATTTCTTCATGCTTCCTTCTATATTATCAACTGAATTCACTACACTTACTATATCAGTTCCCGCTGATAGTAGTTGCAAAAATTTTACATTTTTCATATTTTAGAGATACTTTGTGCTGTACACAACACTCCCGAGGATGTCAAGTCATTGCTACAAGTTCAGTAGTAGTGGACGTTACATTATTGCTACAAATCAAGGCAATGATTTTCATTACACCTCCTTCCGTTTGTCATCATGAATACAGAACTTAGTGAAACTTAGCGAAACTTAAATTATATTTCTACCAACTGATTCTCATCCTCCAGCATTTTAATCTTCTCTGCAGTATTCAGAACATTCAGCTGATATTCGGCAATTTCCTGTAGGATTTTAAACCGTTCTTTTTTTTCTTTCCTTCTTTAATCATCTGCGCATTATGAGATTCCAGATTAGAAAGTACTGTCAATTCATTAATAGTTGCAAAATCTCTGACATTGTTCTTTTTTGCTAATTCAGGATTAGCTTCTCTCCACGCTTTTGCCGTAAATCCAAACAATGCCACATTTAATATATCCGCTTCTTCTGCATATGCCAGCCATTGTAGGTTCTCCCTATAATTCATCTTTGGAATCAAATAATTTTTTACCGCATCCGTCTGAATTAAATAATTATTTTTAGTCAGAAAGCGTTTAGCATTCCATTCACTTTGCTCTAAATTATTTTCTTCTTCCTTCAATCGCTGGAATTCTTTAATCAAATACAATTTAAAAACCGGACTGATTGCAGACGCAAATTCAAAGGCAATGTCTTTATGCGCATATGTACCGCCATATTTTCCACGCTTTACATATAGTCCTATAGCATTTGTTTTATTAATCCATTCTGCAACGCTTAATACAAATGTATGTAAACCCGCTTCAGATTTAAAGTGGTCGAATTCGACCACTTTAAAATCAGAATTATAAATCATTTCCCACGTTCCTAAAAATTCTAATGTATTTCTATTTCGCAACCAGTTTTTCACAACATCTGCGCTACGTGATTCTCCTGTCTTAGCTTTTGCAATATCCGTAATACAAATATAATCATCCAGTTCTTGTTTTGATATTGAAATTGGTACATCTTGTACATTAATTATCCGATTCTTCATTCGCTTCTTCCTTTCCTGCAAAATTTTCCATTTTTATCTTATATGCTAATAATCTAAAAACATAATCTGGCATTTTTCTTGTTCCTCTTTCCCATTCCGTTACGGTTCTGTAAGGAATTCCGAAATACTCACAGAATTCTTTTCTATTCATTCCAGTACTTTCGCGTAATTCTTTTATTCTATCTTTTATTTCCATATTCATTCCGTCTCTCCACATACACATTGTGTATATACCATACCATGTTTTTCCTATAAATAAAATGTTTTAATCTGGCAGACTACTTTCCACGCACAGCACACCATACCCCAGCTGATTATTCGGCCACCTTTCATATCCCGGCAAATGTCTTGCCCCTCTTCTCAGATACGCTTTCACCTTCTCCCCATACAGATATGGATCATTCCCGCGGATAATCCCCCATTCCATCAACAATGCGGCGCTTCCTGTCACAAACGGCACTGCAAATGAGGTGCCTGAATATTCTCCGTAACCGCCTCCCGCCTTGGCTGTCGTTACCCGCACTCCCGGTGCTGCAAGATCGGGCTTTTGCACCCACATCTCTGCATTCTTCTCCAGTGCGCCGCGTCCGGAAAAATCTGCATAGGAAAAACTTCTTGCATCGTAAGCTCCCACTGTTACCACTCTGGACGCGGTTGACGGAATGGTAAGTGTATCACTGCTCACAGGGTTTAAAAAAGCTGTGCCCTGATTCAAAACACCCTGACTCGGAAGCCACATCTGATAAATACCGGTCACAACCTTTCTGGGTATCAGCACAAACTGCCATACTCCGCTGTCGATATAGGATCCTGTCGGGATAAAATCAAAATAAATCTCCTGATTCGTCTGGTAAGGACTTGGCTTCCCGTAATAAAGCAAGATTTCCGTTGCTTCGATCCGGAATCTCTGTGTTCCGAGCCTTTCGGAAATTGGTCCTACACGAACCCCCGACGGCCCGATCACCGAAATATCCACCTCATCTACATAAGACTTCCAGAGCTGCACATTCAAAGCCGGTTCTCTCTGCTGCACTCCCAGCTCCACTCTTTGCTCTTCCCGCTCCTTTAACACGCCGGATGTATGCCCTGCGGATGTTCCCTCGTTTCCGCTCCCAACACAGATCACACTTTTCCAGTAATTCGCCATATCATCCAGATATCGTTCCAACAGAGAAGTTCCTTCATGGGAACCGTATGTATTTCCAAAACTGATATTGATCGCCACCGGCATCCGATATTCCAACGCCTTTCTCAATACATAGTCCACCCCCTGCATCAGTTCCGTTGTCCGCGGAAACCCTTCCCGTCTTGGATTTCCCAATTTCACGATCAAGAGTTCACTCTCCGGTGCGACTCCCGCATAAATACCACCGACACTTCCTCTTCCGTTTCCGGCTGCAATTGCGGCAACAGAAGTCCCGTGCCCCGACACATCCCGACTTGGTACAACCTGCTCCTGCCTGACTTTTGTCGGTTCCTGAAGTGCCGCATTGATCTGATCCTGCGTATATTCCGTTCCCAGAAAATATCCTTCAGGAGGATTTCCCACTATACTTTGATCCCACAGTGCACGAATCCTTGTACTTCCATCTGTATTTCGAAAATCCGGATGAGAGTAATCAATCCCACTGTCAATCACCGCTGTAAGAATCCCTTTTCCGTACAACTTTAACGGAGCTGCCTGTACCGGAAGAATACAGGATGCTCTCTTTCCGTTAGCCGCTTCAAAAAACAGCCGTTTTGGTTTTTCAATGTATTCGATCTGCGGAACCCGCGTAAGCTGTTCGATCCGGGATTCCGGCACAGTCAGAATTGCATACTCATTCGATAATTCCGTAACAGAAGAGGCGATTTCACGAACCGCCTCCAGATTTCCCGAATATTTGATGATCAGATCCCACTCCTGGTCCAAAGGCTGATACCCCACCTCCAGCTCCAGTGATTTTTCACGCTCCTCACTCGTAGCGTCCAACGCAAGATTCAAAAGATTTTCTGCTTTTTGGCTCATCTATTTTCCGGCTCCTTTATAAGGTGCATATTCATATGGAAGAAAATATCCCTTCTCATGGCGGCACACCGGACATACAGATGGGGCCTGCTTTCCGTCATGGATATAACCGCAGTTTGTACAGATCCACCGACCTTGTTCTTCCCGGCTGTAATAGGTGCCGTTTTCCAGCATTTCTGCGATTTTCTGAAATCGCTCCTGATGAGTATGCTCAATTTCTGCAATCTGGAAGAATGTAGACGCCGCCTCCAAAAAACCTTCTGCCTTTGCCGTACTTCCAAACGCAGGATACACATCTTCAAATTCTTCCTTTTCATTATGCTCCGCTGCTCTAAGAAGCTCTTCTAATGTATCCTGCTGATCCACCGGATAGGTCCCGTCAATCTGGATCGTGCTCCCTGTAAACTCTTTCAGCAGCTCATAAAACCGCTCTGCATGTGCCCGCTCCTGATCTGCTGTATACAAAAACACGTCCGCAATGGTATACATCCCCTTCTCACGGGCTTTTTCTGCTGCAATCGTATATCGATTTCTCGCCTGACTCTCCCCAGCAAACGCCCGCATCAGATTTTCCTTTGTCTCGCTTTCAAAAAAATTACCAGTCATGATACACACTCCTTTTTCGTTTCATAAAAGTAGTATGTTTCATGACTGGCAAAATATGCTTCTGCTTTTAAAATTTTATAAAATTAGTTGAATCCAATCAGTCTTCTCGCCACACTGTATGCCATAGAAGACACTTTTCTTCCTGATTTTCCAGGAAGGTTCATAGTCTGTCCCAAAATTCCATATCGGATCTTCATATAGGTTTTATAATCTTTCTTCTTCAGATATTTCCACAATTCTTTCTTTTTGATCAGATTTTCATTGACCTTCGAACGAATACATAAAATCGAAGATACTGTCATCATAATAGCAAGATAATTGATCATATATTTCCTGAGCTTTTTACTCTCTACCATACGTAATTCATACATCGAGATCATAGATTTTGTTACATAAATCTGCTGATCGATGCGGCTGATCATCACTTTCTCATTCACAGACTGATCCTCTCGTCCGATAAAATAGCGATAGAAGTCCACATCCATATAGTATAGTGTCCGAACATGAGGAAGCGGGTAATATACATAGATATTATCCACATAAAACGTGTGCTTCGGCAGCTTCAGCTGACAGAGTCTCAACATCTCAGTCCGGTAGATCACGGAATGCATGAGAATATACTGATCCAGATGGAAGCTTCCGATATCATCCCAGCGGAACACCTGATTCTGCGGAAGTACATTGCGGTAATGAATGACTTTTTTATGCGTCATCCCAACTTTCTCATACACATAATTAGAAATCAACATGTCTACTTTAGAATCTGCATCCACAAATCCCTTCACTGCACTCAATATCTTCAGCAGAGCCTCTTCATCTACCCAGTCATCACTGTCCACTACTTTAAAATAGACACCTGTGGCATGCGCCAGACCTGTATTGACCGCATCCCCGTGACCGCCGTTTTCCTTGTCTACCGCTTTGACGATCCCCGGATATTTTTCCTCGTATTTTTTTGCAACCTCGCTTGTCCCGTCTGAGGATCCATCATTAACTACAATAATCTCCACATCTTCTCCTCCGGGCAGGATCGACTGAATTGCTTTTTCCATATATGCCTCTGAATTATAGCACGGAATTGCAAAAGATATATATTTCATGTCTACACTCCTTTTCTTCAATATAGCAATTATACTGTACTTTTATTATTTTTCCAACCATTTTATTGTAAAATACCACTCCTTCCTTTATAGTATTAGGGAGAACACTTATTTTTATAAAAGATAAATTGGAGGAACACTATGAAAAAGAATGCAGTTGTAGGACAATCTGGCGGACCGACTGCCGTTATCAACGCAAGCCTTTACGGGACTGTATACGAAGCATTAAACCGCGAAGACGAGATTGGCACTGTTTATGGGATGATAAATGGAATTGAAGGATTTTTAAATGATCAGGTCATGGACATGGCACCACTGGAAGAATCAAAAGAACTGGAACTGATCCGTACCACCCCCGGCTCATATCTTGGCTCCTGCCGATACAAGCTTCCTGAAGATCTCAACGATCCGGTTTATCCACAGCTTTTTGCACGCTTCGAAGCATACAACATCGGATATTTCTTCTACATCGGAGGCAATGATTCCATGGATACTGTCAGCAAGCTTTCCCGCTATGCCGAAAAGATCAGCAGCGACATCCGTGTGATCGGAATTCCAAAAACAATTGATAATGACCTTGTCGAGACAGATCACACACCGGGATTTGGAAGTGCCGCAAAATACGTAGCTTCTACTGTACGGGAGATTGCTGTCGACGCATCCGTTTATGACAATAAAAAATCCGTTACCATTGTTGAGATTATGGGACGCCATGCCGGATGGCTCACTGCTGCCAGCGCACTGGCCAGAAAGTTCGAACACGACAACCCGGTTCTGATCTACCTTCCGGAAACAGACTTTGACCAGGATGCTTTTATTGAGAAAGTCCGTACGTCTCTGGAGACTACACCAAACCTGGTAGTATGTATTTCCGAGGGAATCCACGACAACACCGGTACATTCATCTGCGAATATTCCAATGATGTCGGAACAGATACATTCGGCCACAAAATGCTCACAGGTTCCGGAAAATATCTGGAAAATCTGGTGAAAGAACGCCTTGGCGTCAAAGTACGTTCTGTAGAACTCAATGTCTGCCAGAGATGCTCTTCTTCCATGCTTTCCAAAACAGACCAGAAAGAAGCCATTGCTTCCGGAGCTTACGGAGTAAAAGCTGCTTTAAACGGAGCCAGCGGAAAGATGGTTGCTTTTGAACGTCTGGACGGAGATGACTATCAGATTGATTATGTTTTAAAAGACGTCAACGTCATCTGTAATCAGGAAAAATGCGTCCCTGTTACATGGATCACTGCAGATGGTTCTGACGTGACAGAAGATTTTATCCGGTATGCTCGTCCGCTGATCCAGGGAGAAGTAACCGTTCCCACAGAAGACGGCGTTCCTAAATTTGCTTATAGAAAGTAGCTATTGAAACAAAAAGAGAGCGGCATTCGCTCTCTTTTTTCTACTGAAATGCATTGTCATCAGAAAGTGTAATCAAGTGTAACCAAAAACCGAGTTCTGAAATACTTAACAAAACTCTTCCCAGACATGCAAAAAAGCCTTGAAAATCAAGGCTTCTTCATAAACTGCGGATGACAGGACTTGAACCTGCACGGGATGCCCACTGGACCCTAAAACCAGCGCGTCTGCCAATTCCGCCACATCCGCATATACAATTTTGGAAAAAATAAAACAAGCAAAACTGCTTGTTCTACAATGAGCGTGCGGGGATTCGAACCCCGGACAACTTGATTAAAAGTCAAGTGCTCTACCAACTGAGCTACACGCCCTTATTTTCTTATAATACCCGCTAATCCAGGTAAACTGGGCTAGCTGGATTCGAACCAGCGAATGCAGGAGTCAAAGTCCTGTGCCTTACCGCTTGGCGATAGCCCATTAGTAAACTCAACTATGACACTGCTTAACTAGTGCTTCTTATAAAAGAAAAGGGTGGGTAATGGGACTCGAACCCATGATATCCAGAACCACAATCTGGCGCGCTAACCAACTGCACCATACCCACCATACCGAGCCTGGGGGGATTCGAACCCTCGACCTACGGCTTAGAAGGCCGTTGCTCTATCCAGCTGAGCTACAGACTCGTATAAACTTTATCCCCGTTTATAGGCTCCTTACAGATCACTCTGTAAGAAAGCGGGTGATGGGAATCGAACCCACGTATCCAGCTTGGAAGGCTGGTGTTCTACCATTGAACTACACCCGCGAAGTCGGGGTGACAGGATTCGAACCTGCGACCTCCTGGTCCCAAACCAGGCGCTCTAGCCAAGCTGAGCCACACCCCGTTATTCGCTTTCGTGTCGTTTTCTCCGTGACACAATAGCTATTATACATAAGGGGATACCAATTGTCAACAACAAATTTCAATTTTTTTAAAAAAATTTTTTCGCACCTTCTCCAACCTTTGCGAAAGCCCGAAAATACGCTATAATATCCATATTCTATAAGAAAGCAGAGGTACTTATTATGTGGGCTTACAACGAAACATTTTATCAAATTTACCCGATTGGATTCTGCGGTGCCCCGACTCACAACGATGGCATCTGCGTTCCGCGTATTCTGAAATTGAAAGACTGGAGCAGTTATCTGGAGAATCTGCAGATCGGTTCTGTTCTCTTAAATCCGATTTTCGAATCTGACAATCACGGTTATGATACCAGAGACTTTAAAAAGGTGGACTGCCGCCTTGGAACCAATGAAGATTTTCAGGATGTCTGTGACGATCTGCATAAGCATCATATCAAAATCGTGCTGGACGGAGTTTTCAACCACGTTGGACGCGGTTTCTGGGCATTTCAGGACGTTCAGGAAAAGAAGTGGGATTCTCCTTATAAAGACTGGTTCTACATCAATTTTGACGGTGACAGTTGTTATCAGGACGGATTCTGGTATGAGGGATGGGAAGGACATTTCGAACTGGTCAAACTGAATCTGCAAAATCCTGCAGTCACAGACTACTTATTAGACTGTGTCCGCTTCTGGATCGAAACATTTGATATTGACGGACTTCGCCTGGATGTGGCATACAGTCTGGACCATAACTTTATGCGGAGACTCCGCTCATTTTGCGAAGAACAAAAGCCTGGATTTGTTCTGATCGGTGAAGTACTATTCGGTGATTATAATCTGATTGTAAATGATGAGATGCTGCACAGCTGTACCAATTACGAATGCTACAAGGGAATCTATTCCAGCCTGAACAGCATGAATCTGTTCGAGATCGCACACTCCCTGAATCGTCAGTACGGACCGGAACAATGGTGTATCTACCGTGGAAAGCATCTGATGAGTTTTGTGGATAATCACGATGTCACACGGATTGCCAGCATCCTGACAACCCCTGCACACCTGCCTCTGGCTTACGGTATTTTATTCGGTATGCCGGGAATTCCCTGTATTTATTATGGAAGCGAATGGGGCGAAGAAGGTATCAAGACTCCGGACAATGACTATGCGCTTCGTCCATGCTTTGAGGCGCCAAAACCGAATGCACTGACTGATTTCATCCACCGACTGATCACACTTCGACAAAACAGTGATGCCCTCTGCAATGGAGGATACCGCAATATCTCAATCACAAACCATCAGCTTGTCTTTGAACGCCGTACAGGGCAGGAACGGATTCTGATCGCCATCAACGCGTCTGAGAGCGATTTCACGATCCATCACGGAGAATTGCTCGGAACATTCACCGATCTGCTGAAAAGCGGTTCTGGGAATATCTCACAGACGCTGAATGGCTCTCTGAATCTTCCGGCTTACAGCGTACAGTATCTCCAGGTTATGGAGGACAGCTGTATGAAAAGCGATATCGATATAGCATAACAGTGAAAGTAATGACCTATAATTGAAATGGCAGGTGACGAACGATGATTACATGCAGAGATATAAACAACCTGAGATTAGACGGAGTCGAGCTTCTGACCGGTGAAGCGGGCTTGGAACGCATGGTATCCTGGACATACATAGTGCAGACAAAGCCATATAAAGATCATATGAATCCGGGCAATTTTGCGCTTCTGGTCGTGGATTCTCTGCGATATTCAATCGAGGATGCATACACTGCAATGCTCGAGCTGAACGAGCTTGGAATATCAGGACTTGCAATCTCAGTTGAGGAGGACAAGGAAGCAATTCCACAGCAGATGATCGAGAAGGCAAAGGAATTGAAACTGTCGTTGTTCTATATACGGTGGGAGGGTGCAACGTTTGTTGACATCGCACAGAGTATCGGTGAACTGATTCTGGAAACCGAAGTGGACAACAAGCGAACCGGAGATTATCTGTACAACTTGTTATTCGGGTACGAGGTCAATGATAAGTATATCGAGAAGATTTCCGCACAGTTTGGGCTGACGTTTGACCGGCCGTATCGTGTTGGTGTTATTGTGATTGACCGGAAGTACGGCATGAATCTGGAACAGGATGAGCATACCTATGTTTATTATACTGATTGCCTGAATCGCGAGGTACTTCACATGAAGAAAAAACCGATGTATATGCGGTTTCTGAACAAATTTGTGTTGCTTTTTGAGGCAAAGGAAAATAAGGAGACAGAACACCAGATTGAGCAGATTCTTAGAGAGCTTGATAGTCGGACGCCTTTTGCGGGGGTAATCCACAGTACCTGTATTTTGGGAGCGGCTTATACGAAGCCGGCGGATTTCGGAATAAGTTATCAGGAGGCGAAGAATCTGATCCCGAAGAAAGACATGCTGCCGAATCCGACGAACAAGAAGGTTCTGAGTGCAAGCTCTATGGGAATCTACAAATATATGTTCAACAGTGGTAATCAACAGGAAATTCTTAATTACTGTAATGAAAAGCTGAAAAACCTGGAGATGTATGACAATGCAAACGGTTCTTTCCTGATTGACACTTTGGTGAATTACTATATGTGCGGATTCAATGTCGGAAAGACGGCAGAGATGATGTATGTGCATCGGAATTCCCTGCAATATCGTCTGAAAAAGATTGAAGAAATACTGGAAATCAACCTTGATGATTCGATGGAATATCTGGATCTGGTCAACTGCATTCTGGTAAAAAGGCTGATGTTTCATTAGTAACTGTGCAAAATGCACAGTTAAATTGTACGGGATTACTATTGCAAAGAGGCTTTTCGAAGTATATCATACTCAATAAGCAAAGGCGCTAGAGAATTTTATTTCTCCGGCGCCTTTTTTATTCTCTATACGGGAACTCCAGAGAAATCACTCGGATAGAGGGCAAGACAAAAAAGAACAATCAGAAACAAAGCTTCAAGACATAAGGGAGGAAATCAATATGAAAAGCAGAAAAATCGCAGCATTGGCACTTACAGGAGTGATGGTTGCCATAAGTTTATCAGGATGCGGAGCATCCGATAAGAAAGCATCGGAAGCATCACAGGCTTCTTCAACAACGGATTCCAATAAGAAGGTCTTAAGAGTTGGTATGGAATGTGCATACGCTCCATTCAACTGGACGCAGGACACCGACACGACACCTGATGGAAGTAAAGCAGTCAAGATTTACGATTCTGATTATTATGCATACGGATATGACGTAGCAGTCGCACAGATGCTTGCCGATCAGATGGGAATGGAGCTTGAGATTCATAAGGTTGAGTGGTCATCCATTGGTATTTCCCTGGACGCGGGCGATTATGATGCAATCATCGCAGGCATGGGCAAGACGGCAGAGAGAGACGCATCGTATGCATTTACCGAGCCTTATTATTACAGAAATAACTGTATCGTAGTAAAGAAGGGTGGAAAGTACGCCGATGTCAAAGGGCTTTCCGATCTGGCAGGAACAGGCTGTAAGGTTACCACACAGTTAGGAACCGGCTGGATTTCACTTCTTGATCAGATTGAAGGTGCTGAGCAGTCCGGTAACTTCGAGACAACTTCAGAGTGCTTTATGGCAATCTCGAATGGAAGCGCTGATGTATGTATCGTTGACCTTCCGACTGCGGAGTCCGCAGCACTTACCAACGATGATCTCCAGATCATTCAGTTAGATGAGAATGATGGATTTACAGGAGATGATGAGATGGTTAACGTATGTATCGCAACAAGAAAAGATGATACCAGGTTGAGAGATCAGATTCAGGATGCGATGAATGCAATCGGCTGGAATGATAAGGACAAGATGGACGAGCTGATGAACACCGTATTAACACAGCAACCAGCAGCTAACTAACGAATAAAGGTTTGAAAGGTAGAGAGATATGATTTTTGAAAGTCCAAGTAATTCATTTGAATGGATGATATTTCTGGCGCAAAAGTACTCAAGCATGTTCGCCAAGGGAACCTGGCTGACACTGTATATTGCAGTGACCGGCACATTGCTTGGCTTTGTACTGGGATATATCGTAGGTATTGTAAATGATATAAAGCTCAATGAAGGCGACACTGTTATTAAGAAATTTCTGATTCGGATCATGAAAGTAATATTTACCGTTTATGTTGAGGTATTCAGAGATACACCTATGATCGTACAGGCAATGATCGTATATTTCGGAACTCGTCAGATGGGATTTGAAAATCTGACACCAGTATTTGCAGGTATTGTCGTAACGGTATTAAATACAGGAGCATACATGGGAGAAACCGTAAGAGCCGGAATCGGTTCGATTGATTTAGGTCAACGCGAAGGCGCATGGGCAATGGGAATGTCGCCATTTAAGACTATGCTCTATGTTGTACTTCCGCAGGCTTTCAGGAATATTATTCCTGAGATGGCAAATACGTTTCTGACAAACCTAAAGATGACATCGGTATTAAATGTTATTGCAGTACAGGAACTGTTTATGGCAGCGAAAACTGTCGGTGGAAACTATTACAAATACTTCGAATCATACCTTGTTATCGCCGTCATCTACTTTGTTCTTTGCTTTGTATTTGACAAGCTGTTCAAGCTGATTGAGAAAAAGATGCAGGGTAAGACCGATTACGCACTTGCAATCGAGTACATGGATAATCAATAGGAGGAACGCTATGAGTGAGTCAGTAATTTCAATTAAAGATCTGAGCAAATCATTTGGAGATCATGAGGTCTTAAGAAAGATTGATATCAATGTGAATGCCGGAGAAATCATCTGCATCGTCGGTTCTTCCGGATCCGGTAAATCTACACTGCTTCGATGTATCAATAAGCTGGAAAAGCAGACCTCTGGTAAAATACTTTACCATAATAAGGAAGTCCGCGATGTGCAGAAAGAGATTAATGAGTATCGTTCAAAAGTTGGAATGGTATTCCAGTCTTTTAATCTATTTAACAATATGACCGTGTTGGAGAATTGCATGCTTTGCACAAGAAAGGTGCTGCATCTGCCGAAAGAGGAGGCATTCAACAGAGCAATCAAACATCTGAAAAATGTCGGCATGGCACCATACATTAATGCAAAACCCACACAGTTGTCCGGTGGGCAAAAGCAGCGCGTTGCAATTGCAAGATCACTTTGCATGAATCCAGAAGTACTTCTGTTTGATGAACCGACCTCAGCTTTGGACCCGGAGATGGTCGGAGAAGTATTAAATGTAATGAAAGAGCTTGCAAAGACAGGACTTACCATGATTATTGTGACACATGAGATGGCGTTTGCCAGAGATGTGTCAACAAGAACAATCTTTATGGATTCCGGATATGTTGCAGAGGATGCGGCTCCGTCAGAATTATTTACAAATCCTAAGAATACAAGAACTCGTGAATTCCTGAGTCGGTATCTGGCTGGTTAAAAAGGAGGACAAAGAAAATGGATAAATTTATAGTTACATTTGCGAGGGGATTTGGAACAGGTGGTAAGGCAATCGCATCACAGCTCGCAAAGGATCTTGGGATTCACTGCTACGAAAACCGGATTCTGACTTTGGCAAGTCAGTTAAGCGGACTTCCCGAAAATGTGTTTCAGGAGGTCAATGAGAAAATGCGTGAAACAGGTGGTTTTACCAGCTTCTTAAGAGGACTTCCGCGATCTAAACATTATATTACACGAAATGAAAAATTTGTTTCCGATGATAGATTGTTTGAATATCAGAGTCAGATCATTCGTGAGCTGGCGGAGAAGGAATCGTGTGTGATAGTCGGAAAATGTGCCGATTATGTACTAAGGGACAAACCGAATGTGGTCAATATTTATATAGAAGCGCCACGGGTCTTCTGCGTGAATCGCACAATTGCAAATATGGGAGTTACAGAAGCTGTCGCAAATGCAACCATCGAGCGTACTGACAGATTTCGTGCGGATTACTACAAATACTATACACACGGAAATTATTGGACAAATCCTGTGAACTATGATCTGACTCTCAACAGCGAACGCGTTGGCATAGAAAATTGTGTCAAAACAATTGAACAGTACCTGATCATTAAAGGATTAATAACTGCAGACATGATCAAGCCCGCAGGGGAAATAGAATAAACACTACTATTGGTGCTAAGGAGGATATCTAATATGAAATTAACAGACACCGGACTAACTGTACAGGACATTAAAGACAAAGTAAATACGTACATGATCGAGACATATGAGAGAATGGATTTTCTGTGTGAGACGGCCAGGGATCAGTACATGTATGATGAAAAAGGCGAGAAATACCTTGATTTTTACGCTGGAATTGCGGTAAATTCTGCAGGTAACTGTAACGAAAAAGTTGTGGCAGCCGTAATTGATCAGGTACAGGATGTTATGCATACCTTTAACTATCCTTACACAATTCCGCAGGCTTTGCTTGCAGAGAAGGTATGCACCACAATCGGAATGGACAAGATCTTCTTTCAAAACTCCGGAACTGAGGCAAATGAGGCAATGATTAAGATGGCACGTAAATATGGTATTGAGAAGTATGGTCCGAATAAATATCATATCGTGACTGCCAAAAATGGTTTTCACGGACGTACCTTTGGTGCGATGTCTGCCACAGGACAGCCCGGTAACGGATGCCAGATTGGTTTTGGTCCTATGACATATGGTTTCTCTTATGCTCCGTACAATGACCTGAAGGCGTTCAAGGATGCATGTACAGAGAACACGATTGCCATCATGATAGAACCGGTGCAGGGTGAAGGTGGTGTTCATCCGGCAACGCAGGAATTTATGAGCGGGCTGCGTGAGTTCTGTGATGAAAACGGCATGCTTCTTCTGATCGATGAGGTTCAGACCGGATGGTGCAGAACCGGTAAAATCATGAGTTACATGAACTACGGAATTAAGCCGGATATCGTGTCTATGGCAAAGGCTTTGGGCGGTGGTATGCCGATCGGTGCTATCTGCACAACCGAAAATGTGTCAAAAGCATTTTCTGTCGGTTCTCATGGAACAACCTTTGGTGGACATCCGGTTAGCTGTGCGGCAGCATTAGCAGAGGTAAATGAATTACTAGACCGAAATCTGGCTGATAATGCAGCTAAGATGGGAGAATATTTTAAGAAGAAGCTGGAAACGCTTCCGCATGTGAAGGAAGTAAGAGGACAAGGTCTTTTGGTGGGCGTAGAATTTGATGATACGATAAGCGCAGTAGAAGTTAAGCATGAGTGTCTGCACAGACATCTGCTGATTACGGCAATCGGTACACATACGATTCGCATGGTTCCACCACTCATTATTGCGGAAAAGGATTGTGACGAGGCATATGAGATTATTAAAGCATCTGTAGTTGAGCTTACAAAATAGAAGGGATGATAGAATGGACAGCTTTTCATTTACGATTCCTCAGAATATTAAATTCGGAGCAGGTACGTTAGATCTGCTCCCGGATCTAGCAAAAGAATTGGGCAAAAGCAAAGGATATATTATTTCCGGTCCTCATCTGAACAAGATCGGAATGGTGGCAAAGTGCCGGAAGGCATTAAAAAGTGCCGGCATGGAAAGCGAATGTTTTACGGAAACAGAAGGAAACCCAAGTACCGATACCGTTGTGAAAGCGACGGAAGGTTTCAAGAAAAGTAAAGCGGATTTCATTGTTGCATTTGGCGGTGGCTCTCCGCTTGATGTTGCTAAGGCAGTGGCTGTACTTGCAACGTATGGTGGCAACATTGTTGATTATGAAGGTGCAGGTAAGGTTATGGGGCCGGTTGTTCCCATGATTGCAATTCCGACGACTGCCGGAACCGGCTCCGAAGTAACTGCATTCTCTGTGATTACCGATCACTCCAGGAACTATAAACTGACCGTAGTAAGCAACTATCTATTACCAGCGTATGTGATACTTGATCCGGATCTGATTGCTACGGTTCCGGCAAATACAGCAGCGGCCTGTGGCATTGATGCGATGGTACATGCATTGGAAGCTTATATTTCAAAGGCAGCATCTCCTTTTTCCGATATTTTTGCAAGAGAAGCTCTGCGGTTGATCGGCGGAAGTATACGGGATTATGTGGCAGACAGAAGCAATCCTGCCGCATGTGAAAGCATGATGGTCGGATCGCTTTTTGCCGGAATCGCATTCTCTCATGCGAGACTTGGCAATGTGCATGCAATGAGTCATCCGGTCAGTGCGTATTTTGATGTGCCGCATGGTGTGGCAAATGCGATTCTGCTGCCGACGGTGGTAGATTTCAACAAGGATGCCGCAGATCCGGAAAAGTACCGTTATATCTATGGTTGTATAAGCAAAGATATGGGGGCAGATATTAATTTTACACCGGACATGCTTGCGACAGAAATCCGGATGCTGAATTACGAGCTTGGAATTTTGCCGACACTCAGTGATATCGGGGTCACGAGTGATAAATTTGAGCAGATGGCGGATGATGCGATGAAGAGCGGTAATATTCAGTGCAATCCACAATTCACAATGAAAAATGATATCTTAAAGTTATATGAACAAGCATTTTAAAAGAATAAATTTGATTGGTGTCACAGGGGAGATTATAAGCTCCCCTGTGACAGAGTTTGATTTCTTCTAATAGTTTGGACAATCAAACCCATTTCAAAACAGCCCCTAATCTTCTTTTCTTCTATATGGCACATGATAGTTCCGACACCATTCTTCTGCTGTATTGATATAAGTTCGATTTCTGTAGTCATAATAAATCTGGCTGATTCCCAGATCATTTATTTTATCTTTAAAACACCTGTATGGATGCCTTCTTCTGAGCGCATCAAACAGTACTTCAGAAACTCTTTGATTCCCAATCTCATACGCAAACTTCTCCATGATACTTTTCTCATGAAGTTCATACTGATTCTGCAATCTGACATAATCATCCGTCTCATCAATTTCTTCCCAGAGCTCCTGATCTTCTTCACAGGCCATGTACGGATCTTCCGACAAAGCAACAATTTCACCTGTTCGTGTATCCAAAAATTGTGCCCATCCGTCCATACACTCTTCAAATGCATCTGCAATATCTTCCAGATAAACTGCCTTTGATGCAGCTGTACCAGAATACTTTGCAAAAAGCATCAGATATTCATCTTCTACTTCAGCAAAAGGCCGGACTGTATAATCCAGATCAATCTGCAAATCCGGGATTTCTCCATATTGCACTTCTCCCAACAGATTTTCAAGATCATACAAGAGCATCGCATGATCGATTTCATTTAACTGTGCCTGATACTCTGGCAATTCCTTCTTAAAGGGTGTCGGCACATCCGACATATAACACTCGCTGGCATCATGAAGCAGACAGGCAAGTACCATACGGTCCGACAGACCTCTTGCTGCGGCTTCCTTTGCACAACAAATACAATGCTGCCCTACTGACCAGAAGGTCTGTACATGACCATTTCCTCTGCAGATCAGAGAAAGGGCATGTGCAATATCCTGTATGCTGATCAGATCCGGATTCGGCTGTGTTGGGTTAAAGTATTTTCCTGTATATGTAGTTATATATTCGCTCATTGTATTTTTACCTTCCTTATCTTTTTGGAAAAACCAAATATCATTTTATTCGATATTACATTCAGGATATCATAGGAGGAAGATATATCGTACATTTTTTCTCCGATTTCTTCCTGAAGATTCTCTTTCATTAATGCAAAATATTTCAGAAACTTGCTACCAATCCCGAACATTATGTGCTCCATCCCGGTAAAGACTTTCCACGTAATCGAAAACTGGGATTCCACGAATAATTAACCGGGTCTGTGAAAAAGCACTGATGTATGCGTTTCAGAATCAGAAACAATTGATTGATGATTACATGATTAAGTTTGTTGTGGAACACGAGATGCTTGGAATGGTAGAAAGTTAAGAAAACGAGCACCAACTGATGTGAGCAATTTGGTGACAGCTCATGAAATCACTAACATAATATCTTTGGCGTAATTAGTACGAAAATCCACCATTGTTAAAAGAATCCCCTGGATCGTCAGTTTCCGGTTCAATCTCTTCTTTACCATAGAAATAGTCCTGTGATCAACTGCTGAAGTCCTTTAACCGGCAGATATGCAGCTTGTACAGGTATCAAAACCATATCAGAAGCCACTAATGCATTGATGGTCATCATGCCCAAACTCGGCATACAATCAATTAAGATATAATCGTATCGTGATCGCATCGTATCAATATATTCCTTCATGATCAGCTCTCTGCTCATTACATTACTCATGGTTACTTCTAAAGCAGATAACTCAATATTAGCTGGTAGGAGATCAATCTGTTCCTTATGATGTAAAATTCCTTCTTCTTCTCCAATTTCCTCGTCATTGATAACGCCCATCATAATAGTTGCAAGAGTAGTTCCAATATCATCCGGTTCTACATATCCAAGACTTGCAGTTAGGCTTCCCTGTGGATCCGCATCAATCAACAATACCTTCTTTCCCTGTCTCGCCAATCCAACTCCAAGATTTAAAGTCGGAAAATACAGCCTCTGATATGCAATTTTTTTTGGCTTTAGAGAAAAATTATGTATTATCGTTCAAATTGTAGCACAGGTACAACATATCTATAATTTTTTGTTTATCCGTCCCTCTAATGCCTAATGATTTTAAATCCACTGTTTCATCAGCTATTTCAGATAAGAACTTTTTCATATCCTCTGCTATTTCCGAACTGAGAACTTGCCTTGTATTGGCTGTGATTAACTGTGCTAATCGGAACACATCGTTTTTATGTTTCTTTATATTTTTGCTGTCAACCTGCTCTCCATTCAACTTGCGTTCTTTTAAATCCAGCCACGCTTTTGCCTTAAATGGTATCAGGCAAGTCGGACTTAATACCGGAATGCCATCAACCATCATTTGTCCGGTTTTTAGCAATTCATAATACGCTTCGTTTAGAAGGATTGCCGACAAGCTGGAGATTTCATCGTCTATCGGAAGCGGTGTGAGAACTGCATCATCTTCCAATATAATAAAATCTGGATTTCTGGAAAATATTTCTATCATGTATGGATATTCTTTGCTTTTCGGAGATGTGAAACGATAAAACTGTGCATTTCCGGTACTTTTATTCAAATGCTCATATCCTGCTTCCTTGACATACTCCCAAAACTGCCTGCCAAACTCCGCTGTTATGGATTCAACAATCAGTACAATATCTACATCTTTTGTAGCCCGAAACGGTAATTCTTCGTTTTCCATAATCAAATCGCAAGCTGTTCCACCGATGACGACATATTGATTTTCAAAACCCTGAAATCTTTCCTTAAATTTTGTAAATCCGCTGACCATTACTCCTGCAACCTTCTTTCCTGCAATTCATCTACTGCTTCTTCAATTCTCTCATCGTTTGTATCTCCAAAAGATAAAACAATGGAAATATCGTCAGCACTGTTATCCTCCGAAAATTGTTTCGGGTTGTATGCCCATAATTCAAGTCTGACCTGTTTATCCGGATCTATCAGTTCATCTGTCAGCAAAGTTTTATCATAATCTTTCTCACTAATTGCATAGGTAAAAACTCGGCTGGGATTTAGCATTGTTTTTTCAGAAAGTGCCGTTTCCCCTGCAAAGACCATGTTTTCTGTAACTTGCGCCTTATCTATATATCCTGCTTTGCGGACAGGCGTCGTCAAATATACTTTTGCTTTTTCAAATAATTCATCTCGCTTATATTTTGACTCAATAAACTTGTTGACACCGTCTTTTGCTACAAGAAACAAATCCGTCGCTTCCAACTGCTTTACTGCTCTAGTCAAGGTCATTGCTGTAAATGGAAGCACTTTTCTGGCTTCTGAAATATACAAGCGTTTTTTCTTACTATACAGATAAAACAAAAGCAACTGCTGCGTTGAGTAAACAAACTTACCTGTCAGCTTTGGCGGTTCTTTCTCATCTGTAAGCATTGTTCCAATGAAAGGAAGAAAGATCTGCTTATCAGTAATAAACGGTATATTATTTTCTATAAGACTTTTTCTTCGATAATTAGATACTGTCGCAAGTTCAAAGACGACTGGCACATTATCAATTTGCTGTATTTTTGCAATTTGTTTTTTCAATGCCGGAAGTGTGGCAAGTTCTTCTATTGGTGCAAGCATTATACAACGTCTGTTTCCAATATATGCTGTTTGAAAATCATAACTTCCTGCGATGTGAACAGGCAAAGAATCCTGATGATTCCATGCTTCATATTTTATAGAAATCCCGAATACGCTTGTAAACATATTTCTCGTTCTCCTTTTAACTCATTTTCTTTCATTTTAACTTTGGCAATGTTAAAAGTCAAGTTTTTGAGTTATTTTGATTTTTCTAAAATTCTTTTCTCTCACACCATGTATTTTTCCCCGGGAGTTTGACAGTTGAATAGTGGAAAAAGTACTTGCAGGTCGCATAAAACCTGCTTTTTTTATGTCAAATTTTACGTTTTTATATCTGTTATTTTATGTTATTGTATAATATAATAAGGAATAGGAGGGATGTCATATGAATCTTCACATAACAAAATCTAAAAATGCAGAGTCCTTTTATATCTGCAAATCTTATACAAAAGCAAATGGCAGTACTACCTCAGCCATTGTCCGCAAATTAGGAACCTTAGAACAACTTTTACCTGAACATGGTCCTACAAGAGATGATGTCCTTGCATGGGCAAAAAACGAAGTGAAAATAGAAACTGAAAAATATAAAAAAGAAAAAGAAGCACAGACAGTATTAATCCCATTCCATGCCGATAGACAATTAGACTATAACAAACAGGTCTTTTTCCGTGGAGGCTATCTGTTTCTTCAATCTTTTTATTATCAACTGCAAATGAATAAGATCTGCCGGAAATTAAAACAAAAATATAAATTCAAGTATGATATCAATGCAATCTTGTCTGATCTGATTTATGCAAGAATTTTAGAACCTTGTAGCAAGCGTTCTTCTTACAAAGTTGCATCTGAATTCTTAGAAAAACCGTCCTATGAACTTCATGATATATACCGGGCATTGGATGTACTTGGTGCAGAATGCGATCTTATCCAGGCAGAAGTTTATAAAAACTCCCATTTTCTTGGAAAAAGAAATGACAAGATCCTTTATTATGACTGCTCAAATTATTACTTTGAAATTGAACAGGAAGATGGAAATAAAAAATACGGCAAAAGCAAAGAACACAGACCAAACCCGATCATCCAAATGGGATTATTTATGGATGGTGATGGGATTCCGCTTGCCTTTTCTCTTTTTCCGAGAAATGCAAACGAGCAGATCTCCCTCAAGCCGTTAGAAAAGAAAGTTCTTGAAGATTTTGGTTGTCAGAAGTTTATTTATTGCAGTGATGTCGGACTTGGTTCTAAATCGATCCGAGAATACAATCACATGGGGGAACGAGCTTATATCGTAACCCAGTCCATTAAAAAATTGAAAAAGGACGAAAAAGAGTGGGCACTAAATCCTCAGGGCTTTAAAAGAGTATCCGATGATGCTCCTGTCGACATCACAAAACTATCGGAAGATGACAAAGGTCTTTACTACAAAGATGAGCCTTATACTACAAAGAAACTTCACCAGCGTTTGATTATCACTTACTCCCCTAAATATGCCCTCTATCAAAAATCCATTCGTGACAAACAGATTGAACGGGCACAAAAGATGCTGGATTCGGGAAACACAAAAAAGAACCGTAAGAACCCTAACGATCCGGCACGTTTCATCGGAACTCTGGCTGTTACAAAGGAAGGCGAAGCTGCTGATGTAAAACATTATCTGGATGAAAATAAGATCTCGGAAGAAGGTCAGTATGATGGGTTCTATGCAGTATGTACAGACCTCTTGGATGATGAAGTTGGTGATATTTTAAAAGTAAGTGAAGGAAGGTGGCAGATAGAAGAATGTTTCCGAATTATGAAAACAGACTTTTCTGCAAGACCCATTTATTTACAGGATGAAAACCGGATTAAAGCACATTTTCTGATCTGTTTTCTCGCACTGACCATTTATCGATTTCTCGAGAAAAAACTGGGTTCTAAATATACCTGTAAGAAATTACTGGATACTTTAAAAAAAATGAATTTCGCTGAAATACAGGAGCAGGGATTTATTCCTTTATACAAGCGGGAAGCAATCACGGATGATCTTCATGACGTCTGTGGTTTCCGAACAGATTATCAATTCATAACAAAAAGTAAAATGAGAAATATTCAGAAAAAAAGCAAAGGAAAAGAATAAATTACTATAGTCCGCGACAACGGCAAAAGTCGCTGTAGCCCAGTAAACACAAGGGCTACAGCGATTTTTTCTTTTCTTAACTGTCAAAGATGGGATTATATCACATTCTGTCCAAAATTACGAACATTTTAAGAGATTTTTAATGATTTCTCTGCTCTGCCTTTCTTCTGCGCCGTCTCATACGAGCTCTTTTGCGTTGCTCTATTCTCTTCTTTCTCTTATGCGTCAATACACTTATTAATATAGTTACC
>OBXU01000134.1_pt1 | contig 38568 bp, 56 predicted proteins | sample 1476671 | NCBI WGS metagenome assembly OBXU01 (sample SAMEA2580182, study PRJEB22360) | human gut metagenome | biome: human gut; feature: human-associated habitat; material: faeces | place: Denmark | collected 2008/2010
CCAGTGAGAGCCCCCCTCGCTTCGCTTCCCCCCCCCATCGCACTGCGGCTACGCCTTCGTGCGACCGAGCGCAGACAGGCGGCCCCCGAGGCTCCACCAGCGATCCGCGAGGCCGCTCCAGAGGTACGCGGCGAAAGCGCCGCAGGCAGCCCCACCCCTGAGGCAGCCGAAGCGCTGCACCTGTCGGAGGCCTTGGGATGTGAGCGGGTTGGCTCCGATGGCGTCGCACATGCCGGTGGTGCTCGTCGCGTTCAGGCCCGTGGGGATGATGACGCCGTTGGACAGGGTGAAGTCCTCGGCGTAGCGCCATGAGTCGTTCGTGGTCTTGTCGCGTGCGGTGAATTCGCCGATCTTGGTGTAGTTCGCCGTCGAGGTCTTGGATGCCTTGGTGATGTCGAACACGCGGTAGAGTTCGATGCGGCCGAGGTTGTCGTTGTCCTTGACGGCGTTGGCGATGAGGTCGGCGTCGCTCTCGTAGATGCCGTTGAACAGTTCGATGCCCTGTAGGCGGATGGGTTGGTGGTTGGCGGCGAACGCGGCGGATGGGCGGCCGTCGGTGCCGAGCAGCTTGTCGGTGGCCCCGGTCTTCCACGGCATGCTGTTGACGAAGCATGCGGTGGTCGTGGTGATGGCGTCGCCGTCGAGGTTGAGGGCGGTGTTGCTGGCGTCGATGGCGGTCTTGCTCAGGATGGTGCGCGCCCGGGCGGCGCTGTAGTTGCCGGCGTTGTTGCGTTCCTTGTCGGTGCCGACATTGACGGTGCTGCCGACGTCGAAGTTGTTGGCGTAGCTGGTGGCGATGATGACGCGCTTGACGCCGGTTTCGGCATTGGTGACGGCGGTCTGCGGCGTGTACTGCCAGCAGCCGCCGAGCACGTCCGAGTTTTTGGTGGCGTATTTGAGCATGAGCATGAGCTGGACATAGAAGGTGTCGCCTTGGCAGCGGCCGGCGTATCCCTTGCCCTTCTTGAGCGCGTAGTCGATGGCCCGGTTCTGCGAGCCGAACTCGCGGTCAATCTCGACGCCGCTGACGGACAGCGGCCGCAGGCTTGAGTCGAGCGAGGCGGCGTATTTGGCGAACAGCAGGCAGGGGCGTTTCGAGCCGTCTGGCAACAGCACGCCGGGCAATGGTGTGTAGCCGTCGTATTGGGTGTCGCTGTAGAGGAATTCATTGTGGGTGCTCGTGGCTTCGAGCTTGTAGTAGCCGGGGCATGTCATGACGTACACGTCGCCGTTGGTGCCGTCGCGTCTGAAGCGGGTGTCGATGCCGTCGATGGCGGTGACGTGGGGCACGCCGTCGTCGCCGATGGTGGCGTTGACGTCCCACACGCGGAAGGCAGGCAGCGCGGCGTAGTCGTCGCGGCCGGCCTTGTCGTTGGTGCTGATCTCGATGGTCAGGTTGGCGTTGTCTCGGGTCTTCACGCCCGTTGGCGTGTTGCTGTACGTGTATTTGGGGAATTTCACGCCGTATATCTTGCCGTCCGTGTGGGCGGTGAAGTAGGCGGCGATGTTGCCGTATTCGCCCTTGGTGGAGTCGTAGGAGAATCGCACGCCTTGGGCGGCGTTCTTGTGGACCTTGGCGATGAGCTGGGCGGTGTCGGCGAGGGTCATGACCTTCTGCGCGTTCGCCATGATGGCTCCTTCCTGTTTATCGGTTGATGATGTCGAGCGCCCAGTCGATGTCGGACTGGGTGAGCGGCGGGATCGTTTCGGCGTCGGACAATGCCGGCGCGATCACGGTGTCGTACTGGGCGTCGATGTCGGCTTGGGTCGCGAAGACCACGCCGGCGGCCGCGCTGGCGGCGATCTTGGCCTTGCAGTCGTCGGAGAGCTGCCGGTATTCGATCACGCTGGTGCGTGCCGCGTTGGCGGCGTCCCTGGCCTCGCCGGCCGCGCTGACCGCGTTCCTGACGGCCTTGTTCGCGTCGTCGATGAGCTGTTCGAGGACGTTCATCTGATCCTGCGCGTCGGGCGCGGTCGCGTCGAACACGGCTCGTTCGACGATGCCGTGGAAGTTGCGCGAACAGGTTCGCGTGCCGTTGACGCTGACCTCGATGCCCATGAGGATCGCGCCGGCGTGCTGCAACGCCTTGCGCGGCACGGCGACGCGGTACGTGGCCGTGGGGGTGCCGAACACTGCCGGCATGCTCACGCGGTCGCCCAGCCCGCTGCCGGGACTGGTGTTGTAGGCGAGCGCGACGGTGATGCCGGTGGTGTCGGTGATGGGGGTGCCGTTGTCGGTGAGTTCGACGGTGATGGTGCGGCCGTTGATGTCGCCGGCGTTGAGGCGTATGTCTGCGATGTAGCCGTTGGCTAGGTCGAGTTGGATGGGTTCGCCTGCGGCTTCGCGGAAGCTGTCAAGCGTTGCCATTGTCGTCGTCCTTGTTGGATTGGTCGGTGAGGCGTTGGTTTTCCTTGGCGAGTATGTCGATCTGGGCTTGGAGTGCGGCGATCTGGACGGTGCTGTCGGCGAGCATTTCGCGGAGTTTGCCGATCATGGCCGGGTAGAGGTTTTTGTCGTCCATCAGTCGTGGTCCTTTCCGTCGTTGGTTTGGGTGAGTGATTCGATGAATCGGTCGGTGGCGTCGTTGATGTCGTCGGCGTGGTCGGCGAGGAGGTTGCCGAGTTCCGTTGGTTCGATGCCGGCGGGCAGCGCGATGGTGGTCGGGGCGTCGGTTTCGTCTTCGGCGGATGGGTTGGTGGTTGCCGTGTCCGGCAGGAGCGGGAGGCCGAGCAGGCCGCGTGTTTTGTTGCGGCCGGCGGTGAGCGGATCGTCGGGTGTATTGTCGGCGGGCGCGGTGGTGGTGTTGATGGCGTTTTCGATGGCGTTGTAGGCGCTTGTCCATGCGGTTTCGCCGGTTTGGGGGTCTTGGTCTGGTTCGCCGTGGTCTCGGACGTGGAGGATGGCGGCTACGGCTTCGGTGTCGGTTTCGATGCCGAGGAGTGTGCGCCATGATGCGATTGCGGCGAGTGGTATGGCGTCGTGGCGCATGTCGGGTGTGGGTGGCGTGGTGGCGATGGTGGTCATGCCGTCGGTGACTGCGGCTGGCGGGGTGGTGTCGGCGGTGAGTGGTCGGTCTATGAGGAGGGTGGGTTGGCCGTTGATGGTGGTGATTTGCATGGTGTCTCCTATTTTTTGAGGAATCCGATGGTGTTGAGGTAGTAGGCTTTGGTGCCGTTGAATAGGTCGCTGCTGTTTACGTTGATGGAGAGGTTGGAGACGACGCCGGTGCTGGTGTTGTAGTTCCAGTGTGAGTTGACGTCGGTGACGACCTGCTTCGGCCCGGTGGATACCCATATGATCCATCCGCTTGCCGTGCAGTCGGATACGGTGCTCCATATCAGCGCCCAGTCGTCGCCTCGGTGGTCGACGGTGGCGAACGCCTTGTATGAGCCGTATTTCGCGGGATTGGAGGATGTGAGGGTGTATTGCGCGTATTTCATGGCTCCGATGTTTTGGCCTTCCCACCACGCGGTTTGGAAGGTGGAGCGCCCGCCGGAGAAGCCGCCGAGGAAGCCTCCCATGTACAGGTATCCGCTGTCGATGTCGGCTTGGATTCCGACCAGGCCATTGGGGTCTCGCGCTGCGAGCGTGGCGGTCGTGTCCCCGGTCTTGGGAGACCACAGACTTAGGTAGGCACGCCTACTGCTGGGATCGGTCGAGTCATAGTCCTTTTCTGCGGCGAGAAACACGGTGCCGACCTTGGTGGTGTTGTCGTCGGCCTTGCGTTCGCCGATTCTGGCGAACGCGCCGGGGTCGTGCTCCGCGCGCCGCCCGCCGTTGAACGTGAGCGCGCTGACTTCGCCCTCCTGCTGCGTGGTGGACTCGACCGCGATGTACGGGTGCTGGTACGAGCCGCTTCCGTGGTAGAACTGGATGCCTGCGCCTTCTAAGGAGTCCGTGCCGGAGATTTCGGTCTGTTTGAAACTCGGGCTGATTTGCACCCTGTTGCCGGTTCGGGCGGTTCGGAAGGTGCCGGTCAGGAGGTTGTTGGCACCGTTCCCGTCGAGGTGGACGGTTTCGTTGCCGTTGGCGTCGGTCATGACGAACTGGCCGGTGTCGAGGTTCCAGTAGGAGCGTTTGCCGGTGATGACGCCGGTCTTCATATAGGTGGCGTTGATGTACAGCAGGCCGTTGGACAGGTAGAGGCCCTGTTTTTGGCCGTTGTTGGTGAGCTTGTTGAAGATGTAGGTCTGGGTGAGTTCTCCTTCGAAGGTGTCCACGTAGCTGCGGGCGGCGGTCTCGTCGGTGCATTGCAGGCCGGTCCAGTACCAGTCGGCGTCGGATGCGGTGGCGGTGTTGCGATCGACCTGCATCCACAGGCGTGCGGTTTTGGCGTTGGATGGCACGGTGTAGCTGCCGGACACGTATGTCCAGCCGTTCGCGTTGGCGGCGGATTGGGCGATGGTCTGCCAGTGGTTGCCGTTGCCGGTGTCCGTCCAGTGGATGCCTAAGCTGCTGGTGACATTGCCGGCCTTGCGGTATGCCCAGCCGGACAGGCGGAACGTGTGGCCCCGGAACGTGTCGAGCGGCCATCCGAAGTACGTGTCTCGCACGTTGCCCAGGCGGATCGCGCTCGTGATGCCCTCGGGGTGCGCGGCGGGCATTGTCTTGGTGAGTTTGCTCGCGCCGAGCTTGTCGAGGTCGTGGTCGGGGTTGCCGTTCGGGTTGCGCACGAGGTTGCTGCCGTAGGCCATGATCGCCTCGGCGTAGGTCTTCGCGCCGGACAGTGCCGTGTCGGCCTTGGCGGTCGCGTCGCTTTTCGCGCTGTTGAGCGTGCTGGCGCCCACGCTGTCCGCGTAGGCCTTGGCGGCGGTCTGCGCGTCCGTGGCGAGCTTTTGGGCTTGGGTCTGGGTGGCGAGGCTGGATGCCTTGTTGCCGCCCACAGTGGTGTTGGCGCTGAGGCTGAATTCGCCGGTGTCCATATCCCAGAAGTTCAGGCCCTTTTTGTCGGTGAGACGGCCGGCCTTGACGAGCGCCGCATCCAGTACGCCGGTCTTCATATACGTGGCGTTCAGATACAGCAGTCCGCCGGACAGGTAGATGCCCTGCGTCTTGCCGTTGTTCGTCAAACGGTCGAAGATGCTGCGCTGGCCCAGAGATTCGTCGAGCGCGTCCACGTAGGCCTGCGCCGCCGCCTTCGCGGCATCGCTGTCCGTTTTGGACTGCGCCTTGGCTGCGGTCAGCGCTTCCGTCGCCTTGGTCTCGGCGTACTTCCTCGCCTCCGCGAGCTTGGCCGTATCGGCCGCGTCGGCCTGACGCTTGGCCTCGGTGATCGCCGCCTGCTTGGCTTGGTCGGTGTATGAGTTCGCGTCGGACACCGCGCCGTCGGCGTACTGCTGCGCGGTCTTGCCGCCGATGGTGCTGCGGGCGGACAGGCTGAATTCGCCGGTGTCCATATCCCAGAAGTTCAGGCCGGCCGCGTCGGAGAGTCGGCCGGTGAAGATGGTGTCGGCGAAGACGCCCTTGCCGTTGGCTAGCGCGCGGAAGTCCCAGTCCCCGTTCGGTTTTTTGTGGTCGGCGATGCGCCAGTAGCCGCCGCCGATGTGGATGCATTGGGTGGGGTTCTGATCCTCGGGCTTGTCGTACACGTAGATGCCTTGGCCGGGTTTGAGGTACGTGTATCCGCCGGTGGCGTTCATGATCTGGTTGATCCGGTCGATGAGGTCCTTCATGTACGGGCCGGTGCCGCCGGCGGCGCTGTTCCACGCGCCGGAGCTGGAGACGAGTTTGTCGAGCGCCTGCTGTTGGGCGGCGAGGCGCTGCGTGTAGGATTGCCGGATATTGCCGAGGGTGATCTTGGTGTCGGCGAGGCTGCCGGCCAGGTCTTCCTCGATCTGGAGGATGCGGCCTTCGAGGCGCAATGGTGTGGTGAAGCTGGTGTCGATGATCTGCACGCTGTCGCCGACGTCCGTGCCTTCCGGGTCGTATCCGGCTTGGCCGAGTGCGGTCACGTCGGCCGTGTAGCTGACGGTCGGCGTGGTGCGGGTCTTGAGCGCCGCTTTGGTGAGGTTTAGGAGTTCCTTGGGGTCTTCGCAGTCGGGGAAGTCCACGCTTGCTTCGCTGTGGTGTTTGGTGCCGTCGGCTCCCACGATGCCCCAGTTGGCGAGCGCGTTGTCGTCTTGGATGTAGGGTTTGCCGTTGTTGACGTCGGCGAAGCTGATTTTGTGGCTGTATCCGCCGGTGGCCTCGCCTTGGTCGTTGGTTTGTTCGATGCCTTTGCCCCACCCGTAGAGGCGGGTGATGACGTCGCCGCTGTCGATGTCGCGTTTGATTTGGGTGAGGTCTTTGCCGTATTCGAAGCGTTTCGTGGTGTTGGCGGAGCCTCGGTGTTCGACGAGGTGGATGATGCGCCGGCCGATCTGGTTGCCGGTCGGGTCGGGCTGGTATTCGGTCTGGACTTCGAGCCCGTAGGTGTCGGCGGTCTTCTGGATGGCTTCGAGGACGGTGCAGTGGTAGAAGCTGAGGTCGGCCGTGCCGGTGAGGGTGCCGGTCTCGACGGTGCCGACCGCCCACCGGGTGCCTTCGAGGGCTTTGGCGAGGCAGGCTTTGGCGTTCGCGTTGCGGTTGCGTTTGTCCTCGATATAGGTGCGCGAGAGTTCGGCGATGCTGCCGGTGCAGTAGGCGACGGTGACGGGCATGCCTGCGGCGCGGGCGGTCTGGGTGGACTGGCACAGGTATTCCGCCCAACGGTTCAACGAGTCCTTGAACACGATGCGTTCGTCCTTGTTGATCTCGCCGATGGTGGTGATGTCGAGGGTGTCGGTGCCGTCGGTGGCTCTCGTGCGGATGGCCTTGATGGCGTAGGGCAGGTCGCCGAGCGGGTTGCCCCAGCGGTCGAAGATCATGTATCGCATGAGTGTGCTCCTAGATGAGTGTGAGTGGCCTGTACGCGAGACTGGCGGCGGTGGCTCCGGTGAGGGTGAGCGTGTTCAGGCCGGGCAATAGGGGGAAGTAGTCGGATTCGAGTGTGGGTGTCATGAGGTTGCCGTTGACGCGCAGCTCCCGGTGGTCGGGGTCGGTGTCGATGGAGATGCGTCCGGTGATGGCGGTGGTGGACGTGACGGCGAGTTTGTGGCCGTGCGCGTCCTTGATGCTGACGGTCTTGGCGTCGGCGGCGGGGGTGAGCGTCCATGTGGGCCAGCATGGCCGGTTGCCTTTGACGTGGATCGTGTTCGCGTCCGTTTTGAGCGCGATGGATCGGCTGCGGCCGATCAGGTAGGGGTGGGCGTCGATCTCGGCTTGCACGAGGGTGGCGATCTGGTGGTCGCCGGCCCATTTGTCTTCCCACGCGCCGAGGCTCATGCGGCCTTGGTATTCGCCGGGCAGGCTGCGCCATGAGAGTGAGACTATGGTGCCGGCTAGGGCGGCGAGCCGGGTTTTGGCGGCGAGGATGTCGTCTTCGCCGCCGATGGCGTACAGGCTGAGCGTGATGGCGCGGTCGCCCATGTACGCTGCCCCGGTCGGGTCGGTGAGGGTCAGGTCGAGCCGGCCGTCGCGACCGGGCATGTCCTGCATGCTCAAGGTCGATTTGGCGGCGTCGATGGTCACGCCGTCGGAGGATAGGGACAGCATCATGCGTTCCAGCGGGACGCCGTTGAGCGTGGGGTCTTCGACATGCGGCAGGCGCATGCGTCGCTGGTAGAGCATGATGCTGTCCTCTCTGGTTTTAACGGCCTCTCATGGCGAGGTAGTTGAGTTCGTAGCTCATGGGTTTGGCGAGCTTGCCGGCCATGACCTCGCCGCCTCGGTCGGACAGGTTGAGCGTGATGCCGCTGCTGAGCGCCTGATCGATGGCGTCGATGATGTCCTGTTTGGTCGCGTATTCGCCTTGGCTGCTGTCGATCGTGTAGGCCATCCGGCCGCCCGTGATGCGGGTCTGGTAGGCGTATGGGGTTTCGAGCATGCTGGTGTCGGTCTTCAGGCTCACGGTGGGGATCATGTCGGTCAGACCGTCGATGCTGTCCTCGACGAGGCCGCTGGCCTTGTCGATGCCCTGGGCCATGCCGGCGGGTATCCATTTGCCGACCTCGTCGCGGAAGATGCGTGACGGGCTGTGGATGCCGAGCACGCTCTTGGCCCAGCCGACGAGGCTGCTGCCGAGGTTGCTGATCGTGTTCCTGCCCCACTGGAACGCGCCGCCGATGCCGTTGATGAGGCCTTGGATGACCTGACGGCCCGTGTCGTACAGCCATCGGCCCGCGCCGCTGACCGCGCCGAGCACGGTGTCGCGGATGCGGCCGACCGTGTTCGACACGGATTGGATGCCGTTGGACACGGCCGACGTGATCCCGTGCCAGATGTTCGACAGGTACGAGCTGACCGAGTTCCATACGCTCGTCCACACGCCGCTGATGGCGTTCAGGACGGTCGAGATGGTGTTGCTCACATTCTGGATGCATGTGGACACCACGCCGCTGATCGCGTTCCAGATGGTGGACGCGACGGACCTGACCGCGTTCCAGATGCTCGTCCACACGCTCTGGATCGCGTTGAGGACGGTGCCGATCGTGGTCCTGATGCCGTTGATGATCGGCATGAAGAACGCGACGATCTTGTTCCACACGTCGGTGAAGAACGTGCTGATGGCGGTCCATACGGTGGTCCAGACGGCCTTGATTCCGTCGAGGATGTTCGACAGGAACGCTTTGATGCCGTCCCATGTGGTCGTGAAGAAGTCCTTGATCGCGTCCCATGCGCCCTGCCAGTCTCCCTTGAGGAAGCTGAGGAACACGGCGATGACGGTGCGGATCGCGTTCACCGCGGTCGAGATGTAGCCGCTGATGAGCGTGAAGATCGTGGAGACGACGTTGTAGATCGCCGTCCAGATGGTGCTCCACACGGTGTTCGTGCTGTTCATCTGCTGGGTGATGAACGAGAGTATCCAGCCGAACACGGTGTTGATGCCGTTCTGGATCGCCTGCAAGGGTGCGACGATGAGCGCGCCGATGACGGTGAACACGTTGACGATGAAGTCTCGTATCCCGGTGAAGATCGTCGTGGCGGTCGTGCTGATGCCGGTCCACACGCCGGACAGGAACGTGGTGATCGACGTCCATGCGCCGGTGACGCCGCCGCTGATCGTCTGCCATAGGCCCGTGAAGAAGCCGGCGATGCCGTCCCATGCGGATTGCACGGTACCTGTGATCGTGGCCCATAGGTTGGCGAGGAATTCGCCGAGCCCGTTCCATAGGTCTTGCGCGGTGGCGACGATCGTGTTCCACGTGTCCGTGAGCCATGAGGTGAACGCGGCCCATGCCTTGCGGCCGACCTCGGTCTGGGTGAAGAACCAGACGAGCGCGGCCACGACGGCCGCGATGGCGACGACGATAGCGCCAATGGGGTTTGCCGCTATGACGGCGTTGAACGCGCCCTGCACGGCGGTCGCCATTTTGGTGGCGGCGCTCCACGCGGTCTGAGCCGTCTTGACGAGGCTGAGGCTGGAGCCCATCTGTTTGAGCATTTGAATCGGGCCGCCCAAGTCCATCATGAGCATGATGCCGTTGCTGATGCCCTTGGCGGCGGTCGTCACCGTGTTCATGGTTCCGGTGAGCGCCTGTAGACCGCTGTTGAGCGCCTGATAGCCCTTGACTGCGGCGAACGCGGTGCCGATGCCGATGATGATGGGCGCGAGTTCCTTGCCGTGCTGGATGAACCAGTTGAGCGTGTCGGCGACGAGTTTGATGCCGTCGGCGAGACCTTCGGGAGGGATCATGTGCGCCCAGTCGATGACCATGTTGACGACGCCCATGATCGCGTCCCTGATGGTGTCCCACGCGGATTTGAACGCGGTGATCGCGCCGTTTTCCTCCAGTTTGGAGTAGAGGCGCTGGAACCAGCCGATGAGCCCTTCGATGCCTGCCTGGACGACGGGCACGGCGTTGGTGACGCCGTCGGCGATCCAGCTCATGCCGCCGGTGATGGCGGGTTTGACGCTGTCGAGCACGCTCGCGCCGAGCTTGACGAACGCGGCTTCGAGGTTGCCGGTGGCTCCCTCGATGGTGCTGGCGGATGTGGCGGCTTCCACGGCGGCGTCGGTGAAGCCGAGCGACATGATCGCGTCGTTGAATTCCTGCGCGGTGATCTGCCCGTCGGCCATCGCGTCGCGGAAGTTGCCGGTGTAGGCTCCGGCCTCCTTGAGTGCCTGTTGGATCTTGCCGCTCGCGCCGGGGATCGCGTCCGAGAGCTGGTTCCAGTTCTCGGTCGTGAGTTTTCCCTGGCCGGCGGTCTGCGTCAGCACCATCGCCACGGACTTGAAGGTGTCGGCGGAGCCGCCGGCGACGGCGTTGAGGTTGCCTGCGGCTTCGGCGAGCTTGTCGTAGTTGGGCACGCCGTTGGCGGCGAGCTGGGCGGTGGTGTTGCGGATGTCGTTGAGGTCGTAGACGGTCTTGTCGGCGTAGTCCTGCGTGCTGGCGGTGAGTCGTTTGATCTGCTGTTCGCTGACGCCGGCGAAGTTCAGGGTGCTGGCGAACTTCTGGGCGCTGTCGGATGCGCTGGTGATCTCGCCGGACAGGCCCATGAACGCTTCGATGGCCTTGCCCGCGACGCTTTGCGCGATGCCGGTGATGACGCCGAGTTTCGCGCCGAAGCCGCCGGCGAAGCCGTTGCCGGCTTTGATGCCGGCGGTGTTGCCGGCGGTTTCCGATGCGCTGCCGAACGCCGATTCGATGGCCTTGCCGACGCCCTTCATGCTGGGCACGATCTGTACGAACGCGGTGGCGATCTCGATTGCCATGCTATGCCTCCCTGATGGTGGTGCGCGGTGCGGCCAGGTATGCGGCTAGTTGTTCGTCGTCCATCGCCATGACCTCGCCGCCCGTGGCTTCATGCCGGACGGTGCCGGGGCGTTGGAGTTGTCCGCGCCAGCGCGCGCCCTTGCGTGAGGCTTCCTTGGTTTTCGTCCAGGCGAGGAACGCGAGGCTGTCGCGGATGTCGGCGAGGAGGTAGGTTTGGTCGTCCCATGCGAGGCGCGGGTTGAGTTTTTGCCAGATGATGGACTGGCGGGGGAGGTTGGCGGCCAGTGCGGCCGCCCGGTTGGCGGGCAGTTCGCCAGTCCATATGAGGTCGGTGTTAAGCCCATAGAAACGCTGGAAGTCCGCTTCGAGCGCGTCGGGTGCCGTGGCGAGCATTCCTATGAGCGTCAGGAGTTTGGGGCGACCTGTTCGAGGAGCTGGGCGATGAATTCGCTGACCTTGTCGATGCTCACGCGCCCGGTGTCGGGGTCGCGCAATGCGTCCTTCATGGCCGTGTACTGGGGGCCGCAGAGCTTCTTGAGGAAGGGGACGATGGCGAACGCGCCGGCACCGTTGCCGGACTGGGCGGTTTGGAGGTCGTAGAGGTATTCGACCATGTCGAGGTCGTCGAAGATCGCGGGGCTGACGGCGAGGGTGACGCCCATGGCCTCGACGGTCTTGGGCTGGTTTTTCGGGGTTTTGTGGTCCTGCGGCTGCTTGGCTGCCATATGCGTGTCCTTTCAGAGGGGTGCGCCCGCCGGACGGGCGGGGGGCGGGGGGGCGGCCGGACGGCGGGCGCGGGGTGGGATCACTTGCTGAGCGAGGCGGTGGCGACGTTGGCGATGTATTCGACGCTGGTGGCTCCGTTGATGAGGTCGCTCGGGTTGGCGCTCATGGTCACGCCGTAGCCGATGGCGTCGCCGGCGCTGTAGGTGGTGTCGTCGAATTCGGTGATGGTGCCGTCGGCGACGACGATGCGCTTGACTCGGTTGCCGGTCATGGCGATCTCGAACACGAGCACGAGGCTTTCGCCGGACGGGATGGCGTGGTAGACGGTGAGCTTGTCTGCGGTGCCGGTGACGTTCGCGGTGCCGAAGCGCAGTTTGAGGCTGGCTTCGTTGGTTTCGATCATGTTGAACTGCCATGTCTCGCCGTAGCCGCTGATCTCGGACAGCACCTTGATGCCGCCCATCTCGTTGATGTCGGTGGTGTCGGTGTCGGTGGCGTTGGTGACGCCGTCCTCCGACAGGTAGCCGACGCAGGTGTATGTTGCCGGCAGGGCTGTGGTGGCGTCGGTCGGCAGGGCGGTTCCTGCGGGCGCGTAGTAGAGGCAGCCGGTCTTCTTGGGCTTGCCGAGGCTGACGTTTTTCTTGTTGTTGTGGTTGGTTTCGGCCATGATGGTGCCTTTCGGATGGGGCGGCGTCGTCTTATTGGGTGGCGGCGTCGAGGCTTATGGTGATCTGGTATCGGGGCTGGGGCGGCGGGCCGGGGTCGGGGAAGTCGATGACGCTTTCCACGGTGACGGCGGCGATGGGGTCGAGCAGGTCGAGGTCGAGCAGTCGGGGCAGCACTTGGCCCGTGGCGAGCTGGGCGGCTTGCCATCGGGTTTCGGCCCAGACCTGCACGGCGATGGTGGGGCGGCTGCTGTATTCGAGTTCCCGGCCGCCTACCCGTTCGATGGTCACGAACCGTTGGGGCCGGTCTGCGGGCACTTCGAGGTAGGCGGTCAGGCCGTCGCCGTCGGGGTCGGCGTCGATCCAGTCCTTGACTGTTTTTTCGAGGTTGAGTCTCATTGCTGTTTCACCGACTTGAGCAGCGTGTTGTGTTTCGCGTTGTCCTCCATCGCCTTCACGTTGCCTTCGGAGCCGTGCCCGGTCGTGGCGAGCGCGACGCTGCCTTTGGGGGTGCTGACATGGGTTGCGGCCTCGTAGGTCGCGCCTTCGACCTGTGCCATGCTGTTGGCACGGGCGGCGATGAGCGCGGCCTGTTGGTCGATGGTCTGCTGGATGGGTGCGGATTGGCGTACCGCACGGAAGCCGGCGAGGTTGAGTTTGACCTTTGCCATGCGTTGCTCTCCTAGCCTCTGGTGTCGGCGAGTTCGACGGTGAGGTTCCAGCGGGTCGGGGTCATGCCGCCCGTGTAGGGGCGGGGGTCTCCGATCACGGTGTATTCGACGCCGTCGATTCTCGCCTTGGCCCCGCGCAGGCTCCGGTAGGGCCATGCGCGGGGCATGTGGATGGTTTTGGCGGTGCGGATGCCGTCGGGGCGGATGGGGTCGGTGGAGTTCGACTGGCTGCCGTCCTGTATGAGCACGTCGTCCACCTGTTCCTCGCGGGTGTTCCAGATGATTCCGCCGCCGGGGTCCTCGCCGGCTTTGACGCGGTGGATGAGGGTGATGGTCTCGCCTCTCATGCCGCGCCTCCGGCCATGTCGTAGGCCCATGTCTCGCCGTCGCCGCCCAAGGCTTCCTTCTCGCTCGTGGTGAGGTAGAGGTCGCCGGCGGGGTTGGCGTAGCTCAGGCTTTCGCTGTAGCTGCCGGCCGTCTGGGTGGATTGGGTGACGCCCGACATGTCGGGGCCGGCCTGCATGGCTCGTTTGACGGCCATGCAGGCGATGCGATTCAACGTGGCGGGCTTGGCGGCGGGCCAGCGCGGGCAGGTGGTGCGGATCAGGTCGGATGCGTCCGCGAGCAGCGCTTCGGCGCGTTTGTATTCCTCGCCGGTGAGCGCGTGCCAGCGTGCTTCGAGGTCTCCGACCTGCGCGAACGGCTTCTCGTCGTCCGTTTCGTCCTCTCCCCCGCCGGCCTGCGTCACGGTTGTGCCGTCGGACAGGTTGAGCGGGGTGCTGGGGTATCCGTCCATGCGTGGTCTCCTTAGGCGAGCAGGCCGGCGGCCTTGAGCTTGGTCAGTGTGGAGTTGACCTTCGCGATGATGGCCGCCGAGTCGGCGTCGGCCGCGAGCTGCGGTTCGGCCGCCTGCTGGAGCACGCCGCCGCGAGCGCTGGTTGTCGGCGCGGGCGGGGCGAATGTGCTGGGCTTGCCGGTGATCGCGCTCCATGCGGGGGCTGCGGCCGGGTAGGTGGACGGTTTGCCGGTGATGGCAGACCATGCGATGGTCGCGACGCCTTCGGCGAAGGGCGTGCCGTCGGGCTTGACCAGACGCACAGGGATGGACAGGCCGGAGTCGTCGGCTTCGTCGGATTCCTGCACTACGAGCGTCTGGGTGAGGGGCGCTGCCATTACTTGCTCGCCTTGGTCTTGGCGGCGGTGTCGGCCTTGAGCACGGCGATGCCCTTGGGGTCGAGGATCGCGTAGGAGTACATGGCCTCGGTGCGGTAGGCGATCTGGTTGACGCCCTTGAGGTCCTTGCCGGTGTTGTCGGGGTCGCCGTATTCGATGATCTCGCTCCAGATGTCGCGCACCATGCCCCACTTGATGAGGCGGAAGTCGCCGAGGAAGGCGAGGATGCCAGTGGCGGGGGTGATGAGGCGGCCGTTGACGGTGCCGGAGGTTGCTGCCGGAATGCCGTCGAGGTTGCCGACCTGAAGGTTGATCGGGATTTCCGGGTAGAAGCGCTGGCCGGTGGAGGGCACGCGGATCTTGCGCAGCTCGTTCGCCATGGTCTTGGACAGGGCGATGCCGTTGATGTCGTACTCGTCGCTGACGGACTCCGCGAGGCTGTCGATGTCGGCGATGCGATCGTCGGTGGCTGCCACGCTGACCGCGCTTTTGGCGAGCGCGCTGAATCCGTCGAGGGTCGTCTTCTTCTTGGGGTCGAAGGCGTGGTAGATGACGTAGTCGAGGACGCGGCCCATCGCTGCGGCCTGATCGGCCTGAATCTTGCTGATGATCTCCAGTTTGGCGTCTTCGTCGGCCCACTGGAGTTCGTTGCTGACGCGGGTGGTGGTCTGCACCTTGAAGCGCTTGCCGACGACCGGGGCGAGGGTTTCCTCGTAGCTGGACTTCTGTTCGCCTTCGGCGACGACTTCGGCTTCGGAATTGCCGGTGAAGACCATGTATTCCTTGTCGAGGAAGAGCTGGGGCTCGCTTGGGGACAGCGCGGCGATGGTGCTGGTGTCCTTGGCGCGCTTGGTGATGACGGTGGCTACTTCCTTGGGGAGCAGCACCTTGCTGGTGTCGAGTGCCATGATGATGGTTTCCTTTCGGATGGTTGGTGGCGGTTAGTCTTTGTTGCCGAAGAGGCTGCGCACGTATGCCTTGGCTCGTTCGTCGGCGGTTTGGCCGGCGGGGTGCTGTGCCGGGTTGGGCACGTTCGGCAGCTTCGGCGCTGGGTGCATGAGCGGTTTGAGGATGTCGGCGTGCGCCTGAATCTCCTCTAGGGTGCTGCCGCGCAATGCTTCGGCCGGGATGCCGGTCTTGGCTGATACCTGCGTCTTCCATTCGGCCTGCTGTTCCTTGGCCTTGTAGGCGGCGATCTGCGCTTCGAGTTCCTGCGTGCGCTTGGCGGCCTTCTCGGTCTCGCTCATTTGGGATTCCTTGAGCTTTTCCAGCTCGTCGGCGGCGGCCTTGTTGGCCTTGGCCTTCTTTTCCCAGTCGCGCGAGTGGCCGAGCGCTTCCTTGTATTTGGCTTCCCAGTCGGTCTCCTCGCCGTTGCCGTTCGGTTTGGCCGGCGGGGTGGGGTCGGTGGTGTCCGAACCGCCTTCGGCGGGCGGGGCGATGTATCGGATATGGGGGTGCTGGAGGTTGAGGAACATGGTTGTTCTCCTTGTGTTCGGGCCCTTTCCGGGCATTGAAAAAGCCACCCGTGCGGGTGGCTGAAAACTCTTGGCCCGGTTGGCGGGCATGAAAAAGCCCCGGCGGATGTCGGCCGGGGCTGGGATCAGTCGGCGAGCGCCAGTGCGATGAGGTTGCGGCTGGGCTGGTCGATGTGGTCTTTGGGTTTGTTGTGGTAGAGGCAGTGGAGCAGGTCGGCACGCAGCTCCGTGTCGGTTAGTGTGACGCCGGTGTCTTCGATGTTGAAGTAAGGGGTTTCGAAGCGTTCGGAGTAGTCGAGTAGGAGCAGGTCGGTGTTGTCGTTGTGGTGTTGGGTGAAGTATTCTTCTTCGCTCATGACAATGCCTCCTGAATCATGGTATTGAACATCTTAGCCGATTCGGGGAAGTAGTTGGCGATGAGCCGCCATGCTTCGGGGTTTGCCATCTGCGCGTCGAGCATTTCGGCGAACGCTTCGGTGGATTGGAGTTGTCCGCTTTGCCGGAAGTAGCCTTTGGGATGGCCGACGCTGCCGTGGTAGTCGTCGCCTAGGGCGGCTTGGAGCATGTCTTCGACGTTGCGGTCGGTTTTTGCGGAGTTCGTCGCGATCTCTCGGGCGATGGCCTTCATGACGCTTTGTCGGCCGGCGGGCTTGTCTTCGGCCATGAGGGTTGCCTGTGTGGTGTCGAATATGCGTTGGGCGTCCCTTTTGAGCACGTCGTTGAACAGTTTGCCGTTGTGAGGGGCCCATGAGAACGAGTTCTTGTCGAGTAGCCAGTCGAGCATGTGGCCGCTTTCGTGGAAGAGGTTCTGCACTGGGCGGTGTGCGTTGTCTCCGGCCATGACGGTGTCGAGGTTGAGGTGGATGCCGCCGTCGGAGGGACTGAAGTAAGCGCCTTTGGGGAGCCGTGTTTCTTTGATGTCGTATTGGGCGGCGTATTTGGCCCAGAGCCTCGCCGCGTCTTTGTGCTCGGTTTTGTTGAGGAGCCGGTTGACGCGGCGGGTATACGCTTCGCCGAGTTGTTGTTCGAGTCTGCTGCCTCGCGGGATGCGCAGGTCTGGCGCGAATTCCGATCCGTCGGTGAACATGTCCGGCGATTCGCTGCGCATCCACGAGAGCACGGTGTTGGGATCGCTGCCGTCCCCGGCCGCTTTGGCGGCGTTCTTTGCCTGCTGGTATATGGCCTTGAGTTTGTCGGGGTCGTAGCCGTCGATCTCGGTCTCTCCCCACGAGGGGACGATCTTGCAGTCGCAGTCGTGGTGGTACCTGTGCCACTTGCCGGCGGTGTCCTCGCTGGCATAGACGAAGCCTCGGGACGCGAGCATGGCGCAGAACGCGCAGGTCTTGCCTTGGGGCACTCGCGCGTATTTGGGGCGGGTGGGGTCGTTCTGGGCGGTGAACCGTCCTGTGAGGCGTGCGGTCTCGTTGATGATGTCCTTGGCGAGGCGCGCCCAGTCGTCTTCGGTGTAGCCCTGCGTGTTGATGGCCCAGAGGTGATCCATGGTCAGGCCGGCTTTGCTTCGGCCGTTGATGATGTCGGTGAATTTCGCGCCGACGTGCATGGTGTTGTTGTAGCCGCCGACGATCTGCCAGAAGGCTCGGTCCGAGCTGACCTGCGCCTCCTTGTAGTCGGGCATGCTGATGCCGGCGGCTTCGGCCCATGCGGCTCGCACGTTCCTGTAATAGTCCTGTGCGATGAGGTTGGCCTTGCGCGCGTAGTCTTCCAGTTGGCGTCGGGCTTCGGTGGTGGGATCATCGCCGAAGTAGAGGCTGTTGGGCACCATCGTCTTGGCTTCGATGATGAGGTCGGCGAGCTCGTCCTGATAGTCGTCCCACATGTCGTTGAGGTGCCCGTTGAACGCTTTACGCTGCGCCGGGCTGAGGTTGTTCAGCGGCAGGCTGTTGCTGTCCATTGGCTGCGGCCTCCTGCGTGTCGGTCTTGGCGGTGGCGATCTTGGCGCGTAGTTCGTCGATGGCGTTCTGCGTGCGCTGCTGTTTCTCGTAGGCGCGATGGGCGGCGATCTCGTCCCATGTCAGGCCGGCGCGGCTCAGGCCCACGTCGCTGTCGGCGAAGGCGGGGTTGGTGGACGCGACCTTCTGGTACCAGTCGGCGCGGGCGGCGTCGCTGGCTTCCTTGGTGGGTGCCCAGATCGGTCGCAGTTGGCGGATGTCGGCTTCGTCCGCGCCCTGGGCGGCGAGCGCCATGGCGAGGATGCTTTTGATGCTTTCGCCGAAGCGTTTGTTTTGCCGGTCGGCGGTGCGGGAGAGTTTGCGTTCGGCTTCGGCCATGGCTTCGGCGCTGGCGGGGTTGTCCATGGTGATGCCGAGGTCGTTGACGGGGATGTCGGTTTCGCCGCTGACCATGAGGGCGACGGTTTTGAGCATGTCGGAGTGTGGCTGCATCGAGGCCTGTGTGAGTTGGCGCAGTTCGGGTTTTTCGCCGTTGCGGCCGGCGGGGATGCCGTTGATGACGCTGACGATGCTGCCCCATGTGTCGGGGCTTACCTGTCCTTTGTTGGCTCCGAGGAACCATATGCGTGGTGCCGCGTAGAATTCTGCGGTCGCTTCCATGCGCACGAGGGTGCGCAGTCCGAGGTCGGTGAGGGCCATGAGTGGGCGGGTGATGCGGCTGGAGCCGAGGGGGCGGTAGAGCTGTTGGTCGCTGATGATCGGTACGACGGTGGGTTGGTCGAAGCCGGTTTCGATGCGTTCGGCCTGCCATGTGCCGCTGTTGCGGCGGCACAGGTAGACCTTGCCGGGCAGCCATACGTCGAAGCGGGTGATGTAGCCGTCTTTGTCTTTGTCGCGGATGGTCATGGCAGCGCCGATCCTGTCGTTGCCCCAGTCCCATAGGGCGCTGCTCCAGTCGGCGGCGCGGGGCGTGATCCTTATGTCGTCGCCGTCGCCGGAGATGGTCATGAAGCTGCATCCGTGCGTGTATGCGGACACGATGGCCTGTTGGATTTTCACGCCGAACGTGTTCGCCGCGATGATGTCGTCTACCTGCGTTTGGAGGCTGTCGGGCGCGTCGATGCCTTCGAAGACGCTGAGGTCGGCGAGCGCGCGGACGGCTTTGTTGGGCCAGCCGATCATTGGTTTTGCGAGTGCTTTCATGGCCGGTGGGATGCTGTAGGCGACGCCTTTGTAGTGGTAGTGGGCGAGGTAGTAGCTGGTGCGCAGGGTGTTGCGCATGTAGTGGCGTCGCCATTGTTTGAGGAGTTCGTTGATGGTGGGTTGGTCGTCGGGGTCTACGCCGGTGATGGTGTTGGCGTAGGCGCTTTCGATGGCGAGCCAGCCGGCTTGTCCGCGCAGGATGGGGACGTCGTCGGTGTTCATGATTAGTACCATGCTTCCTGTTGTGCGGTGGGGTCTCTTCTGGTGGTCATGGCCCCGTGGAGGGCGAGGGTGACGGCGTTGAGCGGGCTGATGTCGGTGTCGTCGTCGGGTCGGTTCCATCCGAAGAGGCCGTTTTTGCCGATGGGGCGTGTGGTGGCTTTGGCGGCGGCTTGCCAGAGTGGTTGTTGGCCGTCTTCGGGCAGGTGGGTGAGGGTGCCGTCTCTGAGCATGTCCTGGAGGCGTCCGCAGGCGCGGCCCATGTCGGTGGCGGCGGTGACGGTGACGGTGACGCCGGCTTCGGCGAGGTCGGGCAGGAGCGCGGTGGCGGGGCTTTGCCCGTCGATGACGAGCGCGGCGGTTTGTTCCCAGACCTTGTCGATGAGGTTGACGGCCCACATGGTGCCGTCGTGGTTGGTGTCCCTGTATTCGGCGAGTTCGATGTGGGCGGTGCCGTCGTCGTAGCGCATGCATGCGCCGATGGTCAGGCGTGTGCGTGTGGGGTTCATGTCGATGCCGAAGCTCATGACGCCGCCTGGGCGGCGGGCGTCGATGGTGGCTTCCTCCCATTGGCGTGGGTCGATGGCGCGGCTGAGGGCGTGTTCGTCCCAGATGCCGAGGGCTTCGCGCCGGAAGTCGTCGCCGGTGAGGTTCTCCCACAGGTTGGCGATGGATTCGTCGCTGGTGTGGGCCGGGTAGCTGGGGTTGGCTTTCCTCCATTGTTCGCGGTCGAGAGGGTCGGCGTCGCGGTCGGCGGTGAATTCGACGTAGAGGGTGCTGTGGGTGCGGCCCGCGCGCGTTTTGTCCCTGAGGCGGGTGAATGCTTCGCCGTTGTCCCTTGGGCCGGGCGGGGTGCCCATGTAGATGGTCTGGGGGTTGTAGGCGCGGTTCTGGGTCGGCAGCATCGACGCCATCGCCGAGTCGGACAGGTGCTGGGCCTCGTCGATGACGAGCAGGGCGATCTTCTTGACGCCTCGCAATGCGCCGCGTTCGCGGGCGCGGAAGAAGATACGGCTGCCGTTGCGGAAGCGTATCTCCTCTTTGCCGGCGGCGAGGCTGATGCCGTGGTCGGGGTCCACGAGGCCGCTCATCTCCGGCCTGAGCACGATCGCGCACAGGCTTTCGAACGTGTCCTTGATGACGCTGAAGTGCTGCGCCGTCCACACGATGCGCATGCCGGGGGTTCGGGCGGCGCGGTGGATCGCGACCCAGCCGATGTCGTAGGTCTTGCCTGTCTGGCGCGGGATCGACAGCACCGTGTTGCGGGCGCTCCAGAAGCCGTCGGCGCTTTTGGCGAGCACGATCCGGTTGATCTGCCGCTGCCACGGGTCGAAACGGTCGCCGGCCGCGTTGGCGAGCTTGTTGAGGCTTGGTTCGCCGCTGGTGTACAAATCGTCGGGGATGATCTGGCAGGCCGCCCCGTCAATCCTCGTGCTCATTCAATCGTTCGTCCTCCGTGTCCAAGGCCTGCATGGCCGGATCGTGCCCGTTCGACGCCTTGTCGATCGCCTCGATCTCGGCGCTGATGTCCGCGAGCCGTTTGGTCAATGACGCGAGGTCGCGTGAGCTTATCGACCCTTCGTCGAGCTTTTCGGCGATGAGGTTGCGCATCGCCACCAAGAGCCGGCGACGATCCCCGGAAGCGGCGGCATTGCTGACCCTGCGCGACCTTGACGCGGTCTTCGACCTGGTGGTTTTCGACGTTCTGGCGACCATGACGGCTCCTTACCAAGTGTGGAAAAAAGTCCGGGGAAAAAACGGCGCTTTGCCCGTGGTCGCCCCGGCGGGGCCGGGTGGGGTCTACTCCCCACCCCCGAACCAGTCCGAGCAGCGGATCGGCCCGGCCGAGACCTGTGCGGCGCGCTGCGGCGCTTTGCCTTGGGCGATGAGTTGGGCGACGCGCTCGCGTGCCCATGCCAGACTGTGCGTGCCTTTGATGGCGTTGCACCATCGGTGCGCGGGCCCGCTGTTGTCGTGCGTGAGTGTGCCGCCGCGCGCCAGGGCAATGGTCTCGTCCACAACGAAGCTGTATGGATGCGGCGCTTTGAGTTCGTAGTCGATGGGACGATGGCAGATGTAGCAGTCGGCCCGCATGTGCCGCCACCGCTCGCGCTCGCGCCGACGGCGATAGCCATTGCTGTATCGCGGATTGCCCACGCATGCCTCCAATCGAACGCTTGTATGGATCGACAGACTGCGCTCGCCGGCGGGAAGAAGAGGGAAGAACCGTCGGCGAGGCGTCTGTCTGTGGTGGTTTCTCGGGTGCCGCATGGCCGGCTGTGCACGATGCCGGCGGCGGGTGGCGGATGGTGCGGGATTCGAACCCGCGAAGCATGAGGCTTGTGTCATGCTTGCCCGCTTAGCAAGCGGGTGCCTTCGGCCGCTCGGCCAACCATCCCGGATACGAGAAAAGCCCCGCCGGCATGGGCAGGGCTTTTTCGATACTCCGATTACACGCGACAGCGTAACACGTTTTTGTCTCAAACCTCAAACGTCGCCGTGGTCGCGTTCCGCGCGATCCTGCGCGCAGGCTAATAGCTCCATGATGTTCCACTCCCAGTAATGGCGGTCGATGCGCCGCGTGGATGGCATTTTGCCCCGGCTGCGCCAGTTCGCCAAGTCCTTGCCCGTGACGTTGACGCCGGTGTTCTCGCGTATCCACCGTGCGGCGTCGGCTTGGGTGCGGGTGATGTGCATGAGGCCCGCGCTGCGCAGGTATTCGAGCCTGATGCGCTTCAAATCGAGCCATGCGCCGCAGACGGGGCATACCGCGTACCGTGAGGATTGGGCGGCGTAGATGGGCGTGCGCACCGGCTCGCCATGCTCGTCGCGCTCGTTGAGGCAGTCGAGGCATACGCCGATCAGCCGGCGTTCGGCAGTGCGCGTGGTCGCCGCATCCACCTTTTCCGCGAGGCGCGTGGTGTCCGCGTACAGGTCGCCGGCCGAATCCAACCCGGCGAGCGCGCCCATGTGGTGCAGGAGCAGGCGGATCAGCTCGGCCCACTGCCTGAGCGTGCGGGGCCGATCGTAGCGGTCGTAGCCTAGGGGCGTGATGTTGAGCATGCCGCCCATGAGCTGCAAGTGCACCTCGACCGTATTGAACAGGGCTTGGGCGGTCTCGTTGACCGGCGGGGCCGCATACGCCGTGTTGCCGTGGCGGGGGCTGCGCTCGCGGGTGGTGGCTTGTTTGTAGGCGATTTGTTGGAGGGCTGGCATGCCGGCTTTGAGGAGCCATGCGAGGCGTCGGGCCCATTCCTTGGTGCATTCGTCGCACAGGTTCCGGTCTTCGTCGCTCTGGTGGCCGCACGCCGCGCATGCCTGTTGGTTCATTCCTATCCCCCGCCCTTGCTGGTAGACTTGCCTTTTGGACAATGCGCCTCTGCCGCAAGGTGGGGGCTTTTTATTTGCCCGAACGCCGTCCCCGATGCTTTGATGGGGTTGGGAATGGCGTCGTTTCAACGGTTTGCGTACTTTCCTTAACTTTCCTTCCTATTGTCCCAGATGTTGGCGGGTTCTTCCAGTGCGGGCAGGTGTGGTTCGAGGAATTCGGGGCGTTTGGGCTGTGGTGGTGCGGGGTGGGCTTGCAGGATGATGGCCTTGACCTCGTCGATGGGGATGCGCAGGGATTGCGCGGTCTCTTCGGGGCTGACGCCTTTGGTGTGCCAGTCCTCGATGATCTGTCTGATGCCAGTGGTGACTTTCATGCCCTTGCTCCTTCCTGTTGGTCGAGTTGTTCGCGTACCGAGCAGTCGGCGCACATCCAGGCGACGCGGCGCATGCATTTGCGGATCGCCGTGGCCGGTGACAGGGCGATGACGGTGAACCGGCCGAAGCATTCGGGGTGGGCGACCTTGTGGGTGGGGGTGGCGGTGCCGCGCATGATGATGACCGGCCCGATCTTCCAGGCGGTGACGTTAACGTCGATGTCGTTCATTCTCGTTCCTTTCTCGGCCGGCTCGTCCGGCCGTACTGCTTGCCGCCCCATATGCCCTGCAACGGGTAGCCGTTGATCCGGTTGTTATCGTCGGCAAAGGCGCGGCACTCGTCGACGACCGGGCATGACCGGCACACGGCGAGCGCCGCCGCTTGTTCGTATGGGTTGCCGCTGAACCAGAGTTCGGGGTCGTAGTCGCGGCATGCGGCTTGGTGTCGCCAGTTCATCGGTCGCCGTCGCGGTAGGGGTTGATGTGTCGGGCTTCTTTCATGGCGTCGAAGCGGCCGTATCGTGCTTCCATGAGTTGTTTGCCTTCCTCGTAGGCTTGGATGGTTTCAGGGTTGGTGCGGGTGAAGGGTTGTGTGCTGTCGCTGATGGCGTTGACGTGCACGTTGGTGAAGCCGGCGGCTTCGAGGCGTTGCTGGATGGTGAGCATGCTGTGATTGGGCGCGTGGGCGGTGAAGCTGACCTGCATTACCGGTTTCCTTTCTTGGCTAGTTGTTTGGCGACGATCTCGCCGAGCGGGGTGATCTGCCATCGCCCCCAAGTGACGTGCTCGATATAGTCCCGCGCCTCCAACGCCTCGAAGGTGCGCTTGTGGTTGCGGTCGAGCGGGTAGGCGCTGCCGTTCTGCCAGATTTCCAAGAGCAGGTCTCGCATGGCCAGGGTGAGTCTGATCCGATCGCTCATGAGAGCGCTCCCGTCATGTCGTCGAGCACCTGACAGGTGATCGCGTCGATACGCCCGCCTGTTTTCACGGTCAGGCACAGGCGCTTCACGTCGCCGGTGTGCCGCACCTCCTGCGTGACGGTCTGCGCCTCCTGTTCGCCGAGCTGCGCCTGTTCGCCGAGCCCGTACCCGACGGCGAGCGCCGCGAAACTGGCCACGACGATGGGCATGATTCCGACGGCGTATGGTCTGCCGTTCCTTCTCACTGCATTGCCTCCGTTCCGTTGATAAAGCCCCATGCGCTCGCGGCCACCTGCTTCCACCATTCGAGCACGTCGTCGGCGACGGCCTTGCCGCTCTCGTACACGGTCGGGCGCTCGCCGTTGGCCTCCCAGAGGGCGAGGGCGAGCAGGTCGAGTTCGTCGGGGGTGAGGGGCGTGGCTGTGATGGCTTGTTCGATGCGGATGGCGAGCGCGAGCGCATCGTTGTGGCCTTGGGTGTATCCGATGACGTAGGCTTCGGCCGGAGTGTCGTTGCCGAGGCCGGCGTCGGCAAGCGCGTTCAACGCTTGTTGTGTCAGGTCGATGCTCATGCGTCGTCCTTGTCTTGTTGGTTGGTGATTTGGCTGAATTGTTCGAGATGGCCGATCCAGCGCAATAGGGCGAGGGTGATGGTGCCCCGGTACATGTCTGGGGTGCGCCGAGTAGAGCGTGTCGCCGGTCTCGTCGGATTGGATGGTGCCGAGTTTGATGGTGGTGCCGTCCGTCTGATCGCACATGATCCGAATGCGTGTCATGCGGGTGCCTTCCTGTGCCGTCGTTCCGCCCGCCATTTCGGGTGGTAGAGCAGGAACGCCTTGAGCGTGCTTATCGGCTCCCAGAAGTCGCCATTGGGTAGGTCGAGCCGCCACCATTGCCCGCAGACCGGGCAACGCCATACCGGATCACTGCCCGCAGGCTTGCAATACTGACTGCTCACTGCCCCGCCTCCAGTTCACTGATGTCGGTCGGGATGCCGTAATGCTCGAAGATGAAGTCGATCATCAGGTGACGTCCTTCGATCGTGAACGAATACTGATCCGGGTCAGCAGACGTGCACGTATCGAACCGAAGAAAGGCGTCTTGCAGAGCATCGGCCACATCTTGGCGCGTGAATATCTTCCCGACCTGTTCGCTCATTTCAGCGCCTCCGTCCGTGCGGCCGTGATCGCCAACCGCGCCAACCTCCGGTATTGGACTTTCGCATCCGGGTTCATGTCCGGCCACAACGGCAAGACCTCTTCAACGCTCATACCCGACGTGCCGGTGTAGATGGCGAGCGCCGCCATATCGATCTCACGATCCGTGGGATTCCTCGTCGCCCCGGCCCTGTACGCCTTCCGCGACGCCAAACACGCTCCGAGCCTCGTCTGAGTGACGGGGCGCTCGCCGTTGTCGGGGTAGGGGTAGCGTTCCTCGATTTCGTGGGTGATGATGCTGGTCATGCTTGGTCTTCTTTCAAATCGGTGGACTGGTATTCGAGCAGGTAGGGGCTGAGCTTGTCTCGGTGGTCTCGGCGTATGTGGATGGTGCCGATGGTCTGGTCGTTGAATCGTTGGGCGCAGTCGGGGCATATGTCGATCTCGATGTCGTTGAGCTGGCCCATGGAGGTGCGGTTGGCCGAATACCCGGACAGGCTGAATCGCAGTGCCTTGCGTTTGCTGGTTTCCGTGCCGCATTGGTCGCAGTAGATGCGTGTGCTCATTGTTGGTTCCTTTCGTGTTCGATGAGGCGGTCGAGGCAGGCGAGGGCCGAATAGGGGAAGCCTTGCCGGAGTTTCGCCCATGTGTGCGCTTCGGCGTCGGGGATGGCGGGATCGTTGGCGAGGGTGTCGAGGATGGCGTGTTGTTGGCGTGTCCATGCGATCTTCTCGTCGTGGTCGATGACGTGGCAGAGGTACCATCGGGCTTTTTCGAGGTCTTCGACGGGTCGGCCCTTGCTGTGGTAGCGCCAGAGGTATTTGATGGCGTTGCCGAGGCAGAAGCTGGTGTCTGCGGTCAGTTCGATGCACTCCATGCCCGGGTGCGAGCGTGTGTAGTGGTTTGGTGAGTTGACGGGGTCGTTGGCCCATGTGGTGTGCATGCTTACCAGTCCTTTTCGAGTTCTTGGCAGTCGGGGCAGATGGATGACGTGGTGTCGGTGAGCGGTGCGCCGCAGATCGCGCAGATGGTCGGATCGTTGGCCGGTTCGGGTCGGTGGGCCGCTTCCAGGAGGCGGCGGATGAGTTCGATGGTCTGCGGGGCGGGGGTTGTGGTGTGGGTGCTCATTGCTTGTCCTTGAGTTTGATGTGTTCCCAGTCGCATGACGCTCCGCCGGAGTCGGAGAAGCATCGGACGGCCGCGCTGCCGTCGGGCAGTTCGTACCAGCGGACGTATCCGGGGTCGGGGTTGTTCACGGTGCCCTGGCCGCAGCCTTTGGGTGTTTCTCCGCATGCCGTGAGCGCGAGGATGGCGAGGATCGCCGTGAGGGTTGCGGGTATTCGTTTGCCGGTGTTCATGATTGGATGCCTTGGTGTCCGGCTCGCATGATGTCGAGGTAGGCGGTGTAGTCGTTGCGGTCTCGGCGGATGCAGTCTTCGACCCTGTGGTTGCCCGTGTGGTCTTGGTAGGGGTTGTGGCCGAGGGCCATATCGCTGAGCCGGTAGGTGCTGAGGTCGAGTTTGCGGTGGTTGGTGAGCTGGCGGAGCCAGTCGGGGTGGAGATGGGGGCCGAGTTGGTTGGTGAGCAGGTCGATGTCGTAGTCCACGTTGGTGCCGGCTGGGTGGAGTTCGTATTCGGTGGCTTCGTTCTGCATCCATTCGTAGAGGTTGCGGGCCACGTTCGCGTATCCGAATTCGTTGGTGTCGGCGTCCATGACGGTGTCCAGGAGCCCGTTGTCGAGGTGCATGCGCAGCACCTTGGGGTCGATGTCGTAGAGGCTGAGCTTGTCGGGGCGTACCGGGCAGATGAACCGGTCGTGTTCCTCGATGCCGTCCATGCTGGTGACGATCATGCCGATCTCCAGGAGTTTCGCGTTGGTGCGGCTGATGCCGGTGGTTTCGGTGTCGATCCAGAGCAGCATGTGTGGTTTGGCTGGCGGTTTTGGCGGGTTGAGGGGTTTGCCGCTGACGGTGATGTCGTGTTGGGTGTTCATTCGTTGCCTTTCTTGATGTCGATATGGGCGGGGAGGTCTTCGGGTGGCGGGCAGGGGTGGCGTGTGCCGTCCGCGTTGAGCTGCTGCCAGCCGCCTGTGCGGTAGTAGACGGGGATGGTGGCGGGGTCTTTGCCCATGTGGACGAGGTAGCCGAGCCGGTAGGCGCGCTTGGGGTGGGCGTGTACCCATCCGTGGCATCCTGTGGTGCCGCTGCCGCAGAGTTGGAGCAGGTTTTCGGGTTGGTGGAGCCGGTCGAAGGGGTGGCTTCGCGGTTCCCTGTGGTGGATGCTGTCGCCGCTCCAGTGGCTGCCGGTTTCCCGGTCGCAGATGGCGCATCGGTATCGGTCTCGCCGTTGTACGATGCGGCGGGTTTCGTCGGTGGGTTTGGTGCTCATCTCTGGGCCTTTCGTTGGCATTCGTTGATGATTTCCTTGGCTTTTTGTTCCGGGTCGATGCCGGTTTTGACGCAGGCCCAGAAGTCGGTTCTCATGCTGTCGGTGAAGGTGCCTACGGGCACGTGGTCTCGGATGTGGCCGGTGATCCACCGGTCGTCGATGACGGTGCCGTCGGGCAGTGCGTGCCGGTAGGGTTTCGGCTGGCTGGGCGTGGTGTCCGTGTATGCGCCTTGGCGCAGCCATCGGCTCATGTTGGGCGCGTATTTGGGTTCGTCCACGGTCTTGGCGTAGGCGATGACGCTGCCGATGAGCTGTCTGGGGTCGGCCGGCGGCCGGCCTGCGACGCCTTGGACGACGAGGTTCCACGCCTTTTCGGCTTCGGTTTTGCTGCCGGTGTGGCGTGGGTAGGCGTTCCACGCGGTCTCGAACGGGTCTTCGAGCATCCTGGCCTCGAGTTCGGCCATGGTGGTGCGCTCCGGCTCCGGTTCGGGCGTCGGCGTGGAGGGGTTGGGGGAGGTTATATCGGTATGGGTATAGGTATAGGTAAGGGTGCTTCGTTTTTGCTTGCCGGTTTGCTTCGCGTTTGCTTCACCTTTTGCTTCGGCAAGTGCTTCGTCGTTTGCTTCGTCCGGTTGAAGCATTTGCTTCGCGTTTGCTTCGCTGTCTGCTGAAGCATTTGCTTCGTTTTTGCTTCGTCTCGAGCGGCCGGACGCCTTGCCACCGGCACGGCCGGCGCGGGCGCGTTTCTCCTGCAATTCCTTGGTGGCCGCGTACTTGCAGAGCATGGTGCCGTCGGGGTTGGCGGCGACGATCTCGAACACGCCGGGCTCGGTTTCGCGCCACAGGCCGGCGTCCACGAGCTGGCGGGCGAGCTTCGGGCTGCCGCCGAGCTTCCTGACGCGCTGCATGGTGATGGCCCCGTCGTAGTCGCCGTGGCGCAGCTGGCGGCCGACGTAGCTGCCGGCCATCGCCCACAGGCCAATCGCGGACAATGGAAGCTCCTCGCATTGCGGGGCGTCGTAGATGCCATCGTCGATCATGAACCAAGTCATGGGTGTCTTCTCCTCTCGGGTCGGCCTATTCGATCTCGCCGGTGTCGGGGTCGACGGTTTCCCCGCCGTCGTTCCCGTCGTCGTCCGTGGTGGGCAGTTCGCCGAACGGGTCGAGGCTGCGTTTTAAGTCGTCGAGCATGATCCGGTGGCGCGTGGAGTTCGGATAGGTCATGAGGTCGTCCAGGACGGTGGCCTCGTCGATGATGCGCTGCGCGAGCTCGTCGGCGTCGTAGAGCGCTTCGACGTATGGGCTGATGCCCTTGTAGCGTTCGATGTATTCCTCCTTGTCGGCGCATTCGAGGAGCTTCGACGCCTTGACGCGGAACGCGCTGGCGGCCTTCTTGACCGAGCCTGCGGCTGCGGACAATGGCAGCAGCTGCAACGGGGTTATCTCGTCGGGGATGAGCGTGTCCTGCACGCCCTTGCTTTTGTTCTTCGCCATGCGAGTGTCCTTTCTAGAATTCCGGGTCGCCGGTGTCGGTGGTGAACGTGTCCGGCGTGTAGCCGCTGCCGCCGTTGGCCCACGGGTCGGACGCCGGCGGCGGTGTCGTCTGCTGCGGCTGCTGCTGTTGCGGGGACTGGCCGTTCGGGTTGCCGAACGTGCTGCCACCCTGATAGCCGTCGTGGCCTCCCTGTTTCGTGACCTGCGCGGTGGCGTAGCGCAGGCTGGGCCCGATCTCGTCCACGGTCATTTCGACCACGGTGCGGTTCGTGCCGTCCTGAGCCTGATAGGAGCGCTGGGAGAGCCGGCCGGTGGCGACGACACGCATGCCCTTGGACAGCGACTGGGCGCAATGCCAGGCGAGGTCGCGCCAGGCGGAGCAGCGCATGAACAATGACTGGCCGTCCTCGTACTGGTTGGCCTGCCGGTTCCAGACGCGCGGCGTGGAGGCGATGGTGAAGCCGCACACCTGCGTGCCGGTGCCGGTGGTGCGCAGTTCGGGGTCTGCGGTCAGGTTGCCGACGATCGTGAGGATGGTTTCGCCGGCCACTAGTCCTCGTCCTCCATGTCCTCGATCCAGTCGCCGACGAACGTGGCGAGGACGTGCGCGTCCTTGGCTGCGCTGCTCGCGATGCCCCATGCCACGTCTTCGCGGCGGTTGTGGCAGTGCAGGGCGAGGTCGGAGAGCGCCGCATAGGCCATGTCGGCCACGTCGCGCATGTGCTCCAGCTCGTCAAGCTCGCCGGCGTCATCCGGGCCGTCGCCCTCTTCCTCGTCGTCTTCGTCGTCGATGACGGCGCCGAGCGGCTTCCGGTCGCTGGAGGCGAACATGTCGGCGAGCGTCTTGCCATTGGGCAGCACAGGTTCGACGGCTATGCAGGCCTTGGCTTTCTCGCTCAATGCGAGGCCGGCTTGGTCGAGCGTCGTGACGAACAGTTTTGCCAGCTCACCGTCGGAGACGGACACGTCGCCCTCGATGAGGCCGTAGAACTTCTCGGCGAGTTTTTCGGCCATTTCCTTGTTGGATGTCATGATTTTCCTTTCCTGATGTCCCGTTTCCATGCCCATTCGCATTCCGCGCCGATGGTCGCCGTGCTGCGGTCGATGACGAACGCGGCGGGCGACGGCATGAGGATGAGGCGTGGGTAGTCGAGCCGTGAGTTGCATTCGCAGATCGCGTCCAGCGTCTCGGCGATCAGTTCGCCGGGCGTCATGGTCAGGCCCCGTTCGGTGATGGGCCAGATCATGAGGCTGCGGTGGGTGTTCATGGGACTCCTTCGTTTGGCGCGGGGCCGCGCTGGCGTGGTCGACGCCGGCAATGGAGACCACCGGCTCGCACGCCATCGCTTCCGCTATCCACTGACTTCCTGTCGTATGGGGATGGATCGCGGCCGACGTTGACGCGGCCCCAGTGGACGGCCTCGGAATCGAACCGAGTCCCGGCCCTGTGCCGGCACTTGTGCGCCTGCGTGGCCGGGGGCTAACCTGCCCGCCCTATGCGCCGGCGGCCGGGGAACCGCCGACGCTGTTTGAGAGGAGAAGAGATTTTGAGTTTTCGATTCGGGTTTGTACGGTTTTCCTTCCGCCGCCACCTCGGGAAGAGGAGGCAAGACTAGATGGACAACACAAGAAGGCACAGGGCGACCCACAGGCATACGGAGGACACCGTCGTTGAGGGTTTTTCCCTGCGCTTCTGCGCGGTGCCGACGTTGGCCAGCACGAGCACGAGGGCGACGGCGCAGAACGTGATCTGCTGCCAGCACAGGCTCATTCCGATTCGCCTCCCGCCTCTTCGATGAGGCCGATGAGGAACAGTGGCGCGTTGACGAACGCCCACCACGCGGCCAGACCATTGCCCAGCGGGTGCATGCAGGCGTCATGGGTCAACAGCCACGCCAGACAGCAGACGATGGAGACCACCAGCAGCAGGCCGATCGTGTACGGGTAGCGCTTGAACATGACGCCGCCCTTACTTGGTCTGGACGAGCGTGTCAGCGCCGTCCGGGACGACGACGAGCTGATCCGCGTTGGACAGAGCGTCGATATAGTGCTGTTTGAGCACGTTGTCGGTCAGGCTCTCGTTGAGCACGGCGTTGGCGTTGGCGTCGGCCTCGCCCTGCGCCTTGATCTTCTTGGTCTCGGCCTCGGTCTTGGCGACTTCCTGCTCGTTCATGGCCTTCTGCTTGTCGATCTCGGCGGCCTGCGCCTCGTTGTATTTCTTGACGATCTCGTCGCCATAGCGCACGTCCTGCACGCTGACCTGTTCGACGGTCAGGCCGATCTTCCTCCACTTGGCCGCCAGCGCATCTTGCACCGCCTTCGTGTATTCGCCTCGGTTGGTGAGCATCGTCAAAGTGTCGAACCGGCCGGACTGTTCACGGGCCACGCTGCGAAGATCGTTGCTGATGTAGTTCTGCGTGAACGTCTGCTGCTTGCCGTACTCCGAGTATAGGTATTCGGCGGCGCTTGGATCAAGGCTGTAGTTGACCTGAATGTCGATATCTGCGGAAGCTCCGCTCCTGTCGTTGACGGTGACTTGCTTGCCGACCGCGCTGCCGCCGTCGTACTTGTAATCGGTGTCTTTGTAGAAGTTGATGAGGTTGTTGCGGGTGTCGTATTTGACGATGCTCTGCCACGGCGTCTTCAAATGGAAGCCCGCGTCTTCGGAATGGCCGGCCAGACTGCCGCCCATGTTGCGGATGACCGCGACCTCGCCCACGTCCACGGAGTACAGGCATACGGGGATCAGCAGCATCAATCCGACGAGGCCCGGAATGAGGCCGATGCCGGCCCCCTTGACGTTGTTGGACAGCGCGATGCCGGTGACGGCTGCGCTGAAGAGCAGCAGGACGATGGAGATGACGAACCAGATCATGAGGGTTCCTTTCAGAGGATAAGGCCCTTTCCCCGTGCCGGTAGGCTTGAGGTGCCAACCAAAAATCCGCACGACGCGGGGAAAGGAAGAATTTTCAATGCAGACACAACGAGAGGCGCTTAACGAAGCGCTCGACAATCTCCGTGTCGGAACCAGTAGCGCCGCTTGGCTCCGGGATCATGCAGAAAGCGAAGAGGTGAGGAAACTCGCCCGCGCCGTTCATTACATCGGCTTCGGCGCTCAGCAGATCGCCATCGCCCTCACCGACCGAAACAAGACCAAGGACTTGTAGGAGAAACAGGGACACCGCGTCGAGCTGTGCCAGAAGCGCACGCCTGTCCAGCTTCTCCGAGATTCGCCTGTATTCGGAGTCCCCCAGTGCCTCGCGCACGGCAGCCTCTGAATACAGGGACGCTTTCATGCGCAGCATGCCGGCGTCCTGAAGATTGTGCTGCAACGTCTCCAGAGAGGACAGCAACGCAGGTTCACAATTGGACTTGCTCATTTCGCCGCCTCTTCCGGCTGGGTGTTGTCTGTGGGCCACGGGTCAAGAGTGTGACCCATGAGATAGTCCACGGACGTGCCGAAGAAGTCAGCGAGCGCCACATAGTCCTTCTTGGTGAAGCTGCGAGTGCCGTTGATCTTGCTGGACAGTGCTTGCCGAGTCAGCCCGATCTCGTCGGCGAGCGCGGACTGTGTCATGTTCCGCGTATCGAGCAAGTCGAGCACGATTTGTGCTGTCTTGTTTTCCTGTGTTTGTAACCGCATGTGATTACAGATACACCATTGAGTGACAGAGTTACAAATCGTCGGCGTGTTGACTTTGTAATCAAAAGTGGTTATAGTGATGCCATGACCGAAACAATGACAGCCCCGCCGGCGGTGATCGACTACCAAGCCGTAGCCATCGGCAACATAAGGATGATGCTTAGCCTGAGAGGGCTGAAGCAAAGCGATCTCGCCGCATACATGGGCAAGCATCGCCAGAATCTGAATCGAATGATTAACACCGGCGCACAATGGTCTTTCAACGACATGTGCCGTGCTGCGCAATTCTTCGGTGTCTCCATTGACACGCTGATGCGCCCTGACCTTACTCAATCTGAGCTAAAAGGAAACGGAGGTTTGCCTGTCGTCAACGTTGACGACTTCCGCCTACGTGGCGGGGCGTGGAAGACCCCGGCTATGGTTCTGGCCGCCTGACCGGGCGGCTCGGGATCATAACCCAGAGGTCCATGGTTCAAATCCATGCCCCGCTACCAACGAGGATCGATAAAGATCCTTGACGAACAACCTCGGAGTGGTTAATCCGCCCCGAGGTTTTTTGTTGTCCCCACGGAGTTCTGCGGACGATAAATCAGGGTTAAGCAACGTAGCCACATCTGTATTCAAGAAGTCGGCTGCGGCCTGCGTCTCGTTGATTGTCCACGTGATTTCACTGCGCAGCTTACGCGCAATCGTTTGAGGGGCAAGACCCAGCGCATTGGCTAAGTCTTTCTTCTGAAGGTGTCGCGCCGTGATCATCAGATTCACGTTGGCGGCGACAATATCTTGCGCATTTATCTTTGCCTGCGGCATGCTCATTGTTGCTGTCATAGTTACATAATACAACGTCATTTTACTTTTATACGGCGTGTCTTATTTGAGACAACAGTATTTTGGCTGTAGAAAGTAACACATGGTTTTAGTCTGTACGTCTGGTGTCATATCGGACAGATTGAGAGAGCTAATGAGGCAACAGCACATTACCCAACGTTCCCTTGCCTCAGAAATCGGACTGTCGTTCCAGCTTCTTAACGCAAAGCTCCATGGCCGCGCTAATTACACTTCGCGCGACCTTGTTCGTATTGCTGATTTCTTCGATGTGAGTCTCGACTACCTGACTGGCCGTTCTAATTATGCGAAGCCTTTGGAGGTGGCGTGATGTTTGTTACGCAGAAGAAGCCGAACGGCTGGACTCTGTTTTTCGCATTCACCGAGATTGCCTTTGGCCTGTGGGCGTTCGTCGCCGGCTTGCTGGCTATGGAAGCATGGCAGATTCTTTTTGGCCTTGCCATGGTGACAATCGGTCAGCAAACCGGCTCGTCGTACCTTTTCAGGCTCGGGCTATTCGAGAAATACCGCCTGTTCCTCATCCCTGAGTTATCTGGAGAACAAGCTGAGCGGCAGAAAGAATATTCGGCAAAGCAAGACCAAGGAACGCTTGCATGAACGGACCTGCCTTTTCCTCCTTGAATTTTTGCCACCCCGACTTATCCTGCGTCTGCGTTTCCGCCATGAACACCGCCGCAAAGAGACGATTCAGGGCATCCGCCAGAACGAAGTCACCGGTCATCTCGTATTTGTCCAGCACTGACTGGATCTCGACAACGAGCGAAGCAACGTATTCCTTGAGCTCCACTGGCAAGGTTCCGTCGTTTTTGACGGCCTCCGCAAATTCTTGTGCAAACGTTCTAGCTGATTCTCGTTGCGCTTCCGAGAACTTGGACACAGCGAACGGATTCGTCTTGCGCATCTGGGCTAAAGCGATCTGCGCGCCAAGCGACAGCACTTGCTGGTCCGCGATGCCGCCTGCATTGAAATTGTTGTTCTGCACGCGCAGGAACGAGCGGAATATCTTTTCCCATATTTCCGGAAACGCCCGACGAATCATGGGCATGGCGCTGTCCCCGCCGGCTTCAAGCATTGCGGCTTGGCGCTCAATTTCCGCCATGGCCGCCGATGAATCACGCGCCGTGAACGTCTGCCCATTATCTCGTTCTGCTGCTTCGAATAGTTGCAGCAGGTATTGCGCAGGATTATTCATTGATTCTTCCTTCCTTCGTTTGTTCTTCCTTGGCTTGTTTCCTTCTTTTCAAGCCTACGGCGGGGGAAGGAACCCTTTTCAACCATTCGACCGATGGAGGTTTTGCAGATGATTGCGTATGTGGTTCGTTGTGACGTGTGCGGGGCCGAGGCGTTTGTGCCGTTGAATCAGGACCCGGATATGGCCATGTCGGCTCGTGGGTGGCGTATGAGGCCGCACTCGAAGATGTGCCCGGATTGCGTTTTCGCAGTCGAGGGGCCGAAGGTTCCGCCGAGCATGGCGGAGTGCGCTGATGTCGGTGTTCGACCCTGAGTGCAGCAGGAACCGTTTCAGTGCGGAGTTCAAGCTGACCGGTGATGCGGGGAGTCCGTATGAGTTCGGTATTCGTTTCAGTGTGGATGGTGATTATTCGCGGTTGGTGGCATGTCGATGGGTGACATGGTGCGTATCAACCGCGAGTTCGCCAGGGTTATCAGGGAGGCGAAGCATGCACGGGTTGTATAAATGCGTTCTCACGTTCTGTGCGGTGTTCGTGGGCTTGGTGTTCGCGGTGATGGGTTTCTGGGCACTGCTGGGTGTGACGTGCCTGTGTGCGGGCATGGTGCTGGCGGATGTGCCGGAGCGTATCGGCGGGAGGTTTGGCCATGAGCAGTGATATGGGCTACAGGTTTCAGTCGGCCGCGACGGCCAATGGTTGTCTGATGGTGTGCATCACGCCCCATACACGGCGCAGGGACTTCAGGTCGAAGGTCTATGTGTTCACGCCCGAGGAGGTTCGCGGGCTCATCGGCTGTCTGGCCGTATTGCCGGACGGGCCCGAGTAGTTCTAGGTATCTTTAGACGCCTCTAGGCGTTCGTATGCGTGCCCGACGCTATCGGGTCACTGAGAATGGAATGGCTGTGATGGCGCGTATGGCTACGCCTAGCCCTACCTATGCCCGCTGTGGTGGCGGGGAGGCCGGCCGCATTGCAACTGCGGTACTTGCGAGACTAAGAGGTTGCCACCGACCCTATCCAGCCGCTGGTAAAGGCGGAATCGGGCAGCATCACCACACGCTTGTGTGGGGCTGGATTTGGGGACCATTCCCGGCAGGCTTCGGCCTGCTCTTGCAATCGACGGCCGACCGACCGAAAGCGAGACCCACTTGAGGATTCTCGGCCGAGATTTCGCGTTGCGCGTCTCGGCCGAGAATCTTCGGGTCTTGACCTCTCCAGCACTCCCTCCCAAAAGGGACATGAGAAACCAACGTAAGGGGATTACGGATTATGAGCAGAGCAACGTTCGAGATGAATCTGAAGGACGCGGGTATCCGACTGCTTCCGAAGCTCAACGAGTTCATCCAGTCGAGGAAGACCACGGAATCGTTTCTGGTGACCATCGAGCAGATCGCGCGTTGGGCCGGATTGACCAGGCGTAACGGGCGCATCGACGACAACCAGGCGTTCCATATGATGCAGTTGGCGCAATGCCCCGTCTCGAAGACCCGCAAGTACGGGATGCGCTGCTGGGATGCGCGCGAGGCCATGCAGGCGTTGGCCCGGTGGACCGGCTCGTGGGCTTGGATGATGGACTGATGGCACGCACGAAACCGAGCCTTGCCGAGGCGTTGAGCCCGTGGAGTGCTCCGCATGACGCGGCCGACCTGTTGGAGGGCTTCCGGCTCTCCATCAACGCACTGGCCAAAGCACAGCACACTGGGCTTCCTGATTCGATGCGCGTGCTTCAGATCATGCATCTGGGCAAGGGCACGGATCTGGCCGCGTTGGGCGCGGAGCATCCGGCCATGGGCGTGCGGCGCGTCGGCAAGGACTGGACGTTGGACGCACGCCAGTTCGATTTGTGGGCCCAAGGCCAGGTGAGCGTGTTCCGGCGCAAGGCCGACGAAGCGGCGCCGGCGGCCGGTGGCATGCAGTCGAAGATGAATCTGTTCTAGGAGGGTTTATGGGCAAGTCGAGCTACATGACGCGCGGCGAGGTGGCCGCTTTGCTGCATGTGAGCGAATCGACGTTCGATCGAATGCGTTCGGACGGGCGTTGGGATGTGGAGCCGGCCATGTGGGGTGGCTTGCGCCTGTATTACCTGAAGTCCGACGTGTTGGAGTGGATGAGGAGGCATCGTCATGGTTACCAGGCGTAAGGCGATCCCGGCAAGTGTGCGTGAGGAGGTCGTCAGGACGTACGGGCGTGCGTGCTGGCTTCGCTTCCCCGACTGCACCGAGTCTCGTGATATGACGTTGGACCACTTGTATCCAGACCGGTTGGGCGGTTCGGACACGGTGCGGAACCTGCGGCCGGCGTGCAGGCATTGCAATTCGGCGCGGCATGACCGTCTGGTGCAGGGGCGCGGAATCACGGTCACCGTCCATCTGGCCAGCCCATACGAACTGGATTCACACGCGCCGGCCGGTGCGGTCGTGTTGGATTGGCGGATCATGTATGGCTCGTTGTCCGTACGGTCGGACATGTCGTGGCCGGTGATGGAGGGCATGTGGCGTGGTGCCGTGTTCGAGGCGTTGCGCCAGCCGTCCGCTGTTCCGTTGTGGTTGGCTCCCCCGCCGGATACCACGGCCGACCAGGTGCGCGAGTGGATACGGTTGGGATATCGGATCGAACGGGGCGACGGTCATGGAGTGATGGGCGAGCCGTCGTGCGAGCTGGAAGCGCGGGCTTGGAACACATGGCGGCGCAACCGGCTTGGCGTGGAGTCGTTGGAGCGGTTGGAGTCAGCGCGTGACTTGGATTGGCGGCACTACGAGCTGGTTTTTTAAGACCTTGCGGCTGTCGAAATGAGCCCGCGCCTCTTTCGGTTTCTCTCGCAGGACGTATAAAAAAAATTCCGGGACGTTGGGAACGCCCGGAATCATTGGGATTGCTTGTGTTTCACTACACCACTAGGGAAGGACAGGCCATGCCCGTTTTGGAGGGTTTGGAGGATGCCGGCCGTGAAATCGGCTATCAGGAGAAGGCGATAACGGAGTTCGTCAAGGCGTTCCTCAAAAGCCATAAGAACATCGATGGCTATGCCTCGCTGCTGTTGAGCTCGCTGATCTCAATCGCGCAGAACATTGACATGCAGAACAAGAGGGGCCGTGAAATCAGCCGCAACATGGCGTCGATGCTTGACCTGATCCGCCAGTTGCATGATTGGGACGCTCAGGCGCAGGAGTCCGGGGACGAATTGCCGGAGGAGACGCGCCGGTTGTTGGAGGAGATGAAGCTGTGATCGAGGCCGAGCCGCGTTATTGCACCCCGCGCAACCAGGATTTGGCGACGGATGGCGGCAATGTGGCCGTCATATCGAAGGCGTTGGGTCATCCGTTGTTGCCGTGGCAGAGGTTGACGGCTGATTTGGCCGGCGAGTACGAGACCGATGACGAGGGGCGGCATATCCTGGTGCATCCTCGATTGATTGTGACGGTGCCTCGTCAGGCGGGCAAGACCACGTTGGATGAGGCTCGGCATATCCGGTCGATGCTCATGGGTCCGAACCGTCAATCCTGGTACATCGCTCAGCGTGGCACCGACGCGGTGAAAAGGTTCAAGCAGACCGTCAAGGACGTGCAGACGTCGCCGGCGTTGGCCCCGTTGGTTCGTGATGTGCGTTATTCGGCTGGTGACATGGGCTTGCATTTCATCAATGGCAGCGTGTTTTCGCCGTCGCCGCCGGTGGATAATTCCGGGCATGGTTTCCAGGGCGACCTGATCACATTGGATGAGGCTTGGGCGTTCAATGACAAGACCGGCAAGGCGTTGTTGCAGGCGTTCATACCGACGACCATCACCCGTTTGCAGTTGATGGGCCAGCAGCCGCAGTTGTGCATCATGAGCACCGAGGGCACCGCCGATAGTTCGTTTTTGAATCCGATGCTGACCGAATGCCGGCGTGGATTGGCGCCGAAGGGGTGGGCGTTCGTGGATTACGGGCTTCGTCTTGATGACGACCCGGAGGATTTGGACGCGGTGTGGCGTTCCCATCCGGGGGCCGGCCATTTGTTCAACCGTCGTCAGCTCAAGGGATTCCGCGACGAGTTCCGTGACGATCCCGCCGGCTGGCGACGCGCGTTCTGCAACATCCGCGACGACGGCACCATGGAGCGCGTCTACACCGCCGACCTGTGGGACGCCACCAGGTGCGAGGCGTTCACCGTTGCCGGGTTGGAGCCGGATACGTTCGCTATCGGCGTTGCCGTTGACATCGACCAGGCGGCCACCAGCATCGCCGTGGCCACGGATACGCCGGACGGGTTGAAAACGATGATGTTGGAGACGATGCCGGGCACCGGCGGCGCGTTGGACGCCATCGGCTCGTATTGCGACCGGTACCGTTGCCCGGTGGCGATAGACCCGAAGGGGCCGGCCGCACCTTTGGCCGATCGCATGCGTCAGGAGCCCGAACGGTACCGGCTGGGCGATATGCCGGCCCCCGAGCCCGGCATGACCAAACGTCGT
>OBXU01000139.1_pt1 | contig 36133 bp, 36 predicted proteins | sample 1476671 | NCBI WGS metagenome assembly OBXU01 (sample SAMEA2580182, study PRJEB22360) | human gut metagenome | biome: human gut; feature: human-associated habitat; material: faeces | place: Denmark | collected 2008/2010
GGAGCCAGATGTGTCGCCGCAGCGGCCGCGGGGGAAGCACCAGCCGCAGCGGCCACAGGCGGCCACGCCGTGCTCGTGCTTGGTGGCGTCGAACTTGGCCAGCGTGTCCTTGCAGACGGCGAAGGTGCCCTCTTCGGTAACGATTTCGTAAGCATGCTCATCGATGGTCTTGATAGTCATTGTTGTTCCTTTCAGCGTTTGTTCGTCTGCGACTGTAGGGCGGCAGACGGCAGCGGCGAAAGTTGGTGAAAGTGATTATCAGGCCCATTGCTGCTATTAAGAGCAATGAGACCTCATGCAGTTTTGTGTCGGTAACGGGCCGATTGTTGGCCGAGTGTCGACGCCTGGTATAGGTGGTGGCGGTACCAATCCAAATATTGGTGGAACGACGACGATGAGCGTGTCTGGCGTCGGTGCTGCGCCAAGCGTTGGCAATCTAACGATGCGAGTGGAGCTTATATCGTCGCTATTGCGCCAAGGATTGGAAGGGCACCGATGCTGAAGGCCGGTAGCAGTCGGGACTGCGCCATTATTTGTTCGAGCGCCGACGGCCAGTATCGTCTGGCGTCATCAGTGGTCCATCCTTTGGTGAGGTGCCGACGCTGAGAGGAGGTTCGATGGCATGCTTCGCCGCACACTTGGGGCACAGGTCGAAAATCTCCAGTTCGTGGGCGATGGTCTGGTGCTTCAACTGCTTGGTGGCTTTGTCGATCCACTGCTCAAGTCCGGGAATCTCGATTTCGATGGTCCGCCCGCATTCGTGGCATACGATGTGATGGTGGTGATGCTGGTCCGAGCACTCGCGGTAGAGGGCCTCGCCGTTGACGTGGATTACGTCGAGCTCGCCTTGGGAGGCCATCATCTGCACATTGCGGTAGGCGGTGGCCGTGCCGATGCGCGTGCCGCGCTCGCGCAGGATGTCGGTGATTTCCTGGGCCGTGGCGAATCGGGATAGTTCCGCCAGGACCTGGGTGATGAGGAGTCGGGGTCGCGTCACGCGCCGAGTGGTCGCGGTTTGCTCGATGCTCATGACGTTCTGCCCCTTTCTGTTAACAAATGATATTCATTATCGTTATTAAAGCAAATCAGATGCCCGGCATGTTGTCACATGATTTGAATCAACTGGCAGAAATCCCGCGTTTCAACGAGGCCTGCGCGGGATTTCTGCCAGTTTTGAGCCCTATAAAGGCAGAGCCCCCGCGTACCTTTCGTTGTAACGCGGGATTTCTGCCGATATGGGGCGAGTCATGGCGCAGCGCAGTGCTTTCCATTTCGGGAGACGCGTCATTTACTGCCAGTAGAAGTAGCCGGTCGGGGCGGCTGCGGCTTTGCTGACCGACCGGACCTGCAGTATCAGGCCTTGGCGCTCGTGGCCGGCGGAGCCGTAGGCGCCCTGCTTGATGACGGCGTCGACGGTGACCCAGTCGTGATTGTGCGGGGTGCCGGCCTTGCCGGAGCTGGCTATGAACCCGAATGGGGTCATGTCGAGAATGCAGCAGGACATGAACTGGCGGGACAGCTCGAACTCGTCCGCGTCGAACGTACGCGACTTGCTCACAAACCCGGTGACCTGCACATGGTAACCGACGTAACGCTGCGGATTATGGTCGATCTGCTCGAACCATGAGCCGAATTCGTCGTCGCTGATGGTCAGGGTCTTGTTCGTCGTGTCGAGTCCGTGCAGCTGCGAGGAGCCATCAGGCTTGTGCGAGCTGCGGGGAATGACGATAGCGCGGCCGCCGGCGTACTCGTCGAAGCCGCCGCTGCCGCTGCTGGGCTGGAACGGCACGGCGATCAGCAGCGCCGGAATAATCAAGGCGATCAGGAACCGTAAAACCGAACGCTCCGTGGCGTGGAACAGTCCGAGCCATGCTGCGGTCGCCAGCACGAACAGCAGTACCGCACCGATGATGAGATACGGCAGCGAACGCGGCGTGGTCAGCGTGGTGTATGATCCGCCCACCGCTGCATAGGCGATGGCCGCGCCCAGCGCCGCGAAACACAGCGCCTCCACGCGGTCGGGGAGTGTGACTTTGCGCTTCATGGCTACGCTCCCATCACCAGATGGGCGGCAATCGCGGCGAGGAAGCAGGCCGCCGCCACGGTCGCGATGAACCGGATGATGAACCGTGGCCGGCATTCCGTGGCCAGCATCAGCGTGTTCTTGAGGTCGAGCATCGGGCCGAAGACCAGGAAGGCAAGCATGGCGGAGACCGGCAGCGCGCCAATCATGCTGGCGGCGATCACCGCATCGGAAGTAGAACACAGCGAACACAGGAACGCCAGTCCCATCGCCGCCAGAATCAGTACGATGGCACCAGCGTCATCGAGCGTGCTTGAACCGTTGGTCAACGACGACAATGCGGTGCGCATGATGGAGGCAATGATCGTGCCGAACAGCAGAATCGGCATCATCCGCATAAAGTCGTCATGCGTATGCCGAATGAAATGCGTGAACCGCTCCAATCCGCGCCCCGTGCCCCCGCCGGCGGGGGCTGTCGGCAAAGCCGACTGGGGGTGGCTCTCAGGCGAATCACCCGTCGCCCCTGCACAATCCTCGCAAATCAACGACCGCCCAATCGTCAGCGGCCTCTCACGCACCGCAGGGGAGCGGAGCGGCCACACCGCGAACGACACCCCCGCGACTATCGCCACTACCATGCCCAACCCCATGCGGGTCGCCACCATCCATAGGTTTGTCGGTGAATGCGAACCATGTGGACCATATCGCCATCGGGTTCATCACCGGCACCGCGCACAGAAACGTCACCGCACACGGCAGCGGCAGGCGTTTGCGCATCAGATTCGCGAACGTGGGCACCACCATGCAATCGCACATCGGTAGGCACAGGCCGGCCGCCAATGCCGCGGCCAGTCCGCCGGCCAACGATTTCGGTATGTGGCGGGCCAGAGAATCGGTGCTGACGAACGTGCTGACCACGGCCGACATCATCGCGCCCAGCAGCATGAACGGAATCGCCTGCAGGATAAGCCCTGCGGCACCGGTGCCGATACGCACCAGCGGAACCGGAAACCCACGCGACTCGAGCATCGCGGAAGCCGCAATCAGGAACGCCACCAGCGGCGTGCCGATAATCAGAAACAGATAGTTCGCCGAATGGTCCTGTTGCGCGGTGTTCACCTGTTCCGTGTGCTGCGTGCGAGGTTCTTTCATGCGAATATCACCTGCCATATCGCCGTCATATTAGCACCGTACGCATGATAGTGGTCGAGATAATATGCGAGTTCCCCGCATACCGATGGTACACATCGATATGCGGGGAACTTTGCACATGGTTGCCTGGGCCGATGGCGAATCGGTGGGCCAGCATCTCGGTGGCCACTTCCTCCTTGCTCATGGATGCCGGGTAATACGTGGGCCAGTTGTCCATTTCCTTGAGGGTTTCTTCCTGTCGTTGAAGTGACGTTGCACGGTGGCGGCGGTGGCAGAACCGGCCCCGGCCTTGTCCGCGTAGACGGCGTTGATGGCTTCGGCGGCCTTCAGCACGGCTTCCGGGCTGAACCACAGGTGCGGGTTCGTAGCACCATGGTGGTGATGGCGGCCTTCTTCGCCCTCGGCGTGGTCGTGGGAATGCTCGTGCTCGTCGGTGGCGGTGACGCCCATGAGGCCGCCCACGTTCACGATGGTCTGGCGTTTCTTGTCAAGCTGCGCCTTTTCCGCCCAGCCGTCGTAGCCGGCGCCGTTGAGCACCACGATGTCTGCCTTGGCGAGCTTGGCCAGATCGGATGCGGTGGCCTCATAAAACGGCGGTTCGCCCCGGCAGGTGACGGCATACGGAAGGAAATGGGAGAAAGAACGTACGCCGCCGGCCTGTGGAGCGGACCGTCGAGTTGTTGTTACGAGACTTGATGGATTGCGGAATCCACGATGTTGGTTATGGCTTCATATACCCCTTTCGTACGGCTGCGGCCAGATTCTGCGGAACCTGAACCACTTCGCCTTCAGGCGTTCTGACCGTGGCCAGCTGAGGCACCTTGGCCTTCCAGTTGGCTCGGCGCGAATGCGTGTTTGCTCGGGACGCCTTGTACTTGGGCAGTGCCATCAGCCTTGCCTTGCCTTCCAGTGGGGGTTCTTCTTGTTGATTACATACAGATGGCCGCGCCGGCGGACGACATAGGGGCCATCCTTGCGGGCCAATGAGCGGACCGATGCCTTGACCTTCATGTCCGTTCCTTTCTTCTTGTCTTACGGTCTTTGCGGAATGTGCGGCGAATCACTTGCGCCCGTAACGAGCGTTGAACTTCTGCACCTGACCGGCGGCGTCGATCACCACATTCTTGCCGGTGTAGAACGGGTGGCTGTAGCTGGACACCTCCACATTGACGAGCGGGTAGGTGTTGCCGTCCTCCCAGTCGATGGTCGGCAGGTTTACGGCCTTGGCCACCAGTGTGGACTTGGTGAGGAAGTACTTGTCGGCGGAGCGGTCATAGAAGACCACGGGCCGTATTCGGGGTGGATGCCCTCTTGCGTGGTTATGGACCTTTGGTTGTGTGGTGTTGTGTGGTGATATGGATGAGAATGGCGTCGGACGCGCGGGTGGAATCCGGTGAATTGAGATGGCCTGAGACGGCCTGACGGCCGGTTGTGCCGGCCCGATCACCAGCTGGATTTCACCACGCCGGGCAGTTTGCCCTTGTGTGCCTTCTCACGCAGATTGATACGTGACAGGCCGAACTTGCGGTTGTAGGCGCGCGGGCGGCCGTCGATGGAATCGCGGTTGCGCAGACGGGTGGGGCTGGCGTCGCGGGGGAGGGCCTGCAGCTTGCGCATCGCCTCGGCGCGTTCTTCGGCGGTCAGATGAGGGTTGACGCTGTCGCGCTTGTATTCGGCGCGGCGTTCGGCATACTTGGCGACCATGCGTTCGCGCTGCAATTGTCGGTTGATCTTACTGGTTTTGGCCATGTCCGGCTCCTTGATAAGGCTCCGGGGCGCGGGAATCGCGCCGGCCGGAGCTGGGACGAGTGCATTCGTTCATTGGGCGCATGCCGCAAGGTTCGGAAGATGAGTTCATGAAATGGTGATAGAGGAAACCGCCGGAATGCCAACAAGGAAACGATTTCGGCGGGTGCTTAAGCCTCTTCCTCGCCTCGCGACTGGTGTCCAATGAACGAACAGATGGATTAGCGGGTCTCTCGGAAGAGCACCCGTTTGCGGACTACCGGATCGAACTTGGTGAGCTCAAGACGGTCCGGCGTATTACAACGATTCTTGGTGGTGGTGGTGTAGGTGAATCCGGTGCCGGCCGTGGACTTCAGGGTGATGACCGGGCGGATTGCGGAGGATTTGCTTGCCATGAGTGGTGCTTTCTATGTGTGGGTGTCACGCTGTTATGTCACGTATGTCGCGTACGTCGCGGTGCCATGTGGGTGATGCAGCTCGTTAGCGCGGTTTGTTGCGCGGTTACGCGCCGGCACAGTGGCGGGCCTACTGACTGCCCGAGCATGGGGGTGATGCCGTGGCCGGTTCAGTTGACGTTCTGATCGCGGCGGATGCGGGCGATCGCCGCCTCGATGCCGATGCGGTCGATGGTCTTGATGCCCTTGGCGCTCACGGTAAGCGTGACGTGCCGCTGCAAGGACGGCACCCAGTACCGCTTGGACTGCAGGTTCGGGGCGAAGGTTCGGCGTGTTTTCCTGTGCGAGTGGGAGACGCGGTTGCCGACCCCGGCGCGTGTTCCCAGAATTTGACATGTTTTGGACAGGCCTGCAACTATATCATAATGATAACCATTATCAAATCAGAAAGGCTGTCATGATTCATCCGGCATTGCAATCACAGGGAAACGCGGAGGGGCGCACGCCCGTGGTGCTGCTCACCGGCGCCGACCGCCTGAGCCTGGACTCCGTGGCGTTCTCGTTGGTCGATTCCTTCCCGTCCGTATGCTCGATTGCTTATGACGTGCGCCCGAACGAAGCCGTGGAATCCGGTCTCGATATCGTGCGCAACGTCGCGAAGCCCCAGGCAAGCGGGGTGGTGTTCGGCGAGTCCGATTCGTTCGGGCTCGAGGGGTGCTGCATGAGCTGCACGGTCAAACATGACCTTGAACGGACGCTCGGATCGCTGCAAGGGCGGGCCGGCGCGTTTCTGGTCTCGCTGCCTGTGGGCCTTGAGGCCACGCCGGTCGCGCAGTATCTGGCCGATTCCTTCCGTCTCAACGAGTGGGGTGAGTCGATGTTCGTGGGTGCGGTGGCCAATGCCGTAGGCCTTGACGAATTCGAAGAGCGATTCTTTGACGACGGCCGTTTGTGCCTGTACGGCATGGGCGAGGAGAACGGCGTCTATGACGAGCGTTCGACCGGCGTAGTGGTCTCCCGCCTGATCCGTGAGGCCTCGTGCGTGCTCGAATTGCCGGTCATTGGTGCCGGTTGCCTGGCACGCCATTTGGATACGGACGGGGAGTGCGCCTGCCGCGACATCATCCGTGCAATCGCCTTGCGTGATGCGCTGGTCTGTGAGGATGCCCACAACGTGGGGCTCGTCGACCTGGTGCAGGCGTCGGTCTGTGCCGCGATGCCGTTGTGACATGTGCGGCAAACGGCAGAACCCCCGCGTCCGAACGAAGGTGGCGCGGGATTTCTGTCGTTTCCGAGGCCTTAAATGGCAGAACCCCCGCGCGGGTATCGTTCGGACGCGGGGATACTGCCGTTTCGTCTGCCGAAAACGGCGGGATCCCGCGTTGTCATCGTCGGGGCGCGGGATTTCCGCCGGCAGCGCGGGTGTGCGCGTGCAACACGTCGACGTAAATGCAAATGATAATAATTCTCAATACATGTTATTCTGTCGTGTTGGTGGCCGGTTGATGACGCAGCAACAGCAACATCGCCCGGCCAAACAGTCGAATTAGAGAGGAAAATCCAATCATGTCCATCATGTCCAACGCCAAGCGCGCGCTCGCCATCGCGGCCGCCGCGGCGACCCTGTTCTCGATGGCCGCCTGCGGTTCCAGCAACGCCGACAGCAGCGCCAAGTCTGACTCTTCCAGTGCCGCCGCATCCTCCGGCAAGATCGAGGTCGTCGCCTCCATCAACCAGTGGGGTTCCGTGGCCGAAGACCTCGGCGGCGGCAACGTCGAAGTCACCAACATCATGACCAAGACCAACGTTGAGGCGCACGATTACGAGCCCACCAGCCAGGATGTCGCCAAGTTCGGCACTGCCAAGGTGGCCGTGGTCAACGGCGCCGATTACGACCCGTGGGCCACCAAGGCCGCCCAGTCGACCAAGGCCACGCTGGTCACCGCCGCCGAAACCGCCGGCATCAAGGAAGGTGACAACCCGCACGTCTGGTTCTCCGCCAAGGTGCGTTCCAACGCTGCCGACGCCATCACCGCCGCCTACCAGAAGGCCGACCCGAGCCACAAGGACGACTACGCCAAGCTCAACAAAGAATGGCACGCCAAGGAAGACCAGCTTGAGTCCAAGATCAAGGAGACTTCCGCCAAGACCGAGAACCTGCCGTACGCCGCCACCGAATCCGTGGCCTGGCACTTGGCCGACGACCTCAAGATGACCGACGCCACCCCGAAGGGCTACGCCCAGGCTTCCGCCAACGAGAGCGAGCCGACCCCGGCCGACATCAAGGACTTCCAGGACACCCTGAAGGGCGGCTCCATCAAGATGCTCGTCTTCAACAGCCAGGAAGCCAACTCCACCACCGACCAGATCACCGGTGCCGCCAAGGACGTCAACGTGCCGATCGTGGAGCTCACCGAGCAGATGCCGAAGCAGTACACCAACCTGCTCGACTGGATGAGCGCACTGGTCGACCAGTTCGCCGCCGCCGTGAAGTAATGCGGCGGTAGCCGGCAATCCGCAACAGCAATAAGGGGAATAATCAAGTCAGATAGCGAGGCGTTGCCTAGGGGAGAACAGAACGCTTCGCTATCAGGGAAGGCTCCTTATATATCAGGGTGCTTCGGGGATGTCCCGAGGCACCCTTTGCGTTAGGGTGAATAGTTAGGAAACGGTAAGAAAAATAGTGGAACTATGGATTTTCCAAGGTTCAGCGGCAACAATATGCCCTTGAAAAGTCACATACGGAAACAGGCGAATGAGCGAGAACACTAGTAGTATCACCACAGTGAAACCCCATTTCAAGCTTTGGGTCAAAAAGGCCGAAGCCAATGAAGTCACGCCCCAGCACCCCCACAAGCCCTTCCCCGGCTGGGTGTACGGCGTGCTCTTCGTTATCTTCGACATTATTGTTGTGACGGCGCTCGAAGTGGGCGTTTCGTCCAGCTCCACCCGTGTGCAACTGTCCAGTCCGACCGTCGGATTCGGCTTCGTGAGCAAGATGTGGACCGACGGCAATTTCGTATTCGTACTCAACGTGATACTTGTCGCGTTGCTGTACCTCATGTTGCTGATGCTGTTCAACAGATTCTGGACGGCAAGCATCGTGATTCTTGCGGTCGGAATCATCGTGGCCGCCATCGAACATTTCAAGGTCGAGATCCGTTACGAGGCCATTCTGCCCGCCGACCTCGGCTTCCTTGGCTCGAACACCGGCAATATGCTCACCTTCATTCCGGCCGGCGCGCACGTGACCATCCTCGTGGCACTTGGCGCGTTCGCCGCGCTGCTCGCCCTGATTCTGGTGCTGCGCCACTTCGACGGGCGCAAAGGTCGCATGATCCGTACGGACAACCTGAGCCTGAACCTCACCTCCCGTCTGATTCTGCTGCTGCTGCCGATTCTGGTGTTCGCGTTGTACTGCATTCATGTGAGCACCACCGATTCGCTGGCCAACAAGTTCTCCCGCGCCTTGGGGGACACGCCATCCATGTGGGATTCCGTGTATGACGCGCAGCGCAACGGTCCGCTCGTGGCCTTTACCCGTCAGCTCAACCCGAAGATCATGGACAAGCCGAGCAACTACTCCGAGGAGACCATGAAGAAGGTCGCCGCTCGCTACCAGAAGGAAGCGGAGACAATCAACGCCTCCCGCACCAACAACCTCACTGATTCGACAGTGGTGTACGTGCTGTCCGAATCCTTCTCCGACCCGAGCCGCGTGCCGGGACTGAAGACCAATAAGGATTCGATGCCCAACATCCGCAAGATTAAGGCGGGCACCACCTCCGGCCTGATGCTCTCCTCCGGCTACGGCGGCGGTACGGCCAACCTCGAATACATGGGACTTTCCGGTCTGAGCATGGCCAATTTCGATTCCTCCCTGTCCAGCCCGTACCAGCAGCTGGTCCCGAGCCAGCATTGGACCCCCACCATCAACCAGATGTGGGGTGCGCCCGCCAACTCGCTCGGCTACCATCCGTACGAGTCCAGCATGTACTCGCGCGCTACGAACTACAAGAAGTTCGGGTTCTCGCACTTCTACACGCTGACCGGTCCGGACGTGATCAAGTATCAGGACAAGATTGACGAGTCGCCGTACGTCTCTGATAAGTCTTCCTATGATTCTGCGCTGGAAGGCATCAGGTCCGGCAAGACGAACAAGTTCATTCAGATCATCACCATGCAGAACCACATGCCCTACCACGAGTGGTATGAGAACAACGACTACACCGCTGAATCCACCACGGGTACGCCGCTGGGTGATGATGAACAGCAGTCGATTGAGACCTATCAAAAGGGTGTGGAGATTACCGATCAGGCCACTCAGGAGTTCCTGAACGAACTGGATGCGCTGGATAAGCCCGTCACCGTAGTGTTCTACGGCGATCACTTGCCGGGCATCTACTCGTCCGCCAGCGAGGATGACAACAACTCCTTGGCCCTGCACCTGACCGATTACTTCATCTGGTCGAATAAGGCTTCCAGCTCCCAAGGCAATAAGGCAAGCGATGCAGCCTACTCTTCGCCGAACTTCTTCGTGGCACAGGCCGCCGATCACATGAACGCCAAGGTCAGCCCGTATCTGGCGTTCCTGACCGAAATGCATTCCAAGATTGCCGCTATGGAACCGCCTGTGGTCAACAAGATCCAAGGCTGGGATCGTATTCCCGAAGGCCAGAACATCTATCTCGACCAAAACGGCAACCCGATGTCCACCGATGACTTCGACAAGGAAACCAAGCAGTTGCTTGCCGACTACAAGCTCATCCAATACGACATCACCGCCGGCAAAAACTACCTCAAAGACACAGATTTTATGACGTTGCCGTAAAGCAGACAGCCCGGCCGAACCGTAAAGCGGATAGCTCAGTGGGCTATCCGTAGGTGAGGGGAGCGGCTGTGCCGCGACGGAAAATCCGGAGGATTTTCGGTCTGTAGGCAACGTGCGAGCCGACAGGCGAGCCAGCAAAACGCGGGCGAAGCCCGTCCAAAATTGCTGTACCGTTGCCATAGTGCTGTGAGCTCCCTCTGATGAGGGAGCTGTCGAACGAAGTGAGACTGAGGGAGAGATCCCACAGACCAATCACTCCCGCCTTACAATAAAGCCATGAAGCGCATCGATGTGAATCATGGCTGGCGGTTCCGTTCAATTGGCAAGGACCGCGATACGGCAGCGCGGCAGCCAGTCACGCTCCCGCACGATGCGATGATTCACGAGTCGCGCGACCCTCGCGGGCCGCACCTCGCGATTCATCGAACGAGGACATGACGGCGTGGCCAGCTGGTCATGGGCGGGCTATGAGGGCCGCGACGCCATCGTGCATGTCACCGATGACCGCCGCATTGTGGTTGATGCAGGCGGGCATATCGCCGTCGGACCTTCTGCCGAAGCTGTGGATGTGGAGGTACAAGTGGACTCTGTGGCCGCACAACACGACCTGCCTGCCAATGCCGAACTGCTCGGCGTGGCCAGCGCCAATCCCATCACCGTCGATGAACTCGCCGACAATACCTGCACCACCTACTTCGGCCGAGCCCAAGCTATTTGGCGAATACCAGCCGAAACGTCTGGTATTGCCTGCAGCACAAACGCCCTCATGCCATCGTCATGACGGTACGATAGGTACAGTCGATGCCCGGAAAACCGACCCGGGCATCCTGCGGGAAGGATGTGCCATGGTCAATGCGGATTTCGCTCAGTTGCGTCACGCCTACGAATCCGGGTGTACGCGGCCATTGGCTTGGCGACGGGCGCAATTGGATGCGCTATGCCGTCTGGTAGCGGACAATCGTGATGCTTTCGTGGCTGCGGCCATGGCCGATTTGGGCAAACCCGCGGCGGAAACCATACTGATGGAGCTGAATCTGGTGGCCGGCGAGGCGCAGTTCGTCCGCAACCGGCTCGGACTGTGGGCCGCGCGCCATCCCAAGGCGATGCATTGGATGCTGCAACCCGCCGCCGGCTGGACGATCGCCGAGCCCAAGGGCGTGGTACTCATCATCTCGCCATGGAATTACCCGGTGCTGTTGGCTCTGGAGCCAATGGCCGACGCGCTCGCCGCAGGCAACGCCATCTGCCTGAAGCCCTCCGAGCTTTCGCCCAACACCTCGCGCCTCATCGCCGAACTCGTGCCGCAATATCTTGACCCCGAGTCCGTGTGCGTGGTCGGAGGCGGGCCCAAGGAAACCGGCGAACTGCTGAAATGTCCGTTCAACCATATCTTCTACACCGGCGGCGGGCACGTCGGCAAAATCGTCATGCGTGCGGCGGCCGAGCACCTGACACCGGTCACGTTGGAACTCGGCGGCAAATCACCGTGCTTCGTGGACCGTACGGTGGATATCAATGTGGCCGCACGACGTATCGCATGGGGCAAGTTCACCAATGCCGGACAGACCTGCGTGGCACCCGACTATGTGCTCGCCACGCCGGATGTGGCCGAGGCTCTGGCCGAGCGCATCGCCGTAGCCATCACCGAATTCTATGGCGAGGATCCGAAGGCCTCGCCTGATTTTGGTCGTATTATCAACGATCGTCATTTTGAACGACTGTGCAAGCTATTGCCGGTCGGCACCGTGCCGTCTGAGGAGCCGAGCTCGCCGCTGGTACAGGTGGCATCGGCGGTAGGCGCGGCCATGGATATGGTCGGGCGGCGCTTCAATGTCGTGGCTGCCGGACGCGGAAGCGCGGGGGAGACAGCCGGTGGTGGCACCGGTAGCGCGAACAATGCGACGAAGCCGGCGGCCGGTTCGAATACGGCAGCCGCTTCGGATCCGAAGCCGGGGGGCGGTTCCGAATCCGGCAGCCGCTGATAGTGATGCGACTGCCTCGGCCGCTGTTGAGCCGAGCGAGATTCACAAGGTGCCCGGCGTATTCGATCCGGCCGGGCGAATCGTTTGCGGAGGCAAGGTCGATCGCGCCGCCCGATATATCGCGCCTACCGTGCTATACGGCACGTCACCGGATGCGCCGGTAATGAAGGAGGAGATCTTCGGCCCGATTCTGCCGATCCTGGTGGTTGAGGATGCCGAGTCCGCAATCCGATTCATCAACAAGCGGTCCAGGCCGTTGGCTGCATATGTGTTCTCGCGCGATCACGAGGTTCGGCTGACTTTCGAACGTCAGACCAGCTCCGGAGCTTTGGGATATTCGTTGCCGTTGGGTCACCTGCTGTCCAGCCGACTGCCGTTCGGTGGCGTGGGCGCGTCCGGCATCGACGCCTACCACGGCAAAGCAGGCTTCCTCACCTTCAGCCACGTCAAAACCGTGGTTACCAAGCCGCAGTTCCCCGACACTCTGCGCCTCGTGTACCCGCCCTTCAATGAAGCCAAGGCCAAACTGTTCAACATCATCGCCAAATTCAGCTAGCGTGATATCGCTCGCTGATATTGGGTGATGGCGTTGTCATAGTGACGTTCGCTGTCCCGGCAGCCACGTCAATCGATTGATTCGTGTACCGGGCCAGATTTTTCTGTCCTGGTATTTGATTTCGAGTCATTTGCTGCTTACCGGGACAAAACTGACGCCGAAAGTATCGTCCGCGTATTACGAAAATGGCGGAATAGTGCGGTTTTGCATGGAAGGGAATTCCAAATATTCCTATATTCGAGGTGTTCAACTGTCCTGGTTTGCGAAAAAGAGCCGAAATCAGCTACCGGGACAGAAAAATCTGGCCCGGTAGCCACGTCAATCGATTGACATGGCCACCGGGACAAAAATATGCGGCAGATGCGCCGCTTCTGTTACTTCAGGGCTTTGAAGCCGATGTCGTGGCGGTAGAACAGTCCGCGCAGCTCGAGCTTGTCGATGATCGCGTAGACCTTGTCCTGAGCGGACTTGATGTCCGGGGCGGAGGTTTCGACGAGCAGGACACGGCCGGAGTTGGCAATCAGACCACCCTTGTCGTCGGAGGCGACGCCGGCATAGTAGACATGCGAATCCTCGTCGACCTCGATCTCGGGCACACGGGCACCCTTGATGACGTTCTCCGGGTAGCCGTTGGAGGCGATGACCACGCCGAGGGTGGCGTTGGACTCATCCCAGATGAATTCGGGGGTTTCGCCGTCGAGAATGGCGGAGATGCCGGCACCGAGGTCGGAGGTGAGCTTCGGGAGCACGACTTCGGTTTCCGGGTCGCCGAAACGAGCGTTGAATTCGATGACCTTCGGTCCGTCGGCGGTGGCGATCAGGCCGGCGTACAGGATGCCGGTGAACGGCGTGCCTTCCTCGGCCATGCCTTCGACGGTGGGGCGCACGATTTTCTCGATGGCCTCGTCGACCACGGACTGCGGAATCTGTGGCACCGGGCTGTAGGCACCCATGCCACCGGTGTTCGGGCCTTCGTCGCCATCGTGGGCGCGCTTGTGATCCTGGGAGATCGGCATCGGCCAGAAATCAGTGCCGTTGACGAAGCTCATCAGGGAGAATTCCTGGCCGTCAAGGAAGTCCTCGATAACGACCTTGGCACCGGCGGAGCCGAAGCGATGATCGATGAAGATGTCTTCAAGCGCACGCTGGGCGGTGTGCTCGTCCATGGCCACGGTCACGCCCTTGCCGGCGGCCAGACCATCGGCCTTGATGACGATCGGCGCGCCATGCTCGTGTACGTAAGCCTGAGCCATGTCCAAGTCTCCGAACGTCTTATATTTGGCGGTCGGAATGTTGTGACGGTCCATGAGCTGCTTGGCGAAGTCCTTGGAACCCTCGATCTGGGCGGCGGCCTTGGACGGGCCGAACGCCTTGATGCCGGCGGCGGCGAAATCGTCCACGATGCCTTCGATCAGCGGGACTTCCGGGCCTACGAACACCCAGTCATAGCCATTGTTCTTCACGAATTCGATAAGTGCGGCGTGGTTCGACTGGCTCAGCTGCGTGGTGTGGATGCCGTCCTTGAGCATGCCCGGGTTGCCGGGAGCCACGGTGACTTCGTCAATGCTCGGTGCCTTGAGCAGCGTGTAGGCAATGGTATGCTCACGCGCACCGGAGCCGATGACCAATACTTTCTGACCCATGTTTTTCCTTCCTAAAGTCTTTGGCTCCCCTCTTTGAGGGGAGCCGGTATCTGGAGCTACTTCAGTACGATTTGCGTGTCGGTGGTGTCGGTGGTGATCTGGCCGAGCACGTAGGCGGGTTCGTTGTTGTCGGCGAGCAGCTTCAGCGCCTCGTCCTTGCGGGCGGGGTCGATGGCCAGCACCATGCCGATGCCCATGTTGAAGATGTTGTACATCTCCTTGTGATCGATGTTGCCGGCCTTCTCAAGCACGTCGAAGATCGGGAGCACAGGCCAGGTGCCAAGCTCGATCTCGGCGGCCAGACCGTCCGGAATCATGCGCGGGATGTTCTCGATGAAGCCACCACCGGTGATGTGGGCCACGCCCTTGACCACGCCCGCCTTGAACAGCGGGGAGAGGGCCTTGACGTAGATCTTGGTGGGGGTGAGCAGCACGTCGCCGAGCTTTGCGCCGCCCAGCTCGGCGAGCTCAGTGTCCACGGTATAGCCAGCCTGCTCGAACAGGGCCTTGCGCACCAGGGAGAAGCCGTTGGAGTGCACGCCGGTGGAAGGCAGACCGATAAGCACGTCGCCCTCAGTGATGGTGGAACCGTCCACAATGGCGGACTTTTCGGCAACGCCGACCGAGAAACCGGCCAGATCGTACTCGTCCTCGTCGTACATGCCCGGCATTTCAGCGGTCTCACCGCCGACCAGTGCGGAACCGGCCTGCACGCAGCCGTCGGCCACACCGGCCACGACCTGCTCAAGCAGGGCCGGGTCGTTCTTGCCGCAAGCGATGTAGTCAAGGAAGAACAGCGGCTCGGCACCCTGGGCGGCGATGTCGTTGACGCACATGGCCACGCAGTCGATGCCGATGGTGTCGTGCTTGTTGGCCAGCTTGGCGACCATGAGCTTGGTGCCTACGCCGTCGGTGCCGGAGATGAGGACCGGCTCCTTGTAGCCCAGGGAGGCTAGGTCGAACAGGCCGCCGAAGCCACCGATGCCGCCGACCATGCCGGGACGGTTCGTGCGGGCCACGTGCGACTTGATGCGCTTGACGACTTCGTACCCGGCTTCGACGCTCACGCCGGCGTTCTCATATGCTTTTGGCATTTGGTGGGGCCTTTCTGTTCTATTTTCAAGCTCCCTTGCCGGGGAGCCACCTGCAAAAAGCGGATTTTCGTTTGTACTAAGCTCCCCTTGTCAGGGGAGCTGTCAGCGAAGCTGACTGAGGGGTAGTCGTAAAGACCAATGACTGAGGTGTAGTCGAAGGACCGGCCGAACCTACTGCACGTCCGGCTGCACGGTGTTGTACTCGTTGCCGATGTACTTGCTCTTGTACAGCGCGAATTCAGGCAGACGCACACGGTCCTCGGGCGTGAGGGACTTCAGGAAGTCGGCCTCGTAGTCGTCGAGCGCAGTGGGGTAGTCGCCGTTGAAGTAGGCGACGCACAGGCCACCGTATGGGGCGTCGGCGTTCAGTCCGATGGATTCGACCAGACCGTCGAGCGAAAGGTAGGCCAAGGAATCCGCGCCGATGTATTCGCGGATTTCCTCCACGCTCATCTTGGCTGCGATGAGTTCCTTGGTGGTGGAGATATCAATGCCATAGAAGCAAGGGTACTTCAGCGGCGGGGAGCTGATGCGCATATGCACTTCAGCGGCGCCGGCTTCCTTGAGCAGCTGCACGATGCGCTTGGACGTGGTGCCGCGCACGATGGAATCATCGATAACGATAACGCGCTTGCCTTTAACCACGCTGCGCACAGCAGAGAGCTTCATACGCACACCCTGCTCGCGCAGTTCCTGCGTGGGCTGAATGAAGGTGCGGGCCACATACTGGTTTTTGATTAGGCCCATTTCGTTGGGCAGGCCTGCTGCTTCCGCATAGCCGGATGCGGCGGACAATGAGGAGTTCGGCACGCCGATAACCATATCGGCCTCCACCGGGGATTCGGCGGCGAGACGTGCGCCCATGCGCTTGCGGGCGGAGTGCACGTTGACGCCATAGATATCGGAATCCGGGCGTGCGAAGTAGATGTATTCCATCGAGCAGATGGCCAGCTGCGTGTTGTTGGTGTACTGCACGATCTTGTAGCCGTGATCGTTGACCACCACGATTTCGCCCGGGCGAATGTTGCGCACCAGCTCGGCGCCGACGACATCCAGTGCGCAGGTTTCGGAGGCGAGCACGTAGGCGCCGTTCTTCATCTTGCCGAGGGAGAGCGGGCGGAAGCCGTTCGGGTCGAGTGCGCCGATCATGGCGTCTTCGGTCATCAGCAGGTAGGCGAAACCGCCATGCACCGTGTTGAGCGCTTCCTTGAGCTTGTCCATAAAGGTGCGCTGCATCGAACGGCGAATCAAGTGCATCAGCACTTCGGTGTCGGAGTTCGAATGGAAGATGGCGCCTTCGTCTTCAAGCTTGCGGCGCAGTGACGGGCAGTTCGTCAGGTTGCCGTTATGGCACAGAGCCACGTCGCCGTCATGGAAGCGGAAGATGAACGGCTGGATGTTGTCCGTGGTGCCCGAGCCGGCCGTTGCGTAACGCACGTGGCCGATGGCGCAATTGCCCTTCAGTCGTTCGATTTCGCGCTCATCGCCGAACACCTGGGTGAGCAGGCCGAGTCCGCGATGACCGATGAGATGACCGTTATCGTTGGAGACGATGCCGGCACCTTCCTGACCGCGATGCTGCAGCGCGTGCAGGCCAAAATAGGTGAGTCGTGAGGCGTCGGGGTGGCCCCATACGCCGAAGATGCCACATTCCTCATGAATGTCTTCGAGTTCAGCCGACAAGCCAAAGCTCCTTTTTCAAACAGGGGATTAACTATCTGCCAACCCTACCAATCGGCGGCTACATCGCGTGTTGTGGGGTGGTGGAACTTGTTGGGGTTCGCGGACGCGGTTTAAGCACCAGATCAGTTGAGTATGAATAGTGGCTTAGGATTTTGGCCTTTCGCTGTTTGTGGTGGGTGGTTGTGGTGTGGGGTGATGCCGGAGGGTAGGTTGGAGGCATGGATGTCTCTTACCTGTTCACCGCCGCATTACCTGGTGCTCCACTTTGTGCTCAAGCGTGATACCGAATTGTCGGTGTGACGTGATCGGTTGACTTTCGTCAACGCAATTTGAAAGGCTCCGCCGGTATTATCCGTCGGAGCCTTTCGTCGTATGAATCCGGTGTTTGTTTTTCGGCTTCGTCTCAGTGCCTGAAATGGCTGAAGAACTCGATGGTCTCGGGATCCTGCGACTCGTCCATCACCTCGGCGGGTGTGCCGTTCTCGGCGATGACGCCGTGACGGAGCAGTACGATGCGGTCGGCCGCTTCGTGGGCGAAGCTCATTTCGTGCGTGGCCATGAGGATTGTGGTGCCTTGGGCCTTTAACTCGGCAACCATGTTGAGCACTTCGCCGACCAGCATCGGATCAAGAGCAGATGTGATCTCGTCAAGCAGCAGCAGTTCCGGGTCGGTCATCAGTGCGCGCGCAATCGCCACGCGCTGCTGCTGGCCGCCAGAGAGCTGATCAGGGTAGGCGCTGGCTTTATCGCGCATGCCGATGCGTTCAAGCAGTTCCATAGCGCGGGTTTCGGCGCGATCCTTGCTCCAGTGGTGAACCTTGATTGCGGCAAGGGTCACGTTCTTGAGCACCGACATGTGGGGGAAGAGGTTGAACTGCTGGAACACCACGCCGATACGTGCGCGAATCTTGTCCTGATCGGCACGCGGGTCGGTGATATCGGTATTGCCCAGCCAAATCTGGCCGTCATCGACCTGCTCAAGCAGGTTGACGCATTTCATCAATGTGGATTTGCCCGAACCGGAAGGCCCCAGCAAAGCCACCACCTCATGTTGGTGAATGTCAAAGGAAATGCCACGCAGCACCTGCGTGTTTCCAAAGGATTTGCGCACGTCATCAAGACGCAGCACCGTCTTGTTGCTCACGGGGGAGTCACTCGCCTCGGTGGTGATATTGGTTATTTCGCTCATACCGTTCCTCCGCTGAGTTCGCGCTTACGCAGACGTTCCGTGTACCAGTCGTTCAGCAGGATGAACGGCACGCTCATCAGGATGAACAGCAGGCTGGCGACCACATACGGCGTGAAGTTGTAGGTGCTGGCCACGTCGATCTGTGCGGCGCGCACGGCATCCACCGCACCCAGCACGGAAATCAGGCCGACGTCCTTTTGCATGGAGATGAAGTCATTCATCAGTGCGGGCGCCACTTTGCGCAATGCCTGAGGAATGACGATCAGTCGGGTCGTCTGGCCGGAGGTCAGGCCCAACGAGCGGGCCGAGGCTCGCTGAGAAGGATGTACGTCGTTAAAACCGGCACGCAGCACCTCGGAGACGTAGGCGCTGTATCCCATTACCACTGCAATGGTGCCGAGTACCGAGGGATCGATACGGCCGAACAAGCCTAGACCGGGAATGCCGAAACCGATTAGATACAGCACGACGATAATAGGCACGCCGCGCATCACAGTCGTGTAGATCAATGCCAGGATACGCAGCGGGAACAGAATAGGGGAGCGGCTGGTGCGCACCAGCGCGATCAGCGTGCTCAGAATCGCCACGCCGACCACTGCGACGAGCAGAACGCGGATGTTGAGCCATAGGCCGTCAAGCACATGGGGAAACGATTTGACGAAGTATTCGCCGGAGAAGAAGGTCTCCTTGACTCGTGGCCAGCCGGGGGAGAGCTTCAGGCCGATGACGATGACCACAACGAACACAATGGTGCTGATCAGACTGGTAATCGTCGATTGAATTTGCTGATGAACACGATATTGGCGTCGTCTGAGCTCGACCTGACTTACCTCGTGTCCGTCAGGGGCATTGTGCTGCCTGGTTTCGGTTGGTGCTGCGGTCATGTGATGAATGTCGCTCGCTTCCTGAATGCCGGAATGGCCGGGTGTCACAGGAAAATTTCCGCAGCGCCCGGCCAAGGTGTTGTGACCTTATGATGTGAGCCTACTCCACTTACTTCTTCAGTTCGGTCAGGTCGGTGGTGTACTCGGCCAGCCACTTGTCCTGAAGCTTCTTGATGGTGCCGTCGGCGTTCAGGTCATCCACTGCCTTGGTCACGGCTGCAGTTAGCTTGGAATCCTTCGGCAGCACGATGCCCATGCCGCTCTTGTCTTCGGAGTCAGGCAGACGGCCGAGCACCTTGGCGTCCTTGACCTGCTCGGACTGCACCATGTACACGCATTCCACGGTGCTGGTGACCAGTGCGTCGATCTGACCGGCGTCAAGTGCCTGAGCCAGTGCGGCATCATCATTGAACGTCTGGATGTCGTCCTTGATGTTCGCCTTGGCGTAGTCGTAGGCAAGGGTGCCGACCATGACGCCCACGGTCGCATTCTTCAGATCGGATACCTTGGTGACGTTGGCGAACTTGCTGTCTTTCTTGACCACGACGGACTGGCTGTCGTTGTAGTAGCTGGACGAGAAGTCAACGGCCTTCTTGCGCTCGTCGGTGATGCCGAACTGCTGGATGTTGAGATCCCAGTCCTTGGCACCGGGAGCGATGGCGGTGTCGAATGCGGTGCGGGTCCACACCACGTCGCTCTTCTTGAAACCAAGCTTGTCGGCCACTGCGTAGGCGACGGCCGCCTCGTAGCCCTCACCGCTTTCCGGCTTGTCGTTCATAACCCACGGCTCGTAGGCCGGCTGTCCGGTGGCGATGGTCAGCTTGCCCGGCTTGTACGTCTGCTGGGTGATGTCGTTCGAATCGGCGGAATTGGATGCGGTGGACTGGCCGGAACCGCAGGCTGCGGTGAACGACAGAGCCAGGATGCTGGCGGTGGCCGCAATGGTACGGACGATGTGTTGCTTATTGAACATGGGCTTCCTTTCCTCAAGTGTTCGTCATGCACACGGTTCAAAGCCGTGCTTGATGCATGCGCGCCAATTGTATGGCTATTGGGTTACTACAAAACAGCGATATTTTCGGATGCTGGTTATCTCCATTGCTTATGGCCGGCTAGAGCCGCGCAATCTGGCGTGTAAGCGAACGGATGTCTCATATTGGCGCAGAGCGAAATGGCGTTCACTGTTCGAGTGTGAAGCCGTCGAATACGAATCCCGGACTGACCACACAGGAGACCAGCGCATCGCCCTGGCCTGGCACTGTGCGCTGCCAGACGCCAGCCGGTACGACCGCATGTCCCGATACGGTTACGTCGGCCTGATCGGTGGTGATGCCGGAACCCAGGGTGATTACGGTTCGCTTGGATTCTTCGGATTCCGGAGTCTCGCCGCTGCCGCCGAGTTCCAGCTTGACCGATGCCGGGCCATGCCACAGCCAGACCTCATCCGCATCGACCTTATGCCAGGCGCTGGCATCTCCCTCGGGCAGCAGGAAGTAAATCAGTGACGATAGCGGTCGGCTTGAGGCCTCATCCGTGTGCGGGGATTGCCAGTCACGCGTGTACCAGCCGCCTTCGGGGTGGGCTTCCAGTCCAAGGCGTTCCACTATGGACCGGGCGTATGGACTCATGTCTCGCAAAGCGACGCTCATAATGAGATCTCCTGTTCTTGACGGGTTTGCTGGTTTTTGGCTTCTTGATATCAGGTCAGGTCAGGTCAGCGGTGTCACCAGGCGTTGTTGTAGGCTTCGCGCCCGGATATCACCGTGGCTCGGTTCGTGCCTGCGCCGTGCTTCACCAGTGTTTCCAGCGTTTCTTCGATGCCGGCCGGAGATGATGTGTCGACGGGGATGTCGAAGAACGCGAAATCAGCCAATGCGCCCGCGTTGATTTGTCCAATGCGGTTGCGGCCCACGTGCATGCCCATGGAGGCGGCGCCGCCCAGCGTCATCATACGAATCAGGCGATGTGTCAGATCGTCGCTGGCATAGCCTTGTTCGCGGGCCAGGCCGTAAAGCATCGACACGTCATCAAGCAGATCGAGGGTCGGCGTGCTGGAGAGCGAATCGGTGCCCACGCTTACCAGATTGCCTTCCTCGAGGTATTCGCGCACCGGTGCATCTTTGCCGGTGTTGGTAATGCGATTCGATCGGGGGCACAAGGCCACGCCCACGCCGCGCTGACGTAGAATACGCCGATCTTCGCCATTGGCCCACACGCCGTGTGCAATGTGCACATCCGGGCCAAGCGAGCCAAGCTGATCGACGAACTGGATGGCGGAGGCACCTTTGCCCACGTCCTTGAGCTGCCGGTAGCTTTCCCAATCGTGGTCACGCCAGTCGGACGCCGAATAAGTGGTGAGCACCGGCGGATAAGTGCCGGCCTCGAGCGGGGTCTCCGCCAGATGGATATGCAGTCGCATGTTCAGCTGACGAGCAATGTCTGGAAGATCAACGAACGGTTCGGACTCCAGCGTATACGGAGCATGCGGGCTGATGCCGAGGTTCGGCAGCTGCTCCTCGTTCATCCGTCGCAACTGCCGGATGAGCTCGGTGCGGCCCTTTTCCATCCATTCGTCGTTGTGCCAGCCCATTACCTCCCAATAAGCGATGCCGTGCATGCCCTGCGAAGCCAGCGCGCCGGCGGCGTCCAAATCGGTGACGATGTCTGCGGCGGCCGTTGTGCCCGATTCGACCATCTGGCGAGCACCGTCCTCGGCCCACTGCTTCCATGGCTGGGTCTTCTGCGCCTCGGCGTACACCTCGTTGAATGCCAGTTCCCAGGCGCGGAACCGATCGTAGGTGCCTTGCCCGACCTGCACCATGCCGCTGTACTGCAGATGAGTGTGCGCGTTGACCAATCCGGGGGTGAGCACCCCATCCCAATGCCGTTCACGGATGGTGCCGTGAGACGTCATCTCCTGCTTCAGCGCCTCCAGCACCCAGCGGCGTTTACCTACATGAACCACGCGGTCGCCATGTATGGCGACTGCGCCATCGATGATGACGGGGCCCGTCACGGGGATGATGAGTTTGGCGGAATACAGTGTCACATCATCGATAAGCTCGGTATCGACGGTCGGCCAGGTGTTGTCGGTCATATTCTCCTCGCTGCGTTGTGTTCGGTGCCGTGTCTATGGCTATCGGTCGGCGTTCTCTCGGTCGTTTTCCGCGAATCTGGTCAGTCGCCAATCGTAGCCGTTGTCCTCCACGGCATGGCTGGCTCGGTATCCGCGCGCCTTGAGCGCGCTGGCGGCGATGCGCTGGTCGGTCGCTGCGTCAAGTCTGATAAGCGTGTGATCCAGCGTGCCTCGATGTTCCAGAAGATATGCGACGGCGCTGGCCTGTACGGCGAAGCTCAGATCCATGATTTCGATTGGATTGCCGCCTCCCACCGTGTAGTTCACGCCATCGCCGTCGGCGATTAGCGTGAGCGTTGGCCCGTCGGGAACAATGAGTTGCGCGGTGTCCCTGTTGACCTGTGGGGTGAAGTCGCTTACCTCGTCCAAGGCGATTTCGTTGGCGATGCCGCCGATCACTGCGAGCGCCGCGCCCTCGTGCATTGCGCGCATGTGCTCAAGTGTGACTGTATGTCTCACGCCAGTGGCGGACACCACCATATCCGCGCAAGGGAGTGCCTCGTCAATGTCTTGTGCGGCGAAGCCGTCGAACACCGCTTTGAGTGAAGCCACTGGATCGATATCGCAGATGGTGACTTCGGCTCCAAGCGCGCGAATACGCCGTGCGAAGCCTTGGCCGACCGGGCCGTAGCCGATGACGGTGACGTTCTTGCCGTCGAATGCATGCTCGCCGAGAATGCGCTGCATGGTGGTCACGCATGTCTCCCCAGTGCCGTGGGCGTTGTCGAATCCGGTTTTCAGCACACTGTCGTTAACGGCTACGACCGGGTAGGTGAGGGCTCCCGCTTCCTGCATCTGCTGGAACGCGCGTACGCCACTGGTTGTTTCCTCGGCCACTCCAATGAGATTCGCCGTGAGCTCGGGGCGTTCGAGCGAGGCGAGACGGGCGAAGCTGGCACCATCGTCGATGATGATGTTCGGCTGTATCTTGTCCAGCAGGCGCAGGGCTGCCTCGTGCGCCTGTTCCGCGGTCCAGGCTCGGCTGGATTCGACCGTGATTCCTTCCCGGCGCAGCTGTTCCGCCACTCGGGGATCCGTGGAATCCGGGCCGCAATATACGCCGACGATTGCGCCGGCGGCCTTAAGCTTGCGCAGCAGAATCGCGGTTTTTGGCTCCAGTATCAGGCAGACGGCAATACGAATGCCTGAGAAATCGACGCGGGTGGTGAGGTCATCCATGGTGTCGCGTAATACCGGCATGTGCTGTTCCGCGTACTCCATTGCCTCCAGCCCACTTGCCGTGCGCATGTCGGCAATGGAATCAATGCTTTGTGTGCCGTCACATAGGAATTCCTCGCTGTGCCCGTCGGTCATCGTGGCATCTTCGACGGTCATGCCCCATTGCTGGGCCTGAGACTTGATTTCGGCATGCTTCTGCGGCTCCGGAATCGCGAGGCGGGCTCCTGCCAGTGATCGATTCGTTTTCTGGGATCGGGCTGCCGCCCACGCCGCAAAATCGCTGTCTGCCGTAATGCTTTTCTTCATATTCCCATGGTACGCATGCATGCCGCTGCTCTGCCGCTGCGCGTGTGGTGTGGGTGAAGAGCATGCTTTGGCGCGTTGCGTGCGTCGACTTCGGCAGCTTCGAACAGACATGTTGTATCGAACAAATGTTCGACCGTATTGGTATGCTGGTCGGGCCGGCGGTGGTAAGGAGGTGATGGCGATGGGCAGCGGAACGGTATCGACGCAACGCGAGCATACCTATATTGCCATTGATCTCAAGTCCTTCTATGCCTCGGTGGAGTGCGCGGCGCGCGGACTCGACCCGTTGACCACGCATCTGGTGGTGGCCGATGAAACCCGCACCGATAAGACAATATGTTTGGCGGTCTCACCCTCGCTGAAGAACTATGGCATTCCCGGTCGTGCGCGGCTATTCGAGGTAAAACAGCGCCTGAATGGAGTCAACATCGAGCGCGCGGTCCATGCTCCCGGCGGCCGATTAATCGGGGAGTCCTGCGATGCGCGCGACCTGGAACGCTCGCCGAGACTCAAAGCCTCGATGGTCATCGCCAAGCCGCGCATGGCGCACTATTTGGAGGTCAGCGGGCAGGTATATGGCATCTACCTCAAATACGCCGCACCCGAGCACATCCATGTCTACTCGATTGACGAGGTGTTCATCGACGTCACGCCATATCTGCGCTCGCTGGGTATGGGGCCGCATGCCATGGCGCGAACCATCGTGCGCGAAATTCTCGATGAAACCGGCATCACCGCCACTGCCGGCATTGGCTCCAACATGTATCTGGCCAAAGTCGCCATGGATATCGTCGCCAAGCACATGCCCGCCGACAAGGACGGCGTGCGCGTGGCCGAACTGAATGAAATGTCATATCGTCGGCTGCTCTGGAGCCATCGTCCGCTCACCGATTTTTGGCGGGTTGGGCGCGGCTATGCCAGGAAACTTGAGCACGCCGGTCTGATGACCATGGGCGATATCGCCCGATGCTCGGTGGGTCGTGCTTCGGATTACTACAACGAAGACCTGCTGTATCGCATGTTCGGTGTCAATGCCGAACTGCTCATCGACCATGCGTGGGGCTGGGAGCCGTGCGAGATCGCGGACATCCAATCCTATGAGCCGGATGCGCACAGCATCAGCAGCGGTCAGGTGCTCACCGGTCCCGCCGACTATGCCACGGCCCGGCTGATCACCAAGGAGATGGCCGATGCGCTGGCCCTCGATCTGGTCGATAAAAGCGTGCTGACGAACCGACTGACGCTCGCCGTCGGCTATGACATCGGCAGTCTTGATTCGTCAAAGCTCGATTCGTGCGCTGATTATGCGATGAAACGTGCCGCTGAGCGGGCAGCGAAAAGCTATCAAGGGCCGGTGACGGTCGACCGGTTTGGGCGCAAAGTGCCCAAAAGCGCGGTCGGATCGATTGGCCTGGGCGATTTCACGTCATCTTCGGCGCGCATCCGTGAGGCCATGACGATGCTGTACGAGCGCATTGTGGATTCACGTCTGCTCGTGAGACGGTTGACGGTCATCGCCGATGATGTGACCACTCTGGAGGAGCTGGCCGCCGGCAAACGCTATGAACAGCTCGACTTGTTCGGTGATGACGAGGTCCAATCGTATGGATCCGATTCCACCGGCGAAAAAGATGGAGAGCGTGATATCCAGCGTGCGTTGCTGGATGTGAAACGTAAATTCGGCCGCAACGCCGTCATCAAAGCCATGGATATGGAAGACGGTGCCACCGGTCAGGCTCGCAACCGTCAGATCGGAGGCCATCGCGCATGACCCTGCAAGAAACCCATGCATACGACGACATCATCAACCTGCCACACCACCAATCACGCAAGCATCCGCATATGTCTCGTCACCAGCGGGCCGCCCAGTTCATGCCGTTCGCGGCCTTGACCGGATACAACCAGGTCATTGAGCAAACAGCAAAAAACGCCGAAACCGCCATCGCCCAGGCCGAGGCCCAAGGCGATACCGATTTCGGCGCTTAACAATCGCTCCCGTTGGAGGAAGTCTCAGATTCGTCAGCCCACGTGACGCGAGAACCGGCCGGCAGCGGCTGGCCCTTGCGATACTTGCCGGTCAGCAGACCCTGCGCGAGTGGGGAGAACGTGGTGATACCAATGCCGAGCTTGCGGCAGGTGCCCATGATCTCATGCTCGATATAGCGATCCTGCAGGTTGTACTGCGGCTGAACCACGGTGATTGGGTACAGGTTGTAGCGGTCGATAATGCGCTGGGCTTCCTCGAGGCGGGCCGAACCCCCACTCTTCGGAAACGCCGTAATACAGCACCTTGCCCTGGGCGACCAGGTCGCTCATCGCGCGCAAGGTCTCGGTAAGGTCGGTGGTCTCGTCAAAACGGTGGCAAAAGTACATGTCCAGATAATCGGTCTGCATGTTCTTCAGCGTCTGGTCGATGCTTTCGAAAATGTGCTTGCGGGACAGGCCGCGGTCGTTCACGCCTTCGCCGGTGGGGAAGTAGACCTTGCTGGAGATGACGAGTTCCTTACGCGGGTACTGCTTGAGCACTTCGCCGAGGAATCGTTCGGCGGCGCCGCCCGAGTAAGCGTCCGCGCAGTCGAAGAAGTTGACGCCGGAATCGTAGGCGAGCTTCACGGTCTCCTTGGTCACGTTCTCGGCCGCTGTGCCCTTGAGATCCGTGACCCAGCTGCCCAGCGCGACCTCGCTGATCTTCAGTCCCGACTTGCCGACGCTGCGATACTTCATGTGTACTCCTTGATGATTAATCGTCACCGCCGTCTCTTCATGGCCGGCCGTGAACGCTAACAATTCGATTAAAACAGTTCAACCCCACTTGAACGCAAGTTGGTGGCTACCGCGACACGCCGGTTGTAGTCCCGTGACCAATTTGCTGCAATCAGTAACTGCTAATATATGAGTAATTATTGGCTTTTTAGGCATAAATTGCTAATATATTAGTATGTTTTCTTTGTTGGATGAGCCTATGCCTGGGGATGTTTCGGCCGCTATTGCCGAACGCATGGTTGCCAGACGCAAAGAGCATAAGTTGTCGCAAACGGCTCTGGCTAGAAAATCCGGTGTGAGTCTTGGCTCAATCAGACGGTTCGAGCAGCAGCACGAAATCTCATTGACGGCGCTCATCAATATCGCGTTTGCGCTGAGTTGCGAGCAGGATTTTGAGACACTGTTTTCACAGCCGTACTATGCAACTATCGATGATGTCATTGCTGCGCGGGAGAGGGAAGCGCGATGAGCGAGACAGTGCCGTTGGATTTATCGGTTGATCGGGTACGGGTGTTTTTGGATGGTGAAATTGTTGGCTCGCTGACACTGTCGCCGGCAAAAACAGTGGCGTTCTCGTACGAAAGCTCGTGGTTGTCCAGTGGATTCAGCATAAGTCCGCTGAGTCTGCCATTGCGTGAGGGGGTCTTTGTCGCCAAAAGAGATCCATTGCATGGTTTGTTTGGGGCGTTCGATGACAGTATGCCGGACGGGTGGGGGCGTTTGCTCACGGATCGTCTTCTGCGTCAGAGAGGAATAGACCCTTACTCTATCGGAACCTTGACGAGGCTGTCCATTGTGGGATCAAGCGGTATGGGAGCCTTGGAATATGAACCAGCGGCGGACATTGAAAATGGTGTTGCAGCTACTGACTTGGACGATATAGCGAGAGAGTGCGCGAATCTTCTGGAAACTGATTTTTCTGAGGATCTGGATCAGCTTTTTGCCCTTGGTGGCTCGTCCGGTGGCGCGCGGCCGAAAATTCTGACTGAGGTTGATGGAGAAGAATGGATTATCAAATTCCCCTCATCCGTAGACTCGGCGAATATCGGAGAACAGGAGTATCAAATTTCTGTACTTGCGCGCGAGTGCGGCATTGATATGCCGGAAACTCGTCTGTTCGCATCAGCGCAATGTTCTGGATATTTTGGTGTCCGGCGGTTTGACCGTACGCGGGATGACGATGGCACCGAACATAAGGTGCATATGATTTCCGCCGGCGGATTGCTGGAAACGTCGCATCGTATTCCCAATTTGGATTACGGACTATTGATGCGGCTGACTATGCGTGTGTGCAACAGCGCAGAGGAGTGCGAGCGGTTGTACCGTCTCATGTGCTTTAACGTGTTCATCGGAAACCGCGACGATCATGCGAAGAATTTCTCTTATCTCTATGATCGTTCTCGCCAAGCGTGGAGATTGTCGCCTGGATATGATTTAACGGAAAACCCTGGAATCAACGGCGAGCACACTACTTCGGTGAACGGAAAGGGGAAGAACATCACTGTTGCGGATTTGACTGGTGTCGGTGTGAAGGCTGGTATTTCGCGGGCGCGCTGTATTGCTATTGCCAATGAGATGCAAGATAGGATTCGTGATGCTGGGTTTGCCGTCCGAGATTGATGGTCTCGCCATACTTTTAGGTATCTACTTTTAGTTTTTCCAATACGCATTCTCTAGTACGTTTGCCTTTTGAAAAGCTTCGCGATAGGCGGTGATAAGGTCCGGCAAACGCATTGAGGCGTTGGCTGGGCTGGTGGAGGGCAGTTGGGCCATGTCGATGGCGATACCGGCTTCGGTCAGGCGCGGCTCGATAAGTTTGCGGTAAAGTTGCGCTGATTTCGCGCCGGTTGTGAAGATGTGGGCGATTGGAGCTCCGCGCAAGATTGGTGTCAAGTCGTTGGGCGCGGCATTGCGGATGCTGGCATCGCTGGCTCCGGTGATATCGCAAGAAGCAATGACATCCCATAACGCAATGTGGTGGCGCAGAGCAAACGCACGACGGGACTCAGATGAATCGCCGACGGCGTCGGCAGGATCAGCGGAGTTGGCAAACAGCGCCTGCATCACCGGCCAAAACCGGTTCTGCGGATGCATATAGTAAAACGCCGCCGCTCGGGATTTCGGACTCGGCATCGATCCCAAAATCAAAGCCCGGGACTCACCATCCCACACCGGCCCAAACCCATGCTCCACATGTTCGCTCATGGTTTCCATTCTAAGTCGGGCGATTGAGCGCACGAGGCAATCAGGCCGAGAACTGTTTGCCGAATTCCGAGAAGAGCTGACGGCGGGCGAAGACGAGCAGGCCGAGCAGCACCAGCAGGGAGACCAGCCCGCTGACCATCACCAGCACATCCCACGGAGCCCAGCCGAGCGGAATGAACGTCAGAGGCAGCAGACCGGCGACGATGTCGAACGCCAGATACTTGGCGTACTGGTCAATGGCCTTGGCCCGCAGCACGATAAGCAGCACCACGTCAAAGACCAGCGAAACCAGACACGTGATCGGTATGACGAACATGGTGACGACATGATTCATCGTCGCCACAAACCAGACCAGCGCAATCGCCAGCATGATATAGAAATATCGAAACATGAGGCGAAGCGGCCGCGGCGCGTGCAGAATCGCACTGTTGATGAACAGCACGCTGATGATCAGCGCGGCTGCCGATGCACTGGCAATCGGTATCGGCCACGAAAACAGATAGCTGAAGAAGACATGCAGCAGCAGAATCGCGCCGGTTACAAACGTGATGATCTCCACCGCCAAACGCCTCGGACGCAGATAGATCTGCTGCGCGGGGAATGCGGCGGGAGAGGCCTCGCCGTGCAATTCGTTCTGACAGAGTGGGCAACGGGCCATATCGCCGGTGAAATCGACGTTGCAGGCATCGCAATGCTTCATGCCGACGCTCCTTTCTCCACATGCGCGCCGGCGATGTTCATACGGCCGCTGATGCCCTGCGCGGCGAGAATCCGACACAGGTTCTTGATGACGTTCAGATCATGGTAGACGGTGGAGATGCCGATGCTCAGGTCGTCGCCAAACGAGCAGACCGTGAAATTCAGGCTGGCCGGTGTGGTGAGGAAGCTCACCGAACGCACATGGCGCGCGAGTCGTTCGTCCAAGGTGACTCGGCCAAGGTTCGAGACGGTGGTCGTGGTCTCGCGGTCGGCGATGAACCGGGCCAGCTCCAGCACCCAGTCCTTGGCAGGGGAGGGCGCGAGACGCAGCGCCGGATTCTTTTCCAGCGCAATCATGCGGTTCATATGCGATTCGACGCGCTCGCGACTGGTGGCATGGTCGAGCTGCTCCTGCACATGGCGGGCGATGTCGGCCAACGGCTCATCGGTCAGCAATCCACCCATACCGTTGCCGTGCGCGGTGAGGGCGGCGGACTGCTGGCCGTCGCCGGTCGCGTCTGGGCCCGTTGCGGAAGTTTTCGCGGAGTCCTCATCGGCTTCGATATCGGCCGGCGTGTACGCCACGTAAGTCATGCCGTAGAAGTTGCGCACGGTCTCCGACCTGAAGAAGGCGCGCAAGTCGACCGGAATATCCACGCGAATCGCGCGATTGCGGGCGCGCGAGGGCATGACGTCGCGAATCGCGCACAGTATCGCGGCGATGAGGTAGGAGGTGAGGCTCACTCCGCACTGATGCGCTGCACCAAGCACCTTGCTGGCGCTGACGTGATATTCCATGAACGTGGGCGCGTCCCGGTCGATGGGGCCGGCCAGCCGGTAGATCTTCGTGCCGGGCGCGGCACCGGCCTTGTCTTTCTCGTAGTATTTGTCGAAGCTGTTTTCGGCTTTGTCGCTGTCCGAGCCGTCGTAATCCGAAGGCACGCCCGGCACGTCGTACCGCTCGGCGATGTAGGCGTGCAACAGTGACTTGAACAGGTTGATGGCGCCGCGACCGTCCGAAATGATGTGCGAGACCTCGAGATTGACACGATTGCGGAAATAACTCACGCGGAACAGCATGCTTTTGGGCCCGTAATGCAGTCGCGAGCATATCGGCAGATGTTCCGGCTCCACCAGCGGCCGGCCGTCCGACTGTTCGAGGTAATGCCAGAACATGCCGTTGAGCAGGTGCACGTTGAAGCTCGGGAACTGGGCGATGGCATGGTCGAGCGCGTGCTGCAGGATGTCCGGGGCGATGTCGTCCGCCAGCTCGGCCGAATAGCGGAACACGGTCTGCGAGGAGCGGCCAGCCTGGGAGGAGTAGAACTTGCCGATGTTGTCTAGTCGGTACCAAGTACGTCTTGCCATGCGTCGCCTCCCTCCGGTGCGTTGGCGCTGGTGCTGGTGCCGGGAGCCGGCACCAGCGGTGTGTCGTCGAGGAAATGCTCGATGATCCGGTAAGTGGTGGACACCAGCCCTACGGCCGACGTGTTGAGCAGATAACCGTGGATGCCGTCGTGAATCCGGTAACAGGAGACGTTGTCGTTCACCAATTGCAGACGACGGGCGTACGCTTCGTCCTCGTCTCTGAGCGGGCAGTATTCGGCGGACAACACCAGCGTGCGCGGCTGATTGCTCAGGTCATGCGCGGTGAGCGGCGCGAAATACGGATTGGTCAGGTCGGCCACGGACGAACGGTACATGTCGATGTAGTCGGCCATGTCCTGTGCGGTGAGGATGTAGTCGGTGCCGTTGGTCCGCACCGATTCGAACGGGCTGGTCTCGGGATTGTAGTCGTTGCCGACCACCGGGTAAAGCAGCATCTGCGTGCGTGGCATGAACTCGCCGCGGTCGCGGGCCATGAGCGAGACGGCGGCCGCAAGATTGCCGCCCGCGCTGTCGCCAAACAGCACGATGTTGTCGGGATCCGGTGCTGGGATTGTCGCAGATATATCGCCCCCGCCGGTGGGGGCTGTCGGCGCAGCCGACTGGGGGTGGTCAACATCAACAGAACCACCCACCCCAGAAATCGGCAATTCCCCAGCAAACAGCTGCCGGGCTACCTCATAGCAATTCTCAACAGCAGTAGGGAAGCGGTATTCAGGAGCCAGCCGGTACTCGACCGAGATCACACGGCGTTGCAGACGTACGGCCATATGCGCGCAAGCCTGCGTGTACAGGTTGATGCCGCCTGTGGTCCAACCGCCACCGTGGAAAAACAGGATCGTGCCACGCGGCGTGACTGAGGGAAGTTCCGTGTTGGCATTGCCGGAAATACCGTCGGTGTTGCCGCTCGACGTGCTTTCCTTGATGGATATTTTGGGTAGGACTTTGGGTAATACGGCGGGCAGAATCGCGGATATTGCCGAGGCCGCTGGCGTGCCATTGGCGGAAGATTCCTCCAGGGCTTCGGGCAGGGGCGCTCCATAGGCGACCAGCGGCGTGAACACTCGCAATGGTACGGCATATCCATCCGCCATAGGCGCGAAGGCGTCCTCGACACGGCATTTCGGATTGGCGGGTGCCTGCTTGGCGATAAGCTCTTCCGCCACGCGCTGCAATTTGTACGACTTGCCCGCGTTGGGCTTGATGTAGCTGGCGGCCTTCATCGCGGCGAACAATGCCTCGTTGATCGGCATGACGACAGGTCCTTTCAGCGGCGGATTCGGTAGTGCGAACACCCCAACCTTAGCCCATGACCGGCATGAACAAAAAAGGGAAGGAACCCGAGAGTTCCTTCCCTGTGTGCCGTATCAGACGCGATACGCGCCGATTATCAGGCGGCGAAGTATTCCACGCCGGCCTCGAAGATCGGCTGGTACTTGTTGCCGGGCACGTTGACGTACAGGCCGTTGCCGGAACGCTCCGAGTGACCCATCTTGCCAAACACGCGGCCGTCCGGGCTGGTGATGCCCTCGATGGCGAGCAGCGAGCCGTTCGGGTTCACATCTAGGTCCATGCCGGGGGTGCCGGTCTCGTCCACGTACTGCGTGGCGATCTGGCCGTTGGCCCTGAGCTGGGCGAGTACCTCGTCGGAGGCCACGAAGCGGCCCTCGCCGTGGGAGATGGCCACGGTGTGGATGTCGCCGACCGAAGTCTTGGACAGCCACGGGGAGAGGTCGGAGGCCACGCGCGTGCGGACCAGTCGGCTCTGGTGGCGGCCGATGGTGTTGAAGGTCAGCGTCGGGCAGGCGTCGGTCATCGGCACGATGTCGCCGTACGGCACCAGACCCAGCTTGACGAGCGCCTGGAAGCCGTTGCAGATGCCGAGCATCAGGCCGTCGCGGTTCTTCAGCAGGTCACGCACGGCCTCGGTGACGGCCGGCGCGCGGAAGAACGCGGTGATGAACTTGGCGGAACCGTCCGGCTCGTCGCCGCCGGAGAAGCCGCCCGGGATCATCACGATCTGGCTCTTGTTGATTTCATCGACCAACGCCTGCGTGGATTCGGCGACGGCGGCCGGTGTCAGGTTGTTGATGATCAGCGTGGTCACGTCGGCGCCGGCGCGCTCGAAGGCGGCGGCGGAATCATACTCGCAGTTGTTGCCCGGGAACACCGGGATCACCACATGCGGCTTGGCCACGGAAGAGCCGACGTACACGGTCTTCTTCGGCGCGTGGAAGTCGATGGTCTCGACGGTCGCGCCCTTGTCCTCGCCCTTGGAACGGTACGGGAACACGGATTCGATGCCGGACTCCCAAGCTTCCTGCACAGCGTCCAGGTCCAGCGTCTCGCCGGCGGCCTTGAACACGTACTCGGAGGTGGTGGTGCCGATTTCGCCGATCTCGACCAAATTGGAGACGGCCGGAAGCTTGGCATCGTCTGCCAGCTCGACGATGAACGAACCATATGCCGGGGTGAACAGGTCGTCCACGGCGATGCTGTCGTTCAGAGTCACGCCGATGCGGTTGCCGAGCGTCATCTTGAACAGGGCTTCGGCGGTGGCGCCATAGCCCGGCGTAGAGACGGCCAGGGCATCGTGGAAGTCGGTGAGCTCCTCGATCACGGAGAACACCTCAAGCAGCGCATCCTTGTCCGGGGTCAGACCGTCGGCCAGGTAGCGCGGCGCGATGCGCACGATACGGTGATCGGCGTCCTTGAATTCAGGGGAGGTGGCGCGCTTCATGTTGCCCACGGCCACGGCGAAGGAGATCAGCGTCGGCGGCACGTCGAGATCCTCGAACGAACCGGACATGGAGTCCTTGCCGCCGATGGCGCCGGCGCCCAGGTCCACTTGGGCCATCAGTGCGCCGAGCACGGCGGCCGCCGGCTTGCCCCAGCGTTCCGGCTCGTCGCGCAGCTTCTCGAAGTACTCCTGGAAGCTCAGGTAGGCCTTCTCATGCTCGAAGCCGGCCGCGACCAGCTTGGCCAGCGACTCGACCACGGACAGGTAGGCGCCGGTGAACTGGTTCTTGGACATGATGTACGGGTTGAAGCCCCACGCCATCGCCGAAGCGGTGGTGGTCTCGCCGAACACCGGCAGCTTGGCGACCATGGCCATGTTCGGGGTGAGCTGACGCTTGCCGCCGAACGGCATGAGCACGGTGCCCGCGCCGATGGTGGAGTCGAAGCGCTCCGAAAGGCCCTTGTTGGAGGCCACGTTGATGTCGGTGACCAGCTTGTTCATGCGCTCGGCCAGCGTGCCCTCGCCCCACGGGGTCTCGTAGGACTGCTGTGCCTCGACATGCACGGTCTGGTGCTTGGAAGCGCCGTTGGAGGCCAGGAACTCACGGGACAGATTCACGATCTTGTCGCCGTTCCAGGTCATCACCATGCGCGGGTCCTCGGTCACGGTGGCGATCACCGTGGCTTCGAGGTTCTCTTCGCGGGCGTAGGCCAGGAACTCGTCCACGTCCTCGGCGGCCACGTCCACGGCCATGCGCTCCTGGGATTCGGAGATGGCCAGCTCGGTGCCGTCCAGGCCCTCGTACTTTTTGGGCACGGTGTTGAGGTCCACGAACAGGCCGTCGGCCAACTCGCCGACCGCCACGGACACGCCACCCGCGCCGAAGTCGTTGCAGCGCTTGATCAGACGGCAGGCATCGCCGCGGCGGAACAGACGCTGCAGCTTGCGCTCCACCGGAGCGTTGCCCTTCTGCACCTCGGCGCCGTCGAGTTCGAGCGATTCCACGTTATGCGCCTTGGACGAACCGGTGGCGCCACCGATGCCGTCACGGCCGGTGCGGCCGCCCAGCAGGATGATCTTGTCGCCGGGGGCCGGGGTTTCGCGGCGTACATGGTCGGCCGGGGTGGCGGCCACGACCGCACCCACCTCCATGCGCTTGGCCACGTAGCCGGGGTGGTAGATCTCGTCGACCTGACCGGTGGCCAGACCGATCTGGTTGCCGTAGGAGCTGTAGCCGGCGGCGGCGGTGGTCACGAGCTTGCGCTGGGGGAGCTTGCCTTCCAGCGTCTCGGAGACCGGCACGGTCGGGTCCGCGGCGCCGGTGACGCGCATCGCCTGATACACGTAGGAGCGGCCGGACAGAGGATCGCGGATGCAGCCGCCGATGCAGGTGGCCGCGCCACCAAACGGTTCGATTTCGGTGGGGTGGTTGTGGGTCTCGTTCTTGAACAGGAACAGCCAGTCCTCGTCGTGGCCGTTCACGTCAACCTTGACCTTGACGGTGCAGGCGTTGATTTCCTCGGACTCGTCGAGGCCGGTCAGGACGCCGTTCTTCTTGAGCCACTTGGCGCCGATGGTGCCCATGTCCATGAGGCAGACGGGCTTGGTGTCGCGGCCGAGCTCGTGGCGCATCGCCAGATAACGCTCGAAGGCGGCCTTGACGGTGGCGTCATCGATGGTCACTTCGTCCAGCTCAGTGCCGAACGTGGTGTGACGGCAGTGGTCGGACCAGTAGGTGTCGATCACCTTGATCTCGGTGATGGTGGGTTCGCGGCCCTCCTCGCTGAAGTACTTCTGGCAGAATTCGAGGTCGGCCAGGTCCATGGCCAGACCGCGCTCGTCGATGAACTTCTGGCCGGCTTCGGCGTCCATCTCGTTGAAACCGGCGATGGTCTCGACCTTGCCGGGCACCGGCACCTGGGTCTTCAGGGTTTCCTTGGTCTCCAGGCTGGCCTCGCGGGCCTCGACCGGGTTGATCACGTAATGCTTGATGGTGTCCACGTCGGCGTCGGTCAGGTCACCTTCCAGCGCGTACAGCTTGGCGGAGCGGACCGTCGGGCGCTCGCCCTGGGAGATGAGCTGGATGCATTCGGCGGCGGAGTCGGCGCGCTGGTCGAACTGGCCGGGCAGGAACTCGGTGGCGAAGACCTTGGCTCCGGCGAAGTCGGGCAGGTCGTAGGCCACATTGTCCACCTGGGGTTCGCTGAACACGGTGGGCACGGTCTGGTCGAACAGTTCCTGGGAGATGCCTTCGACGTCATAGCGGTTCACGATGCGCAGGGCTTTGAGGCCGTTCAGTCCGAGAATTGTGCGCAGTTCGCCCGCAAGCTGCTGGGCTTCGACATCAAAGCCGGGCTTCTTTTCCACGTACACGCGAAAAACCATGGAAATCCTTTCTTGAAATTATTGAAAAATTGAAGAAGTGCGGTAAAAGAACTTGGCTCCCCTCTCCGAGGGGAGCTGTCAGCGGAGCTGACTGAGGGGAGTTGTCATGGCGGTGAACGTCTTGAACTCACCCCCCCCCCCCCCCCTGTTGGCCGA
>OBXU01000155.1_pt1 | contig 31656 bp, 32 predicted proteins | sample 1476671 | NCBI WGS metagenome assembly OBXU01 (sample SAMEA2580182, study PRJEB22360) | human gut metagenome | biome: human gut; feature: human-associated habitat; material: faeces | place: Denmark | collected 2008/2010
GAGGTCGCGGCGGCCGTGGCCAAGCTCATGTCCGCCATGGATCTGGTCTACGGCGCCAGCAAAATTCACCACATCACCCGCTGCAACACCACCATCGGCCAGCCGGGCGTGCTGGCCTTCCGCAACCAGCCCAACAGCCCCACCGACGACCCCGAGGAGATCCTGATCCAGATGATGGAGGGCGTCTCCTACGGCTGCGGCGACGCCTGCATGGGCATCAACCCTGTGGAAAACAATGTGGAGAGCACCCGGCGTATCGCGGATGCGGTCTACAGCTTTATCTGCCGCAACGACATCCCCACCCAACTGGTGGTTCTCTCCCACATGACCACCCAGATGGATGCCATTCGGAAGGGCGCGCCTTTGAGCATGATTTTCCAGTCCATCGCCGGCACAGAGGCCGCCAACAACGACTTCGGCGTGAGCCGCCAGCTCTGTACGGAGGCCTATGAACTGGCCTGCCAGCACGCCCTGAGCACCGGCCCCAACCTGCTCTATTTTGAGACCGGCCAGGGCTCCGAGGTGTCCATCGGCGCCGACTGCGGGGTGGACGAGATGACCCTGGAGGCCCGTACCTACGGCTTTGGCCGCTTTTTCCGCCCCTTCATGGTGAACAACGTGTCCGGCTTCATCGGGCCGGAAACCCTCTACGACGGCAAGGAGATGATCCGGGCCAGCCTGGAGGATCACTTCATGGGCAAGCTGATGGGCCTGCCCATGGGCATGGCCCCCTGCTACACCAACCACACCTCCATTACCCAGGACGAGCAGGAGATGGCCACCATGCTGCTCAACGCCGCGGGGGCCAACTACTACATCGGGGTGCCGGTCAACGACGATATCATGCTCTCCTACCAGGACACCAGCTACCACGACAACGCTACCCTGCGGGAGCTCTCCGGCCGTCTGCCCGCGCCGGAGTTCCACCAGTGGATGATGAAGCGGGGCCTGATTGACGAAAAGGGTGTCCTGACCGAGCTGGCCGGCGACGCCTCCATTTTCCTACAGTGAGAGGGAGGGAACTGACATGAATGAAACCCAACTGAGAGAGCTCATCCTGAAAGCCATCTCCGAGGCAGTGGGCGATACCGCCGGCGCGCAGTCCGCCGCTCCCGTCCCCCCGGCCTCCGGCGCGGTGGAGAGCGGAGAGGTCCGCGACCTGTCCGCCGTAGATTTCCGCCAGATTATCGACGTGCCCGCCCCCGCCAACCCGGAGGAGTTCCGCCGCATGCGCTCCAAAACGGTGGCCCGCATCGGCGTGTGGCGAGCCGGGCCCCGTTGCCGCACCAACACCTACCTGCGGTTCCGGGCGGATCACGCGGCCGCCATGGACGCCGTGTTTACCGACGTACCGGAGCGTCTGCTGGAAGAGATGGGCCTGTTCACCGTGCAGACCCTCTGTGAGACCAAGGACATGTACCTCACCCGGCCGGATCTGGGCCGCCGCTTCTCTCAGGAGACTCTGGCCGAGCTCCAGCAGCGCTGCAAGCGCAATCCCGACGTGCAGCTCGTGGTGTCCGACGGCCTGTCCAGCACCTCAGTGTCCGCCAACCTCCGGGACATCCTGCCCGCCATCCTTCAAGGGCTGAGCAGCACGGGGGCCAGTGTGGGCACCCCCTTCTTCATCAAGTACGGCCGTGTGGGCGCCATGGATGCCGTCACCGAGGCCCTGGGCTCCAAGGTCACCGTGATCCTCCTGGGCGAGCGCCCCGGCCTGGCTACCGGCGAGTCCATGAGCGCCTACATGACCTACGGCGGCTATGTGGGCATCCCTGAGGCCAGCCGCACCGTAGTCTCCAACATCCACCGCGGCGGCACCAACCCTGCCGAGGCGGGCGCGTTCATTGCCGAGCTGTGCGGGCGCATGCTGAAGGAGAAGGCCTCCGGCCTGGCTCTCAAACTGTAAACGCGGCCCGGCCGGAATCTGCGGCTCCTCTTCCGGCGGGCTCGGCATCGCACTGGGGGGCTCTCCAGCCAATTCCTAAACATGGGAATTGACCCTGCTGCGATTCACCTTTTGTCTCTCAGCATGCCATTTCTGCCCCAAAGGACTCCTTCAATCCGAATATTCTGAATATTTTCTACGCTTATCTGTAATGCTGTTCAGGTACAGGCCATCCGCTCACCTTTCGCACACTCCCTGCACGAAGTAAAGACTCCATCACCCGCAGCTTCCACAGCCCTCCCCCCGTTACAGGTCGTCCTAAGGGACATATATGGAACAAAAGCTCCGCCGTTTCCACAGGAAACCGGCGGAGCTTTTGTTTTGCAGCTTCTGCCGTGGGAAGGGGCAGGTGCATCACTGTGCACCGCTCCTCTATCACACAGTGAATCTGTATTCGGCAAATGGAACCGTTCTATCCATCTGCGGGCAGCCCCTGCCATCGGAGCCTCTCAACCAGAGAAATCTGTCCCTTTACAAGGGCGGATTTCACTTCAGGCCCAAAATAGCACGAGCCTCCTCCGGGGTAGCCAGTACCCTGCCGAACTCGGCGGCCACCCGCTTCACCCGGCCGATAAACTGCTGGCTGCCCTGGGCCAATGCTCATGGTTAATAAAGAAGCACAACAAAACAGGACAAGGACAGCCAGCCCCACCGCTATTCCGTACAGCAAACGCAGCCATAAAAATTTGGAGCAGTAACAAAAAATGTTATTGCTCCAAATTTTTGTACAGTTTTGTGATCGTGTTGTAACTTTACTGTGAACTCTATTGATAAATCATAATCATTGTTATATAATAAGCGTAATATAACAATGATTACAGAATGAGAGGAACGCTATGCCACCAAAAGCTAAAATATCAAAAGAAATGATTGTCAATGCCGCATTGGAAATTGCTCGGCTGACAGGTGCAGAAAACATCAATGCTCGTACAGTATCTCAAAAATTAAATTGCTCTACCCAACCAATCATGTACCACTTCAAAACGATAGAGGATTTGAAGAAGGCTACCTATCAGAAAGCGGATGAATATCACACCACATATCTCAGCCGCATCGAGGGAGATAACCCTATGTTGGGAATCGGAATGGCTTATATTCGCTTTGCGGCAGACGAGCCTTTGCTGTTTCGCTTCTTGTTTCAATCCAACAGCTTTTCAGGAAAAAGCATTGTGGAACTGATCAATGATGAAGCACTTGAACCAATACTGACTATTTTTTCGCAGGGCATCCAGATAGATATGATTAAAACGAAGGAGATTTTCCGGATTCTGTTTTTGTTTGTCCATGGTTATGCCAGTATGTTAGCGAATAACACGATTTCATTCGATGAAAAAAGTATTGCAAACGACTTGGAATTAGTCTTGGACGGAGCAATTTGTATGAAGCAGGAGGGAGCAAAATGAAGCATCTGTATAAAAAAAGTGAGTTGACATTTTCTTTGGTTTTAGTTGGCTTGTATGTAGCGCTTTTCAGTATCGCAGACAACCTGTCTCGTTCTATTGGAATAGAAAAAATACTGACAGCGCCATTATCTGTTTTATTTGTTGCGGTTCTGTATGTATGGATTCATAAGAACGGGTTGCTCAAAAAATATGGGCTGTGTGCGTTTGACGGCAAGGCAAAAGACTATTTCTATTTTATACCGTTGTTCGTAATCGGAAGCTGTAATCTTTGGAACGGTGTCCAGCTAAACTGTTCGCCGATGGAAACGGCTTTATATGTATTGAGTATGCTTTGCGTTGGCTTTATCGAAGAGCTGATATTCAGAGGTTTCCTGTTCAAAGCTATGGCAAAAGACGGAATCAAATCTGCAATTATTGTATCAAGTATAACATTTGGATTGGGTCACATCATCAATCTTGTTAATGGTGCAGAATTATTACCTACATTCCTGCAAATTATCTATGCAACGGCAATCGGTTTTCTTTTTACTATGCTGTTTCATAAGGGGAAATGTTTGTGGCCTTGTATTATCACACACAGCGTAGTAAATTCGCTAAGTGTCATCGGCGTGGAAAGCACCACAACAGAAAAAATCATTTCTGCGGTGATATTGACAGCCGTTTCTTTGGGGTACACTGCACTGATCTATAAAAATAAAAAACATTGCAAAACATAATACATATGAGTGCCGGACGGGAACGGCAAAAAATTTTACACTTCTATTGCTTCTTTATCTAACACAACCAAATACCCCCTTATTGTAATAGACATTGTCCTCCAGACCGACCCGGACATTACCGCCCATCGCCAAGGCGGCCAGGGTAATCTCATTTGCACCCCGGCCGATTCCAAAGGTACTCCAGGTACAGTTCTCAGGCAGGTGGTTGACCAGGTAAACCAAGCTCTCCGTGGTGGCCTCCATGCCGCCCGGCGCGCCGAGGCAGAGCTGGAAATGGGCCGGTGCATCGAGGACGCCCGTTTTCAAATAGTGCTTTGCGGTGTTGAGCATACCCATGTCGAAGACCTCAATCTCCGGCTTGACTCCGGCGGCGCGCATCTCCTGGCCGCACAGTTCCAGGAACTTGGGTTCGTTCATGAATACCACACTGTGAAGCCAGTTCATCGTACCCGCGTCAAAAGACGCCATCTCGGGTCTGAGCTCCCGGAAGGGGCGGATACGCTCCTCCCAGGAGAACCCCTGTCCTCCGGAGGAGGTCAGGTTGAGCAGCACCGGGCAGCCAGTGGCGCGGATCAGGCCCACCGCCTCTTCAAATTTGTCAAAGCGCATGCTCCCCGCGTCGTTGTCGTCCCTGACATGTATATGTACCATGGCGGCCCCTGCCTCGTAGCAGCGCAGCGCTGCCTCGGCAATCTCCTTTGGCTGGGTCGGAAGATAAGGGTTATCCTGCTTGGTGGTGACCGCGCCGGTGAGGGCGGCGGTGACAATCACCTTATTGCTGTCATTCAAACGCCTGGTTGTGGTCATGCGGTTTCCCTCTTTCTAATCCAAGTTTTCAATTACCACTGCCGTCCCCATGACGCCGGCGCAGGGGGGCAAGCCGTACCGCAGCCCGCGGCTCCTGAGCTCATACAGCAGTGTAATCACAATGCGGGAACCGGTGGCGTCCACCGGGTGCCCCAGGGAGATTCCCCGCCGTTGATATTCAGGCCATTAGAGCCGGCCCAGCGCGCGGGACACCTGAATCAGGCCGCGGGTCAACGTCTCATTGGATGCTTTGACCTGCCCGGGACTCCAGAGCTGGAAGCCCTCTCCGGTTTTAAAGCCCAGTTTTCCCTCGTCCATGAGCTGTACCATCAGCTTGGAGGGCTCGGCGGAGCTCTCAATGTGGGGAAATAAGTACTTGTGAATGGAGTAGGTGAGGTCCAGCCCTCCGCGGTCGATCACCTCCATGGGGCCAGAGACCCCCAGGCGCATACCGAATCCGTACTTGATGGCGTCGTCCACATCCCCGGCTTCGGCGATCCCATTTTCCACGATAGAGATCGCTTCGCGGAAAAGCGCGTGCTGCATCCGGTTGGCCAGGAAGCCCGGTACATCCTTTTTGACGAGGACGGGCTTTTTGCCCGCCTCCTCCATTAGCTGAAATACGGCGGCCACCGTCTCCTCGGAGACATATTTGGTACGGATCACCTCCACCAACGGCACGAGGTAGGCGGGATTCCAGAAATGGGTACCGATGATGCGCTCCTTATGGACGGCCTTCCCGGCAATCTCCGTCACGCTGATGGCGGACGTATTGGTGGTCAGGACCGTCGAGAGGGGGCAGAGGGCGTCCAGCTTCTGAAAGTAGTCCTGTTTGACTGCCAGATCCTCCACAATGCACTCAATGACAACATCGGCAAACGCCGCAGCCTCCTCAAGAGACTCGGTCCAACTGACCCGGTCCAGGATGGCGGGGATCGCCCCGCCATCCTGCACTCCTTCCTCCCGGAGGATATTCAGATTGGCCTCCATGGTCTCTCTGGGCCGGGCGCGCACCTTATCGTCATACACATAGATGAGTTTTACCTCTCGGCCGCGGCAATCCCCTGTGGCCCTCCAACGGCGACTTCCACATCGACCGTGTGCAGCACATGCCCATGCACTATCGTCTGCTTCAGACCTTCAACGACTTCCACATGCACAACTCCACCCACGCCGACTCCCCCTCCCACGTGATTCCCGAGTCTCCTTATACCCACGAGCTGCCTCTGGAGAACTACTATGGCCCTGCGGTCTGCCTGGATATCCCCAAAAAGCACTGGGAGCTGATCACCGTTGAGGACATCGAGAAGGCCGCCGCCAAGGTGGAGGGCGGCATCCAGGAGGGCGACTGGGTTCTCATCTGCACCGGCATGAACCAGCGCTGGGGCGAGAACGACGACTACTTCATGTACTCCCCCGGCATGTCCATCGAGGGCGCCCACTGGCTGGTGGACCACAAGGTCAAGGGCGTGGGCTTCGATCTGCAGGCCCTGGACCACATCCTCTATACCTACGCGGCCCAGCACGGCCCCGGCCCCTACGTCCCCCGCATCGTGGACGAGTACAAGAAGGAGTTTGGTCATGAGCCCATCGAGGACTACCCCGAGTGGGAGCCGGTGCATACCATCCTGCTGGGCAACAACGTCATGGGTATTGAGAACCTGGGCGGCGACATCGAGAAGGTGAAGGGACAGCGCTTCATGTTCTGTGCCTTCCCGCTGCGCTGGTATATGGGCGACGGCACCATCGTCCGCGCCGTGGCCATGATCGACGAGGACAAGATCAATAAGGACGTTCCCGATCGCGTTTACAAGTACGGCGTGTATTGATTTTGACTGCGCACTCAAGAAGACCTGCTGCATGAATGCAGCAGGTCTTTTTTCACTTCCCAGGCTCCCCCCGGAATTCTTATGAAATACCGGATGCTCCAGAACTGCTTCATCCGCCTCAGTCTGTTCCGGTACTTCCTCATGCAGTGCTCCATTATCAGCTTTATGTGTACTCTAATCCGGGTCTATCAATGTGTTTAGACTGTACTAGGTGGTACTCGAACCAACGGAGATGCCGCTCCAATACCGCCCCCACAGTTCCCGGCCCTCCTGGGTCTCTCTGGTGTGTTGTACTATGCAGGTATAGACGGGCTCCGCAGCCAGCCAGCCCCGGCGAGCCAGAGCTTTTAGACAGGCTCCCAGCCCGTCATGTGTAAACTTCTCCCGGTACTTGTGAATCATCTCATCCGTAATCTGCCTGATCAGGATTTCCGCATAGCCCATGCCATTGGGAAGCACACGGTATCTATTTTCTACCCGAATCCCGGCACATAACAGTCCGCCGGGTCCATGGGGCCGGTGGTTCGGTTCTGTTTCTCGGTCAGTTTCTCCATCGGTTCGTCATAAACGAGCCGAACCGCGGCCCGTTGTCGTACGGATAAGTTATTTTTCGGCCCAGTGTATAAAAATATCCAGAAATATTCCTCACTTAATGAGATTTAGAGTTTCTATTTAATAAATGTCTCTATATGAAATAACAAAATAGAAAGCTGAGAACAGCAAAAATATTTAGAATTTTTATTTCTCTTTTTACAGCGGAATATATCAAGTTATATAGATTGGTTCCTTAATCTCACTGAGCTATAATTTGCGACAAGAAAACTCTTCTTTGTATATATTAGGACATAAACTGCTAAAATATTCATGTTTAAACTTCTTCCACATAATAAAGGGGGAATGTAAAATTACATCCCCCTTTTTGATATGCCTGGCTCCTTATTGCACAGGTGGCAGACATCCAGTATGAATTTTTGACATGCTATAGCATCGAAAATATGATTGGCAGAAATGCAAAATATTAAATTTAGGACGCCGCCGGGACGGCAATGAACTAAAATTTTGCAATTTAAGGCAAAAAGAAAAACCCTGGAACCATTGGCTTAACAGTGATAAGGAACTAAATCACTTATCAACTGTTAGCTGACGGTTTTCGGGTGCATACGAAACTCCCGTCTGATTCCTAACAGGAATTAGGCGGGAGTTTTTCTTGTTAACAGAGTTTATATTGGAGGATAACATTATGAAAACATTACTTTCCTGTGAATTTAACATGGATACCGGTTGCGTTGAACTAAGATATTCCGACGGCAGCATGGTTTCCATCAACTGCACCGCCGTTGAGGATGAGGTGGCGAATAGTCGTTTCCAGCGGTCTGAACTGGACTGGCTCATCTACAACGATCCGCTGTCTTATGCGGAATTGATTTTGAACGGCGATCCGGAAGAATACCTGCGAATCGTAACGGAGACTCCACAGTTAGATTTCGATTGATAAGCAAAGCCGCCAGAGGCACATCCATACGATGCTGCTTCTGGCGGCTTTTTTACATTTTGTCAATTAAAGCAAACACTACGGCTTGTTGCTCTTCACTCAATCTTGACCATCGTTCCAGGAGCTTCCTTTGTGAATCAGTCAGAGAAACCGGTGAATCTTCTTCTGCGAATAGCTGAGAAAGCGTGATGCCAAAAGCCATGCAGATTTTTTCCAACGACGGAATAGTGGGAACCATATTCTTGCGATACCATGAGGAGATCGTAGATTGAGGCAAACCAGAGCGTTCTGCAAGCTGATACTCCGTCCAGCCCCGCTCCTCTCGATATGTGGTTATGGCAGAGAGAATATCTTTCACCTGCATCACCCCTTTGCTTGTGTTCTTCGTAAATTATACTTTTGTTTGTCGTTGCTCTTTAATAATTTTAATCGTATAATTTTAACGATATACACAAGCAAAATGAGAATGATTTCAGTGAGCCAGAAAAGCTGTTTCTTTATTGGGCACAGAGAAACACCGGAAGAAATTTACCCAGTGCTATGCGCCGCTGTTGAGGAGCATATAGTCCGCTACGGCGTTACTGAATTTATTGTTGGTCGTTATGGATGTTTTGACGGTCTTGCGGCAAAAGCCGTAAAAACCGCAAAACAAACCCATCCAGAAGTCGAACTGACATTATTGCTTGATCTGAAAGCGCACGGAGCATCTTATCTTTTGCCAGCTTTTTCATAGCTGTTGCCGTTCCTTCATCCAGCTTTCCACGGCGGGTGCTTTGCAGGATGGTGTTCATCCGGCGGGTATAAATGGCCTTGATGGGATGATCGTCTGCAAGCTCCCGCTGCTCCCGGCCTCTCAGATTGCCGATTTGCCGACACGTCCGTCCCCGTTGGTCGCCGGGGGCCAGACCACCGCAGTATTTGGTATGCCGTGCATCAATGGTGAGAAACCATCTGCCGCAGATGGGGCATTTCTTGGGTGCATGGCCCACACAAAGCCCCTCAAACAGATCGGAACGGAACATCCCCACAAAGGAGACATAGTGCATCCGCTTGACCAGCTGCGGTTCTGTCTTTCCGGGTCGAGTGGCGGCTACATACTGCACCGAAGCATTGGTTAGGGTCATCCAGGCCGGGTTATTCAGCGACAGAGTTGGCTCACCTTTGAAGAACTGCCCGAACATTGCCGCATAACCGTCCGAGGTACGGTCATAGCCGGGTTCATTCAACCGCTCTGCAAATTTCGTCAGGGCCTCCTTGTATTGCCCCAGAGAATAACTCAAATGCCCCAGCACCTGCGCGATTCGGACGAGCATTGTTGCCTTGCTGTGCTGACCAGTCAAAGCACAAATCAGCTGCTCCTGCTGGGTAAGCTGCAAATAGGCTTTGGCGTCCTCCATATATTCCTCGGAAAAGATGGCTGCAAGTTTTTGCTCAAAATAGCTTCGATTCAGTCGGGAGAAGGGTGGTGTAACCTGCAAAAAGGAGATGATCTCGCCAGCGGCCTGCTGCACCTGCGGCAGCAGCTCCATATCCACGGAACCGGTGTTCATCCCCTGAAGTAGCTGGTTTAGCACATTGCAGGGAGTATCCAGCTTCTCAATGGTGCTGTCCGGAATGTTCAGCACCTCGCAGCCAATGGTTCCCGTGGGCATGGTACTTCCCTCATAGGTCACGGTGTCCTGCCAGAAATCCAGCGACAAAACTGCATGGTTGATGATCTGATCCATCTTCTCCCTCCTGTCATGTTTTTTTATTTTCATAATAGCACACAATTAATTTCTTGTCATGTTTTTTGAAAACGGCTTGTCATGCCATCAGCCTGTTTTTTTCGATTTTCCCCATAACCTATACAGAGGGGTGAGAAAACTGCCCCATCAAAAAGGAAATGGAGGGAATCTGTATGAATCTGTTTGAAGTGGTGAAAGCCAATATTAACACACAGGAAGCAGCGCAAACGTATGGAATTGACGTCAACCACTATGGTATGGCACTGTGTCCGTTCCATAATGACCGTCATCCGAGCCTGTATGTATCGGATGACCACTACCACTGTTTTGCCTGTGAGGAGCACGGGGATGTGATCGACCTGACTGCCAAACTGTTTGACCTTCGGCTGTATGATGCGGCCCGAAAACTGGCGTCGGACTTTCACCTTGCACCGGACAAGCCCTTGCCGGAAGCCATTCGTCGGAAAAAGAAACACAAAACCAAAGCACAGCAGCTTCGTGAGAACGAGCAGCTGTGCTTTTCTGTTTTGAACAAGTATCGGCGGCTTCTCCTGGATTGGAAAAAACGGTATGCACCGCAAGCGCCGGAAGCTGTGTTAGATGAGCGTTTTGTGGAAGCCTGCCACCGGCTGCCCTGGGCAGAGTATCAGTTGGACATCCTGCTGCAAGGCGATTCCTATGAACGAGGCGAAGTCGTGAGCGAACTAACGGCAGACGGATACATCCGCAAATTACAGGCCCGCCTGAGAAAGGAGCGATACCATGAACAACCCTGTTTGGATCGATGATAAAGGCAAAATTGTCGAGCCGGAATACTGCCGGGATTTTCTTTCCCGGCATCCCATGCGCTGCATCAACGACCGCTTTTATACCGTGGATGGGCAGCTGCCGGATGAGAGCAAAGTGAAGCGGACGATTTATGAAGAAATCTCGCCCTGGCTCCATGCCAAGGTTGCACAGACGGTGGAGCAGATAATCAAAGCGTTGAAGCTGGCGGCATACACAGACCCGTTGCCCCTGCAATGTGACCGCATCCATGTGGCTAATGGCACTTATTTTCTGGACGGTACATTCACAGAGGAAAAAGAATACTGCAACAAGGGTTACTCCCCACAAGGACATCTTGAGATTAACCCAAGAATGACCGATTGAGAGAAGCCCTGGGGTGTCTGCCCCAAATGTTTCAAATGGGGAAATAGCCGCAAGCCACAACAAGATGGCTTGCGGCCATTATTTATATCATAGGCATGATAGAAATCGAAACAAGTCAATTTGTTGGTTTTGTGCTGCACGGGGATATAATTATACTTGCAATCAGCAAAATATTGCGGTATAATAAATAAAATGTAAAGTAAATATTAGGCAGATACGATGAGAAACTTGTGTGACACAGGTGCTCTTTATCATAAGCCGGTGAGAGTCCGGCGCGAAAGGCCGTGTTCGTCGTGAGACATCAGCCGGCAGTGATCGTACATCAGGGAGCACCCTCTTGGGAGTCGTAGGCTGTTTTGTATCCATGCGGTCTTTCCGAAGAGGAAAGACCGTTTTTTATGCCAGAATAAAATATAGCTTTTTGTGGCCGCAGAGGAAAATTCGGGCGGCTGAACAAGGGAATCGGGTGAGAATCCCGGACGGTAACCGCCGCTGTATGCGTGATGTCCGCTGCTCGTCAACGAAAGTTCGCCATTGGGGACGTGCCCTGAGAAGGCAGAGCAGACCGGCGAAGGCAGGAATACCCTGCCCCAAGCGCAAGTCAGAAGACCTACAAAAAGAGACCGGCCAGGTGTGGGACGCTGCACTTGGCATTCGTTGCGCAGAAAAACGGCTGTGGATCTCAGGATCCGCAGCCGTTTTTTCAGGGAGGGATAGGAATGGCGGAAGAAATCAACAAAAATCAGCTGCTGGAGCAGAAAAAAGCGGTGTTCGACATGATCGTGGAAGGCCCCAAGCTCACAGGAGAGGCGCAGGCGAAAGAGGACGATCAGTACTCACTGGACACCGAGCGAGGCGCGCAACTTTACGCATCTTTTTCTGATGACGAGTTGCTGGAACTTTTGCGCGGAAGCACCCAGCGTCTGGGACATTCTCCCTCTCAGGGGGAGGTGCATTGGATCCTGCGTGCATATCTCAAAGCTCGTTTCAAAAATTGGCCGAGGGCATTGCGTGCAGCGGGATTGGGCCGGTCGGCGGGTCGGGGCGGAATGTCCTCAGAGCAGGTGTCTCAGAAGAACGAGGAGTACCAGCAGATGCTCAATCAAATTCGAGGCATGGCGGAACAGCTGGGCCGAATCCCACACCCGTCGGAGCTGCCTGAGATATGCCGGAAACTGAAAAAACGCTATCGTACCTGGGGCGAGGTTTTAGCTGCTGCCGGAGTTGAGGAAGCAGTGGCTGTCCATTTGCAGAAAGAAGAAAACCTAAAGGATGATGAGCTGCGTATGCTCCAAGAATTGAGAACCCTCGCGGAAAGGCTGAATCGCTCGCCCCTTCGCGGTGAAGTGGAGCAAAGCCTGCGGGAATCCCTGCTCCGGCGTTTTGGATCGTGGCGGAACGCACTCTATCAGATCGATCTGGAACCGGTTCGGCGCATCACCCCCTTTGTGAATGCTCCGCTGCAGCGGGAAAAAGACAAGCAGAGGGCAACCCACCGGCAGGAACTGTACGACTGCCACTACCGGCTTTTGAAGCTGGATCCCCAGACGCAAGCAGATTTGGCGTTGGTACGGAAACTGGCGCAGCAGCTTGGGCATCCTCCCGGCCGCAGAGAGGTACCGGCGGAGGTCCGCATGCGCCTGCAAAAGGCCTGCGGCTCCTGGTCAAACGCCCTGTTTCAACTGGGGTTACAAGAAAAGCGCGGCAGATTGCGGCAGCGTTGATTTGCTTTTGCGAGGTGAGGAATGCAGATGAAACGAAAAATAGGCTATCGACTTGCCCACATTTTTCTGGTGCTGCTGGGCGTCAGCTTTTTAAGTTTTCTGCTGATGTATGTGTCGCCGGGCGATCCAGTCCGGGCCATGTACGCTGTCAGCGGCAGTATCCCGTCGGAGGAAGTGCTGGAACAGACCAGAGAGGAACTGGGACTCAACGATCCGTTTTTCATCCAGTACGGCAACTGGATCTCCAACTGCCTCCGGGGAGACTTCGGCACATCCTACTCAAAGGGCGAAGCGGTAGCGACCCTTTTGATGGAGCGGGTCATGCCCACCATTCAACTGGCGCTGCTGTCCCTGGTGATCATGGTTCTTGTGGCCGTACCCATCGGCGTATACTCCGCTTTGCGACAGAACAGCATACTGGACTATCTTTTGCGGGGTACCACATTTATCAGCATTTCCATGCCTAATTTCTGGGTGGGATTGCTGCTGCTCTATGTGGTGGCCATGAAGCTGGGATGGCTTCCGGTGGTGTCCAACCAAATGAACTTCCAGCGGTTGATTCTGCCAGCCGTGACATTGGCCATTGCCATGGCGGGGAAATACGCCCGACAGGTTCGGGCGGCTATTTTGGAGGAATTGCGTCAGGACTATGTGGCAGGCGCCAGGGCCCGGGGGCTGTCGGAACGATGCGTGCTCTGGTGCCATGTGCTTCCAAACGCTGTTTTGCCCCTCATCACCATGCTGGGGCTGTCTTTGGGCTCTCTGCTGGGCGGAACCGCCGTGGTGGAAGTGATCTTCTCCTATCCGGCACTGGGCAGCCTGGCGATCTCCGCCATTACCTCCAGAGACTATCCGCTGATCCAGGGTTATGTACTGTGGATTGCTCTGATCTATATGGCGGTCAATCTGGTGGTGGATCTCTCTTATAACCGGCTGGATCCCCGGCTGAGAAAGGAGCTGCAGGCATGACCGCTGCGAAAAAGCGTTTTTTGGTGTTTGGCCTGATGGCCCTGGCCATTCTTCTTGTGGCGGTGCTGGCCCCTGTCATTGCCACCCATGATCCCAACAGCTCCGTTCTGGCGGATGCGGTGCAGCCCCCCAGTGGGGAACACTGGTTTGGTACAGACAAAATGGGGCGGGATCTGTTCTCCCGTGTCATTTATGGTACCAGAACCTCCATTTTATCCACCATGGTGCTGGTGCTCAGCATTCTGCTTTTGGGCGGCGCCCTGGGCATCGTGGCCGGTTATGTCGGCGGCATAGTGGAAACCATCATCATGCGCGTTGCCGACATGATGGTCTCCTTTCCCGGTATGGCTCTTGCCATTGCCCTGGCCGGTATGCTGGGCGGCAGTATCACCAGCGCCATCCTGGCCATTATGGCGGTAAGCTGGACGAAATATGCCCGTCTGGCCCGCAGCCTGGTGCTGAAAGTCAAGCACCAGGACTATGTGCTGGCTGCTCGGATCTCCGGGACCCGGGAGCGGGACATCTTGCTGCGCTATATGGTGCCGTCAGCCCTTCCCACACTCCTCATCACCGCTGCCACCGATGTGGGAGGGATGATGCTGGAGCTGGCCGGCTTCTCCTTCCTGGGCCTGGGCGCCCAATCCACCTCCATCGAGTGGGGATATATGCTCAATGAGGGACGGGCCTATATGGAATCGGCACCGTGGCTGATGGTATTTCCGGGACTTGCTATCTTTCTGACGGTGGTGATCTTCAACCTGCTGGGGGACAGCCTGCGGGATATCCTGGATCCCAGAGAGGATGAGGCGCAGCCCCATTCAAAATCAAAGAAAAGAGGAGACAAGATGAAGCGTTTGAAACATGTATCCACAAAGGCTGCTGCCCTTCTGGTTGGAGCGATGCTGCTCTCCGGTGTACTCACCGGCTGTGGCGGCACTCCGTCTGCGGAACAGGCGGAGCAGACTCACCTGAACTTCGGTTGTTACAGTTACTCTGACTCTCTGGACCCCATTACCACAGTCAATTCCAGCTGGGCCGGCATGCGCTACGGCATCCTGGAGTGTCTGTTCCGGTTTGACGATCAGGTGGTGGCCCAGCCCTGGCTCTGTGATACCTACGAGGTCTCCGACGACTATACCACCTGGATCCTGCACATCCGGGAGGGCGTGCAGTTCTCCAACGGAAATCCTGTGACTCCTTCCGCCGTCCAGGCCGCCTTTGAGCGGCTGTACGCCGAGACCGATGCCGACCGGGGCGGCACCGGCAACTCCAATCCGGAAATCTACCTGCCTGAGCCTGCTTTAACGGCGGATGATGAAGCAGGCACCCTGACCGTGGTCTGCCAGCGCCCCACGGGAAATCTGCCCGGTATTCTGGCCTACCCCTATTTCTCTGTGATTGATGTGTCGGTGGTGGAGCAGGGCATCGTCAGCACTGGCCCATATAAGCTGGACAGCATGCAAGCCGGTGTAGGCGCTGAACTATCCCGTAACGAATATTACTGGAACGGAGAAGTTCCCTACGATACCGTTTCTATTCTTTTCATCGAGGACAGCTCTACCAAAGCCATGGCCCTCCAGAGCGGGGATGTAGATTTGGTGGAAAACATCACCACCGCCAGTGATCTGGAGAAGCTGGAAGCGGATGACCGCTTTTATGTCTCCACCGCCGCAGGCGTCCGCACCGGCAACTCTTATATGAACTTCAACGGCCCTCTGGGCAATGCCGCCCTGCGGCAGGCAATTCTTATGGCCCTCGATCATGAAACCATGTGCAATGTAACAGTGGCAGGTATGTATACTCCTGGCTTTGCGGCGCTGCCGTCCTCTTTGGCCTACAACTACGATCAGCTTACCAATCCCTATCCCTATGATGTAGAAAAGGCCAAGGAGACCCTGGATGAGGCTGGGATCGTGGACACCGATGGGGACGGCATCCGGGAACTGGACGGTGAGAATATCGATCTGGTCTATCTGGCCTACACCAGCCGCAATCTCAACGATTTTGCCCAGGCCATTGCCCTCCAGCTGGAGGAAATCGGCATCGGCGTTACGCTGAATGTCAGCGACTATGACACCATCACCGCACTCCAGAACGCCGGAGAGTTTGACCTGGTTACCGCCAACACCACCACTGTGGGTACCGGCGATCCCCAGGATTTCCTCAGCTACTGGTATTCCGGCAATTCGGGAAGTTATGGCTACTATCACAATGAGGAGTACGACGCCTGCTTTGAGGAGCTGGAGGTGACCACCGACCAGGACCGGCGACTGGAACTGATTACCCGGATGCAGCAGATCCTCATCGACGATGCGGCCACCATCATCCACGGCTATTATAATAGCCGGATGATCAGCTGGGCGGATCGGGTCACCGGCGCGGAGATCGCCACCATCGACTACTATTGGCTCACCAGTGATATTGCACCCGCGGCGGAGGAAAGCAGCAATGCTTGAGATCAATGGGCTGACGGTTGCTTATGGAGAGCGCCTGGCATTGCGGAATTTTTCTCTTTCCATGCAGGAGGGAGAGATCGTAGCCCTGGTAGGTGAGAGCGGCAGCGGCAAGACCACCGCCATCCGCTCTGTTCTGGGGCTGCTGCCGCCGGGAGGAGCCGTGACCGAAGGAACGATCTCTTTTGAAGGCCAGCAGCTTCAGGGACTTTCATCCCGGGAGTGGAAAGCGCTGCGGGGGAAGAAACTCTCCATGATCTTTCAGGATTCCGGCGCCATGCTCAATCCCATCCGTACCATCGGTTCCCAATTCCGTGAATATATCCGTACCCACAGCGGCCTGTCCAAAAAAGAGGCGGGGGCGCTGAGCCAGGAAATGCTGGAGCGGATGGGGCTTTCAGACCCGGAGAGTATTTTGGGTGCCTATCCCTTTCAACTCAGCGGAGGTCAGCGCCAGCGGGTGGGCATCGCTATGGCCATGACCTTCCAGCCAAAGCTCCTGTTGGCGGATGAGCCTACCAGCGCATTGGATGTGACCACCCAGGCGCAGATCGTCCGGCAAATGCTGGAGCTGCGGGATACCTATGGTACGGCCATTCTTCTGGTGACCCATAACTTAGCGGTGGCCGCCTACATGGCCAGCCGCATCCTTGTCATGCGCAATGGCAGCACTGTGGAACAAGGTGACCGGGAGAGCCTTCTGCGAAGTCAGGAGCCATACACCCGCCAACTGCTCCAGGCAGTTCCAGATCTGGGAGGGAAGTGTTATGTCTGAATGCATTTTGGAGGGGCGGGGGCTTACACGCCGTTACCGGCGACCGGATGGGCGAATTCTGACCGCCTGCCAGCAGATCGATCTTCGCCTTTATCCCGGTGAGACGCTGGGGATCGTAGGGGAAAGCGGCTGCGGCAAGAGCACGCTGCTACGGATGTTGTCCCAGCTGGAGCGGCCTGATGAGGGACAATTGCTGTTTCGTGGGGAAGATGTGACCGGCTGGAAGGGCGAAAACCTGCGCCGGCACCGCAGGCATATCCAGATGGTCTTTCAGGACCCTGCCGCCGCCTTTTTCCCACGAATGCGGGTATGGGATGCCGTGACGGAACCGCTGCGCAACTATTCCTCCTGCTCCAGAGGAGAGCTGCGGGAAAAAGCCAAGCAGCTACTGGAAATGGTGGAGCTCCCACAGGAGTTTCTGGACCGGTATCCTCACTCCATGAGCGGCGGGGGGCGGCGACCGCGGCGCGGCGGTGCAAGACAGCCCTTCCAGCGGCGCCCGGCGCCAGCGGCTGGGCATTGCCCGGGCCCTGGCGCTGGAGCCCGAGGTGCTTTTATGTGATGAGGCCACCTCTGCTCTGGATGTCTCCACCCAGGATCAGTTGGTAGAACTGCTGGTGGAGCTCCAGCGGCAGCGGGAGCTTGCCATCCTGTTTGTCTGCCACGATCTGGCCTTGGTCCAGTCCCTTTCCCACCGGATCATGGTGATGTATCTCGGCGTAGTGGTGGAGTCGCTCCCAAGCAGCTGTCTTGCAAATGACGCTCTTCACCCCTATGCAAAGGCCCTTTTGGAGTCTGTCTTTTCTCTGCATGACAACCACGAGAGACCCATCGTCCCTCTCTGCGGGGAGGTGCCAAGTCCCATTGACCGTCCTGCCGGCTGCCCCTTCCACACCCGCTGTTCCCACTGCACAGAGCTTTGCCGTACCAGAATGCCGCAAATGACCGCTGTGGGACCGGAGCATTGGGTGGCCTGCCACCGATACAGCGATTGATTTTAGGAGGAACCGCCATGCAGATAACAGATAGGAAAGAGTGGGAGGCCGGTCGGATCACCGGCACACTGCCCGTACAGGGCGGCCCAGGCCTGCCGGTATGGATGATTTGCGGAGCATCGGGCGGCCCAACTCTGGTGCTGACCGCAGGCGTCCATGGCTGTGAATATGTGGGCATCATGACGCTGCGGCGGCTCTTTGCTCAACTGGCTCCGGCCCAGATTCGGGGGCGGGTGATCCTGCTGCCGCTGGTCAATAGCGAGGGCTTTTATGCCGGAAGCAAACAGGTGGTGCCAAGCGATGGAAAGAATATCAACCGGGTCTTTCCGCCTCCGGAGAAGGGTACGATGGCCCAGGAGATCGCCCGGACTGTGGTGGAGCAGATCTACCAGGAGGCCGACTTTCTTCTGGACCTCCACGGCGGAGATGTAAATGAGGCGATGACGCCCCTGGTGTTTTACCCGGCTACGGCTGCGCCGGAGGTGACGGCACAGGCCCGGGAGGCTGCACAGCATCTGGAAGTTCTGTACCGCATTCCCTCCACCGCCCAAAACGGATTGTACAGCTATGCAGCCCAATGCGGCATTCCCGCTCTGCTGATGGAGGTGGGCGGCATGGGCCTCTGGACGGAGGAGCAGGTGGAACTGGAACTGCGCAGCATACAGAGTCTGATGGGATATCTGGATATGGGACCAACTCCTGTCAAAAACAGCCGACAGCAGGAAACGATGGAGATGTGTTATACAGAGGCGGATACCCCGGGTCTATGGTTTCCTGAGGTTAAGGCAGAACAGTTGATTTCCGCCGGGCAGATGCTGGGAAGAATCGAGGATCTGGAGGGCCGCATCCTCCAGACGATCCACGCCCGCTGGGATGGCATGGCGCTATACCATACGGTCTCCTTGGGCGTGACAACAGGAGATGCCCTTGTGGCATACGGGAAGATAGGATAAACGAACCGCAATGACAACTTGCTGCAATAATTCAGAGTTCTTTTTAGTAAAGCATCTATTTTCCTGTTCCTTACCCAAGCAAGATAATTTACTGTATAAAGATAAAAGACCAGTAGATATGTTGGACGTCTTGTGGTATTGTGTGTTGCTACCAGGAGGTGCAACGCATGAAAACATTACTCAAGGACCTGTACGACTGCTTCTATACCCCACCCGAGTTTTCGGAGCAGAAGCAGGAAGTGGAAGAATGCCACCAGGCACTGATTAAAGTGCTGGAGAAGCCGGAACGGCGGCTGGTACTGCGAATCATGGATGCCCAGAGTCTGATGGCAGAGGAACGCTCCATCGACAGCTTTATCTCTGGATTTGAGCTGGCGTGGCAGCTCTCCATGGAACTGAATCAATATGAAAAAGAGCGCTCAGTCTCTCGCTGTACGGCGAGGAGATCGGGCGCTCTTTCCATGTCCGGAAAGGAGGAAGCAACATGAAGAAACGAATCCTCACTGCCGCAGCGTTCGCCGCCTGTTTGGCTCTGTGTGCCGCTGTGTGGCCACAGCAGCAACCAGCCGGGGAAACACCCGCACTGCCCACGCCAGCCGTTGTAATCGCCACACAGCCCGAAATTCCGGAGATAGCAGAGATGGAAGAAGTCATATCGCCAGAGGAAGAAAAGACGGAAGCAACACTGCCGGAACTGGTCGAGGAAGCTGACATTGTCCCGGAGCCATCGCCTGCTCAAACGCCCCCAGAGCGCGAAGTACAGGCTCCCTCTGAACAGGATGCCACACCACAGCAAGAACCGGAGCCTGCCCCGGCACCGGACAACATGGTCTATGTGCCAGGCTTTGGCTGGGTAGAAAGCCAAGGACCCAACCATGCGGAATACGCAGAGGATATGTACGAGAACGGCAACAAAATCGGTATCATGGGATAAATGAAAAGCAGTACGGTATCAGGACAAAGCCTGGTGCCGTACTGCTTATTCTGTTTCCTGCTCCAACGCGTCGCTGAACATCTCATGGACGTGGATCAGCGAAACAACTTCACAGAGAAACCGCTCCGTCAGTTCCTTTTCGTCCAGCCAGGTGGTCTGCGGCGGCACATAGTAGCCGGAATCAGCTTCTGCCTCCGCTCTGGCCTTGAGAATGGCTTTCTGGATGGAGAGCCACTGGCTGTAAGTGCCGCCGTTCAACTGCTTTCTCAGTTTCCGGATGGCAGCCTTATATGCTTTCTCCGCACCGCTGGGGCCGTTGTAGTTGAGCCGGATAGCCAGTTCCTGAAAGGTCATGCTCTGCTCGTTGGGTTGGCCAATTCCCAAATAACAACGCACCAAATTCAACTCTCTGGGGCTCAGCACCTCCCCCATGCGCTGGAGGAGCAGCGTCCGGCGCATGAAGCGGTCGTAGGCCCTGGCGGGGTCACCACCACAACTAAGGTCAAAGACACGCTCACCCAGAGACTCGATCTGAAACACAGTACGGTATTCTTCCAGCAGACGCTTGGCTACTTTGGCGGAGACATCCAACTTCTCTTGAATGACAGTCAGCAAATCTTCTTCGGCATTCTCCTGCTCGTGTATGGCATAGAGAAATGCCACCTGGCGCAGCTGGCGGTAACGGTTCAGCGGGAACGACAGAGAGAAAGAACCCTGGGCGGCGCAGTCCCGCATGGCCGTCTCAATGGCGGGGGTCGCATAGGTCAGCAGCTTTGTTCCATAGGAGGGATCAAACCTTGTCGATGCATCCAGCAGTGCCAGCGCCCCCTCCTGCTTGAGGTCGTCCACCAGAAAATCCTGAGAAAATTGCTCGCAGTAGCTTGCGGCCAGCATGGTCAGATATCCCTCGTTCTGGGAGAGCAGGAGCGGCGCGGCCTGCGGATCACCGTCCTGTATCCGCAGTGCAAGCTCCTCGTTGCTTGGGCAGAGATCATCACAGCAATACATGCTCATGGCCGGTCCTCCCGGGCAAGGCGTACTTTCGCCTGGGCATAGATTGCTTCCTGCTCCATGTCGTGTGCATAACCGTTGGCGGCATAGTCGTTGTCCATGAGCGCCTTATCACGCAGACTCTCCGCTACATACAGGGCTTCATTGCGCAGCTCATCGGAGATCTTTCCTCTCTGGTAGTGCTTGCGAATGGTGTTGGTGCGGGTGGTGAACAGGCGATAGACCGGGTGCTGTTTGTTCTCTTCCTTTTGCCGCATCATGGCGCCGTACTGCCGGCAGGTCATGCGGGGATCCTGAGGCGCAATGCCATTGCAGTATTTCGGCATGTGGCCGTTGGTGGTGAGAAAGTATGTTCCGCAGCCACAGCACCGGCTGGGCGCATGTCCGTGCTGCAGTCCGTTCATCAGGTCAAAGATGTAGAAGCTGATGGCATGGTCAAAGAAATACCGATTCACAAATACGGTTTCCTTTTCCTGTTTCGGGTGTCGGGCAAAGACATAGGAGGATCTCAGATCCGGCGTAATGGTGAATGGCTCAACATCCGGTACCGGCAAATCACGCATCATATCCCAGAACCATTCGCTGTTAAAGCAGTCGTGGGCGGCCATGGCGAAGAAGGTTTCCGTCCGCTTCTTCAGCCGCCGCAGATAGCCCTCCTCAAAATATCGTGCCGCCACAGCGAAGTGCTGGATACCCAGGGGAATGCTGAAGGCGGCAACCAGATAGCGGAAGAAAAATTCCCGAACGGGCGAAGCCGGCTTCAGCAGGTCGTTGTGGGAGGCCGGGGAAAACAGCACCTCCAATGTGTGCTGCTCCTGCGCTTTGGCCATCAGGCTGTACGGCGGACAGTGCCACAGGGCATCCAGAACCTTCTCCAGAGAGGCGCGGGTCCCGTCCAGCAGGTTGATAAATTCACCTTGCCCAGCCAAAGCCAGGTCCTCCACCTGATGGCTGATGGCACCGCCGTGGGTGACCAGTTCCCGCATGGTTTCCTCGGGAACATTCAACAGTTCAGCGGCAAAGTGGCCGGCCGGGTAGACGGTCTCGTTAAAAAAGATCTGATCCTGCCAGACATCCATTGTCAGATGCAGGAAATTGTTGTTCTGCCTAATCCCCAGTGGCATAGGGCCACCTCCTTTGTCCTATATCTGTTTTCTGACTGTCTTGCGATATTCTCATTTTATCAAAATCCCCCCAATAATCAAGTGAAAGGACAAGAGCCACGGTGGCCGCGTGGTCTCTGTCCTTATCTTTTTATAAGGGGATGATCCTATGAGTAAAACAAAACGACTGCAAACCATTGACGGCGAGAGCCTGATGAGCCTGCCGCTGACGCCGCTCAACTTCGTGGTGGACACGCTGCTGTCTCAGGGGCTGCATATCCTTGCGGGCTCTCCCAAGGTGGGAAAGTCCTGGTTGGCTCTGTGGCTGTCCGTCATGGTGGCCAAGGGAGAAACGGTCTGGAACATGACCACCAAGCAAGGCACCACCCTCTATCTCTGCCTGGAGGATTCCGTTCTGCGTATCCAGAACCGGCTCTTTGAGATCACAGAGGACGCACCAAGCAGCGTCCACTTCTGCACGGAGTGCGCCCTCATTGGACAGGGGCTGGAGGAGCAGGTGGAAACATTCCTCACTGCCCACCCGGATACGGTACTGGTCATCATCGACACGCTGCAGATGGTTCGTCCGGCTCGCGACGCAACCTACGCCAACGACTACCGCGACCTCTCTGCACTGAAGCGGATCGCGGATGCCCACGGCATCGCTATCCTGCTGATCCATCATCTGCGCAAGGAAACCGCTGACGATGTGTTCAACCGCATCTCCGGTACCACCGCTATCAGCGGTGCGGTGGATTCCGGCTTCACCCTGGTGGAAGAAAAGCGAGGCAGCGGCAGAGCGAAGCTCTCCTGCGTCGGGCGCGACATTGAATACCGGGAGCTGACGCTGGAGCGCAACGGTGAAAATGTGTGGGAGCTGGTGTCGGATAGCCGGACACAGCCGGAGTTACTGGGCGACCGCATCGTCTATCTTCTCTCTGAACTGATGCGTGACCGAAGCGAATTTATCGGCACTCCCACAGAGCTGTCTGAACGAATCGACCCTGTGGGTGTGGAACGCATGTCACCCAAGAAAGTATCCCGACAGATTCTGCAAAACCTTGACGCACTAAGGAAAATCGGCATTTCCGCTGTGGTGCGCCGCAGCAACGGAAAACGGCTCATTGAGCTGCGCCGTGCCGAAAGTGACGATACCCAGGGTGTCCCGGCGGTTGACCCTATCGACCCTGTCGAGGCGCTGTGCGGCGATTTGCGGGCGGTTTCCGGGGGCAGCGAGTAAACTCCCGCAAGGCAAAAGAAACGCCGAGTTGGGCCGCTTGTGGCCGAAGGAGGAGCGCGGGTGTTCGGCGCGGGAGAATCGCCTCCTTGGAGGTGGCCAGCATCGCGTTTGTCTGGTCGCCGGCACAGCCGCCGCCCGCCTTCCGCCTGTTTGCGGGGCGCTGCCCCACACCCCATTTTTACGAAAGACTGGAGGAAACCACATGAAAAAAGATATCAAATTCAGCACCCGGATGGCATCCGAAGACCGGGAGGCCATCAAGGAATTGGCGAAACGTTCCGGGATGTCCATGAGCGATTATGTGACGGCCTGCTGTTTGGGAAAGCAGGTGGTGGTCGTCGATGGACTGAAAGAAGTGCTCAAGGAGCTGAAGTCCATCGGCAGGAATCTGAATCAACTTGTCACCCTGGCGCACATGGGGCGCGTCACGGTGATCAACCTGGACGGTGTACGCCAAGCATTCTCTGAACTCTGTGCTGCTGTCCGGCTGATCCTGGAACGAAAGCGGTGGTGAGGAATGGCCATCATCAGCTTTACTAACTACAAGCGGGGCCAGACCACCGGATGTATGGGAGCCGTGATGCGGTACACCATGCAGGATAAGAAAACTGAGTTCGAGGGGCAGAAGTTAATTACAGGCATCAACTGCCAGCCGGAATCTGTCTATGCGGACTTCATGACCACCAAGCGGCTGCATCACAAAACCGACGGCGTGCTGTTCTACCACATGGTGCAGAGCTTCCCGAAAGGCGAAGCAGTCGATCCGGTCGCCGCTCATGCAACGGCATTGAAGCTGGCTGAGTACTATGAGGGATATGAAGTCCTGGTCTGCACCCATACAGACCGGGAACACATTCATTCCCACTTTCTCATCAACTCGGTCAACTTCGATACTGGGAAGAAACTGCACATCGCAAAGGAGCAGCTCCAGGAACTGCGGCAGCGCAACGATCAAGTCTGCATGGAGTTTTCTCTCCCTGTGTTTAAACCCACGAACAGGAAAGAGAAGACTAAGACAATGTCCATCGGCGAGTATCACACCGCAGCCCGTGGCCAGAGCAAAAAACTGCAGCTCATGAATATCATCAACGACTGTATGGGCCACGCCTCTAACCGTGAGGAGTTCATTGCGCTGATGGAGAGCGAGGGCTACAAAGTACGCTGGGAAACCTCCCGGCGGAACATCACCTACACCACACCCAGCGGCTGGCAGTGCCGTGACCGCCTGCTGTTCGGGGATAAGTATCTAAAGGAGAATATGGAATATGAATTCAGGATCAGAGAAGAAGTTATCTATGGACGAGCTGTTGGAGAAGAACCGACCTGCGCAGATGGTACAGACCACGCCGCAGCCTCCGGCGCAGGAGCTGACACCGCCTCCCGAAGTGTGTCCCACGAAAGCGGAGTGGGAGGAACTGCTGAGCGACCTCTGCACACTGGGGTACCACACCGAGAGACAAACTGGCTATCTGAAGAGGAGCAGCGAACTGCTGGCGCAGTTCCCGACCCGGACGCAGATGGACGAACTGCTGAAAGCGGTGAAGCATCTGGAGCAGATGAGCGAACAGGCTGGGAAGCGGAACGAGAAGCGTTTTTCTCTGCCCAGCATCAGGCTACCCAGACTACGGCTGCCACACCTGGATGGTCCCACATGGGCGGTCCTGCTGATGGGAGCGGCAGCGTTGCTTCTGCTGTGGTGGGGCTTGGGTACCGTCTGGAGCAGTCTCAGCCTGTTGCTCCAGTGATGGACAGCACCACAATGCACCCGCATACAGACAGGAAAACGCTCCGTAAGGAACGGCAAAAGAAAATCGCCCAAGGCCACGCCCAGGACGATCACGAAGAAGAACAGACTTGGCAGCAGGCCATGTGACGGTCTGCTATTTTTGTTGCCTGACCGCAGGTCAGGGGAAAGGAACGATATGGAGTATCAATTTAAATACAATGAGCGTCCCCACTTCGATCATGAGGAACTGCATGGAAACGAGGATATTCCCTCCGCCAAGGCGGTGCGGGATACCGCAGTGGAAGAAAGAAACGGTAAGGTTGTGAAAAGCCGCCGGCAAAGTGTATGCGGAAGAGAGTACATTGTGCTTGCAGAATTCGCTTTCAGAGGAACGCAATCTACGGTTGATCTTCTGAAGCAGGTCATTGACCTGGAGGAGGACGCAAAAAATATTTCCGCCTGAAAAGCGGGTTCCCATAGACAAACAAACCGATTGAGGGTATTGTATGGTTGCAATCTCTCAATCGGTTTGGCATTTTATGAAGGAGGTCAATATGTTACAGCCAAACCAAAAGATCACGGCACTCTATTGCCGTCTGTCCCGAGATGATAATCTGGAGGGCGACTCCAACAGCATCCAGAACCAAAAACTCATCCTGCAAAAGTATGCCGATGAGAATGGGTTCCAGAATACCAGATTTTATGTGGACGATGGCTATTCCGGAGCAAACTTCAATCGCCCGGCCTTTGAGCAGATGATGGATGACATGAGCAACGGCGACATCGCTGTCATCATCACGAAGGATCTCTCCCGCCTTGGCAGAAACCAGCTTCACACCGGCCTTTATATCGAGGAGATCTTCCCCTCCAACGATGTGCGCTACATCGCTGTCAATGACAATGTGGACACCAAGTATGAAAACAGCAACGAACTGATGCCCTTCAAAAATTTGTTCAACGAGTGGCATGTGCGAGACTGCAGCCGCAAGGTACGGAATGTGGTGAACGCCAAGGCACAGCGTGGAGTTCGGGTAGGGACACGAGCTCCCTATGGCTACCGCAAGGGTGAAACAAAAGACTCTCCTCTGCTGGTGGACGAGGAGGCGGCAACCGTTGTCAAACGCATCTTCGCTATGTGCGCCAGTGGAATGGGACCCTCCCAGATCGCAAAGCAGCTGAAGAAAGAGCATATCTACAGTCCATCCATGTACGCCTATACGAAATTCGGCATATCCCATTCCGGGCTGAATACGGAGCGGCCCTACAACTGGACCAGCGATATGGTGGCGGATATGCTGCAGAACATGGTCTACCTTGGACACACGGTCAACCTCCGCTACAGCACCAAGTCCTACAAGGACAAAAAGAAGCGTGAGCGTCCCAGATCCGAGTGGCTCATCTTTGAGCACACCCATGAAGCGCTGGTGGATCAGGAAACCTGGGATATCGTACAAGAGGTACGGTCCCATAAACGCCGCCGCACAAATATGGAAGAGCAAAATATGTTCTCTGGACTGGTATATTGCGCGGACTGCGGCATGCCCATGGTGCTGCACCGGGCGCACACCATGAAGCCGGAACAGAACAATTTCACTTGCCGCACCTACAAAAAGGACGGATCTGATGTCTGCAGCGCTCACTACGTCCGGGAAGTAGCACTGAAGGAAATCGTGCTGGAAACGATCCGCAGAGCCACAGAGTTTGCCCGGAGCGATCCGGAGCGGTTCGCAGCCTACATCCAGCAGAAGCAATCCACTGAAGTGGCAAAGGAGATCCGAGGCTTGGAGCGAGAGCTGTCCACGATGCGGAAACGGGATGGGGAGCTGGATGTGGTGTTCAAGCGGATGTATGAGGACAGCGCCCTGGGACGGGTGAGCAATGAGCAGTTCCGCTTGCTGTCTGGGGCATACTCCAAGGAGAAAGCGCAGCTGGCCGAAACCATCCCCGCCACAGAGGAACGCCTGGAGAAACTGCGCAGCAGTATGGCCAACGCCAAAAACTTCATTGCCAAGGCCAGGAAGTTTACCGACATGACAGAACTGACACCGGAATTGCTCCGTACCTTCGTAGCGAAGATCATCGTGTATGAAAAAGAGGTCAAATACTCCAAGCACGCACCGCAGAAAATCCAAATCTGTTTCCGGGACTTCAACCTTAATGAGACAGACGATGTGATTCTCTGCGGGGAGACAACAGAAAAGGCAGACAGTGCAACCGCACTGCCTGCCTAATCCGAGGACACACTTCAAGATACCCCTATCAGGAGTAGCGGAACCGCCTGTCGGTGTCTTATCGGGCTGATGCTCCGGCACCGGAACACTGGCTGCGTTTCCTTTCGGAACTGCTGGAGCCGGAGGATATGCCCGCCTTGCAGGAGTATCTGGGCTACTGCCTGATTCCGTCCACCAAGGGCCAGAAAATGCTCATGCTGATCGGAAAGGGCGGCGAGGGCAAAAGCCGGATCGGTGTGGTAATGAACGCCATTTTCGGGCTCAACATGAACACCACTTCCATCCAGAAGGTAGAAAACAATCGTTTCGCCAGAGCCGATTTAGAGGGCAAGCTGCTGATGGTGGACGATGATCTTGACACGAACGCCTTAACAAAAACCAACTATGTAAAATCCATTGTGACAGCAGAACTGCGAATGGATTTGGAACGGAAGAAAGAACAGAGCTATCAGGGGCAGCTGTATGTGCGTTTTCTCTGCTTCGGCAACGGGGCATTAACTGCGCTTCACGACCGCAGCGACGGTTTCTTTCGCCGCCAGATCATTCTGACCACTAAAGACAAGCCTGCGGATCGGTTCGATGACCCGTTTCTTGCTGAGAAACTGATTGCCGAAAAAGAGGGAATCTTCCTCTGGATGCTGGAGGGACTGCGGCGGCTGATCGCCAATCACTATCACTTTACCATCAGCCAGAGAGCCAAGGACAATATCTCTTCCGCTGTTCGGGATGCCAATAACATTCTGGACTTTCTCGATTCTGAGGGTTATGTGGCATTCAAGGCCGATTATGAAGCCAGCACCAAAAATCTGTATGCAGCGTATAAGCGGTGGTGTGAGGACAACGCAGAAAACCCACTATCCCCAAAGAGCTTCGCAAACCAGCTTAGCCAAAATGCTGAACGCTACCATTTGGAGCCGGTCAATAACCTGCACATCGGCGGTGGAAAACGGTGTCGGGGATACATGGGCATTTATGTCCTGCTCTCGCCTATGGAGTTGTAATGAAACTTCAAAACCTTCTGTTCGTGCGTTCATGCGTTCCTGACCGGGTACAGCCTGTGGAACGAAGGAACGCACGAACGTAAAAAATCGAAGTTCATTTTTTATTGTTCAGCTCAGAGGGCGCTCTAAAATCCGCACTTCCCGATCAATGGTTGTGCAAACAGTGAAAAACACTACTGTAAACAGAATGCAAATCATCATTCGGTGATTTGCGAAACAGTGACGCTGGTATGCGGTAAGGTGACTATTTTCACAGTTTCGCTTGCAAGCCCACCTAATGGCAAAGTCGATGGGGTGCTGTTGCGGACAGTTCTTCATGGGCGCAGTTCTGAGCGATTTTTGAGAAGTAATTAAGATTAACTGTACCGTGCAGCGTGTATGATCCACGGTAAAATCATTTCATGAAAGAATGAGGTGTTTTCTATGAAATCCAATTTGAGAAATGAAATCAAGTCGTACATTGTGCGTTCCGGCTACACGATGCAGGAAGTCGTTGACCGGCTTTCTGAGGATTACGGTTGGAGCGACAGCGTTTCAAACCTGTCCAATAAGCTCCAGCGGGAGTCTCTGCGGTATGTAGAGGCGGTACAGCTTGCCGATGCCCTTGGCTATGACCTCGTATGGCAGAAACGGAGGGACAAATGATGCCCGCCGTTCTTACCCGCCGTATCTCCCGTCTCCATTGACAAATCCGCAGATTTGGAGATGGATGGCAGAGTGGATTTGCAAAATCTGCTCTGCCTGTGGGCGGCAGAATTGAAGCAATCAAGATTGCGGAAAGGCTGTCGGTCACACCGCCTTTTGAGGATTTGGGTGCCACACACAAGCCTCTAAAGGCGGCAAGGCATCCGCAGATGCCGCATTCCCCCTCGGAGAGCCCACGGCACTTTGCAGCCCTCTGGGATGAAAGTGTCATAGTGGGTTATTACACTTCCCGCAGGAAGTGCATCCCCGTCCCTCAGCCGTCTGCCGCACAACAGAAAGGAGCTGATTTTTATGGCCAGAAATGACGGAATCGACCGCACCTTTGCCCGTAACCAGGACTTGCCCACCCTTGATGATGTGGCAAAGGTGCAGGAACACAATGAACGAGAAAAGGACAGCTACTCCAACCAGGATATTGATACCACCCAGACCTACCGGAATATTCACTTCAAAGCACCCACCGACAGCTATGCCGCCATGTTCGATCAGTTGATTGCCGATGGCGTTATCTCTACCCGTGGTCTGAAAGCCGATGCGGTGAAATACGGGGAACTGATTTTTGATGTGAACTCTGCCTACTTCCACAACCACGGTGGCTACGAATATGCCAAGCAATTCTACACCGATGCATACAAAGCTGCCGTAGAGATCGTGGGCGGTGAGCAGTATATCCTCTCTGCCGTCATGCACGCCGATGAACGCAACCGGGCTATGTCGGAAGCTCTGGGGCAGGATGTGTACCACTACCACCTTCATGTGGTCTATGTCCCGGTGGTGGAAAAACAGATTCTTTGGTCGAAGCGGTGCAAGGATAAGTCCCTTGTAGGTACAGTCAAGGAGACCATTATGCAGGTCAGCCGCAGTAAAAAGTGGGAATCCAAGGTAGCTCTGGATGAGCAGGGCAATCCGCTTTTGACCTCCAAGGGCAAGAAAGTCCTGCGGACATCATACAGTGTCCTGCAAGACGATTTCTTCAACTATATGAAAGCTGCCGGATATACGGATGTGGAGCGTGGAGAGCGTGGCAGCACCGAGGAACATCTGACGGTGACCCAGTTCAAGGTAGCACAGGAACAGCAGCGGCTGGAAGATGTGACCGCTCAAATCGCTCAGACAGAGCAGGCGCTGGACACCGCACAGGCTGCTGTTGAAAAAAAACAAAAAGAGCTGCAATCCCTGCAAAGGCAGACCAAAGAACAGCGCACTGCCGCCCTGACCGTACAGGAAATCCGCTCCATGGGGAAAAAGACGATCTCCGGCAATATCGCTTTGACCCCATCCGAGTGCAGCACACTCAAAGATTATGCGGTCAATGGGATTCTTGCCAAGGCAGAAAACAGCCGTTTGGAGGAAAAGCTACAACAAGCGAAAAAGAGCGCCACTGTCTGGAAACAGCGATACGAGTCGCTGAAAGAACAGGCACGGCCTTATCTGGAAGCTGTCAAGCTCGCACCCGAAAAGGTGCGGGCTTTTCTTGACGCCATTTTGACACGAACCCGGCAAACAAAGCAGCACGATCAGCCTTCCCGCCGCAAGTCGCACGATATGGAACTTTAATTGATGGAGGAAACTGCATGAGAAAACACAAAGATTTTATGAACGAACCCGACTATGGTTATATCGACATTGAATCCTGCTTTGACCCGATTTTCGAACCGCCGATTGATTTTCTGGAAGAATGCCGGAAACGCTGGGAAAACCGGATGAATCCGTTCACCGGTACAGTGGAACGGAAAATCGGAAATACCTGGTATCTACTGGAGACTGTATGTGATGGAAATGAGCCGCTTACCCACAAGGTAAAACGGCTCATTTTCTCGGATAAGGAGGCGCTTTGTTCATGACACAGACTCAAATTCATGCTACAATATCATCATGCACACCGATTCTGTCAGCTGACCCAACCGTAAAGGAGGACGCTATGTTGGATCAGCAGAAAATCACCATCCTGTACTGCCGCCTCAGCAATGAGGATGCACTGGATGGAGAATCAAATTCGATACAGAATCAAAAAGAGTTTTTAACCCGGTACGCAGCCGAGCATGGCTACACCAACCTGAAAATTTTGGTGGATGACGGATATACGGGAACCAATTTTGACCGCCCTGGCGTGCAGGAAGGCTTTACACTGGTTAAGCAGGGGCTTGTCGGTTGCTGGCTGGTCAAAGATCTCAGTAGGTTTGGTCGAGATTACCTGACCGTTGGGCAGTACACGGAAACATTATGGACAAGAGCACAAAAGGCAGACCGAGAAACGGGCTGCTGACAACAAATAAAGGCTGAGTATCAAGCACCGGGAAAGTGCGGAATATTCAGCCTGTTTTGTTGTCAGGGGTTTCCAAAGGGGCTTGCCCCTTGGCACACGACTTTGCTCGCAAAGTGTAGTGTGTTATACGCTTTGTCTGCGTTGCCGTGAAAACGCCATTGCCGCCGGATAGGGCAAGGGCATTTGAAGCGGCAGGAAAACAGGCTTGGATTTGTGGGCGGGTGCTGCCACAAATGCGGGGCTGGTTTCAACAGCAGATAGGGCGTATATGAAAGTCCCCGTCCATCGTTCCCCGTAAAAGTTTGGACAGCTTGCCCCGATGTTGCCGCTTGTGGTCACGATGGTCAGAAGATTGCGGCGGCTCTCGTTTTCTCAAAATCTGAATGGGCGGGAAAGCCATTTTAGGGCTTTCCCGCCTTGATTATCCTTTAGCAAAGTCGGGCGGGACTGTCAACGGCGGCGCATGAAATGCACCCGTCATCTTTGTTGCGGTTGC
>OBXU01000163.1_pt1 | contig 30150 bp, 27 predicted proteins | sample 1476671 | NCBI WGS metagenome assembly OBXU01 (sample SAMEA2580182, study PRJEB22360) | human gut metagenome | biome: human gut; feature: human-associated habitat; material: faeces | place: Denmark | collected 2008/2010
TCACGGCCTAGCCCCCGCCGGGCGGGTGGGGGCCCAGCCCCTGGCCGACGGCAGCGACCCGCCCGCCGCACAGAAAGAGGTCGCAGATCCCCTTGGGATCTGGATCGTACAGTTGTACTGATTTCAGCAATACCGTCTTCATTTCGTTTCCCATCCTATCGACACCCCATCTTAATAAGCATCCACGATAACCCAATCCTCCGGCGACAGGCCGGAGCGGATCTCGGTCACGCCGTCCCCGGACAGTCCGGTCTCCACCGGCACCTCCATCGGCTCCCGCGCGCCGTCCCGCAGCACGCGGACCACACCGCCTGTCACCGCCTCAGAGGGAACGCTCATGCAGTCCTCGCTCTGGGCCACCAGGATCTCCACCGTGACGTTCATCCCGGCCTTCAGCTCTTCGGTACGGGTCAGGCTGATCTCTACGCTGTAGTCCGTCACCCCGCCGGAGGACACGCCGGTGTCATCCATACGGCTTACAATCCCGTCGTAATCCCGCGCCTCATGGGTCTGGCCGTCCGCAAAGGTGATCCGCGCCTGTTGGCCAACCCCCACCTGATTGATATACAGTTCATCAATCTCCACAGAGACACACAGGGAATCCGGCTGGACCAGGGTGGCCAGGGAGGTGGCCGCCGCCGCGTAGTCACCGGTCTTGAACGGGCGCTCCAGCACCGTGCCGTCCACGGGCGCCGTCACGGTGTAGTCCGCCCGCTTGGCCTCCAGTTGGGCCAGGTTGACCTGCGCCGATTCTACCGAGAGAGAGGCGTTGGTTACGGCGTTGGTCAGGCTGGCGTTCTCCAAGGTCATCACCGTCTGACCGGCAGTGACGGCGGTTCCCGCCTGGATGGGCAGAGAGGCCACCTGGCCGGACTGGGTGGCGTAGATGGACTGCTCCGTGGCGTTGGCCACTGTTCCGGCCTCCATACAGGCGGCGCCGCCCACCGAGGCCAGAGCCGCCGTCCCGCTCAGCACCGCGCCCGGATTGCGGAAGGAAAACTCCACATAGACGCCCTCTCGGCCGCCGGAGAGTGCCGTAGACGTGTCGTACACCCGTTCTACCGTCCCAGTGACGGTACCTGCCTGTCCTGGAAAGGTGATCGCCGCGGTATTGCCCGGGGCCATAGCCGCCGCGTCCTCCGCCGCAAAGGGCACCGTCAGGGTGAGGTTGGCGCTGTCCACCAGTGATGCGATGGCGGTTCCCGTATTCACATAGTCTCCCACGTGGACATAGACCTCCGTCACCGTCCCCGAGGCATGGGCGGGAACGGTCAGATCCGTACAGGCGTCCACCGCCTGGGCATAGGATGCCTGCGCGCTGTTCAGGGACAGGCGGGCTTGGGTGATCTGATCCTCCAGAGCGCCGGAGTCCAGCACATAGAGCACCTGTCCGGCCGTAACCGTGTCCCCCTCCTCGATGGAACAGGAGAGGATCTTGGCGCTGACGGTAGGGATGACGGAATACTCCTCCCGATAGCTCACCGTCCCTGTGCCCTCCACAAGCTGCTGCACCAGAGTCCCGGTCTCCGGATGCACACATTGGTATTCATCCACGCCGCCGGAGCAGCCGCTCAGCAGAAGCAGCACACCGGTCAGCGCAGCCGCACCCTGTTTCAATCGTTTCATTCCATCCACCTCTTTGTTATTCCACGCTCTTGAGCGCGCCCAGCATGTCGATCTCCCGCATTTTACGCCCGATCACCACGTTGACTGCCAATGCGAACAGGAGCGTCACCGCACAGGACAGGGCCAGAGAGGCCGGCCTGGTAGCCTTCATCAGAGGCATGGTGGTGATGGAGACCAGGATCATGCGGTTCAGGGAAACCCCCAACGGGATGCCCAGGAGAATCCCACACACGGCGAAAATGATGTTTTCGCTTAACTGAAGGGTCTTGATCTCCTTCTCATAAAAGCCCAGCACCATCAAAGTCGCCAGACTGCGGAGCTGCTCAAAGAAGCTCATGATACCGAGATTGTAAATGACGATGCAGGCCAGCCCGCCGCCGAACAGGATCAGGATATAGACTACCATGGACATGCTGCTCAGCCGCTCCACCGCGGCGGCTGTGGCGGCCTGACGGGTCTGCCATGCGTCCACGAAGTCATAGTCTCCCAACCGCGCGGCCAGCGCCTCCGGCCCATCGCTGGTGAGGTAGGCGGCCGTGGGCGTGTAAGCCAGGCCCAGGCTCCGCCACAGGCTGCGGCTCAGGCAGGCCCCGCTGACACAGCGGTTGACCTCCGCCACGGACACGGAGTAATACCGGCTGTCCCCGGCAAACCGGAGCGTCACCCGGTCGCCGGCCCGCAGTCCCAGCTCATTCGCCAGGGACTCCTCCAGCACCAGCCCGTTCCCCGGAAGGGTGAGCGCGCCCTCGGCATAGGGGTCATACCGCTTCAGCGAGACCTGATCCTCCGTCACTGTGAGCGCCGCCGTGGCCCGCTGCGAGTCCGTGTAGAGCCAGCAGGCGGTGCTCATCTCCAGCTCCGCCTCCGTTACACCCACGTCATTGGCGAGCCTCCGGTACTGCCCCTCAGTCACCGACGTGCTCAGATCCACCATGAGGTCGTAGCGGTTCTGCCGCTCGGCCAGCGCGTCCGAGTAGGCCTGAATGGAGTCCCGCAGAGCAAAGGCCAGAAAGACCAGCGCCATACAGAAGGCGATACCGAAGATACAGGTGGCCATACGCACTTTGTTGCGGAGGGTATTGCGGATGATGTACTTCTGATTAAAGCCCAGCCGATGCCAGACCGGGCCGAGCCGCTCCAGAGCCACGGGCTTCGTGCTCCTGGGCGGCTTGGGCCGCATACACTGGGCCGGGGTCTCCTTCAGCAGCGAGCGGGCCACCAGCCAGGCGCTCCCGATGCAGCACAGGGCGGTCAGCCCCAGAGCCCGCCCCCAGGCGGCAAAGTCGTGTACCACCGTATAGGGCGGCAGATCACACCCGATGGCGATGGTGGAAACGATCAGGGCGGACACATACCGTCCCAGCCATGCGCCCACCGGGAACCCTACCACGACCACCAGGAGGGCATGGAGCAGATAATAGCACATGATTTTGACATCAGAGTACCCCAGCGCCTTGAAGGTTCCGATATCCGAGCGGGCGTTCTCGATCAGCCGGTTCATGGTGCTCACCATCATCAGCACCGCGCACAGGAAAAAGAGCACCGGGAAAATGTTGAGTATGGGCGCCAGGTTGTCCCGCATCTCCAGCAGATAGTAGGCCTGGGTATTGTCCTCCAGTGACAGGATGTTCACGACCCGGTCCCCCAGGGCCGCGTCCACCGCCAGCCGGAGCCGCGCCGCAGAGAGGCTCCCGTCGGTGGTGATGCAGATCTGATTGTAGCGGTTTGCCCCCATCAGCTCCTGCAAAAGCGTCTCATTTCCATAGGCAAAGGCATAGTGGGTCAAATCCGGGGCCGGCGTTGTGGTATTCACATAGTAAAGGCACTCCGGGTCTTTGACCAGTCCGCTGATCCGTACCCGCAGGTACCGGCCGGTTCCCGTCAGTGTCAGCTCGTACCAGTCCCCGGGATGGAGCCCCCGGGCCCTTGCCAGCGTATCGCTGAGCACGATCTCCCGGCTGCTCTCCGGCAGGCGGCCCTCCACCACATAGGGCGTGTTGATGGCGTAGTCCCCGGGGACGGCATAGAGCTGGAGGGTCACACTGCTGTCGTGGCGCTCCTCCGCGTCCAGAACTACCCGGGGCTGCACCCCGGTCACCCCGGCGATACCCTCCAGCGTCCGGCAGTCCCCCTGGTCCAGATTGACGCCCGTGAGCCAGTAGTCCGCCACATTCTGCCCCTCCAGATAGGAGGCGGAGATGCGCTCTATATTGGTGAGGATGCCGCTCAGGGCGGTATAGACCATCACCGCGATCATGGTGATGATGCTGACCGAGATCAGGCGGGAGGCCGTGCGGCGCAGATCCCGCACAAAGTTTTTCCAGATCATCCTACCACTCCAGCTCCTGCACAGGCACCGGGCTCGGATTCTCCTCAAAGGATTCGATTTTTCCGCTTTTCATCCGAATGAGCACGTCCGCCGTCGGCGCCAGCGCCCCGTTGTGGGTGACCACCACCACCGTCTTCCGGCTCTTTTTGCACAGGTCGTACAGCAGGGCCAGAATAGCCTTTCCGGTTTGGTAGTCCAGCGCCCCAGTGGGTTCGTCGCAGAGCAGGACATCGGGATTCTTGGCCAGCGCACGGGCGATGGCGCCGCGCTGCTGCTCTCCGCCGGAGCACTGGGCTGGGAAGTTGTTTAGCCGGTCTCCCAGCCCCACCATGGCCAGCACCTGCCGGGCGTCCAGAGGATTCTTACAGATCTGGCTGGCCAGCTCCACGTTCTCCAGCACCGTCAGATTGGGCATCAGGTTGTAGAACTGAAAGACAAAGCCGATGCTCTCCCGGCGGTACTCCGTAAGCTGACGCTTGTTGAAGCCGGAGATCTCCCTGCCATTGACTGTCACCCGGCCGGAGGTAGGGGAGTCCATGCCGCCCAAGATGTTGAGTACCGTAGATTTGCCCGCGCCGCTGGCCCCCAAAATGATGGTGTATTTCCCCTCCGGTATGGTAAAGCTAATGTCGTCTACCGCCCGAATGGTTGTCCTTCCCATGGTGTACTCCCGCACCACATGTTCCAATTGGACCCCTGCCATACGCGCCCACTCCATTTTCGCTATAGTGAATTTGACGAAATTCTTCCGCTTCTCTTTATTTTTTTCTTCTATATTAGATCATAGCGCCAAGCGGCAAAAAACGCAAGCCCAGTGGCGACAGGAAAAGCCCCCGCACGAAAGCTGTGCGGGGGCTCTAATGGTTTTATTTGTCAAACGCCGGGTTGGTAAAGTAGATGTTTTTCTGGTCCATCTTCTCCTTGGCCAGACGCACCGCCTCGCCGAAGCGCTGGAAATGAACCACCTCCCGCTCACGCAGGAACCGGATGACGTTGTTGACATCTGGATCGTCGGACATGCGCAGGATGTTGTCATAGGTAACCCGGGCCTTCTGCTCGGCGGCCATGTCCTCGGACAGGTCGCAGATCACATCGCCCTTGACCGCCATGGAGGCGGCGTTCCAGGGGAAGCCAGAGGCGGCGGTGGGGTAGACGCCAGTGGTGTGGTCGACGAAATAGGGCGCAAAGCCGCCCTCCCGCACCTGCTCATCGTTCAGATTGCGGGTCAGTTGATGGACGATGGCGCCGATCATCTCCAGATGCCCCAGCTCCTCAGTGCCGATATCGGTCAGCAGGCCCTTAAGCTCAGGGTAGGGCATGGAATAGCGCTGGCTCAAATAGCGCAGGGAGGCGCCCAACTCGCCGTCCGGCCCGCCGTACTGACTGATGATGAAGGAGGCCAGCTTGGGGTTGCAGTTGGCGATCTTGACCGGATACTGCAGCTTCTTCTCGTAAATAAACATTTACTTCATGCCTCCTTCCTGGTAGTTCCAGGGCCAGGGCTCACTCAGCCAGGCAGCCCATGTCTTCGCGTTGGCCGTGGCCATCTGGGTGACCGGTCCGTTCATGGCCTCGTATTTCTCCCGGGCCTCTTTTTCCATTGCGGCATACTGCTTATAGAGCTCAAAGGCCTCCGCGTCGCCCTGGTGGGTGTCCAGGTAGAGGCCCAGCTCCACCAGAACAAACTCCAGGGCCTGGAGCTCCGCCAGCGCGCCGCCCATCACCTTTGCCGCGTCCGGCTTAACGCGGAAGGGGAGGTTCAGGCCGGGGAAAAGCGTACCGTTATTCAGCGCATCCTGCTGGGAGTAGCGCTTGGGATTGGTCTGCTGGAAGGGGACATATGGGACCGCCAGCGGGGCGCACTCAGGCATAGTACCGCAGGCGTCTCCGCAGGTATTTGGCATATTATTGTCGGGATACAAACGCAGTTCCTCCTTACATAAATTGAAGAGGGAAGGGGGGAGGCGGCTCCCACCAGCCCCCTTCGTCACATTCTATGCAGGGAGAGAAAAAGGGAACCCGCCCGCATCGGCCCGAACGCGGGCGATGGGGCGGGTTTTGGAATCGGGTGGCGACTGACAGACAGTTTTTCCGCCTCACGTTGCGTTTTATTTTAATTTAACCTTTACCACCAGGCGCTGCACCGGCCCAGGCTGTCCCAGCGCCACACGGGGGGCGTGGAGGTCCTGGGGCCAGACGATGTAGAAGGTACCCGGCCGGATGGTGAGCGTGTCCCACTCAGCCGTATAAAACTGGATGTCTCCCTTTGGGTCATACTCACTCAGCGCGCGAAGCTCCGCGTCGGGCAGGGCATAGCCCGCACCCTCCATGCCGGAGAGCAAATATTGAATATCCGCATAGTTCTGGTGGCACTCCAGCTTGCACGCCTCAGGCGGCAGCGTGTCCACCTCAAAGAGCGTTGCAAACACATTGTCCCCGTCGATGTCCATCCGCTGGCCAGGCGTCAATGCGCCAACGTCCGCCGAAGCCAGCCACTCCAATGCCGTTTGAAACCGTTTCCCCAGACCATAGTAGAGGGACGCATGCTCGATTTTGTCAACGACCATAGAAAGCACCTCCATTGTTTCCTGTCTTTATCCTATCGTGTCTGCACGCAAAAGGCAACAAAAATCTGTAAGGTGTGTTATAATAAAAAATATCCTCTCATACCGTGTCTGAGAGGGGGCGTTTGATATGCAGAAAATTGGAAGCTGGGTCCTGCTGGCCGCGTTGGCCGTCGGTACAGTCTATTTTTTCTGGTTCTGGCCGGGCCGGGCTGCTTTGGCGACCTTTTCTCCCATCCGCAGCGGTGGACAGACCCTGGTTCTGGATGCAGGTCACGGCGGGGAGGATGGAGGCGCGGTCTCGCTCTCCGGGGTACCGGAGAGCGGAATCAATCTGGCCATTGTGCAGAAGCTGGATCAGCTTCTGGGGTTGTATGGCGAGGCACCGCTTCTGCTGCGCAGTGAGGATATCTCCCTCCATGATGACAGTGCGCAAACCCTCCGGGAGAAAAAAGTCTCCGACCTCCACAACCGTGTGGCCCGGATCGAGGAGACGGAGCATGCTGTCCTGCTCAGCGTACACCAGAATACCTTTCCGGACGGGAAGTACCACGGCGCTCAGGTGTTCTATTCCAACGGAGAGCTCAGTCAACCTCTGGCACAACTCACACAGGAGACACTGCGGGCCGCACTGGACCCGGGCAACACCCGTGAGGCAAAGCCCATCCCGGACAGCGTCTATCTGATGAACCACATCACCTGTCCGGCGATCCTGGTGGAATGCGGCTTCCTGTCCAATGCAGAGGAAGAGCTGCTGCTGCAATCCGGCGCCTATCAGACCAAGCTGGCCTCCGCCTTGGCCGCCTCCTGGCTGCAATGGCTGGACGAGGAGGGGAGAGGGGAAGGCTTTTCACTACAAAAGGGAGGCGTCGCCTCAGAATGAAAGCAAAAACACTGTTTTATTGTACCGAGTGTGGAAATGAAACCCCAAAGTGGTCCGGCCAATGTCCCGCCTGCCGGGCATGGAATACCCTTGTGGAGCGGCCGACAGAGCCGAAAAAGAGGAGTGCGGCCGCCGCCTCTGTCGCTGGGGGCGGCCTGCGGGGAACCGGCAACCGGCCCAGGCCCATGCGCGAGGTGGAAACCACCCACGAGCTCCGCTTTGAAACCGGGATGAATGAGCTGGACCGGGTGCTGGGCGGGGGAGCGGTGAAGGGCTCTCTGGTGCTGGTGGGGGGTGCCCCCGGCATCGGCAAGTCCACCCTGATGCTCCAGATCTGCGACAACCTGTGCCGTTTTGCCTCTGTGCTCTATGTCTCCGGGGAGGAGTCGGAGCGGCAGATCAAGCTGCGGGCGGAGCGGCTCCATGTCCGTGGAGAGGGAATGTACCTTCTGGCTGAGACCAACCTAGAGGATGTGCTGGAGTCGGTCAACGAGCTGAAGCCAGACGTGCTAATTGTGGACTCCATCCAAACCCTCTACAACGGGGATCTGACCACCGCTCCCGGCAGCGTGGGACAGGTAAAGGACTGTACTATGGCGCTGATGCAGTTGGCGAAGGGGCAGGGGATCACCGTCTTTGTCATCGGACACGTCAATAAGGAGGGGTCTATCGCGGGCCCCAAGGTGCTGGAGCACATGGTGGACTGCGTGCTCTATTTCGAAGGTGAGCAGCAGAACTCCTACCGCATTCTGCGCGCGGCAAAGAACCGTTTCGGTGCCACCAATGAGATCGGCGTCTTTGAGATGGAGGACTCCGGCCTGAGCGAAGTGCCCAATCCATCGGAGATGCTGCTCTCGGGACGGCCTCAGGACACCCCTGGCACCTGCGTCACCTGCGTCATGGAGGGAGTGCGGCCTGTTTTGGCCGAGGTACAGGCCCTGCTGGCGCCCACCAGCTTCAATGTACCGCGCAGGACCGCCAACGGCTTCGACTTCAACCGGGCGAATCTGCTGCTGGCTGTTCTGGAAAAGCGGGGTGGACTGATGGTCAGTTCCTGTGACGCCTATATTAACGTCATCGGCGGCTTGTTTTTGGACGAGCCCGCCGCCGACCTGGCCATGATCGTCGCACTGGCTTCCAGCTTCCGGGACAAGCCCGTGCCTGGAGATCTGGCCGCCATCGGCGAGGTTGGCCTGACCGGAGAGCTGCGCTCAGTCAATGCGTTGGGTCAGCGGCTGAGCGAGGTGCGCCGTCTGGGGTTCACAAAGTGCCTGATCCCAGCCCGTACCGGCGGAAAGCTGGACGCCCCGGATGGCCTGCAGCTCATTCCGGTCCGCAACATCCGTGAGGCGCTGGCCGCGCTTTTGTAGGCGGCGCGGTTGTACCGCAGTTCCGCCGTGGCACAAAATTGACGCAAGGAGATTCCGCACAGGGCACGCCGCAGGAGGATGCGCGCTCCAATCTGCAGTATCCGTCCTGTTGATAGACACACGCACTGGTGCAGGCTATCAGGCTCACCGGTATCACTCCAATCGAGAGGGGGTATATCTCCAACTCAACAAAATAAAAATTTTGTTGAGTTGGAGGGAGGATTTGAATACAAATGACTACCGTCTGACTGCTCCGCCGGTTCTGCGGGACTTTCTGGTGTATCATGAGACCATTCAGGGTCACTCCAGAAAAACGGTGGATGAATACTACCTGGATCTGCGCAACTTCTTCCGCTATGTGAAAATCGAAAAAGGCAAAGCACCACGTACCGCCGAGCTGGATGAAATTCCGATTGACGACGTGGATCTGGACCTGGCCAGGTCTGTCACGCTGAGCGATGTCTACTCCTACATGAATTACCTGAGCCGTGACCGGGCCAAGCACGCCAACAGCCCCTCCACCGGCTATGGTTTGGAGGCCACCGCCCGGGCCCGAAAAATCGCCGCCATCCGCTCGTTCTATAAGTATCTCACCAGCAAGGCAAAATTAATCAGCGAAAATCCCATGCAGGACCTGGATTCCCCCCGGCTGAAAAAATCGCTGCCCCGCTACCTCAGCCTGGATGAGAGCATCCAGCTTCTGGAGGCCGTGGACGAGCCCAATCAGGCGCGGGACTACTGCATTTTGACGCTGTTTCTCAACTGCGGGTTGCGAATTTCAGAGTTAGTCTCCCTTAACACGACAGATGTTCGAGAGGAACAGCTCCGTGTTCTGGGCAAGGGCAACAAGGAGCGCATGATCTTCCTCAACGAGGCCTGCCGCGCGGCGCTGGATGACTGGCTGGAGGAGCGCAGCCGTCAGGCTGCGGCCGACCACATGAGTATGTTCCTGACCCGCACCCATACCCGTATGACCAAGGATGCGGTGCACTATATGGTCAAACAGCGCCTCAAAAAAGCCGGGTTGGATGCCTCTCTCTATTCCAGCCATAAGCTGCGGCACACCGCGGCCACTCTTATGCTGCAGAACGGGGTGGATGTGCGCACGCTTCAGGAGGTGTTGGGACACGAAAACCTGAACACAACCCAGATCTATACTCATGTGGACAACGAAAATCTGCGCTCGGCGGCGAAGGCAAACCCGCTGGGACGAATGAAAAAGAAATCCATCCCCATTCCCCCTGGAAAATAGAAATAGGAGGCCGCTCTCTTTGAGAGCGGCCTCCTATTTCTATTCCTCACCTGTCCTCTTCCATGTCCCCTGTCCAAGCAGTAAAAGCATGGGTATCATCGAGTACGAGTAGTGGTAGCGCCCCGCCACCTCGACCAGCATCTGTGCCAGGGTCAGCCCTAAGATATAGAGTGGTGCCAGCAATAGCAATCCTCTCTCTCTACTCCGCCACACCTGGACAGCACCACCGGTTGCCAGGAGAAATGCCGCATAATAGAAGCCATTACAGAGCAGGGAGAAAAACTCCGTATGCCGCAGAACCGAGGCCGAATATCCCACGCAGGCATCGTCTGATCCCAGAAACGTGCGCAGTTTTTGCTTTAGGAGCTTTGAAAAGTCAATTTCTCCAGATAAAATTCGGGCCTCTGCATCGGTCAGAAGCTGTTCCTGTGTCCATTGAGCCGTTGCCCCAGGCTGGTCGCTGTATCCATACAGGCGGTCGCTGTCCTCCTGATTCCAGCGTCCTCCGGAGTTGGGATTGAAGCCAACCAATAGGCTGTACCCCGGCGTATGGGATGGCTCCTCCCCTATCCGTACCGAGAGCCGGGCATTCCAGACCGGCCCCAGAAGGACATATGCCCCCAGCACACCGGCCATGCAGAGCCCCCACCATCTTCTCCAGTTCCGGGCAGCCAGCCGGTTCAGGTTCAACAGAGAGAGCCACAGAAGGAGCGCGATCAGCAGTATGGCCGCAATGGGACGCACCCTGTTGACCCATCGCAGAAGAACGCCGCCCGCCGTGCCGGAGAGAACCCCCATCCAAAGCGGATACCCCTTTAGGGCGGCAGACCACTCCGTCTCCGTCAAAAGGGACAGCACACCGAGAATAAGGGCAGTATAGAGAGGCTCCGATAGCACAAGGCTGTTATAGATGGTCTGAGATGGACACAGAATCCAGAGCAGATAGGCCAGCGTAGCGGCCGGCAAGTGGAACCAGCGCAGGCACAGATGATACAAAAAACTGCCGGAGCAGACCGTCAGCAGTACATTGAGCACCGGAGCAAGCATGGGCTGTGGCCCCGACAGGCGAATAAACCAGCTCAGAAAATCGGCATATCCGAAAATATGGGGAAACAGGGCCATATACCGCCCGCCGTATACCGTTGTGCGCTCCGCAAGCGCATTGGCATATCCCCAAAAGACCGAGTAATCCCCCGCCAGGGGAACCCGTACCCTCCAGATCCAAAATACTTTGATTGCGGTGCAAAGTATGGTGAGAAGCAGCCAAAGCCGCAACGGCCCCAAATGTTCCAATCGTTTCGCGGCAGGTACACACAGAGCAGTATACAGAAAAAGCCCCAGCAGCGCCAGGGTAAATGCCTGGAGATACTGTTCCCCCTGAGATATGCCAACTGCCAGCGCCGAAATTGCCAGCGCAAAAAAGGCAGCCAGCATCAGCCTCTGCATGAGGCACGCGGTGCGGTTCAAGCGCAGGCCTTTTTGTCCCATTCCGACCACGCCCCCTTCTGCACGGTTATGCTTCCTCATAGCGGTTTGAAATAGTACAGGTTTATAAATGTCATTTTTCATTGCTTTTTCCAGGAAATATGATAAAATAGAGGGCGAAATTTCCCGGATTCCGGTTGTTCAAAAACCTGTACTTTTTCAAACACGCCTGAAAAACTCCCCTGTCCAAAGGTGGACAGGGGAGCGGTTTTTACATGCCGGGAAGAAGCGGTTCCTCACCGAGTTCCCGGTAGGCGCCCTGTATGTGCAGGAAGCGGATCTCCTGAAAATAATAGGTGCTCAGCGGCCGCCAGTCGGCGTCATAGGAGTGGGCGGCAATCAGGGTGTTCTGCAAAGTGGCTGGACGCCCGATCTCCACCACCACCGGAGTATGTCCAAATACATCCTTATTGAAGCGGAACTGGACAAAGTCTCCCGGTTCCAGCTCACTCAGCGTGGTAGAAATCCCAAAGGGTCCCGGGCTCGGCGTCTGACGGGTGATAAAGTCAAAAAAATACTTCACACCGGTCCAGGCCGGGGCCTTGTCGTTGGGATCCCGGTAAAACCAGCCGTAGACTGGGTCGAAGTTCATCACGCCCGTTCCGGCGTACAGGCACTGGGAGGCAAAATTGGTACAGTCGCCGCCGATCTCCTCGTAGTCATAGAAATCCGGATTTCGTCCGTAGGCCCACTGATGGGCATAGGCCACAGCGGCACGGCGGTCATAGGGTATCCGTTCCAGCATAGCGCTCTCCCCTTTCCACGCATCCTATGCAGCAGAACACAAAAAGGGCACCGGCTCTCCTTGAGAACCGGTGCCCCTTTTTATAATTGATCCGAATCGGGCCTGCTGCCAAGCATGGTAAGGAATTCCTCCTCGGTGAGCACCGGGATGCCCAGCTCCTGGGCCTTGCGCAGCTTGGAGCCCGCCGCCTCTCCGGCCACCACATAGGAGGTCTTCTTGGAAACAGAGCCGGACACTTTGCCGCCCTGAGACTCGATCATCGCTCCGGCCTCGTCCCGGGTAAATCGCTCCAGCGTACCTGTCAACACAAAGATCTTCCCCGCCAGTTGGTCGCCCACCGGCTCCTCATGGCTTTCCAGATTCACCCCTGCTTCCCGCAGCGTGTCAATGAGGTGAATGCTCTGGGGGCTCTGGAACCACTGGAGCAGGCTTCGGGCCGTGATTCCGCCGATGTCGGGTACCGCAGTCAGTTCCTCTTCCGAGGCCGCTATCAGCGCATCCAGTGTGCCAAAGCGGGCGGCCAGCACCTTCCCCGCCTTCTGCCCCACCTGGCGGATGCCGAAGGCAAACAGCAGCCGGGACAGGTCATTGCCCTTGGACCGTTCAATGGCTGCAACGAGGTTTTCCGCGCTCTTTTTGCCCATGCGCTCTAACTGGGCCACCTCCTCCGCATTGAGGTGGTACAGGTCGCCGGGCCCCTTGACCAGACCGGCGCCCACCAGATTCTCCACCACCGCGGGGCCCAGGCCCTCGATGTCCATGGCGTCCCGACTGGCGAAGTGGACCAAATGGCGCAGGAGCTGGGCAGGGCACTCTGCGCCGGTGCAGCGGATGTGGGCCCCATCCTCGTCGCGGGCTACTGGCGCGCCGCACACCGGGCACTGCTCCGGCAGGTGGTAGGGCTGCGTCCCCTCCGGGCGCTTCTCCTTCAGCACCTCCACAATCTCCGGAATGATCTCTCCCGCCTTCTGTACCAGCACAGTATCTCCGATGCGGATATCCTTTTCCGCGATGAAATCCTGATTGTGAAGGGTGGCGCTTGTGACGGTGGTGCCGGCCAGACGCACCGGCTCCACTACGGCCTTCGGCGTCAGCACGCCGGTACGCCCCACCTGAACCACAATGTCCACCACCCGGGACGGCTTCTGCTCCGGCGGATATTTGTAGGCCGCCGCCCAGCGGGGAAATTTCGCCGTGCTGCCCAGGGTTTCACGTTCTGCAAGGCTATTTACCTTTACAACCGCACCATCAATGTCAAAGGGGTAAGCCTCTCTGCCCTCCCCCATGGCCTTGATACGCTCCGCCGCCTCGGCAATCGTTTTACAGGTGTCATGTGGAATTACTTTAAAGTGCTGTTTCCGCAGGTATTCCAGGGTTTCTGAATGGGTCTGAAAGGTTTTTCCCTCTGCCCACTGGATGTTAAAAACCCGGATATCCAGCCCTCGGGAGGCCGTGATTTTAGGGTCTAGCTGCCGCAGGGAGCCGGCCGCGGCATTCCGAGGATTGGCGAACAGGCTCTCCCCTCTCAGTTCCCGCTCCTCGTTGAGCCGTTCAAAGCTCTTTTTGGGCATAAACACCTCGCCCCGCACAATCAGGGCTGGCAGGGCCTCCGGCAGGCGCAGAGGGATGGAGGGAATGGTCCTCAGATTCTCTGTCACATCCTCCCCCACCTGTCCGTCGCCGCGGGTGGCGCCGCGCACAAAGAGGCCGTTTTCATACTCCAGCGCCACAGACAGGCCGTCCACCTTGGGCTCCACGTCGTATTCAACGCCCTCCGGCAGAGCCTCCTGCATCCGCTGATCGAACTCCTCCAGCTCCTCCACGGAGAACACGTCCTGAAGGCTCTCCAGCGGTATCCGGTGGCGCACCTCCTGGAAGCCGTCGGCCACCTTGCCCCCCACCCGCTGAGTGGGAGAATCGGGGGTAACCAGCTCCGGGTGGGCCGCCTCCAGCTCCTCCAGGCGGCGGAGCTTGTGGTCAAAATCGTAGTCGGACATGCTGGGGTTGTCCAGCACATAGTATTCATAATTCGCCTGCTCCAGCTCCCGGCGCAGGCTCTGTATCTCCTGTTTCTCGTCCATATCGGACCTCCACTTGGAATCGTCGGGTGAATTTGGGGGCTAAATGGGCGAAAATCAGGCACAAAAGCCCGCCCAAACATCCTCCCAAGGTATTAAGAATCAAATCATCGATGTCAGTGGCCCGCCCCACAAACAGCTGTAGGAACTCCACGCAGAAGGAAGTACAAAAGCCAGTCAGAAGTCCCAGCATACAGCGATTTCCCCGCCACAGTAGCGCTGGAAAAAAGCCCACCGGACAAAAGATAAGCAGATTGGCGATGGCCATGTATCCCGCCCAGCCGCCTTCCCGCAGATTTTGAAGGACCATAGGGGTCCACTGAATCTCCTGTATCGACTTAGAGAGCGGAACCAGCGGAAAAAATACCTCATGCCCGGCCAGCGCTTCCTGCCAGTGGTACGCCGTCCAGAAATAAGCGGGAAAGACGGTCAGCGCGGCCAGTCCGGCACAGAACATCACAAAGAACAGCAGTGCGGCCTCGCGGAGTCCCCCACTGGCCATGCCCTGCCGGGCTAAGCGTTTTTTCCGCCAGGGCCGCAGAAGAAAAAATACAAGGGCGGCCAGCAGCATGCAGGGCAGCATCTGGGCCACATAGTCCCAGGAGACCGCCCAGTACCACAGCAGTGTATCCATTTTGGTTCCCTCCTACTGGTATCGTCCCGATTCTACCACAGAGGGAATGCCAGCGTCGTTACAAATTCCTTACGGATTTCTTACAAACCTCCGGGCAGCTCCAGATAGGTATCTGGCACCTGCCCCACCAGCAGCGTCTCAGCCGCACACACTTGTGCCTCCACGACCGTGTCCACCGTGCCGCCTGGGATCAGCAGGGTACACTCTACCTGAACATTCAGCATGACCTGATGAAGGGTCTGGTTGATCCCGGATGAGGTAAATACATGTTCAAATGCAGCGGTCGGTGTGGCCGCAGTCAACACCCGTACCGGCAGTACCGGACCCAAGTCCGACGCGGTGGCAAAGCCGGTCAGGTTTCCCAGAGGGATCCCCAGCTCCTGACTGTCAAGCTGTTCCACCTGCTCCAATATCCGGCCCAAGATCTCCGTGCGAAGTGCGTTCAACTGGGCTGTATTGGCGGCCAACACTGTCACCTGCCCAGCGGTGTCCTTCTCCAACGTCACCAGATCGCCGTAGGATATGGCTTCGCTGGACAGAGTCTCATTGACTGCGTCGTTTATGATGCTGGTTACGGCATTTTTTACCTTGGCCTTTGCCAGCTCTGTAACTGTGGGCCGGAGTGCGGCGTCGATCAAAACAATGACCGCCACCGCCAGACCGATCCCGATCAGCACGGGGAGCAGAATCCCACCTTTTGGCCCCGCGGGGGCCGGGCCGCCGCCGGCGAGGCACCCTCAGCCAGGGGCGTATCGGTCTGCGCACGGGCCTCACCTCCCGGATCAGCCTATGCGCGGACCGGCTTGCCCTATTCGCCCCGCAGCAACTCTTCCACTGCCAGCAGGACACCGGCCTTGCCGCTCTCATAGGTCAGGCCGCCCTGGAGATAGGCCGTATAGGGCTCACGCATGGGGGCGTCGCAGGACAGTTCGATGGACGCGCCTTGAATAAAGGCCCCGGCGGCCATGATCACCGGGCAGTCATAACCCGGCATGTCCCAGGGCTCCGGTGTCACGAAGGAGTCCACCGGAGCGCCGAACTGGATGCCTTTGCAGAATTTTTTGAGGGGCTCCGGCGCGCCAAAATGAATCATCTGAATGATGTCGTGGCGTACCGTATCGGAGGTGGGCTCCGTCCGGTAGCCCAGCAGCTCCATCATCCGGGCGGCAAACACCGCCGTCTTGACTGCCTGGGCCGTGGTATGGGGGGCAAGGAAAAGCCCTTGATAGAGGCTGCGGTTGGCCCCAAAGGTGGAGCCGCACTCCTTTCCGATACCGGGGGTGGACAGCCGCATGGCGGCCCCCTCCACCAAATCCCGCCGTCCGGCAATATAGCCGCCAGTGGGAGCCAGCCCGCCGCCGGGGTTTTTGATCAGGGAACCCACCACCAAGTCGGCCCCGGCCTGGGTGGGCTCCAATGTCTCCACAAACTCGCCGTAGCAGTTGTCCACCAGAATGGCGGCCTCCGGGTTGTTGGCCCGCACCACCTGGCACAGCGCCCCGATCTCCGCCACAGAGAGAGAGGAACGGGTGGAATAGCCCTTGGAGCGTTGGATCAGCACCGCCTTGACGCGGGGGTCCCGCACCGCCCAGGCCAGTCCCTCCGGGTCCGGCGCATCGTCAAGCAAATCTACTTGCCGATATTCGATTCCGTAACTTTTCAGGGAACCGGGGCCCTTGTCCACCACGCCGATCACCCCCAGCATAGTGTCGTAGGGGGCGCCCACGGCGGACACCAGAATGTCGCCGGGCTTCAACGCGCCAAAGAGGGCACAGGAGATGGCATGGGTGCCGTTGACGAACTGCACCCGCACCAGGGCATCTTCGGTGCCGAACAGCTCCGCGAAGATCCCATCCAGCTTGTCCCGGCCGAGATCGTCATAGCCGTAGCCGGTGGTCCCGGCAAAATAGGCCTCCGCCACCCGGTGCTTCTGAAAAGCGGCCAGGACCTTGCGGGTGTTCTCCTCCGCGATGGAATCAATGCGGTCGAATTGGTCCCGCAGCCCGGCCTGCGCCTGGGCTGCCAGGGCCATTACTTTTTCACTAATCTGTAAAGGCATTTCTTTTTACACATTCCGTTCTTTCTGTATTTGAGGACTCAGCAGGTCAGCTTCGCCTGGGCGAAGGCTGCCACCAGGGCTGCGCAGGCCTCCACGTCTCCCAGATCCGCCACCTCCAGCGGCGTGTGGACATAGCGGGTGGGAATGGAGATGCCGCCGGTATACACCCCGGCCCGGCTCTGGTGGATGGCCCCGGCGTCGGTGCCTCCAAAGCGCAGGATATCCTTCTGACAAGGGATGTTACCTGTCAGTGCAAGTTTCTCCAGCTTGGCCACCACAGAAGGGTGGCAGATCACCGAACTGTCCATCACCTTGATGGCGGCCCCCTTTCCGGCCACACTGCTGCACGCATGGGGGGCCGAAGGGATGTCGTCTGAGTCCGTCACGTCCACGGCAATGCCGTAGTCCGGCGCCACCCCGTAAGCGGCGGTGCGGGCTCCGCGGAGTCCCACCTCCTCCTGTACCGTAAAGACGAAGTACAGGTCATTTTCCGTGTTCTTCAGGCGCTCCATCGCCATCAGCAGCACCGCGCAGGCGATCCGGTCGTCCAGATAGGGAGAGAAGATGCGCCCTCCGGAGCAGAAGGCGTGGGTGTCATAGACCGCAATGTCCCCCACCTGTACCATGGCCTTTGCCTCCGCCTCGTTTCGGGCCCCAATGTCCAGGTACAGGTGCTCCAGCTTCATGTCCTTGGGCTCCACCTTGCCCTCCAGGGCCACCACGCCGCGGGTACCGTTGGCGAAGCGGACGGGGGTGCCCAGCACCTCGTGGGCGGAGAGCCCGCCCACCGGGCCGAAGCGGAGGAAGCCCTTCTCGTCAATATAGGTGACCATTAGACCGATGGAGTCCATATGGGCGGCAAACAGGACCTTGGGCCCACTCCCCTTTTTATGGCAGATCAGGTTGCCCAGGGCGTCTGTGGTACAGGAATCCACGTAGGGGGCGGCCAGGGTGCGGAGCACCCCGGCGACAGCCCCCTCACTTCCTGAGGGGCCGTGGCAGGCGTTCAGGGCCTGCAAAATCTCAATCAGTTCCATGTCGGTTCACTCCTTTTCTGCCAAATGTCCAACAAAGGCCCGGATCAGGGCCAGGGCCGCCTCCGCGTCCCGCAGGCAGGTCACGCCGGACGGGGTGCGGGGGTAGCGCACGGGGATGGACACCGCCGCCGTCCGTACCCCCTCTTTGGTCCGCTGGATGGCGGCCGTATCGGTGCGTCCGGCCACCGAGCGCATGGTCTGCCAGGGGATGCCGCCGGCCTCCGCCAGGAAGCGCAACGCCTCAAAGAGCCCCCGGTCTGCAATAGCGCCCTGATCCATATAGGGCAGCACCACACCGCCGCCCAAGCTGCATCCCTGCTTGTGGGCGGGCACTCCGGCCAGATCCGCAGCATCCGCGCCGTCCACCACCAGCGCCACCTCCGGGGTGACGGAGAAGGCCGCGCCGAAGGCCCCGCGGGCCCCCACCTCCTTCTGGGCGGTAAAGACAAAGGTACAGTCCATGGGCAGTTCATCCCGCAGGAGGGTGAGCAGCACGGCGCAGCCCAACCGGCTCCCCAGCGCCTTTCCCTGGAACAGGCCCGCCCCGAAGTCTCCGGCGTCACTGTCAAAGGCCGCCGTATCTCCCAGAGCGACCTGCGCCTCCGCCCCGGCCCGGTCCCTGGCTCCGATGTCGATATAGAACTCGTCCAGCTTGGGGACGGACTTCTCCTCCTCCCGGCTGACCAGATGGTAGGCCTTGAGTCCCACCACCCCCGGCACCCGCTTGGGCCCTACCAGCACTGGCTTGCCCAGGAGCACCCGGCGGTCGATGGCGCCCACAGTGTCGAATTTCAGATAGCCGCCGTCGGTGATCTGGCGGATCATGAGCCCAACCTCGTCCATGTGGGCGGTGAGGAGAAGCTTGCTGCCGGTATGTTTCCGGCCCTTTTTCCAGGCAATCAGGTTGCCCAGAGCGTCCACCCGCAGCCTGTCTGCGTGTGGCTCCACCTCCGCCAGGAGGAAGGCGCGCACCTCGTCCTCCCAGCTGGACACGGCGTTAAGCGCACACAGGCGCTCCAGCAGTTCTCTCATCGCCGTGCCGCCTCCTTTCCCAGTCCCTCCGTGAAGGCGACCAGCAGGGCCGCCACCTGTTCCATGTCCGCCAGGGAGAGCACCTCAATGGGGGAATGCATATACTTCAGCGGTAGGGACAGCACCGAGGTGGCTACCCCTTCCCGGCTGATCTGCATCTCCCAGCCGTTGGTGCCGGTGTGGCCGGACATGACCTCCAGTTGGTAGGGAATCTGCCTCTCCTTCGCCTTGGCGAGCATCCGGTTGGTCATCCAGCGGGTCATGTTGGGGCCCACGCCGATGGCGGGACCTCCGCCAATGGCGAAGGCCTTGTCCGCCGGGCCGTCGGGGGTTTTGCCGTGGGTCACGTCCACCGCCACGCAGAAGTCGGGCTGAACCGCCCAGGTGCCTACCGTGGCGCCCGCCCCGGAAACCTCCTCCCGTGTGGAGCCCAGGAGATAGAGGTCTACGTCCAGCTCCCTGTCCCGCAGCAGCTCCGCCGCCCGCAGCAGGGTGACGAAGCAGGAGCGGTCGTCCATGGACTTGCCGCACATCTGATCCTCTCCCAAGGCAAAGCAACCGCCCCGATAGACCATGGGCGTCCCCACCGGTACGGCCCGCTCCGCCTCCGTCTGGGACAGGCCCACGTCCACGAACAGCTCGGACAGGGGTATGCTCTTGTCCGCTTCCCCCCCAGCCGGACAGGTCACGATGCCCCGCCGGGGCGGGTCGGTCAGCACCACCAGCTCCCGGCCGGGCAGCATCCTGGGATCCACGCCGCCGATGCTGCGGAAGCGCAGGAAGCCGTCCTCCACGCCGGTGACCAGCAGGCCGATCTCATCCAGATGGGCGTCCAGCAGGAGCCGGGGCGCTCCCTCCTTCCCGCAGCGGCGCACCCCCAGCACATTGCCCATGCGGTCCACGGACACCTCGTCCACCAGCGGCCGGAGCAGCTCCGCCGCCACCGCCGCCGCAGGGGCCTCAAAGCCGGAGGGCGCGGTGCAGGCGCACAGCCGCTCCAGGGCTTGTCTCATATCCAAATTGGGTTCACTCCTTTCCACGGATACCGAAGCAGGGCGCCGGAGGCCGTGTCCTCCGGCGTCCGCAGCCTTACTCCAGGCCGTAGATAATCCTCTTAAAAGCTGCGCCCCGCTCCATAAAATTCTTGAAGCGGTCGAAGGAGGCGCAAGCGGGCGACAGGAGCACCACGTCCCCCGGCTGGGCCAGCCCGCAGGCGGCCAGCACCGCCGCCTCAAAATCCTTGTATTCCACAATGGGCAAGGCCGCCGGATCGTAACCGGGTGCCCGCTCCACCGCCTGGCGCAGCTTGGGCGCGGTATCGCCGGTGAGCACCAATGCCTTGACGTGCTCCACCACTTCGGGGCCGAGCACATCAAAGGGAATGTGCTTGTCGTAACCGCCGGCAATCAGAACCACCTTTTGATGGAAGGAGCGCAGACCGGCGATGGTGCGGGAGGGGCTGGAGGCAATGGAGTCATTGTAGTAGCGCACCCCGTTCCTCGTCCGCACCAGCTCAATGCGGTGCTCTACCCCCGCAAATTTGGCGGCGAAGTCCCGCACCACCTGGTCGGGCACCAGCCCGTCCAGAGCGCCGATGGCCGCCATGTAATTCTCGATGTTGTGCTCGCCGGGCAGGAGGATGTTTTCCAGGTAGAGCACCGGGCGCTCGTGCATGGCGTTGCGCACCCAGATGGCCCCGTCTCTGACGAAGACGCCCTGCTCCAGCTCCTCCCGGCGGCTGAACCGGGTCACGCGGCCGCGGGCACTGACCGCAAAGCCGCGGGTGATCTCGTTATCCTGGTTCAGCACCAGCAGGCCGTCCGCCCCCTGGTGGGTGAAGATGTTCTCCTTGGCGGCGATGTACTCCTCCATAGATTTGTGTACGTCCAGGTGGTTGGGGGCCAGATTGGTGACCACCGCGATATCCGGGCTCTGCTCCATGGTCATCAACTGAAACGAAGACAGTTCCAGCACGGCCACGTCCTCTGGCACCATCCCGTCCACGTCGGGCAGCAGCGGTTTGCCGATGTTGCCTCCCACATAGACGCTCTGCCCCGCCGCTTTCAGCAGCTCGGCAATGATCGTAGTGGTGGTGGTCTTTCCGTCGCTGCCAGTCACCGCGATGGTTTTGCAGGGGCAGACCTGGAAAAAAACCTCCATCTCCGAGGTGATGGTACTCCCCCGTTCCCGGGCCGCCAGCAGTTGGGGCACGTCCGGACGCAGGCCGGGGGTACGGAAGATCACATCGTGGTCCAGCCCGTCCAGATAGTCCGGGCCCAGGCGCAGCTCGGCCCCCAGGCTCTCCAACTCCTCCGCCTGGCCGCCGAAGTCCTCCCTCTGCCTCTTGTCGCAGGCGGTCACCTCAACATCCGCCCGCAGCAGCATTTTGATGAGCGGTGTGTTGGACACGCCGATGCCCAGCACCGCCACCCGCTTGCCCCGCAGGGACGCCAAATACTCCTGTATGGTGGAACCCATGGCTCGTTCCTCCCTTTTTGTTTCGTCTATAACTAAAATATTATATCCCATTGAGGAGAAAATTTCAATCGAAAGGAGGGCGTTTCCTCGGGCGAGATTGACTTGCCCCGGCCATTTTGATAAAATGTGGGAAAAAAGTCGGACTGGAGGGATTTTCTTGTCAAATGAGGCACGAAAAGACTTCAACGCCATGCTGAACGCCCGCAGGGACATGCCGAAGATACAGATAATTACCGATCCAAAGGCGATTGCAGCCTATGGAGGCGACCGCATGTACTTTGTCCCGCCCATCGATTACGACCGCGCGATGCGGAGAGTGCCCTTCGGGAAGCTCCTGACTGTTGGCGACATCCGGAGCTATCTCGCCCGGCGGAGCGGCGCCGACTTTACCGAACCCCTGACGGCCGGGCTTTTTGTGTCCATCGCCGCCTGGGCCAGCCATCAGCGCGCCGAAGACAAGATCCCTTACTGGCGGACGCTGAAAACCGGCGGAGAGCTGAATGAAAAGTATCCGGGGGGCGTGGAGGCTCAGAAGGCGCTTCTGGAAGCTGAGGGACATACCGTGCTCTCCAGAGGGCGGAAGCACCTGCGGTATTATGTCCAGGACTATGAAAAGGCCCTGTTTTCGCTGGAGGAGTGCGATTCCCATTTGACAAGCGGCCCACAATACGGTACAATGTCCTTCGCAAGCAAGCTGGACAGCCGCGCGGACGGGGCGAAAGGCCTGTCTGTGAGGAAAGTCCGGGCTCCGCAGGGCAAGGATAACGGGTAACACCCGCCGGGGGCGACCCTAGGAAAAGTGCAACAGAAATAGTCTGCCGGCCTCTGGCCGGTCAAGGTGGAAAGGTGAGGTAAGAGCTCACCCGACGGCGTGCCAAGCGTCCGTCGCTGTAAACTCTATCCGGAGCAACGCCGTGGAGGGACATATGGTCGGCCCGACCGTCCCGGGGAGGCGGCTGGAGCGTACTGGCAACGGTGCGTCGAGATAGATGGCTGTCTTAAAGGACAGAACCCGGCTTACAGGCTTACTTGCAGATACGGACGCCCGGAGCACAGCGCTCCGGGCGTCCGTTTTTTTCGGACAGGCAACACCTGAAACGCTTCTGGAACCTCTTGAAGTTGCATTGCGTCAGATGGCAGGTCGGATTTTCCTTGGTAAAGTTATGAATAAACAGGAGGTCTGGACAAAGCCAGACCTCCGTTTTGAATGTCTGAAGTTACTCCTGATCCCAATTGTGCCAGACGTTCTGTACGTCGTCGTTGTCCTCCAGCAGATCAATGAGCTTCTCCATGTTCTTGATGTCGTCCTCATTTTCCAGCTTGACATAGTTCTGAGGCACCATCTCCACGGCGGCCTGGACGAAGGTATAGCCCTTCTCCTCCAGGGCGGCCAGCACGGAGCCGAAAGCATCGGGGTCGGTGTAGACCTCAAAGGTCTCCTCCTCCACCTGCATATCGTCCGCGCCCGCATCCAGCGCGTCCATCATCACGGTGTCCTCGTCCAGATCCTCTTTCTCGATGATGATGACGCCCTTGCGGTCAAAGGACCAGGACACGCAGCCCGTAGCCCCCAGGCCCTTGCCGTACTTGTCCAGCAGGTGGCGCACCTCGGGAGCGGTGCGGTTGCGGTTGTCGGTCAGCGCGTCCACGATTACGGCCACGCCGGAGGGTCCATAGCCCTCGTACACCACGTTCTCGTAGCTGTCGGCATTGCCGGAGCCAAGCGCCTTGTCAATGGTACGCTTGATATTGTCGTTGGGCATGTTGGCGGCCTTGGCCTTGGCAATGACGGTGGCCAGGCGGGAGTTGTTGTTGGGGTCGCCGCTGCCGCCGGTCTTGACCGCCACGATCATCTCACGGGCGATCTTGGTAAATATCTGAGAACGCTTGGCGTCCGCCGCGCCCTTGGTCTTTTGAATATTGTGCCACTTGGAATGTCCTGACATATTGATTCGTTCCCTTCCTGCAATCGAAAATCAGCGGAACTAGTTTATCACTATTTGCGCGTCTTTGCAAGCCCTTACAGGTATAAAAAGGCCTCCTTATGGCGGCTCGTGGAAAGAATCTCCACCTGTGGGAAGCCGGCGGCCAGCCATTTGGCCAAAACGGGGCACACCACCTGCTCGGTCGGATAGTGCCCCGCGTCAATCAGATTGACCCCAAGGGCTTTGGCGTCCAGGAAGCCATTATACTTCACGTCGGCGGTGACAAAGGTGTCGCACCCCAGGGCCAGGGCATCCCGCAGCAGGTCGGCGCAAGCGCCGCCCCCCACGGCCACCCGGCGCACCGGGCGGCGGGCGTCCACGTAGCGCACGCCGTTGGCCCCCAGCGCCTCCTTGACAAAGGCAGCAAAGGCGGGGGCATACATGGGGGCGCCGGTGGTACTGCCCACCCGGCCGATGCCGTAGGGACGCCCGGAGCCATCCACCCCGTCCTGATGGAGCTGCTCAATCTGCACCAGTCCCAGCTTTTGGGCCAGGGCGTCATTGACGCCCCCCGCCACCGCGTCCAGGTTGGTATGGGCGCAGATGGCGGCGATCCTGTGCTCCGCCAGCGCCAGCAGAACCCGTCCGTCCGGATCGCCGTCCGTCACGGATTTGGCCGGGCGGAAGATCACCGGATGGTGGGATACGATCAGCTCCGCCCCCAGCTCGGCGGCTTCCTCCGCCACCTCCTCCGTGATATCCAGGGAGACCAGAATCTTTGACACGGCCAGTTCTCCCCGGCCTACCAGAAAACCGGCGTTGTCAAACTCCATTTGCAGAGAAAACGGGGCCAGTCCGTCCAGATATTGATAAATCTCTCTCACCGTTGCCATGACAGCCACTCCTCCTTCATGTCCAATAGTCCCTGATGTACCTGTTCCAGCTCTGCCAGGCGGGAGGCATCCTCCGGACGTTTGGACCGCTTCAGCCCTGCTATCGCGCGCTCCGTTTGCCGCAGCAGCCGGTCTAGGTAAGATTCTGCGTTACCGCGCCCCCGGTTCGCCCCACCAGCCGGTCTAGGTAAGCCAACCGCAGGGGGGAACCCTCTCCCCTGGTCTGTCGCCCCGCCCACAGCTCCGCCGGGGTCAGCTTCGCCATGGGGCCAGCGTACACCTCAAAGGTTGTGTAAAGGGTGTCCCCCTCCCGGCTCAGCAGCTCCCGTCGGATGGTATAGTCGTGGGCCTGAAGCCAGCGGCGCAGGAAGGGCTGGGCGCTCATGGGCTGGAGCAGAAGCAGGCATTCCCGCTCCCAGGTCCACGGGGCCGCGGCCAGAATGGCCGCGATGGTCTCGCCGCCCATCCCCGCCATGGCAATGGTATTAACCTCATCCGGCTGTATCCCGGACAGCCCGTCGCACAAGCGGAAGTCCATCCGGCCGGTCAGGCCGTATTTCTCCGCCGTGCCCCTGGCCCGCTCCAGCGGCCCCGGCCGCAGATCCGAGGCCACTGCCCCGGTAATCCTCCCCTGCTGCAGCAGCCAGACCGGCAGATACGCGTGGTCGGTTCCTACATCGGCAAACCGCGCCCCCCGGGGCACCAGCTCGGCCACCGACCGCAGACGGGGGGTAAGTTCAACGGTTCTCATCGGTATCACCTCATGATAAAAAAGGAGCGGCCGGAGGGCCGCCCCTTTTTGGTTCCGGAGTCTTTTACTGCGCGGCGGCCACACTGGCATTGATCTTGGCCAGCAGCTCCTCCACCTCGACGCCGTGCACCATGCAGGCCTGCTCCACAGTCTCACCGCGGGAGGAGGGGCAGCCCAGGCAATGCATGCCGATGGACAGGAAGATGGGCGCGGTCTCAGGCGCAATATCCAGGATGTCGCCGATAATCGTATCTTTTGTAATCTGAGCCATAGGTGTAATACCTCCAAAATTCTAGGATATTAGTAGTATATCCTATTTTTCTGATTTTTTCAAGACACAGTTTTCTTTTCCCTAACATCAGCGGACAAAAAAAGGACGCCCCTGTGGGCGTCCTTTTCAAGTTGGCTGTTAGCCCTGCTCGCGCATACGGGCGAAGCAGTCGCTGCAGTACACGGGACGGTCGGACTTGGGCTCGAAGGGCACCTTGGCCTCGCCGCCGCAGGCAGCGCAGGTAGCGGTGAAATACTCGCGGGGGCCACGGGAAGCGGCCTTGCGGGCATCACGGCAGGCCTTGCAGCGCTGGGGTTCGTTCTGGAAGCCGCGCTCGGCGTAGAACTCCTGCTCACCGGCGGTGAACACGAACTCCTGGCCACATTCCTTACATACCAGAGTCTTGTCTTCGTACATGATTTTACCCTCTCTTTGCTTTGTTGCCCAGGTCCGGATGATCCGATTGTGCTGGGTCAGTAATATTGCGTTCAGCTTACGCTGACATCGCCAGATGAAGATTGCTGTGCCAACTTGCGCCGAATGCGCTGGACAGCGTTGTCCACCGATTTCGGGGACTTGTTTACCTCGGCTGCGATTTCAGAATAGGACAGACCGTTCAGATACAACCGAAGTACACTTGCTTCGAAACCGGACAATTGGCCCATCAGTGTTTCCATCCGCTCCCGGAAGGACTCCCGGCTGAGAAATATCTCCTCCGGGTCTTCCACCTGCCGGCCTGGCGCATGGTAGGCAAACCGATCTCCGTTCCCGCTAAAAAGAGGGGTTTCGAACGAGACTGAGTTGTTCAGCGGTGTGTGCTTATCTCTCGCTGCTGCTTTTATTACAGAGAACAGGCGGTTCTTGATACAGACCTCCGCATAAGTGCGAAATACAGCCGCTTTGGAGGAGTCATACTCTCGGATCGCGGCTAACAGGCCGACCATACCCTCCTGAATCAGATCCTCACTGTCGCCGCCCGCCAGAAAATAGGGGCGTGCGCACATCCGCACCAAGCGGTTATAGCGCATGACCAGACGCTCTTCTGCCACACGGTCGCCGGAGGCGGCCAAACGGCACAGCGTTTCGTCCGTGAGTTCCTGGGAAGGAATATGATCTGGTTTCATACCGGTTCTCCTTATACATTATACGCGGATAATTCTGGATTTGTCAAGCTTTTGCGCAAAAATTTCCCGTTAAGATCCATGATTTTTTATTACATTTGCCAAAAGCTCCGCCGTTTCCCGCGCTACAGGCTCGGTCTGAGCCTCCACCATCACGCGAATGAGAGCCTCAGTCCCGGAGGGGCGCACCAGAACACGACCGTTTCCGGCCAGCTTTTCCTCCTGCTCCGCCACGGCGCTCTGAAGCGCAGGGGCCGACAGGACGGCCTCCTTCTTTGCCTTATCGGCCACCGGCACATTGATGAGCACCTGGGGATAGCGTTTGCACTCCCCTACCAGCTCGGAGGCTTTCTTGCCGGAGCGGCAGAGCAGATCCAGGAATTGCAGCGCGGTGAGCTGGCCGTCTCCGGTGGTGGCGTAGCGCCGGAAAATCGTGTGCCCCGACTGCTCGCCCCCAATGACATAGCCGCACTCCTCCATCTTCTCCAGCACGTTGCGGTCGCCCACACTGGTGCAGAACAGCCCAATGCCGTGCTCCTTGCAGAAACGGTGCAGGCCCAGATTGCTCATAACGGTGCCCACAATGGCTCCGCCGGCCAGTTCCCCCGCCTCTTTCAGCGCCAGCCCACAGGCGGCGATCACCTGGTCGCCGTCGATCTCCTCTCCCGTCTCGTCCACCATCAGGCAGCGGTCCGCGTCGCCGTCAAAGGCGATGCCCAGATCATACCCGCCCGCCTTCACCATGGCTTTCAACTGGTCCAGGTGGGTGGAGCCGCAGCCGTTATTGATGTTGACGCCGTCGGGATCGGCGTGAATCACGTCGGTGTGCAGGTCGGGGAACCGGTCAAACAGCCGGGCCGCAGTGGCAGAGGCCGCGCCGTTGGCACAGTCCACCAGAATATGCAGCCCCGCCAGCTCGGAGCCGATGGTGGAAACCAGGTGGTCGATATAGTCCTGGGACTCCTTCTCATCGGCGTAAATCACCCGGCCGATCTCCCCGCCGGTCTTGAGGGGCACGGCGATATCGTTCAGCAAAATTTCCTCAATCTTCCCCTCCAGCTCGTCGGAGAGCTTGAAGCCCTGGCCGTTGAAAATTTTGATTCCGTTGTGCTCAAAGGGGTTGTGGGAGGCAGAAATCACGATGCCCGCATCCGCCTTGGTGTCCACGGTGATCCACGCCACGGCGGGTGTGGGAATCACGCCCAGGTGGAGCACATCCGCCCCCGCGGAGCACAGCCCCGCAATCAGCGCCCCCTCCAGCAGATCCGAGGAGATGCGGGTATCCTTGCCGATGGTGAAGCGGGGCTGTCCGCCTCCCTTCTCCCGGGTCATCACCTGCGCGGCGGCCATGCCCACCCGGAAGGCCAGCATGGCGTCCAGTCCGTCGTTGACGACACCGCGGATGCCGTCGGTTCCAAATAATTTACCCATATTCGATAGCCACCTCATTCTTATCAGTTCAGTCGATCGTCATTCGCTTGGTCATGCTCCCCCTCCAGCGGCGTTTTCTTCCGCCGCACCGCCTGTTTCACCGGCCTGGAGAACAGGGCGGACAACAGCCCCACCACCAAAACGGCGAAGAGGTTAGCCTCCACCGGCTCCATAAGCATATCGGCCACCCAAAAGGCAAAGACGGTGCACAGGGTGTCCAGCGGGATGTAGAGGAGATTGGCCAGACGGGGACTGGCCCAGCCGAGCTTGACCAGCGCCTTGGTCAGGCCAGCGGTGAACAGCTCCAGGGGCAGGCCGAGCACCGCCTCCACCAGAACATAGAGCACCAGCCAGCCGAAGGAGTCGCAGCGGACGCCCAGCAGATGCAGCAGCCCGGCGTCCACCAGCCCCATTACCGCCACAACCGGCTACCATAACGCCCAGAACGAGCGCCGCGATTACACCGCCGCCCAGGATGGGAACCAGGGGGTTCTTTTTCACCCAGCTCCCCCCTACAGCGAGAGCTGCTCCAGTCCACAGGCCCCGCCGGGCACGGTCAGGCCCAAGTGCTCGTAGGCCCGACGGGTGACACAGCGCCCGCGGGGGGTGCGGGTGAGAAAACCCATCTGCATCAGATAGGGCTCATAGACGTCCTCGAGGGTAATTGCCTCCTCATTGATGGTAGCCGCCAGGGTCTCCAGGCCCACCGGGCCGCCGCCGTAGTGCTCAATGATGCTGGCGAGCATCCGCCGGTCGACGGCGTCCAGCCCCAGGTGGTCCACCTCCAGTGCCGTGAGCGCCTGGTCTGCCACCGGACGGGTAATCACACCCCCGGCCTTCACCTGGGCAAAGTCCCGCACCCGGCGCAGCATTCGGTTGGCGATGCGGGGCGTGCCACGGCTGCGGCAGGCGATCTCCATTGCGCCGTCCGACTCTATGGGAACGTCCAGCAGGCCGGCCGACCGGGTGACAATCTGCGCCAGCTCCTCCGGTGTGTAGAGCTCCAGGCGCAGGGTCACGCCGAAGCGGTCCCGCAGGGGTGCGGAGAGCTGCCCAGCCCGGGTGGTAGCGCCGATCAGGGTGAAGCGGGGCAGATCCAGCCGGATGGAGTTGGCCGAGGGCCCCTTGCCGATGATGATGTCGATGGCGAAGTCCTCCATGGCCGGGTATAAAATCTCCTCCACCGAGCGGTTGAGCCGGTGAATCTCGTCTACAAAGAGGATGTCGTTCTCCGCCAGATTGGTGAGCAGCGCGGCCAGATCGCCGGGCTTCTCAATGGCGGGGCCGGAGGTGATGCGGATATTGACCCCCATCTCGTTGGCAATGATGCCGCTGAGGGTGGTTTTGCCCAGGCCGGGCGGGCCGTGAAGCAGAACGTGGTCCAGGGGCTCGCCCCGCATTTTGGCGGCCTGGATAAAGACCTCCAGGTTGCCCTTGGCCTTCTCCTGCCCGATATACTCCCGCAGGGTCTTGGGGCGCAGGGAACCCTCGTTCTCGTCATCCCGCGTCAGCGATGTGGTGACGAGCGGCTCCTGGGTCTCAAACCCGGTATCGGAAAAGTCAATGCTCAAGTATGTTCACTTCCTCATTCTGACGTAGATGCGTGCAATAAAAATGAACCGCTCCCCAAGCGCATTTTTAGCCCGACGTTAATTCTTGACCATCCTTTTCAGCGCCTGCTTGATGATCTCCTCCAGGGCAAGGCCGTCCACGTCAATGCCCTTGAGAGCTGCGGCAATCTCGCTCTGGCTGTAGCCCAGCACTGCCAGGGCGGCAGCGGCCTCGCTGGACTTGTTCTCCGGGATTACCGTGACGCCGGTGCCGCCATAGCTCTCGCCTCCAGGGGCGATCTGTCCCTTGGCCAGCTTGTCTTTCAGCTCCAGGATGATGCGCTGGGCGATTTTTTTCCCGATGCCCTGGGCCACCGTCAGGGCCTTTTCGTCCCCGGTGATGATGCTCATGGCCAGGGACTCGGGTGTGGCCGCAGACAGGATGGAGAGCGCAGCCTTGGGCCCAACACCGGACACCGAGGTGAGGAGCTGGAAGCAGTTGAGCTCATTCTCCGTGGAAAAGCCGAACAGCTCCATGGCGTCCTCACGGACATTCAGGTGGGTATAGAGCTTGGCCGGCTTCCCCTTTTGCAGATGGGACAGGGTGTTGTTGGTGGTGCGGCAGGCATAGCCCAC
>OBXU01000166.1_pt1 | contig 29271 bp, 28 predicted proteins | sample 1476671 | NCBI WGS metagenome assembly OBXU01 (sample SAMEA2580182, study PRJEB22360) | human gut metagenome | biome: human gut; feature: human-associated habitat; material: faeces | place: Denmark | collected 2008/2010
GTACCGCATAATAATACCCCCTCTACTGGGTGTCCAGTAAAGGGGGTACATATCAGAAAGCGTGACCTCCGTTTTTTGCGCCATGTAGCTGGAGCGCACGAAATGGCAAGCAATTCGGGTGTGGCCACACTCCGAAATTTTTGCGGGCCTGCGGCCAGCAAAAATGCTTGTTGGGGAGCTCCCCAAACCCGCTGGACTTCGGGACAAATTGTCCCAAAGTCCCGGCGCTATGCGCCTGTTGTCTGCGGCCTGTCGCTATCGCTCCTGGGCCTTATTTTCCCGCCCGTCCGTCACGCCGAGCAAATGATCAATATTCGCCTTGACCGCCACGGCCTGCCGCATATCCGCCTGGGCCTTGCGGTATTCCGCATAGAGGGCTTTTTTCTTTCCCGCCAGCTCCTGGCAGGCCTTTTTCATATCCGCCATCTTCGGCAGCTTTGCACCGTCCAAAAGCTCATTCATAGTGGCCCGGGCCGCCCGGTAAGCGGCGAGCTCCGTCTCATGCTCCGACAGATATTTTTTACTGTACTGGGCCGCCTTGTAACCGTCAAACACGGGCCGGGTTTTGGCGTAGTTCACCGTTGCCGCCATGAGCCCGGAGGTCTTTTCCAGAGCCGCCTCCGTTTGCCGCAATTCCTCAGACAGCGTATGAAAACGCTCTACCGCCTTTTCTGTACTGGCCGCCAGCGCCTCATAGTCCATTAGATCATTTTCCCGCAGGTACTGGAGCGCAGCAGCCATCTGTTTCAGATTGTAAACCTTGGCCCACCGCTCATAGGCCGGGCCTTTGCCCTGGGCCATGCGCTCTTGAATGTCTATAATCAGATTGACACGCCGGGCAGGAGCCGGGGCCTCCTGCGGGAGCTCCGGGATCGGACGCTCCCCGGCAATCACAGCCCGGATGTTCTCGGGATCAAAGCCATCCCCGAGGGTGGATGCCCGCAGGCGGGTGGGCTTATCCTGCCCGGGAGCAAGAAAGGAGATCACACCGCCCCGGCCACGCTTTACCGAAAAGCCGGACTCCTCCATAAGCCTCAGAAATGCTGAAAAATCGGCGGGCTGTTTTTTCAGAGCATCTACGATGGCCAGCCGCACCCTCTGTTTTGCAGAGGGCGGCTTTTCCCCAATCCACTGGCCATAATGGAGATATCGGCCCTTACTGTACTGTTTTGGTTTTTGGATTACAGAGAGGTCATGCTCAATGCACACCCGGTCAGAGAGCCGCCGTAGGGCAAAGCTGGAACCGATAAAATTATGGAACTTTCGGGAGCGGTCAAAAGCCGTGGAATTGAAATAAATGTGGTTGTGGAGGTGGCTCTTGTCTGTGTGGGTGCAGACAAAAAACTGATACTTTCCCTTCGTCCAGCGCATGGCCGTTTCATAGCCAATCTGGTTGGCCTCCTCCGCTGTCACTTCGCCGGGCGGAAACGCCTGCCGGATCTGAAAGAACAGAGCCCCACGCTCCACAGCCCGGCCTGTTTCTGCCTGGTACTGGCTCTTTACCAGCAGAAACTCAGCGGGAGCCGTGGCCGGATCACAGAGGTATGAGGACAGGGCTCCCAGCTTTTTTGGATTGAGCCCATAGTCAAAGCGTTCCTCCATTGTCTGGACAGCACCTTTCCCAGCCGCCGCCTTGTAGGGCCGGATATAAGTTGTAGCCGTGAGCGCACCTCCTTCCAAAGAAAACGGCGGCTGTCCGTCCAGCCGCCGCAGGGGACTTCGTGACAAATCGTCCCGAAGTTGTACTTCATTTTATTAGGAAGATTTAATCTCAATAACACTTGTGAGTACTTAATAAATCAGGCTTTATTATTTTTTAGCATTATTCATTCTTTGCTTTTTAAAGTAGTAATAATTTATCGGCTCTGAAATAATTACTGCAACAACAACCGCAAGCATTATCGGCATCCCTACTCGAATAAAAATAAATGTTATTATGGGAATTACCGCATGTGTATAGTAAGCGATTGCACCACTCAATTTCACGCTCTTCTGTGTTAAATATAATATAGCCATCAAAACAATAAAATGTACAAGGACAGTCATTGGTTCAAAAAGTTCATTTTCTATATTGCCACTAATCCAGTACCAAAATGGAATTATAGCAACAGAAATTATCAAATCCTTTACAGAATCAAGTGTATACTCTTTTATGCTATTTTTTGAGTTCTTAAACTTTAATATTCCAGTTGCCCAAAATATAGTTACGATAATCTGGTATTTACTTAATTCAAAACTTCCTAAATCAGACTTCCCCAATAAAACAAGCGAAATAACAAAAGATGCATCTATTAGTTTGTCTATTATTTTCATTTGCTCCTGTTTCCTTTACAATAAATTTTCAGTTTCTATTTAGTTTTTATCCAATAAAAGTATAATGTAAGAGCAACCGTTTGTCCATTGGGTGTTAGGGACAAATTGTCCCGAAGTAGTGAAAACCGGGGAGCGGCACACGCCACTCCCCGGCAGGATCAGAGCTCCACCAATGCGGAGAGCTTTTTCAGCAGATCGGACAGCGGCCCCCACAGGGCAGCATAGTCCCGTTGCAGGGCGGCGATCTCCTCGGGATAAATCCCTCCATAGGTGTTGGCCTGGATCGCCACTTGATTGAGGTTGTTTGAGCACCGCCGCTGGAGCGATACCAGCTCCCGGACGGGCGAGAGGTCAACATGGAGCACATAGCCATTGAGGGCCATTTTCCGCATATAGGCCCCCATATTGCGGATACCCGCCTCGGCCATGCGCTGTTGAATAAGGGTCTGCTCCTCCTCGGACACCATCACATGGAGATGGATCGGGCGGCGGCGTTTCTTTGTCATCGTTCCTCCCGTTCCCGGCTCCGGCGCTTGTGGGGCGGTTCCTTAACCTTATCCAGCTCCTTTTCCTCCGGGGGCGGGGCCTGGTTATTGAGAACACCGTCCAGCATATTGTAATTGTGCTCGGTGGCGATCTCCGCACTTTTCATCAGATTATATCTTTCTTCCATACAAATCCTCCTATCGGTTGCCCCGGTCGGGGGTCTTTTTCTTGTGAACAGGATCGCCCCGGCTGGCCTCGGCCAGAGCTCCGGCCTCTTTCATCTGCTGGGCAATCGAGAGGGGCCTGTCATCGTTTTTTCGGGATAATTCAGAAATGACGGGGGCGGGCCGGAGCTCATAGTCAGACGCCTCCTTTTCAGTCAGTGGCCTCGTATAAGTCAGATGCCCCCATGCCAGAAATGCGCCGCCCTCCACAGGGATGCGGCGGTCATAATTGACGATCTCATCCGGGGCATTGTAGGGCGGCTTGGGGAATGTCCCGATGTCCACAGGCCGCTGATAGTCCTTTACTCGGACTGAAAAATCCTGTTCCATAGCGGCCAGATCGTTGCCGTAATGTCCCCATTCATACTGCCGCTGGCCGTTCTTATCATCGTAACAGGCCCATGTGACATAGGGGGATGGAGCTGTGGGATGATGCCCCAGCGCAAAGCCTCTGCCATTTTCCAGCATCACAGCCTTCAAAATGGAATAGCCTTGATTTTTGTCCATAGTACCTCCTCTCAGAAAGCAGGTACTTCGGGACAAATTGTCCCAAAGTCCCGCTGTATGGATGTTGACAGCATCGGGGCAAACGGGGCCAGACCGTAGAATGATACAGCAGGCCCCCGAAACGCCCCCGGAATGCCTTGATATAAGCGGGTTTTGCAGGCCCTAATTGTCAACGGATGCACCCCGCTTTTTCCGCATATATTCCCGTTGCTGGCGGCGGTGGGTTTTCTTTGCACAGGCCGCCGAGCAGTACGCCTGCCGTCTGTCCGGGGGAACAGGCCCGCCGCATACCGGGCAGACCTTAAACTCCGGCCTTGGGCCTTCGGCGGTAAGGGCGGCCTCCAGCGCAGGATCAAGGGGCAGGACGGACTCCCGGAAATAGCGGCAGTATGATCCCGTCCAGCATTTCCCCAGCACATAGCAATCGCTATCCAGCGGCAGGCATCCGTATTCCCGGTCATAGTTGGCGCACCATGTTACCACAAAAGAGCGGATCGCTGTCTTTTCCTTGCGTGTCAGTTCACGGGACAATCCATCACCTCCCGCCAGCCGGGGCCTTCAAAAGCTCTTTGTAGCAGGACACACAGGCGATCCCCCGCCAGTAACAGCAGCCATAACAGGCGGAGCCCCTGGGCAGCCTATTCTTGGCGGGAGCCTGGGGACGGGGTTTTTCTTTCATCATTCGTTCAAAGGGACTGCTGGTAAAATTCATCTGATTTCCTCCTTTTCTTCGGCTTCGTCCTCCTCGTCCCACGGGGGGCCGTCATCTTCAAACTCGTCATAGTCTGGGTACTCCCCGCCATCGTCCTCCTCGGGCTGGTCAGTCTGCTGGTGTTTCGGACGGTAAATCTTGAAATACCATGCGGCCCCGCCGCCGATGCCCATGACAGCCAGCAGCAAAAGGATCATCCCGGCGTTGCCCGGCTTCTCGGGTTCCGGCTCAGGCTCCGGGGCAGGCTCGGGCTCCGGCTCTGCGCCTACGCATTTCCCCATATTGACAGAGCATACCGGGCAGTCGGTATTGACAGCCCCCGCCGCACATTTCTCCGGACAGGAGCAGACCGCCTGTTCCACGCCAGCGGCCTCGGCTGCAGCCAGCAGATCCCCCTCATCCACAACGCTGAAAAAGTAGGTTTCATACTGTTCGCCTCCCTCGTCCACAGGCTTATCATAATCAATGACAATGTAAAAGGTATTGCCGCCGCTGGTCTGGACGGTAATAAACTGCTTGTTGGTGTGCTCGTCATAGAGCAGATCACGGGTTACAAGGTTTCCCTCCTCAGAAAAGCCCTCGCCCGGCGTAATGGTCGGCTCCGGGGCCGGGGTTTCCATTGTGGGATCGCCGTAGTCCCCGCCCTCGCCGCCGCCTGCGTAGGCATAGGCGGGAACGCTAAAGCCGCATAACAAAACAGCGGCACAAAGCGCCGCTGTCAAAACTCGAAACCGTTTCATATTCAGTTTTCCTCCTTTTCCTCATCCTCGGACTTCGGGACACTTTGTCCCAAAGCCCCGCCGCCTTTCAGCTTTTCAAACAGCAGGGGCAGTTCCGCAAGAGGGATGCTCATGCCACGCACGATGTCCACGATCTCGCTGTTTTCCGCCTCCAGCTTTTTCTGCTCCAGCTCCTTGAGCCGGGCCTGCTGTTCGCTGATTTTGGCCTTGACCTTATCAATCTCGGCCTGGATTTTCATGCTTTTTGCTGTTGCCATAAATGACCTCCAATCATGGTAAACGCCCGTAGGCGTAAAAATGAGACTGCCAGTAGCTTGTATTTAAGTTTGCATACCCGATGGGATCTCCACAGTGGAGCATCCGCCCATCGCCTACATAAATCCCACAGTGGCTCACGCCCGGGGTATCATAGGTTCCCTTGAAAAACACAAGGTCGCCGGGCCTCGGGGAGTTGGTCGGGGTGCAGATGTTGTAAAGCCCCTGCGCCCCAAGGCGGCCCACATTCCAGCCGGAATGATTGATCACCCATGCACATAGCCGGAGCAGTCAAAGGATGTAGACGGGCTGGAGCCGCCCCACACATAGGGATAGCCGATGTATTTCTCTGCCTCCGAGAAAATAGCGGCGAATGTTTCATCGTCCAGATATTCCCCCGGAACCTCATAGCCCTCCGGCGGGTTGGTAATGTATTTGTCCACATAGGGGGAGTCGGGAAACAGGTCGGGACGGTTGCCGAGGGTGGACATATAGATGGAGTACCGGGACATCTGTTCTTCGCTCAACAGGGAAACAGGCAGGTGGGACAGGTTTTTGTTTTCCAGTGTCACATAGCAGATGTACCACGAATAGGGTTCATCGTCGCTGTCATAGCGTGTCTCCACCTCCACACGCTCCGTCAGAATATACTGACGGTCAAAGAGCATTTGCAGGGAGCCCTCCACCTGTGAAAGCGTCCATTCCCCCTCATGGAGCGCCGACAGCAGGGAAATGAGCACATAGGGATCGTGTTCGATCTCGTCCAGATCGAAGTGGTACTCATCATAATCATGGGTGCCTTCGTAAGTATCAAGATAGGTTTGCAGTTCTGCCTCCAGCCCGGCATAAGCCGCCTCCGCCCCTAAAATCGCCTCATCCTCAGAGGGGTAAGTGGTGGCTCCCAGCGCCCCGGCTCCGGCGTTGCCGATGGACACCAGCGAGGACGAACAGGACTGGAGCAGGACGATCACAAGGACACAGGCCAGCGCCAGCAGGCATCCGGCTGGATGGCGCTTCACAAACCCGGCGGCCCGGGCTGTCAGCTTTTCCGTGGCGGCGGCTGTTTTCCCGGCGGCTTTTGCGCTCTGTTTTGTGGCCTCCTTCGCCCGCTTCTGGTATTGCCTTCTAAGCCGCTGTTTCTGCCAGTACCGGGTAAAATAGTTTTGGGAAAGCTCCGGGGGCTCCTGTGCGGCGGTGTGGAAATGATAATCCGCCGCCGCTTTCTGATACCTGGCCTCGGCCCGGCTGGCCGCCCTTGCCGGATGCTCCCGGACTTTGCGTTTTACAAACCGGGAGCCATGCCGCAGGACAACCTCCCCGGCAAGCTCCGAGCGGTGGGCCCCTTCGGTTCCTACATTTTCCTGCTCCACCTCGTAGAGCTTGCCATGCACAAAGCCGTGAACGCCCCATCCGGCGGCCCCCGCCGCCTTACGGATCGGGCCTTTTTGTTTGGGCGGCTTCTGCTTTGCCAGCTTTTCCCGGGCGGCCTCCCGTTTTTCGCCCCGCTTTTCCATGCGGAGCTTGGATGCCGCCGCTTGTTCCTGCTGGCTTTTCTGCCGGAACTTCGTCGTCGCAAACTTCGCTTTAGCTCCTTTGGCGGCGTTGCCACCAAAATCCGCCCGCTCCGTTGCTCCTCCTCTCCCCACAAAGTCATCCGACTTTGCGGGGTTCCCCATCTTTGGGACACTTTGTCCCGAAGTGCCAGCCGCCCCGGGCTCCTGTTCAGAGCCAGCCCCAAAAGCAGAGCCCCCGGACTCGGCAACTCCGCCTCCGGGTTCCGTATGCGTTTGGGCCTCCGGGCGTGGTTTATTCGGTTTTCGCTTCATTCTTCATATCCTCCGGTCGGGTGGTTAAGAGGTCATAGATTTCCCCCTTCGGGAACCGATCCACAAACGGGATGGTCACATTCCCGTAAAACAGCAGGCCCTCGCCGGAATTAGAGTGGGTAATGTAGGAAAGCTGGTGCTCGGAAATACCAAGCTGTCTTGCCAAAATCGCCCGGTCACTCTGCGCCTGCGAGAGCAAAATCATAAAGTCGGTGTTATCCAGAATGTTCTCGATCTCCCGGCTGGCCAGAAGGTCTTTCACATTCTGCGTGAGGGCGCTGGGAACGCAGCCTTTCTTTCTCAGCATTTTCCACACCGCCACAAAATAGCTGGCGGTCAGCGGATCACGGAGCAGGACATGGAACTCATCGAAATAACACCATGTCGCCACGCCCTCCCGGAAGTTGGTATCTACCGCCTGGGACACAAATTCATTTGTGATGTGCATGGCGATCTTGCGGAGGTTTTCTCCCATGTTTTTCAGCACGATACACACCACCCGGCTGTCGGTTTTCACATTCGTGGGATGGTTAAACAGGTTGAGGGAGCCGGTGCAGTAGAGCTCAAGGGCAGTTGCCACACGCCGGGCCTCGGGCTCCGGCTGTTTCAAGAGCTCCTCGTACAAGTCCTGCAAAAGCGGGGTTTTTCCCGTATCAAGCCCAAGGGCCTGTTCCCGGTACACCAGCCGCACACAGCGGTCAACAACTGTCTTTTCGATGGGCTGTAAGCCTTCCTTTCCGCCTACCACCAGCTCGCACAGGGAAAGCAGGAAATCCGCCTTCATGGAAAGAGGGCTCTCCCCGGCGGCCATGTTAAGCTCCACATCCATCGGGTTTAGGTGGTGGGGGCTGTCCGGGGCAATCTCGATCACCTGTCCGCCCAGCCTGCGAACCAGCGGGGCATATTCGCCCATCGGATCAACAATGATAATCTGATCCTGGGGAATGGTCAGAAAGACATTGAGCAGTTCCCGCTTTGCCGCAAAGGATTTTCCCGAGCCCGTAGAGCCGAGGTACATTCCGTTGGCCGACTTCAGCTTTTTGCGGTCAGCCATAATGACATTGTGGGAAAGGGCGTTCATGCCATAGTAGAGGGCCTGCCCGTCCATCCGCAGCTCCCTTGTCATAAAGGGGATGAAAATTGCCGTGGAGCTGGTTGTCATACCACGCTGGATCTCCACTTCGTTGTAGCCGAGGGCCAGCGAGGACACAAAGCCCTGCTCCTGTTGCCAGTCCAGCCGCTTGAGGGCGCAGTTGTATTTCTGTGCGATGCCGCCCACGGTAAACACATCGTTTTCCAGCCGCTGGCGGGTAGGGGCCATATTGACTACCGTAAAAGTCAAAAGGAACATCCTCTCGTTGCGGGACTGGAGGTCGGCAAGGAGCTCCGCTGCATCCTTGGAAAAGGTAATGAGGTCGGGCGGGAGAATGTCGGGATCGTACCCGGCCCGGACAGCCTTCCGCTGTTCCTCCACCTTCATTTTCCCGATGTCGGAGATTTTTCCCTTGATGGTTTTGATAGCCTTTAGCTGATCCACCGTCTGGATATGGAGGGTTACGGTCATTTCCGCATCCAGCTCCAGAATTTTTGCCAGCAGTTTATCCGAGAGCTCAGACGCCAAAATCTGCAAGTAGGAAACAGCACCCCAATACTGGCCCACCCGGAACAGGCGGGAGTGCCGGAAGTCAAAGCTGTCCGGGGCGATATAGTCCTTGGTGCCGAGCCCCGTCTGCGGGATGTCCTTCCATGAAAAGCGGAACGGTTCCCGGTTGCCCGGATGCATCTGGCTGTGAAGCAGGGCCAGCCTTGCCCGCCCGTCCATCGGTTCACAGGGAACGCCCAGCCGCTTAAAGTTGCCCATCACATCGGCCTCCACACGCTCCAGACGGGGCCGGGCCTCCACGATCCCTCCGGCTGGGATGCCGAAAGTAATGTACTTGGAGCGTTCAATCCCGTTGTTAGACCGGGCGATCTGGTTTTTCAGCATCCCGGTAAATTCCTCACGGACGCTGTTAAAATCATCATCCGCCTGGGGAATGTTTACCTTATAGCGGCTCCGGGAGTGGGAGCGGCGGTTGATAAAGGAAAGCTGGAACGGCAGGGAGCTGTCAAAGTAGTTGAGAAATGAGCTCCAGCCGCCAAAGATCGCAGTCTGATCCTCGGTGGATGCCACGGAATAATTGATGTCCTCATATTCCACGGTCTTTGTGTAGAGCCCGCCGGGGAGCTTGCATACCCCGTCCGGGTGCATCGCCACATAGGGGATCGTCTGCTGGGCGGACATGGCCGCCCGGTTTTTAGCCTTTGCGGTTTTTCTTCCGCTGGTTTGATTTGCCTTTCGCAATCGCATCCTCCTTTCTCACAGCGCCCCGTCCGGCAAAGGGGGCGTAAATGTTTTGTGTCTGATAGGGCCTGACTCCGGGCCGCAGAAACCGGGCCCGTATGATGTTTTTCAGCACCTTTTCCGCCGGGAGCCCGTCTTTTTCATACATGGCCAGAAGAAACGCCGGGAGCATCGCGGCCAGCATAAGGAACATGGCCCCGGTATTGCCGATAGAGCCTCGGGCCAGCAGATAGGACGGGATGCCTACCGCCGCCGCACAGCCAAAACAGATGAGCTGGCGCTTGGTAAGGTTTAGGGCCATTTTGGTTTTTACTTTTGACAGGTCGTTGGGTACATTCACATAGGGCATGGATCAGCCTCCTTTCCGGCCCCTTTAACCTCGGGACACTTTGTCCCAAAGTCCGGGATCGTGCTTTTCACTTCATTTCCCCACACCTCCCAGCCGGGCGGGGACTGTCTGGCAAAGAGCTCCACCCGGGGCAGGTCGCCCATAAGGGCCACGATCTTTTCCCGGGCCTCGTCCGGCTTTTTGCTGTGGGCTTCAATCGGGGAAATGATAAACTGATGGATATTTGCCGCCTGCCGTTTGGGATGGCCCTTAGTAGCCAGCAGGCAGATTTCCGCATTTCCCCTCGTCCAGAAGCCAAGACCATAAAACCAACTGTCTGCCTTTTTATTCTTTTTCAGCCAGACAAAGGCCACCGACTTATAGCGGAAGCCCCACGCCTCTATGAGCCGCAGGGCCTCCGGGAGCTGGGGGAAAGTCGCCCACAAAAAAAGTGCGCTGTCCGGGGCGGCCAGATCAGCCACTGGGAGCGCACACAGCTCGTCAATCCCCATTGTGGGATAATGGTTTTCTGCCGCCCCCTGTACCTTATTGCGCTGGTACTGCCAAGGGGGATCGGCGTAAATGATAGAATAGTTTCCGATAGTCATACTCCTTTCTGCCCGGCTTTGACCGCCTCAGTAGCCAGCCGGATGCGTTCTGTAGCCGGGGCGTAAAAGGCCGAGGCGGTTTCAAAGCATACAAAGCGGCGGCCCGTATTGACAGCAGCCACAGCAGTCGTGCCGGAGCCAGCGCAGATGTCTGCCACCAGCTCCCCGGGCCGGGTATAGGTTCTGATGAGATACTCGCACAGCTCCACGGGCTTTCGCGTAGGGTGGACGGTACGCTGTACGGAAGAAAAGGCCAAAAGGTTCCCGGGGAAACGAAGGCCATCCTCTGATCCGCTGCTGGAACGCAGGAATTTTCCATAGTTGGGGCTGTTGCTCCCCTCACGGGAAATTTTCTTATAGGGCTTGCCCTGTTCAAACTGCGGATCGTAATAGGGCAATTTTTGATAAAACACCAGAATGTTTTCCGTCCGCTTTAGGGGAGCCCGCCTTGCGTTGAGAAAGCCAGTACACCTGCTTTTGTACCACACCCATTCATAGCGGAGCATAGAGAGGTTGGATGCCCCCAGCACCTTATCATAGGGGCATTGTGCGAAAAACAGCACTGCGCCATCCGGCTTGACAGCCCACTTGACCGCCTCCCACAGCTCCGGGAGCGGGAGCGGCACATCCCAAAAGTTCCGGGTAGTGCCATAGGGCGGATCGGTAAGGAGCATATCAACCGAGTACTTCGGCAAAGAGCGCAGCCCTTCAATCCCGTCCATCAAAAACAGCCCCTCCGGGCAGGCTGGAGACTTCGGGACAATTTGTCTCGAGGTCACATCACCTGTCATCCCGGGCCTCCTTCTTCTTTGCCGGGGCGGTTCGGGCGGCATTTTCCTTCCCGGCCTCCCTTGCGGCCTGTGCCATCTGCTCCTTGATCGGGGTGGGGCGGACTGCCTCGGCCCGGGCGATGAGCTTTTCCACCGCTGAATGGTACGCCTGGGCTCCCGCCGCATTGAGCCGCTCCTGGGTGGCCCGGTCATTGATCCGCACTGTGGAGCGGTAGCCCGTCCTGCTGGTGGGATCGGGTTTGCTGGGAGCCCCGAGGAAAATCCCGTTCTTACCATCCACCACCTTGAAATCGTCAATCACTACACCGCCATAGTTGACGCTGGCAAAGCCGATGAGCTTGCCCTGGGGCTCAATCGGGCGAACCGTGACTTCGATGGGAACAGCGGCCTCCTGCAAAATTGCGTCCGTCCGCAGCTTAACCGCCTCGTCCACCATCACGCCTTTTACCTCGGCCAGCTCCGCAATCGGCGCATCGAACAGCCAGCGCCGCTCCTCGGCGGCGATCTGTTCCGGGGTTAATATGACATCCTTACTCAAAATTGTTTCCTCCTTTCCCGGTCTCGGGACAAATTGTCCCGAAGTCCGTCCGTTTAATGCGCCCCGAAGATGCGCTGGGCGATGCCGCCTGTCTTAAACAGCATGAAGCACAAAAGAACCGTATAGCCCACGGTTCCCCATATCGCTCCAATCGGATCGCCGCCTGTGGCGATGCCCTGGATGAGCACCGCATAGATCGCAACACAGACCAGTATGAGCATCCCTTGAAAGCCCACGGCGAACAGGGATTTTAGGTAGTTCTGCCCTGTACCGCCCAGCTCCCGGTTGGAAAGCGTGGCGATGGGGAGAGGGGCCAGACTGGTCATTAAATATATTTCAATCATTCTTCCGTACACCAGAACGAAAATGATGATCCCCATGATCTGCATGGTCAGCCCGATCACAGAGGACTGGAGCCACAGGCCAAGGAGCGGCCCCAAGTCCATGCCCTCCAGCGTGGTTTCCAGCTCCGCCAGCATATCCGGCGTAATGTCGGTGGAGCCTTGGATGAGCCCCGCCGCATCCGCAATCACGCTCTGCGACACATCGAACACCGCCATGACAATATCAAAGGTGTTGGAAAGAATGAGGATGGCACAAGCGGTTTTGAATACCCATTTGTAGATATTCGCCACATCAAACTCGTGCATATTGTTCTTTTCCAAAAGCATCTGTATCAGCTCGTAGGTGGCAACAAAGGTCAGCACCAATCCGGCAATCGGCAGGATCACCGTTTCGGAAAGCTGGCGGATAAGGGAGAAAACCCCGGCGTTCCAAGCCGCCGGGGTAGTCCCTACCTGTACCGCAATCTCTCCGACTTTGGCATTGACGGTATCAAAGAGCCCTTCGAGGTTCCCCATGATGCCGCTGATCAACAGCTCTTTCAGCCAGTTCGTGAGCCAGTCGGTGAGAAAATCCATAAGCCCTCCTTAGAACAAGCCAGACAGCAGGGGGATCAGCGTGGTTCCCAAAAGGATGATGCCGCCGCCCGCCATGAGCTGTTTTATCCCCAATTAGGTGTAAAACTCTGCTCGATGGCGGGCGGCGGCGTACAAAAAATCTATATGGTGTTTTTAAGAGAATCGTCCCGGCGGGACAGGTCAGGCAGTGACCTGTTCCACCTCCGGGATGGGTTTGAGATTAAAATGAATTTCGATAGAAATGTGTCTTGTTTTATCTTCGTCAATGCGCTCATGCACGACGATTTCTTTGATTAAGCGGTTAAGGGTGGCTGCGTCCAGCTCTGTGATGTTGGCATATTCCTGAATGGCTTCCACCCATTGTTTTGCGTCATTGGCAAGCTGGGCTTCATCGGACAGCCGCTTCCTGCCCTCGGACACTTTTGCTTTAAGCTCCGTCTGCTCGGTCTGTGTCTTTTCCAGCATGGTGTTGAAATTCTGCTCACTGATACGCCCTGCAATCATATCCTCATAAAGCCGCATGACCATTTTATCCAGAACCTCAATCCGTTCCTCGTCCCTTGTAAGGGAGCGTTCCATTGCTTCCCGCTGTTCCCGCTGCTCGGCTTCACAGGTATTAGTCAGGCGGTCGGCAACCGCTTTCCCGTCCATCAGGGCAGCTCTGGCACATTCCCTGATTTTCCGCAGCACATGGCTGTAAAGGGTGTCATAGTCAATCCGGTGCTGGGTGCAGTGGTTCTTTCCAAAGGCATTGTAGGTCTTGCAGGAATAAATCTGCTGGGGATGTTTTGCGTTTGTGTAGCGTATCGTCAGCGACTTCCCACACTCGCCGCATTTTATCAGTCCGGCAAACAGGCTGATTTCATTGGTCTGCCCCGGACGCTGGCGGGATTTCAGCTTGTTCTGCACAATGTCAAAGCTCATGCGGTCAATCAGCGGTTCATGCTGTTCCTCCACTACAATCCAGTCCTCCGGCTTCTTTTCCCCAATCGTGCCGATTTTGAAACGGTAGTCCTTTTTCTGGGAAGCAATCGCCCCGGTGTAGACGGGATTCATCAAAAGGTCTTTGATAACGGAGAAGTCCCACATATACCGCCCATTTTCCGGGTCTTTCTTTTCCCATTTGGTTCGGGTATTGCGAAGCCCCCGTTCCCGGTTCCACCATGTGGGGCAGGGGATTTTTTCTTCCTCCAGCCGTCTGCGGATATAGTTCGGACCATGACCGTTTAGGGCATATCCGAAAATCAGCCGCACAATCGGGGCGGTTTCCTCGTCAATGGGCAGATGGTTTTTGTCCTCCGGGTCTTTTCGATACCCAAACGGGGCAAGACACCCGGTAAACTGTCCTTTCTGCGCTTTCAGAAGATAAGAGGAATGGACTTTCTTGGAAATATCCTTGCTGTACATCTCGTTCAGGATATTCTTGAACGGGGCGATGTCGTTGTTATCCCGCAGGGTGTCGATACCGTCATTCATGGCGATATAGCGGACACCGTTTCTTGGGAAAAAGTCCTCAATCAAATGCCCGGTTTGCAGATAGTTACGCCCCAGTCGGCTGAGGTCTTTCGTGATGACAAGGTTGATTTGCCTGCGCTCAATGGCTCTCAACATTCTCTGTAAATCAGGACGCTCCATATTAAGACCTGTGAAGCCATCGTCCTGATAGACTGCCACAACCTCCCATCCCTGCTTTTCGCAGTATTTTTCCATCATATCACGCTGGAAAGTGATTTGTCAAGGGTGTTTTCTCCACGATATATCACCCTATATCAAAAAGCCAAATAAACATGCCAAAATATCGCTCAATATTACATCGTTCGCAAACATAATAATTGAGAAACCGACAAATTTCTGCTATACTTACTTTTATAACTGATTTTATTTGGACGGAGGATTTTTATGAAAGTCAGCTATAAGAAACTTTGGAAGCTATTGATAGACAAAGATATGAAAAAAAGAGATTTAGAAAGATGTGCTGGAATTAGTCATTATACCATCAACAAATTAAATCATGGTGAAAATGTTACAACCGATATTCTTGGGAAGATCTGCAAGGCATTAGGGTGTACAATGAACGATATTATGGAATTTATTGATGACGATTCTGCACAGTAAAAGCCTATTTTGTAAAAGCATCTCAAATTTTCAATATCTGATTATTCAAAAATATCCTCAAGTATAGGAGATGAAGATATGGCATACCAAAGCGAAGCAGCCCTTGAGCAACAGTTCATAGACCAGCTCAATAAGCAAGGTTATACCAGCGTCTCTATACCAGACTATGACGCACTGGTAGAAAACTTCAAAACTCAATTTGAAACCTTTAATTCAGCGAAGCTTGACCGCCCCTTGACCGACAAAGAATGGGAGCGTGTAATGAATATCATGCTCGGAAAATCTGTTTTCCAGAGCGCAAAGATCCTTCGAGATAAGTTCGTGTTGGAACGTGAGGACGGGACGAAGGTGTACCTCTCTTTCTTCGATGCCGACCACACAAAGAACATTTTTCAGGTGACAAATCAGACAACTGTTGTCGGCAAGTATGTCAATCGCTATGATGTGACAATACTCGTCAATGGTCTTCCGCTTATTCAAGTGGAATTGAAACGGCGTGGCATTGACATCCGAGAAGCTGTCAATCAAGTGATGCGCTACAAAAAGCATTCCTACAATGGGTTGTACCACTTTATCCAACTTTTTGTAGTGTCCAATGGTGTAGATACAAAGTATTTTGCCAACTCTGACAGAGATATGCTTCATAGCCTCGCCTTCTTCTGGACGGACTTCAATAATGTGCGTATTACCAACTTGAAAGAGTTCTCCATCTCCTTCCTTGCAAGGGATCACATCATAAAGATGCTGACGAGATATACCATCCTTAACGACACGGATAAACTGCTCATGGTGATGCGTCCTTATCAGGTATATGCGGTAGAAGCCCTTGTCCGGCAAGCTACACTTACTAACCGTAATGCCTACGTATGGCATACAACCGGCGCAGGAAAGACACTGACTTCCTTTAAGACGGCACAGATTCTCGCAGCCAACCCCAACATTAAAAAGGTCATCTTCCTCGTTGACCGAAAGGACTTAGACTCTCAAACAACAGAAGAGTTCAACAAGTTCGAGAACGGCTCAGTTGATGCAACTGATCGTACCGATGTCCTTGTAAAACAGATGCAGGATAAAAACCGACAGCTTATCGTTACTACGATGCAGAAAATGGCAAATGCGGTTAAGCGGCCTCAGTATTCAAAGATCATGGACACCTACAAAAATGAAAAGGTTGTCTTCATTATTGATGAGTGTCACCGTAGTCAGTTTGGGGATATGCATAAGGACATCGTTCGGCACTTCCAAAAGGCGCAATTTTTTGGTTTTACCGGCACACCCCGTTTTGAGGTGAACGGAAAGACTGAGGGGAAAATTACGCAGACAACGGAAATGCTGTTCGGAGAATGCGTACATAATTATCTCATCAAGGACGCTATCTTCGATAATAATGTTCTCGGCTTCCATATTGAGTACATTAAAACAATGGAAGGTGATTTTGACTGGGACGATCCCACAATGGCGGATGCGATTGATGTAGGTGAACTCTATATGTCCGAGGAACGGATGTCTCTGATCGCAAACCATATCGTTCAGAATCACAAGGCAAAAACGAGAAATGGTCAGTACACAGCCATCTTTGCTGTCTCTTCGATTGAAGCTCTGATTAAATACTACGACATCTTCAAGAAGATCAAACATGACCTGAATATTAGCGGTATCTTCTCTTATGGGCAGAATGAAGAGGCTGAGGGCAAAGATGAACATAGTCGGGATGCCCTGGAACGGATCATCAAGGACTATAACGAGAAGTACAGCACAAACTTCTCGACAGATACATTTGCTGCATACCATAAAGATATTTCCGACCGTGTGAAGGGCAAGAAAACAAAGCCCCTTGACATCCTTCTGGTTGTAAATATGTTCCTGACCGGCTTCGACAGCAAGCAGTTGTCCGTTCTCTATGTAGACAAGGACTTGAAATACCACGATTTGCTCCAAGCCTATTCCAGAACAAACCGTGTGGAAAAAGAAACCAAGCCCTTCGGTATTATCATCTGCTATCGAAACTTGAAGAAGAGAACGGATGATGCTCTTACGCTCTTCTCAAAAAGCCACGACACGTCGGGCATTGTCGTTCCCGAATATCCCTACTTTGTAGAGAAATTCAATGAGATGGTTACTCGGTTGAAGCAACTTGCGCAGACACCGGCTGACATCGACACTATGCAGAGTGAGGATGACCAGAAGCTTTTCGTTGAGACCTTCCGTGAGCTTACGAAGTATCTTCAATCTCTGCAAACTTTCATTGAGTTCAGCTTTGACCAGGACTCACTTATCATGACAGAGCAGGAATATCAGGACTATAAGAGTAAATACCTGATGCTCTATGCAAAGCACAAGAAAGATCGAGAAGTTGTCTCTGTTCTGAACGATGTGGACTTCTGCATCGAGCTAATGGAGAGCGACAGGATTAATGTTGCCTATATCATGAACCTCATCCGTAACATCCACTTTGATGATGCTAAACAGAAGGACTATGATATTAAGCACATCAAGGAAGAACTGGGACGAACCGATAATCCGCAGTTGCTTCGCAAGGTTGAGATCCTGCAAGCCTTCTTAGACCGTGTTGTTGTTGGCCTTGAGAGTGCAGACGAAATCGACGCTGCTTACAACGACTTTGAGAATGAGGCAAAGCGTGAGGAAATCGTTGCCTTTGCGCAAACAGAGGAAATCGATCCCGCTATGCTTACCGACTTCATCTCGGAATACGAGTTCTCCGGTACAATGGATGCGGGTAACATCCGTGACCGTATCGAAAAACCGATGCCGCTGCTGAAAAAACGTTCCTTAGTCAATAGGATTGTAGACTTTATCCGGCAGCATACCGAAAAATATCAATAAGGAGAATGTGAAATGGACAACAGTATTCAGGCTCACCAGAAGGAGCTTTGCAACAAACTTTGGGCAATGGCAAACGCTCTCCGGGGCAATATGGAAGCCTACGAGTTTAAGAACTACATCTTAGGCATGATTTTCTACTACTACCTTTCGGATCGCACCGAGAAGTACATGACCAATCTGCTGAAAGATGATAATATCAGCTATGAGGATGCTTGGACTGATGAGGAATATAAGACCGCAGTTGTAGAGGAAGCTCTTCGTGACTTAGGATTTATCATTGAGCCACAATTTCTGTTCCGCAAGATGGTCAAAATGGTTGAAAATCGTTCTTTTGATATTGAATTTTTACAGAAAGCGATTAACTCCCTGATGGAATCTACTCTTGGCAACGATTCGCAGGAGGATTTTGACGGACTGTTCTCCGATATGCAGCTCGATTCTACTAAGTTGGGGCATACAGTTAAGGATAGAAGTGCTGTTATGGCAAAAATCATTGCCTCTTTGGATGAGATCAACTTTAGTGTGGAAGACACGAAGATTGATGTCCTTGGCAATGCCTATGAGTATCTGATTGGGCAGTTCGCAGCAACAGCCGGTAAAAAGGCTGGCGAGTTCTATACTCCTTCAGGGCCTGCTGAACTGCTGTGCCGTTTGGCTTGCCTTGGGCTGACTGATGTTAAGGATGCAGCCGATCCCACTTGTGGCTCTGGCTCTCTTCTGCTTCGCCTCAAGAGCTATGCTAATGTCCGTAACTACTATGGTCAGGAGTTAACTTCCACGACCTACAACCTCGCCCGAATGAACATGATTCTCCGTGGCATTCCTTACCGTAATTTCAATATCTACAACGGAGACACCTTGGAGCATGACTACTTTGGTGACATGAAATTCCGTGTTCAGGTTGCAAATCCCCCGTATTCTGCTAAGTGGTCTGGCGATCTGAGCTTTATGGAAGACCCCCGTTTTAATGAGTATGGCAAGCTTGCCCCGAAGAGCAAGGCTGACTTCGCTTTTGTTCAGCACATGGTACATCACATGGATGAGGACGGACGAGCTGTTGTGCTGTTGCCTCACGGTGTTCTGTTCCGTGGTGCTGCGGAAGAAGTGATCCGCAAACACCTTATCCAGAAGTTGAATGTTCTGGACGCAGTGATCGGTCTTCCTGCCAACCTTTTCTTCGGCACAGGCATTCCGGTATGTGTCCTTGTCCTCAAGAGAGAGCGAAACGACAATGCCGACAACATTCTGTTCATTGATGCTTCTGGCGATTTTGAAGCCGGTAAAAACCAAAATATACTCCGTGAGTGCGACATTGACAAGATTGTTGAGACCTACGAGCGTCGTGAGGATGTGGACAAGTATGCCCATGTTGCCACGATGCAGGAAATTGCAGAGAACGGCTTCAACCTCAATATCCCCCGGTACGTTGATACCTTCGAGCCGGAGGAAGAGATTGATCTGAACCAAGTAGCTGCGGAAATCCGCCAGCTCCAGAGCGAGATTAAGGGCATTGATGCAGAACTAAAACCGTTTTTTGACGAGCTGGGACTTGATTTCCCGTTCGAAGTGGAGGGCGAATAATTATGGCAAATGTATCCTCAAGTAACGGTCTCGAAAAGCGTCCGAAACTCCGTTTCCCTGGCTTTGATGAGCCGTGGTGTAGCCACAAATTCAGCTCTGTATTTTCCTTCTTGCAAAACAACACTCTTTCACGAGCTGAACTTGATGCAACCGGAGATGTGTTGGATATTCATTATGGTGATGTATTGATCAAATACGGAAGTATTCTCGATGCCACAGACAACACCATTCCCCACATTATTTCTGGGCATGAAAGCACAAATTACGACTATCTTCAAGACGGGGATATAATTGTTGCAGATACCGCCGAAGATGAAACGGTTGGAAAAACAATTGAAATATTGAATATTTCCGGCAGAAAGATCGAGGCTGGACTGCATACAGTTCCGTGTAGACCTCTTTTCCCGTTTGCATCCATGTATTTGGGGTATTACATGAACACCTCCCACTATCACAAGCAACTCATTCCTTTAATGCAAGGTATTAAGGTTCTGTCTATCAGCAAGGGGAATATTTCTAAAACTAAAATCTCATCTCCACAAACGATTGCTGAACAGGAAAAGATAAGCCGTTTCCTATATCTGCTGGATCAAAGGGCAACGGCTCAGAGTAAAATCATTGATGCCCACAAGAAGTATAAAAGAGGTGCGTTAAAAGCAGTATTCACTCAACAAGTTTCTTTTTCGGCTAAGCCTCAAAAATGGGATAAATACAAAATGGGAGACCTCATCTCGCTACAATCAGGACAAGACTTTGCGCCTGCTGAATACAATGATCAAGAAATAGGTGTTCCTTATATGACAGGAGCCAGTTGTATTGTGAAAGGAGAAACAGTGGTCAGTAGATGGACGCAGACACCCCGGTGTTATGCGTATAAGGGTGACACCCTACTTGTCTGTAAAGGCTCTGGTTCAGGAGCAGTTGTGAGATTAACACAGGAAAAGGTACACATAGCTAGACAGTTTATGTCTTTGCGTGCAAATGAAAAAATGACAAGCGACTTCTGCTACTACCTGACGGGTTTCTTGTCGGATAGGATCAAGCGGAACGCCACAGGACTAATTGAAGGCATAGATCGTGGAACGGTTTTGAATCAAACTGTTTTTCTGCCTCTTTTACATGAACAAAAGAAAATCGCCCGTTTTTTCTCAAAACTTGACTTCACAATAACCGCTCACGAAAATATGCTGGACACGCTTATAAACGAAAGAACGGGGCTTATGCAGCGGCTCTTTATATAAAAAGCCGCTGCAATAAAGCTATTTTTACTTGTTCGATTTGTGATAGAAGATTTTCCTCTTTGCAGATTAGATTGTCGAGATTAGTAGCCAAGGTGGAGATTTTATTTTGTAGCTCTAAGGGCGGAAGCAGAAAGCGATATTGTTTATATTGCTCAGCGTTAATTCCCGGCTGGCCAGATCGAGCAGATTCAAGGAGAACCCAACGCCTATATGCCTCAGTTAATGTATTCTGAAAAACATAATCGCAATTCACATCTGAATTTACATGAATGCGAATAAGAAAGCCAGCATAATAAAGATCACCGTCACTACGCTGGTAGCGATAGCTTTTACCCACAGATGCCCCTGTACGAGCAAATAAGATGTCGTTTTCTCGAACTCGATACTTTTCATCTACTTGCCCTTCTGGTGAGACCGGTACATTTTGGCTATAAAGATGAGAATTATCATCAATATCTGTAATCCTAATGTACTTATGTGAACCATCGTAGACCGTGGCAGCGGCATTCATGCCATACTCAAAGCCGCTTGCTACATCACATAAAGCTACTTCTTTCCATGTTACGGATGAATAATAAGGATTATTCCTTGAGCTTAGAAGTACAGATATGACACCTCTTTTATACTTCTGACTAAGTACACAGAAAAGCTATATGAAAGACGAAAATCCCTTGCCATAGCGGAAATTCTCTGCTACTGCAAGGGATTTTGCTTCAAGTTCTTGCTACTGTTCAGTTAAAAAATAGACCTCAAGTAACGGTCTCGAAAAGCGTCCGAAACTCCGTTTCCCTGGCTTTGATGAGCCGTGGAAGGCAGAAATGCTATCTGATTTTTCAGAGCGTGTGACACGAAAGAACACAAAGAATGAAACGAACCTTCCACTGACGATTTCTTCTAAAGATGGGCTTGTCGATCAAATCAGCTACTTCAACAAGATGGTTGCCAGTAAAGACATCAGCAGCTACTATCTTCTCAAAGAAGGAGAATATGCCTACAATAAAAGTTATTCTGTTGGGTATGATTTCGGTTCAATAAAACGCCTTGATCGTTATCCGATGGGGGCTTTGTCCACCCTATATATTTGTTTTGCTCTAAAAAGGCATAATTCTGATTTTATCAGAGCTTATTTCGACTCTCTGAAATGGTACCGTGAAATATATATGATTTCTGCTGAAGGGGCAAGGAATCACGGATTACTGAATGTGCCCACTGAAGATTTTTTTCAGACTACCCACTATCTCCCGCAGGATACTCGTGAACAGAGAAAAATAGCCAACTTTATTATCACTTTAGATCGGCGCATAGATGCACAGCGGTCTCTTGTCAAAAGCCTCAAGAAGTATAAAAGAGGACTGTCTGATACGCTATTTGATCGTATTGCACAGAGTCCCAGTTGTAAAATTGTTAAGCTCGGAGATGCGTTTGAACTGTTACAGAACAATACCTTTTCACGAGATGATTTGACAACTAACCCCAGCTCGGTTCAAAACATACACTATGGCGATGTGTTGGTCAAGTATGGGGCAGTAGTAAACATTTCCGAGGACACTCCCCCATACATTAAACCAACTATTGACCTTCAAAAGTTCGTTGCTACAAGCTATCTGCGTGATGGTGATATTGTGTTTGCTGATACTGCGGAAGACTATTCCGTAGGGAAAGCGACAGAAATAGCTGGGGCGAACGGATTGGCTGTATTATCAGGATTGCACACCATTCCTTGTCGTCCACTCATGAAGTTCCATCCGATGTACCTTGCTTACTACTTCAATTCATCTCTATTCAGGAGACAAATATATCCTCTCGTTCAGGGAACCAAGGTGTCTTCGATTAGCAAGGGAGAGCTTGTTAAAACCAGTGTGTATGCACCTACGGAGAGAGAACAGAGAAGGATCGCTTCTATGCTCTATTTGTTGGATCTTCGTATTACCTTTGAAGAAAAAACAGTTAATGCCCTTACTAATGCAAGAACAGCGTTGTTGCAGCAGCTTTTTATATAAAGAGCTGCTGCAACAGAGAGCTGCGCATTTTAGTAAGCTGATTCAACTCATTCTCACATGACTCTATACGGTTGCTGATTGCCTCAAGAATTTTTATTATGCGGATTTGTGTTTCAGGATCAGGATATGATATTTTAATCTTTGAGATTTCACTTGCCTGTACATGAACCACAGATTTACCCTGAGCGACACGGGCAATGTTCCCGTTGACAATGTGGTTAAGCATGTGGCTCATTATTCTTCCGTCAATTTTAGTGCTTCGGAAAATGTTAAGATCACCAGCAAGAATAACACCCGGAAGCATAATACACGAAGCTGTGGAGATTTCTTCTGATGTTTCCCCAGAAGTAGGTATAAGCACATCTCCCACCATGCTATGATAAACTTGTTCAACTACTGCTTCCGTTTTTCTGACAACGGATGTAATTACTTCATGGTAGGTTGTATATAGCTCGCCGTACAGAATAAATGGAGTTCCTGTTTCGGAAATATCGGCTTTTGATAATGGCGCACCCTTGATAAAGAAGCCAAGATTGCCGATGGTATCACACTGCCATTGAACTTCTTTTAGACCACAATGCTCTGGCGATAATAGGGAGCGAACGACACCTCTTTTATACTTCTTGAGGGTCTTAACCAAAGTACGTTGCGTCTCAATTCTTCGCTCTATGGCATCAAGAAACAAAGAGATTCTTTCCTGTTCCTTTGCAGAGGGAACATTTATTGGCATTGCGAAAAAAACGTCATCCTTGATGCTTACTCTGTCATGTCTTGCACCGCTGTCACCAGACATATAGATGTACCGATGCCATGCCGACGAGCGAAAATACCACTCGAAGTAAAGTGGATTGATTTCTCGCTTGGCACGGAAGCACAAGTACAAAGGAGACACTATTCCCGCCTCCGGGTATTGATAGCTACTTATGGGGCCGTAAGGTGCATCGGCAGATTTTCTGGGATTGTAAACAAAATCGTTGGACTCGATGATATAGTATCCATTTGTATTATCGCTGTTTGCAATGTCCTTATCAAAATACTCTCGCTGAGGAATCAGACCTTGCTTTGCTGAATTGCAGATAACATTACTAATCATTCCATCAGAGTTCTTCTTAGTGCTTTTAACAAAATAGTCTGAAAGAAGAGCTGTGTTCCACGGCTCATCAAAGCCAGGGAAACGGAGTTTCGGACGCTTTTCGAGACCGTTACTTGAGGTCTATTTTTTAACTGAACAGTAGCAAGAACTTGAAGCAAAATCCCTTGCAGTAGCAGAGAATTTCCGCTATGGCAAGGGATTTTCGTCTTTCATATAGCTTTTCTGTGTACTTAGTCAGAAGTATAAAAGAGGTGTCATATCTGTACTTCTAAGCTCAAGGAATAATCCTTATTATTCATCCGTAACATGGAAAGAAGTAGCTTTATGTGATGTAGCAAGCGGCTTTGAGTATGGCATGAATGCCGCTGCCACGGTCTACGATGGTTCACATAAGTACATTAGGATTACAGATATTGATGATAATTCTCATCTTTATAGCCAAAATGTACCGGTCTCACCAGAAGGGCAAGTAGATGAAAAGTATCGAGTTCGAGAAAACGACATCTTATTTGCTCGTACAGGGGCATCTGTGGGTAAAAGCTATCGCTACCAGCGTAGTGACGGTGATCTTTATTATGCTGGCTTTCTTATTCGCATTCATGTAAATTCAGATGTGAATTGCGATTATGTTTTTCAGAATACATTAACTGAGGCATATAGGCGTTGGGTTCTCCTTGAATCTGCTCGATCTGGCCAGCCGGGAATTAACGCTGAGCAATATAAACAATATCGCTTTCTGCTTCCGCCCTTAGAGCTACAAAATAAAATCTCCACCTTGGCTACTAATCTCGACAATCTAATCTGCAAAGAGGAAAATCTTCTATCACAAATCGAACAAGTAAAAATAGCTTTATTGCAGCGGCTTTTTATATAAAGAGCCGCTGCATAAGCCCCGTTCTTTCGTTTATAAGCGTGTCCAGCATATTTTCGTGAGCGGTTATTGTGAAGTCAAGTTTTGAGAAAAAACGGGCGATTTTCTTTTGTTCATGTAAAAGAGGCAGAAAAACAGTTTGATTCAAAACCGTTCCACGATCTATGCCTTCAATTAGTCCTGTGGCGTTCCGCTTGATCCTATCCGACAAGAAACCCGTCAGGTAGTAGCAGAAGTCGCTTGTCATTTTTTCATTTGCACGCAAAGACATAAACTGTCTAGCTATGTGTACCTTTTCCTGTGTTAATCTCACAACTGCTCCTGAACCAGAGCCTTTACAGACAAGTAGGGTGTCACCCTTATACGCATAACACCGGGGTGTCTGCGTCCATCTACTGACCACTGTTTCTCCTTTCACAATACAACTGGCTCCTGTCATATAAGGAACACCTATTTCTTGATCATTGTATTCAGCAGGCGCAAAGTCTTGTCCTGATTGTAGCGAGATGAGGTCTCCCATTTTGTATTTATCCCATTTTTGAGGCTTAGCCGAAAAAGAAACTTGTTGAGTGAATACTGCTTTTAACGCACCTCTTTTATACTTCTTGTGGGCATCAATGATTTTACTCTGAGCCGTTGCCCTTTGATCCAGCAGATATAGGAAACGGCTTATCTTTTCCTGTTCAGCAATCGTTTGTGGAGATGAGATTTTAGTTTTAGAAATATTCCCCTTGCTGATAGACAGAACCTTAATACCTTGCATTAAAGGAATGAGTTGCTTGTGATAGTGGGAGGTGTTCATGTAATACCCCAAATACATGGATGCAAACGGGAAAAGAGGTCTACACGGAACTGTATGCAGTCCAGCCTCGATCTTTCTGCCGGAAATATTCAATATTTCAATTGTTTTTCCAACCGTTTCATCTTCGGCGGTATCTGCAACAATTATATCCCCGTCTTGAAGATAGTCGTAATTTGTGCTTTCATGCCCAGAAATAATGTGGGGAATGGTGTTGTCTGTGGCATCGAGAATACTTCCGTATTTGATCAATACATCACCATAATGAATATCCAACACATCTCCGGTTGCATCAAGTTCAGCTCGTGAAAGAGTGTTGTTTTGCAAGAAGGAAAATACAGAGCTGAATTTGTGGCTACACCACGGCTCATCAAAGCCAGGGAAACGGAGTTTCGGACGCTTTTCGAGACCGTTACTTGAGGATGGAAATGCACATCTTCGTCCTCCACATGATAATAATCGTGGAGGTGGTCAATATGACTAACAATACACAATTCAAGACGCTGTTGAACACTTGGCTAAATCAGAAGAAGCCGATGATCACACCGTCAACCCATGCCAGTTTTACGCTGATAGCCGAAAATCACTTAATACCTCACTTCGGTAAGCGGAAAATCGGCAGCATTACCGAGCCGGACATTCAGAGCTATATATCGTATCTATACGAGTCCGGGCGGCTGGATAAGTCCGGCGGTCTCACTGTGAAGACCATACGAGATGTGATTCTTGTGCTGCGGCTTGCTATGGAATATGCCTACAAGGAAAGAGCGATACCACTGCTCAACTGGGACTCGATAGAATACCCCAAAGAGTTGGGAATAAAAAAGGTGGTTTCTCTGTCCAAGGATCAAGAGCAGGCCCTAATTCAGTGTATATACATGAACCTGAACCGGAAGACCGCCGGCATACTCATTGCACTGTTTACCGGTGTGCGGATTGGTGAACTCTGCGGCTTACAGATGAAGGACATTTCGTTGACAGATAAAACCATCAGCATCAACAAAACCGTTCAGCGAATCTATGACAAGAAAAAGGGAGAGTCCTATCTGCACATAGGACCGCCGAAGACCAAGACATCGGCTCGAACAATTCCCGTACCGTCTTTGCTCATGAACATTATCAAGAAGTTTTATACGGAAAATCCCAACCATTACTTCTTGACTGGCAAGACAAAGCCGACAGAGCCTCGCACTTACAGGCAGTTCTTTTCTCGTTTTTTGAAACGACATGGGCTGCAAAAGGTAAAGTTCCACGAGATACGGCATACATTTGCCGTAAGAGCCATTGAAATACCAGAGTTTGATGTGAAATCTCTCTCTGAAATTCTCGGACATAAAAATGTGTCTTTTACTCTCAATGTATATGGCAGTGCCAACTTGCAGCAAAAGGTAAAGTGTATGAATTTGTTAAATGATCTTTTGTAAGGTCGTCTTGGGTGAACAGGAACGGTGGGTTACCGTTCCTGTTCACTCTTTTTCTTTTGAAAAGTCTGCTGCTCCTTCTGCGCCTGGCGCACCATTCTCCGCATAGCCTGTCGTTCCATATCCTCATGCAGCATCCGGGAAACCGCTTTTTTGCTGTCAAACATCAAAAGCGGGCTGTACTTCTCGCTGTAAACCTGCTGTGCCCAGTTCTCCGCTTCCTGCTCCTTACCGGGGCGGATTGTCTGTTTTGTTTCGTAGAGCTGCACCGGATCGAAGCCTTGCGCCTGCTCCCGAAGCCCGGCATACTCGGTCAAGGCAGCGTCCAACTCAGCGGAATATTTCTGTTCCTGTTCTTCCAACCGTTTCAAACTCCGCTCCATGGCAGCAATGTCTTTGGGGAATTTATCGGCGGCATCTTCCTCGGTATATGCCAGCGATGCCAGAAGCAGATTTTTCTCCGAACGCAGTTCCTCCAAATCCTCCGTCAGAGCCGCAATCTTAGCCGCCAGTTCCCGGTGCCGGAATACATGAACCGCAGAGAGTGCCTTTTTTTCGGAAAGCAGACTGCGGCGCTCTTTCGTCTTATTCCGAATGTCCTTTGCCAGCTGATTGTACTGTGTGAGGGCAGGGCGCAGCGTATTCAGCGAGGTGTTCAGGCGTTCCTTGCCCTTGCGGAGATACCCCAGCTGATAACAGAACACAAGCAGATTTTTGCGCAGATTCTCCATGGCCTCGGCAAGCGCCGGGAGGGTATTTTTGACTGCCTGCGTCAACTTTTTGACCTGTTCCCTCAGCTCCCGGAGCAGGGCATTGTCGGCCTTGATCTGCCGGTTCAGTTCGCACCGGTCAGAGATAACGCCCTTTTTCTCCATGGCTCTGGCAACCACACCTTCATGGACCGTAGGCTGCTCCAGCAGACCACGCTTAGCATGGCTGCGGTGGTCGATGCGTTCTTCGTGCCCGGTGCGCTCCAGATAGCGGTTTGCCACATCCGCCCATGCAGCCCGCCACAGAACAAGTTGCTCATCGCTGTTCCAGCGTTCCGTGATGGGATTCTGTCTGCCATATTTGGTGCTTTTGGGATACTTGGATACCCGTTCATAGCCCTGCGCCTGCGCTGCGGAAGGGGCCATATACACCTTCTTTTTGCCCACTTTGTACTGGTACTGTTTCTCCCAGCCATCGGTCTGTGCCTGTTTGAACTCGGCGGCGGTAAAGCCCCGTTCCTCGCCGTCTTTGACGCAGAGATATTCTTTCTCGGTCTTGTACTGCCATTTTCCCTTTTCATCCAGTGGGCGCACCGTCAGCAGAATATGGGCATGGGGATTGTGTCCGGGAGGATATGGGTCGTGGATGGCAGCATCAGCGCACATTCCGTCTGCCACAAATTGCTCCTTGATGAAATCTTGCAGGAGTTGGATTTGTTTCTCCCGGCTCAACTCTATGGGCAGCGCCGCCACAAATTCACGGGCGAGGCGGCTGTCCTTTGCGGTTTCGGTTTCCTCCACAGCGTTCCACAGGGTTTCCCGATCCTGCCACTCTGCGGGGGCGGTGGCTGGCAGAAAAACCTGCCGCCATCCAAGGCCCTGTTTGCGGGTGTAGTCGTGCTGCACCCCGTCGTACTCGTTGAGCATCCGGGAACAGCTCAGATAGGCCGCAGCAGCCACGGCGGAGCGCCCGGCTCCACGGCTGACCATCTTGGCCTCCAAATGATAAATCGCCATTGTCTACCATCCTTTCTGAAGGGCTACTGTGAAACGCAGTAGCCCTTCTTCCGTACTTGATTGCAACAGATGCGTCGTGAAATACGACGCACCACCAGCAGGGGTGGAACGAATCGTTCCACCCCTGTATCTGTGTCAAGCTGCGGAACATATCCGAAGGATTTGTTCTGGGCAGAGTTGACGCAGGCAGGCGGCGGGATGGGGTGGCAATATACCACTCCATGAACAGGGGCTTCCAAAACGGAAACCCCTACGCCGACTGCGTGGACAAGGCTGGCAGTTTGGCAAAAATGCAGCCTTGTCCAGCGGCTCCCGCAGGAGCCGCAATCCCCCTCGGAGAGCGCACGTACCCGACCAACGGGAGGGCTACCACCGCCTGCTTTAGCAGGTGGTGAGTAAGTGCGCCCTTCGGGATAAAAAAGAGGGAGGCCCCCGGTTTCCCGGAGACCTCCCAGCCGTTTTCAATCGTGTCCTGTCAGCTTTCGCCGCAGGTACTCTTCCAGATTATCAAGCCCTACCGCCTGTACTTCCGGCAGCACTTTTTCCAGCACAGCGCCCTCCTGAATGAGCCGCCTTGTCCGGGCTTTTCGCTCCTTCACTCGGTTCCGTGCCTGGGCTTCCTCCAAGCGGTGCTTTGCCTGCAACAGTTTCTTTTCTTCACTTGTCATAGGTTACCTCCGTTTCTGCCAGATCAGGTCATAGCCCAGCACATCGGCCAGCTGCATGACCTCCTTATAGCGAATAGATTCTCGCTGGAGCTTGGCGGACAGGTTGGAAACACTGTCCGACCAGCCGTATTCCTCATGGAGCCGGTCAACTACCTCCTGCATGGTGTATCCCGCCCGGACGATCTGTGCCTTAATCTCGTTGCGTACCGTCATCATAAAAAATCCTCCTAAATTTACTTGATAAAAAGCGAAGCCGGTACGCCCTGATATGTACCCCCTTTACTGGACACCCAGTAGAGGGGGTATTATTATGCGGTAC